>Ga0272446_1000693_pt1 | contig 51501 bp, 36 predicted proteins | sample YNPCB0061_FD_194587 | JGI IMG/M metagenome (GOLD analysis project Ga0272446, IMG submission 194587) | Hot spring microbial mat communities from Yellowstone National Park, WY, United States - YNP-CB-006-1 | ecosystem: Environmental > Aquatic > Thermal springs > Hot (42-90C) > Sediment | place... | reverse complement strand
GCCTCGAGCGCCTTGCGCTCGTGCGATTCCAAGTGAACGCGTGCGGCCGGCCGCATGCTCCCCGTCTGCCAGCAGTCGATTCATCGGGCCAAGTTTTCGGTGCCACTTTCCGGATGGTGTACTAGTTGCTTCTCGTCCCATGGTTCAATCGGGTATGTTCGGACCATGGAAGCCGTCGTCATACTCGTGGTCGTCGCGGGGATCGCCGCGACGTTCTTCCTGCTCTATGCGCTCACGGGCATCATCATCGTGCAGCCGTTCACCAAGGTCGTCGTGCTGCGGTTCGGCAAGTACCGGCACACGATCGAAGAGGAAGGGATCAACTACGTATTCCCGCTCGGGCGGAAGCTGTACCGCATCTCGAGCCAGGTGATGACGACGGAGCTGCCGCGCATGATCGTGGTGGAGGCCAGTGGCAATCCGATCGAGGTGTCCGCGGTGTGCGCCTACCGGGTCCGAGAGGCCCAGCGTGCGGTGCTCGAGGTGGACGGCTACCAGGGGTTCGTGCAGTCCCTCGCGACGGTGGTGATCAAGAACGTGTGCTCGCAATACCCGTACGAGAGCCACGATCCGAGCCAGCCTTGCTTGAAGAAGGAGAGCGAGGTCGTGCGCGGCCATCTGGTGCACGAGCTGCAGCACCTGCTCCAGCCTGCGGGCGTGGAGGTGCTCGACATGCGCCTCAACGACCTCGCGTACACGCCCGAGATCGCCCAGTCGATGCTCCTCCGCCAGCAAGCGCAGGCGATGGTCGACGCACGTCGCACCCTGGTGGAGGGCGCCGTGCTGACGACGCACGGAGCGCTGGTCAAGATGCACGAGAGCGGGCTGACCATGCCGGGTGAGTCGCTGTACGCGTTCGCGTCCAACCTCATGCTCGTGCTGTGCAGTGGGGAGCGGATTCAGACGGTGATGCCGGTTGAAGTCGACGAGCGAACCGCGTTCGCGGACCCGGGAGGTGTGCGATGAGCGACGAGGTCGTTGGCATCATCATGGGTCTGCTGGGCGTGGCAACCGTACCCGCGCTCATCCTGTTGGTTCTGGTCGCGCGTGGCCTGTTCATCGTGGAGCCGCGCCAGGCCTACGTGCTGCTGTACTGGGGCAAGTACAGCCGCACCATCGCCACCCCAGGCATCCATTGGGCCTTCCCCATCGGCCTGTCCTGGCGCACCGTGTCCATGCGAGACTGCATCCACAACGTCCCGCTCACGACCGTCGTCGACATCCACGGTAATCCCATCCAGGTTTCGGCCGTGTGCGTCTTCCGCGTCGTGGAACCCGTCAAGGCGGTTCTCCAGACCCAGAACTACTATCAATACGTAGCCAACCAGGCCAGCACGGTGCTCAAGGCGGTCTGCTCCCGCTATCCCTATGAGAGCCGCGACCCCGCCCAGCCTTGCCTCAAGAAGGAAAGCGACGAGATCATCGGTGCCCTGGGCAGACAGCTTCAGGCCCAGGTTCACGACACAGGTGTCCAGATCCTGCTCGTGCGCCTCAACGACCTCGCCTATGCTCCGGAGATCGCCCAGGCGATGCTCCTGCGCCAGCAGGCGCAGGCGTTGGTCGATGCACGCCGCACGCTTGTGGAAGGCGCGGTGCTGACCGTACGCGAGGGGCTCGACAACCTCGAGAAGGCGGGTATCCGCCTCACACCGCATCGCCGCGCGCACTTGATCAGCAACTTGACTCTTCTGCTGTGCGCCGGCGAGCGTGGCGACCAGCATTCCACCGTCGTCTCACGCCACCGCTGACCTTCTTTTCCGGTCTTCCAACCGACGAACGCCCGGAATTCCCTTTGGACCGAAGCCGGACTCGCCGGCACGACGAACGCTCCCGTGTGGTCCTGGCCCTGGCCCCCTGCCCGGATGATGGCCCGTGTCGGGCGGTGACCAGCAAGAAGCGGATCGCGCCTCCGGGGTTCTCGACCGAGGGGCGTCGATGCGTGGCGACTCGTCTGCGTGCGTCGCGCTGTCGGGAGGATTGCCGTCGCCGGTCCTCGTCGCCGACAGCGTTTCCAAGGTGATGGTCGAGTGGTGCGCGACGGGTCGACCTTTCGGACGTGGATGACGGGCACGGTCATCGAGGACGAGGCGGGCAGGCCGGTTGCGACGATCGCGGTGGCGCGGGACTTCACCGAGCGAATGCGTGTCGAGCAGGAGCTGCTGCGCTACCAGGAGCACCTGGCGACACTTCATGACGTGGCGATCCAGCTCGCATCGCTGGAGCATCTGGCGGCGATTGTCGGCCGTGGGGTGCTGGGCCGCGTGCTTGCGGGCGCGAGCGTATTCACGGACGATCTGGGCGCGGAGCCGGGGTTGGCCGGCGTTCCGGACTGGCATCCAAAGCAGGGGCCTGTGATGGCCGTGCCCGTGCGCCATGGGGAGAGTCGTGGAGCGGTGGGAGCAGGGGCAGGAGGCAGGCGAGGAGGCCATCGCGGCGGTGCGCGCCTCGCCTGCGCGACTGCCGGCGGTGTAGCGCCTCGGGGAGGCGCTCGCGCGGGTGCAAGGGGATCGCGCGGTGTAGCTGGAGCTGGCGAACCTTCTCCTGCAGGAAGTGCTGGCGCAGGGCATTCGTGGCGGCGTTTCCAACGTGGGCGGGTTGGAGACGGCCGAGGCGGTGCGGCTGCTGGAGCTGGCCGGCGAGGACCGGCGGTCGTCTTGGTACGAGGGACCACGCCAGGCATTGGACGACGTTTGGGGGCGTCTGGCCTCGGCGCTTGGCCGCATGAACCGAGGCGTACCGTGAAGCGGGCTCAAGGGCCCCGCTGACGCAAGGCGTCGCCGGCGCACGACGCGGAACGCGGGCGCAACGCGAGATTTGGTCCATCGCTCGTCATCGGCCTTGACCGGCGACGCACAACGCGGTTGAAAAGACGGGTTGGAGGACACGCGGGCTGCCGCGTGATCGTCATTGGTGGACCCCCGCAACGCGCGAGAAGACGTCGCTAGGAATTCGGCGGAAGGCGATCCGTCTTCGCGGGTTGGATCCGTCATCAAAGGAAAATGGCGGATAGACGCGCTGCTCGGGGCAGGGGGGATGGCGGCGGTCTACGCGGCGACGCACCGGAACGGGCAGCGCGCGGCCCTGAAGATCCTGCACGTTACCCTCGCGCACGAGGAGTCGGTGCGGGACCGCTTCCTGCGGGAAGGCTACGTGACCAACGCGGTCAACCACCCCGCGTGTGTGGCGGTGCTCGATGACGACGCGACGGAGGAGGGCGCGCCTTTCCTCGTGATGGAGCTGCTCGAGGGCGAGACGCTCAGCCGTCTGTGGAAGCGTCGGGGGAAGAAGATGCCGGTCGTGGAGGCGCTGCAGATCTGCGACCCGGTGCTCGACTGCCTCGCTGCCTGCCACGCCGCGGGCGTCATCCATCGCGACCTGAAGCCGCCGAATATCTTCATCACCCAGGACGGCACGGTGAAGGTGCTCGACTTCGGGGTTGCGCAGCTTCGCGATGCGACGGCGGAGAAGACGCGAGCGGGCACCGCGCTGGGAACGCCGCATTACATGTCGCCCGAGCAGGCCATGGGCCTTGTCGATCAGCTCGACGGCAGGGCCGACATCTTCTCGGTCGGCGCGATCCTTCATGCGCTGGTCACCGGCCAACGGATCCACACGGCCCGCACGGAGAACGAGGCGCTGATCCTCGCGGCCACGACCGCCGTACCGTCCGTCGCGCGCATCGCACCTGACTTGCCCGTCGAGGTCATCGCGATCATCGACAAGGCGCTCGCCTGGGATCGGCGCAACCGGTACGACGACGCGCGTCACATGCAGGCGGCGGTGCGCGAAGCGGTCGCGAAGCTGACCGGCGTGGCGGTGGAGGCGCCGGTTCAGGTTGCGGTGCCGGTCGACCCTGCGGCGGCGCAACAGCTCGAGGAGTTGCCGGAGGCTGCGGAGGTCCCGGAGGCGCCTGCGCAAGACGTGGGGTTGCTGGCCGAGGAGCTGGCCGACGAAGACGACCCGCGGGTGCAGCAGGCCCGCGATCTGCTCAAGCACCTCGAGCGCCTGTTTCCCACGGTGCGCCAGCTCGGCTGGGACCACCCTGCCACGGAGCGTGCGCTGCGCACGGCGCACGAGGCCATGGTGGAAGGGTTGGCGGCCCATCCAGACTGCTTGTCGCTCACCATCCGCCCGTACTCGTTCCTGATTCTCGGCCAGACGGCGTGGGAGCCGGGACCTCCCTTCGACATCGTGCCGTACAACCTGTTTGCTTGCGGGATGCGCACCATCCGCTTTGCTCCAGGGCTCACGCTCGATGAGCTTCGTGGAGCGCTCGCGCTGTTCCTGGTCGACCCCGGCAAGGATCTGCCCCCTGAAGACGACATCGCGGCAGCCTTTTGGGATTTGGGCCTAGAACACATCTCCTACCAGACGACCGATGCATTCGCCGAAGGCGACGCGAACGAGCGCGAGGGTTTCTTCCAGGAAGCCGACGAGCTGGAGCGCGCCGCATCCGAGGCGTCGACCGCGCACATCAATCGCGTGGAAGCGCGCGCCATGGCCGTGTCCACCGACCGCTCCGCCCTGCACGCTTCCCTCGCCGACTCGCCTCTCAAGATCGATGAGGTTCTCCGGCGCTCCCTCGCCGCCGATCTCGATGTCCCCAAGGATTCCTGGAGCGATCGCTACGTCGACGTGGTGTGCCACGGGCTGATCGACGCATCGTCCAACGGCGATGCGGACATGGTGCTTGGCTCGTTGCGCAAGTCCGCCGCGGATCTCGTGGTGGCCGGCCGGCTGGACATTGCGTTGACGCTCTACGAGGCCATCGCCGGGCGTCTTGCGCGCAGCGACGCCAGGGAGAGCGGCAAGATCGCCGAGCAGCTCACCGACTCGATGTTTGGCGGCGACACGCTGATGCTCTCGCTACAGAAGTTGCAGGCCGCCCCAGACCTCGTCCCGCGTTTCCGGCCCGTGATGGATAAGCTTTCCGCGGACGAGCTACCCGTGGTGGCGGACGCGCTGCGCCATCCGTTCGGAGAGCAGGTGCGATCGCTTCTGCTTCCGTTCGTGGAGCGCACGCTGCCGGGAAACGAGGATCTGGTCGCGGGTGTGCTGCCCGAGCTCGACCCGGTGATTGTGTTTCCGATCATGGCGATGCTTGGCAAGCGTCGAAGCGAGGCGTCCCGGGCGGTCCTCGCAGAGCTGACGAGCAGCAAGAACCCCGCGATTCGCATCGAGGCGAGGGTGATCGCCGCAGGGAGCGCCGACGCCGTGCAGGACGAGCTGGCGAAGTTGACCTCCGACGCATCGATCGCGGTTCGGCTCGCCGCGCTCCGCGCGATCGCTCGTCACAATCTCAAGCGACTCTTGCCGAACGTGGTGCGGCAGATCCAGTCGACCGGCTTCCATTCGCTCGAGCCCGAAGAGCGCAAGGAGCTGTTGACGACGCTGCTTTCCGTCGCGCCGGACCGCGGTGAAGCGATCGCCCTCGACATGGCGAGGAAAGGCGGCCTGTTCTCGTCCGAGTCGCGCGAGGCATCCCGCGCCGCCGCCATCGAGGCGCTGGGGGCATCATCGACGTCACAGAAGGTGCTGGCCGGACTTCGGGAGATCTCGCAAGCCCGGTGGGGCACGTCCGAGGAAACGCGCCAGGCGGCGGCCTCCGCGGCTGCGCAGATCGAGGCGCGCATCCACGCCGCCAGGTCGGCGCAGGGGGTGGCGCGATGAGCGGCCTCGACATCGTCACCAACGACGCCGGCGAGCGAGTTCGCCGCGCTCACGCCGTGGATCTCGGCGAAGACGTGATCGTGGCGTTGCACCGGCTGGCTCGTCTGACACGCCTGCACGACATCGAGAACCAGGCTTTCGCGCGTCAGCTCGACCAGACGCACAAGCTGGTGAGCGATTACTGTCTTCGCGCCGGCGCCAACCTCAACGTGCTGTTCGCCGACAGGGTGGTGTTGATCGGAGGACAGCTTCTGAAAGGCTCGCGCGCGGCCTACGAAGCAGCCACCGATCTCGGCGAGATCCTGGCCTGGTGTGGCGGCGCCGAGCTGACCATTGCCCGAGACATCACGGCCAACGAGCTCAAGGCCTTCGCCGACGCCCTCTCCGCTGCGTTCCGCGGCCGCAAGGGCCAGGGCTTCGTCTCCCCCACCCCCAAGATCCGCCTCCGTCAGGTCAGCGATGCCGCAAAGTTCCGCGGCATCGATGTCGAGCACTTGCCGCTCGATCAGAAGATCGTCCGCACCTACGCATCCGCCGTGGTGGTGATGCGCAGGTTCTTCGACGACTTGCGTGCAGGGCGCTATCTCATGCCGCGGCGGCTCAAGCGGGTGGCGCAGAGCCTGGTCGACCTGTCCGCAGGCAACACGCCCGCGTACCTGGGCGTGACGGAAGTCCGCAACCAGAACCACGACGACGCCGGGCGAGCCGTCAACACCGCCATCCTCGCCGTCGCGACCGCCCGTCAGATCACCTCCGATCGCGTGCTCCTGGCGCAGATCGCGATGGCCGCCATGATGCACGACGTCGCACGGCCAAGGGCGTCGGGGGTCGTAGGCCGCGATGGCACCGGCCCCATCGTGGCGCGCCTGTCCGAAGACGCGGAAGACCGCCTTCCTGCCGGAGCCGGCGCTGTCCTCACCGCGCTCGGCCGCGTCAACGACCCGACTATCCGCCGCAGCGTGCTGACCTACGAAGCGCTGTGGCTGCGTCGTTCCGCTTCCCTCGGCCCGGTGTACCGCGGCACCCGTCCGCCCACCATCCACGCGCGGATCATCGCTGCTGCACGCCGCTACAACGACCTGGTTACGCCCGAGCCCGGCCTGGCTCCGCCGTCCCCCGAATCCGCCATCGCTACGATGGCTCGCGAAGTCCGTGAGCCGCAGGATCAATCCATCCTGCGAATGCTCGTTGCAACGCTGGGCGTGTTCCCGGTCGGCACGCTCGTCAAGCTATCGTCCGGCGAGACGGCCGAGGTCATCCTGGGACGCAGCGAGACGGCCAAGCTGAATCAGCCTAGGATCCGCGTGCTCATGGACGCACGCGGCGCCATGCTGCCGCGCCCGTTCGAAGTGGATCTCTCGGCTCCGCCCCGCGCCATGACGGGGGTGCGCATCGCCAGTGTGATCAGCACCGACGGCTGGGCCAAGGCGAACGTGCCGACCGCGGGACCGGATCTCATCCACGAGCCCGACGACGAGGCCGAGCCCGAGCCGGCACCTGCTTCGCTGAAATCGGCTGCGCCGCCGGAGCCTCCGGTCGAAGCGGACCGCGCCCCGTCGCCGCCTTCGGCGCGTACCCGGCCCACGGTCGCTCCCGTCCGGCCTCGGCCAGTGGTCCAACCCGGGCCGCAGGCCGTCGACCTCGCCGCCACGCAGGAGGAACTGCCCGAGCCGAACTCCACCAATAGCCCGGTTTCCGCGTCGGTCAATCAATCCCTCGGCTGGAACACGGACCTTCGGATCTCGGCCCTGTCGATTCCCCAGCAGGCCCCGGCTCCGCCTGCGCATGCATCGCCACCACCGGCAGCGGCTTCGCAGGACCAGTCCGCAGAAGAAGACCACACGGTGTTTCAGGCATCGCCTTTCGCGGCGGACTTCGAGCCTCCCCCGCCAGCCGACGAAGAAGACGAAGCGGGGACCGTGTTCCTGGTGAGGGATGCGGCTTCCGCGCAGGCGACGGACGGTGCCGGCATTGCGGAACATGCCACTTCCGAGCCCACGGCCCAAGGCACGCTCGCCAGGACGCCGTTCGTGCATGTGCTCGTGTACGTCCTCGACCGAGCGCTGACCGGGACGCTGGTGCTGCGGGATCCGGAGCGCAGGGAGCATGGGATCTTCTTTGACCGCGGCGCCCCGGCACGCTTGAAGACGTCTCACCCCGTGGCGCAGCTCGGCGAAGAGCTGATCGCGGCGCGACAGATCATGCCCGGCACCATCGAGACGATCGTCGCGGCGGCTCGCCGTGAAAACGTGCTGCTGGGCGAATTCCTCGTCTCTCGCGGCATCGCCACGCAGCAGGCCGTGGTCGACGCGCTCCGTGCCCAGATCGTCCACCGGATGGAGTGGCTCGCGAAGCTGCCGGGCGAGACCGAGTACGAGTTCTACCTCGACGAGGATCTGCTGCATCTTCGGGGAGAACCCACGGTCTGCGAGCCGCTCAACGCCATCCTGTCCGCGATGCGATCCTGGAACGACCATCCGCGCATCATCTCGAACCTGATGCGTCTGAAGGATCACCCGGTGATGCTTCACCCGAACGCGGACATCTCACGTCTGGCCTTGACCAGGGCCGAGACGCTTTTGGTGCAGCGCATCCGGGCACAGCGTCTCACGCTCCTGGAGCTGTACGACAACAGCCTCGCCACCGATCGGGGCATCAGTGCCATTCTCTACATGCTGCTTGCAACGCGGCAGCTTGTGGTTCCCGGGCAGGCGCGCGACCCCATGACTACGCCGCCGCACGCCGATGTGCCTCCCCCCCCCACGCCGTCGATGCGCCCTGTCTCGGCACGCCCATCGCGAGGCCCCAACGACCATCCCGACGACGCCGACGAGGTCTCCCAATCCTCCTACCCATCGCTGGACACCAGCCCATCGGCCGTGGCCCAGGCGATGGAGGCAGACTTCCACGCAAGCCACAACTCACCGCGCGGCTCCGTTCCTCCACCCGGCCCGCAGCCCGCGGTCTTCGGCCCGCCGCCCGCTCATCTGCGCAAGCCGGTCGCCATCGCAGGCGCCCCGACGGACCGGCAGACGACCGCACGCGGCAACCTCGCCGCCACTCCCCTCATCCACGTGCTCGTGTACATGCTCGACCACGGAGCGTCGGGTACCGTGGTGCTGCGCGAGCCCGATGGCTCCGAGCATCTCGTCTTCTTCGCAGACGGTGCGCCGGCCAAGGTGCGCACGGCGAGGCTGATCGCGCCGCTCGGCGAGCTGCTCGTGCGCAACGGGGCGCTCGACGCCAACAGGCTCGACGAAGCCGTGAGCACCGCTCGCGAGATCGAGGCTCTCCTGGGCGAGTATCTGATCCTCGACAATCTGTGCACCAAGGATGCGGTCATACAGGCGCTGGAGCAGCAGGTCGTCGAAAAGACGATCGGGCTCGCGAACCTCCCGAGCGAGACGACCTATGCCTACTACCGCGACGTCAATCTCCTCTCGAGCTGGGGCGGCGAGGATCTGTTCCGCGCCAACCCGCTGTCGGTCATCCTCGCGGCCTCCCGCGTCTGGCAGGACCGCCGTCGCATGCGCGCTGCGCTCCACAAGATTCGCGACCAGCGCCTCCTCATCCATCCCGACGCCGACCTGTCGCACCTCGCGATGACGCCCAACGAGCGAGCCGTGCTCAAGGCCATCAAGACGGAGGATGTCACCCTGCGAACGCTCGTCGATCGCCACACGATGCCGGACGAGGAGATCAACGCGTTCATCTACGCGCTCGCGATTACCCGTCAGTTCGGCTACCGGGGCCAAGCCAAGAAGCCACCGATGATAGCGAGCATGGTCGGCACGACACGGCGTCGGATCAGCGAGCCCACGCCTGCGAGTGCGGTCCAGGTCAGGCTCCCCGATCGGTCGGACATCCAGGCACCGGCGAGCATCTCCGAGCCCCCCTCCTGGAACTCGGCCCGTATCAGCGCGGTCCCCTCGCCGCCCGACATGTCCGCGTCGGCAGCCATTCCCACGCCCAGCGCACCACCGTCCGCCCCGCTGCGCGAGGTGCCTGCACGCGCGGACACGAAGAGCGAGACATCGGAGGCCATCGAGCGCGCGCTGCAAGCTGACGATGCATACCGGCAGGCGCTGGACCTCATGCGCAAGGGAAACATCGGGGAGGCGCGCGAGCATGCTCTACGAGCCCTCTCGCTCGACACCGAGAACCCCGACTACGTGGCGATCAACGCCTGGCTCGGCGCCCTGTCGAACGAGCCCGACGCGGTGGATCGGGCAATCGAGCGATTGACGGACACGCTGCGAACGAGCCCGTACTGCCAGACGGCGCTGATGTACCGCGCCAAGCTCTATCGCAAGTCCAATCGTCTGGGCGAGGCGTTGCAGGACTTCGAGGCGGTTCTGCAGCTCAACCCGGCCAACCGGGAAGCAACGAGCGAGGCGCGCATCCTTCGCCATCGGCTCGGCCGCTGACGGTCGGCTTCTCCCCCTCGTACCATGCGCCCCGAAGTGATCGAAATCCGCGGTGCACGACAGCACAACCTCCGCATCGACCGGTTGCTCCTGCCCAAGCACCGGCTCATCGTGTTCACGGGCGTCAGCGGGTCGGGCAAGTCCTCTCTTGCGTTCGATACCCTCTACGCCGAGGGCCAGCGCCGCTACATCGAGTCGCTCTCCTCGTTTGCCCGCCAGTTTCTCGGCTGGTGGCCGATCGGCTCGATCCGTCGACGTCCGACCCCGCGCGCCTGGCCGACTCGGTTGAGACGGCCCTTCGGGAGGGAGGCGGTACGCTGGCGGTGCTCCTGTTCACTCCTCGGTCGCCGCACGTCGCTTGAGCCGTCACCGCGCTTGCCCGACCTGCGCGATCGGCGTGCCGGAGTTATGGCCTCAGAGCTTCTCGTTCAACAACCCCCTGGGCATGTGCTCCGCATGCAACGGCCTCGGACGTCGCATAGAGATGGCCCCGAAGCTGGTTGTCCCCGACACGTCCCTGTCGATCAGACAGGGTCGCACCGTTCGCATCCGCATTCCGGCGCGGCGAGGGCCGGACGTGGACGCTGTTCCAGGCGCTCGAAGAGCAGATTGGGATCGACTTCGACACGCCCTGGAGAAACGTGCCGCTATCCACCTGCCCTGCGGTTCGTCGTAGGATGCTCGGGCCATGCGCGGTGAACCGATCATCTTCTCCATCGGATCGTACCAGTACCTCCGCGACGATCTCTGCCGGCTCGGATCCCTCGAGCCCGGCGAGGTCGACTCGCGTACCTTCCCCGACGGCGAGCGCTATCAACGCATCTGCGACAACGTCTCCGGTCGCGACGTCGTGCTGGTGGGCGGCACCACCTCCGACTCCACGACCCTCGAGCTTTTCGACCTCGCCTCCGCCATCGTCAAGTACGGTGCCGGCCGGCTCACGCTCGTCATCCCCTACTTCGGCTACTCCACGATGGAGCGCGCGGTTCATCCCGGCGAGGTCGTCACGGCCAAGACACGCGCGCGCTTGTTCTCGTCTATCCCGCCGGCGGCCCGAGGCAACCGGGTGTTCCTGCTCGACCTGCACACCGAAGGGATCACCCATTACTTCGAAGGCGAGATCACACCCTGGCACATCTCGGGCAAGCCCCTCATCGCCTCGGTCGTCAAGCGGCTCGCCGGCAGCGATTTCGTCGTCGCTTGCACCGACGCCGGACGTGCCAAGTGGGTCGAGTCCCTGGCCAACGATCTCGGTGCGCACGCAGCTTTCGTGTTCAAGCGCCGGCACGACGACGGCCACACCGAGGTGACAGCGCTCAGTGCACAGGTCCGAGACAAGGCTGTCGTGATTTACGACGACATGATCCGCACGGGCGGATCGTTGATCCAGGCCGCAAGGGCCTACGTCGACGCCGGCGCCACCCGCCTTTGGGCCGTCGCCACGCACGGGGTCTTCCCGGGAGACGCGCTCGATCGCATCTCCGCCTCCGGCCTCTTCCAGCGCGTCGTATGCACCGACAGCCATCCGCGCGCACGCGACCTGCAAGGCGGCCTGCTCGAGGTCGAGTCCATCGCAAGCCTGGTGCTCGACCAGATCCGCAGGCACTGATCGGACGGTCCCTGCACCGGCGCTGAAAGATCCGGGCGTTGTGCAGCGCGATGAGACGGTCACGGTCGCCCGGCGCGGAACCTGGGCAGACGCCGACGATCCCTGGGGCGCAATCGCGCCGACGCGCTCCACGAGAACCCACGTGCATCGGTCGCCGAAGGTCGTGCTGCCGAGCTCGGGAACACTACCGGGCGCGTTGAATCCGGACCGCTGCCACGATCCGCGCCACCACCTGCGTCAGGTCCAGGCCGATGCGACCGGCGGCAGCCATGAATCCCGCATCCGATGCGATGCAAGGATTGGCATTGACATCGATGACCCAAGGCTTTCCCGTCTTGTCTACACGAAAGTCGACTCTGCCGTAGCCGCGCAGGCCGACAAGCCGCCAGCATTGCAGGGCAGTCGCGGCCAGCTCCTCGAGCAAGGGCGTGTCCGATCCGGGCAGATCCCAGGTCCGCACGGTGCTTCTGTATTCGAACGACTCGTTGTCCCACTTCGCCCGGTAGCCCAGCACGCGCGGCTTGCCCGGCGGGTAGCTCCGGAATAGCGTCTCAGGAACGGGAAGCACCTCGGGCCCGTGCGGACCTTCGAGCATCGAGACCGCGAATTCGCGGCCGTCCACGTACCGTTCCACGAAGTAAGGTGCATGCCGGGGATCCAGCGAGCTCGTTACACGCTCCAGGTCGCCCCGGTCGTGTGCCACCGAGCTTTCGTCCAGCCCCACCGACGCGTCCTCCCATACCGGCTTGACGATATAAGGTCCGTGGAAGGTAACCTCCGCGGGAAGAAGGCATGCCGGCGGCGTGGCAATTCCATTGCGCGCAAGAGCCTCTTTCGTGATGAGCTTGTTCGATGTCAGGTAGGTGGAATCGAGCTGGGCGCCGGTATACGCAAGCCCGAGATGCTCGAGCACCGCGGGCGCCAGCGTGATGAGCCTGCCGTCCCCGGCCACGTCCTCCACGAGATTGAATACGAACAGGGGAGAGAGCCGGACCAGATCATCCACGACCGCCTGCAGATTCAGGCCCATCTCCACCAGGACCGGCTCGTAGCCCAACGCACGCAGGCCCCCTGACACATCCATCGCCTCGTGCAGCGCGTCCTCCCGGTCGGCTCGGACGGCATCGCCCACTGCGGCGTGCAGCACCGCAACCACCTCGCTCATCGGGCTCCCGCCACCTTCGCGCCCGTCGGCGGATGCAGGCCGTTGCGCTTGCACGCTTCGAGGACGATGCGCCCGATCAGATCGACATACTGCCGCCCCGACGCGGCCCAAACCATGGGAAGGTCTGAGTGCTCCGGGTGCAACCCGGCAAGGGGATTGAGCTCCATGACCATGAGTCTGCCCTGATCGTCGGCACGCAGGTCGACACGCCCGGCGTCCACGCACCCCAACGCACGCCATGCCCGGACCGCCAGCGTCCTGCACTCGTCGGCCAGCGCCCCGGACACGGTCCTGTACTCCACCAGCTCCTCACACCGTTCCTTGTTGGTCAACGAGTACACGTTCGCTTCCGCTTCCGACCGCAGGATGATCTCCAGCACCGCCGGCACCGCCTCGGCGTGGTTGCCAGCACCGACGACCCCCACCGTGAACTCCCGTCCCGGCAGGAACGTCTCCACCAGCACCGGCTGCTGATGCTCAGCCAACAGCGACGCACACACCGCGCGCAGATCCTCCGGAGTCCGGAGGACGGATCGCGGCGAGATTCCCTTTCCCGTGCCTTCGGCGATCGGCTTGGCAAAGAGCGGATACGGCAGGTTCACCGCGTCGAGATCGTCTTGCGCCTCCACGATGGCGAAAGGAGCGGTCGGAACGCCGCAGTCGCGCAGCACCCGTTTGGCCATGCCCTTGTGCAAGCTGATGGCGAGCACCATCGGATCGGAGAACGTGTACGGAATAGCGTACGCGTCGAGCAGCGCCGGTACCTGCGACTCGCGCCCGTATCCGCGAACCCCCTCCGCGAAGTTGAACACCAGATCCCATCTGTCCCCCGCCGCGAGACGGCCGACGAGCGCCCGCACATGCCCGATTCGCTGCGTTTCGCAGCCGATCGCGCGTAGCGCAGCTTCGACGGACTCGATCGTATCGGCACGATCGAACTCGGCCGCTGCCTCCTCCGTATAGCCCAGGGCAATGTACTCATCTCGCAGATCGTACGTGATTCCTACTCGCATGCAGATCCTTCGCGCGCCTCGATGAGGCGCAATCCCTATGCCTAGTCACATCTGCGCGTCAAGCAGCGTGGATGTACCGCGCTCGCCAGCTCCGCCCCAACCACCGTCGTCCGGTTCGCAGAGACACCGGCATCCTCTCCCCTCACCACATCCCTCGCACCAGCCCCAACACCGCGATCACCGCCGTCTCGGCCCGGAGCACGTGGGCGCCCAGCCGCACGCACGCATAGCCTGCCGCTTCCGCCAACCTCGCCTCCCCCTCCTCCAGCCCGCCCTCTGGTCCCACCAGCAACGCCACCTCCGGAGCCTCAATCCCACTGCCCACGAGCTCCCGCACCGGGCGGCTCGCCCGCTCCCACAGACATAGCCGCAGCGACTCCGGCGTTCCCGCCCGCGCCAACGCCTCGGGCAGCTTCATCGCCTCGTGAATCTCCGGAACGTCGCCCCGCCCGCTTTGCCGCGCCCCCTCCACCACGATGCGCCGCCATCGACCCGCGCGACGCGACCCGCTCCCCGGCGCCGGCACCGCCGTCCGCACACACACCACCGGCACGACCTCCGTCACCCCCAGCGCCGTCGCCTCCCTTATCGCCCACTCGAAAGCATCGCTCTTCGTCAGCCCGAGCAGAAGCACCAGACGACGATCCGCAACCACGCTCGCCGCTCGCACATCCCTTACCTCGCAGCTCACGCGCCCGCGCTCCACCGCGACAATCCTCGCCACCGCCTCCACCCGCTGCTCTGGGTCGAACACCGCGATGTCGTCGCCCGGTCCGAGCCGGTGCACCCTCGTCACATAGTGCGCCGACGACGCCTCCAGCTTCAATCGCCCTGCCGACAGCCCCGTTACCGGCACGCGAAGCCCGCTCATGCTTGCTTCCGCAGCTCGATCGCAATCCACTCGTCCTGCTGCGCCACCCCCTCCACCACCATCGACGAAAACGCCCGCTCCACGGCGTCTCGTTGCTCGTCGAGCACGCCGGACAGAACAAGCAGCCCGCCTGGCGCCACCCGCGCCACCAGCGCTGGCGCGATCTCAATCAGTACTCGCGCTTCGATGTTCGCGACCACGACCGGATACTCGCCATCGAGATCGCCGATGTCGGTCGTGTCAACCTGCACCCGGTCCGCCACACCATTGGCCTCGGCGTTCTCGCGGACCACGTCCACCACGTCGGGATCGTTGTCGATGGCCCGCACCGCCGCCGCCCCATGCACAATCGCCACGAGCCCCAGAATCCCCGTGCCACATCCCACGTCGAGCACCCTGGCGCCTCTCAAGTGCGGCGCGTGACGCTCCAGCGCGCGCGCGACCAACATCGTCGTGGCGTGAAGCCCCGTGCCGAACGCGCGACCGGGCTCCATCGTCAACACGCGCCTTCCCTGAACCGTCGCCGTCTCGTCCCAGGGCGGACGCACCGTGATCTCATCCGTCAAGCGAAATGCCTTGAACCCTTCCTTCCATGCGTCGCGCCACGCATCACCCACCACATCGTCGCGCTGAACGTCGTACCGGGTTCCAAGCTCCGCACACGCGCGCTCCGCTTCTTCCTCCGAGGCGAAGCTCGCGAGCATCGTCACGCGCCCTGCGCCGCGAGATCGCGCCAGCGTGCTCTGGTCCCGCTCCTCTACGCCCGTCGCGCCAAGCTCGAACAGCTCTGCCACGAGGACGTCCGCCTCGTCCCCCGGCACATCCACCGCAATGCGCGGAAAGATCGGATCGTCCACCGTCATGATCCTCGCCGTTGCTCCTTTTCTTGCTCGAAGGCGTCCGACATGCCACCGGGCGGCGTCCGCTTCACGGCCCGATCACCACGACCACGTGGCTGGTCGGCCCTTGCTGCGACGGCCCCGGCGACGATTCGCTCTTGCCGGTCAACAGGATCGCCGCGACCACGCCGCCCACCACCGCCGCACTGCCCGCCCAGAACCACGGGCTTGCGAACAGGCTGCCGCCTTCCTCCGGCGCGGGAACCGAAACGCGAAGCGGCGCGGACACGTCACCCCGCAACGCTACCGGCAACCCCGCGGCGTCCTGCGCCTCGATGTAGTACTCGACCAACGGCGGCCGTACCGCGCTGCCCGGAATCACCGCCCGAAAGCGTCCTTGCCCCGTGCGCGCCGCGACCTTGCTGAACTTCCCCTTCGATCCCGTCCGGTACTTGACCTCGACACCCGCCACACGTCCCCCTGGGTCGTCGAGCTCCCCCGTGATTCGAATCTCCTGGTCCCGCTGCCACTCGGCAGGCGACACGTGCTTGATCGAAACCGCCTGGACCGGAGCCGCTTCGGTCACCAGCCCGGGCCTGCCTTCCTCTTCCCACTTCTTCTTCGTGGCGGCAAAGAAGTCCCGGAATCGGGGCGACTCCGACGATCCCAGCACGAAGTCGGGATCGATGCAGTACAAGCCGCGAACCGCCGCCTCCGCTTCCTCGGTCTGGCTCAATGTGATGTAGTTGTAGGCCAGGTAGCGGTAGACCTCGATGCGATCCTGCTTCGACGTGCCCGGGCGCAGCAGCGCCGCCGACAGCGTTTGGATCGACTCTTCGTAGCGCTGGTCCTCGAACAGAGCCTTGCCCGTCGCAAGCAGACTGGCCTTGCCTGCCGGCGCATGCTGCGCAATCGCATCGTGGGACAACACCGTCACGGCCACAGGGCATCCCAGCGCCAACGCCACGAGCAGCACACCCACTCCGGGTCTGGTTCCTGTTCTGAGCATGACCCGAACACTACCACGGCGTCACACGGCTTCGCGACGCTCCCGCACCGGATACCAGGCCCGGCGGGCGGGGACCGTGACCAGCGACTCGAGGCGCAGATCCAGCGGCGGCACGGGCTCGCCGGGGCGAAGCACCAGCGCGGCCAGAAAGCCGCCGTACACACACCCCATGTCGATGCCGGTCGCCCAGGGGTGCATCTGCGGTGCCATCAGCGCATGGTGCCCAAACACGACGTGCGGCGGCCCCTGGTACCGACGCCCCCAAGGCTCGCTGCCCCGAAGCTTCGACGCCTCGCCCTTCTCGGTCAGCCCACGGATCGTGAGCAGCACATCCGGGTGCTGACGATCCAGCGGGATGCCCGGGATCAACCCCGCGTGCACGATCCGCAGGTCGTGGTCGGGCAGGTCGATCCATAACGGCATCGAGCGCAGCAGCTTCCAATGCCGGCCCCGCATGCTCCGGACGACCTGCTGGTGGCTTGGGCCGAGCGGCACCTCCGCCCGACGTTTCCTGCGCGCTTCATCCCACGACAGCAGCTTCGCTTCGTGGTTGCCCCGCACGCTCCGCGCGCCCAACTCGATCACCAGATCCAGCACGCCGATCGTGTCCGGCCCCCTCGCGACCATGTCTCCCACGAAGTAGACACGATCGTCACCGCACACGGCCACGCGAGCCAGCAGCGCTTCCAGCTCCTGCCTGCAGCCATGGACGTCGCCTACGATGACCGTGCGTCCCATGTCGCTGCGTTACGTAGTCGGGCGCCGAAGGCCACGCAAGCGCTCCCGCCCTTTCTCCGTGCTTTCGCATCTCCCCGGCTCCGGCCCGCCGCGCGACAAGCGCCCTGGCGCAAGGTTCCAGCAAACCGGCCACCCCCAGCACGCCGGGGTCGGTCCTGAATTCCGCGGATTCGCACAACATTCCCGTCAGGCTCGGGCAAGGTCTTGACCGGCAGTCACCGCGCCCACAGGACCGCGAGGTCGAGCTCGATCGCCTCGAACGGCTCGGCACGCACCTTCTCGTCGCTCGCCGCAGTCAACGCGACCCGGTACCCGGAGCCGTCGAGCCGCCACACTTCCAGCAGCTTCTCGGCGGGGTCCACAAGCCATACGTGCTGCACCCGCTCGCGTGCGAAGATCCGCGCCTTGCGCACGCGGTCCACGCCTGCTGTGGAAGGCGAGAGCACCTCGCAGACCCAATCAGGGGACAAGGTTAGGAAAGGTGCATCCGGCGCTTCGGGCATCCTCTCGCGGCGCCAGCCACCGAGGTCGGGCACGAGGATGTCGTCCGCCAGATGGATCTCCGGTTCGTAGAGCAGGAGCCAGCCGCCGGGCCCACCGCGCCCACGCTTGAAAGGAGGACCGAGCTCCTCGCTCAGGGCCGATGCGGCCAGCGCGTGGAGAATCGCAGGTCGGGGCAGGAGCACCAGCTCGCCGTCGATCACTTGCGCGATCATGTGGTCGGGCGCGTTCAGGACGTCTTCGTAGCTGGCGCGCTTGTTGGCGGGCTCGACCATGCCGAGAGTATGTAGAGCGCGTTGGGCCGCGGCAAGGCTTCTCCGGGCCGTGCTCTCGCCATGACGCACGACGTGCGAACGTGCAATTCCAAACGAGGGGCAACGGCGCTGGATCGAGCCCCGCGACCCGCGAAGATGGTGAACGGAGAATGCTGAGCCGGCTCGCCGTCGCGGGCGATGGCGACAATGGGATGCAATCGTCTGATCCTGCCCCCGCCGTCGTCACGGCGCCTCCACCTGCGCGTGCTTCGGCACCACCACCACACCGCCCTCGCTGACGTGGAACCGCTGCCGGTCTCGTTCGAGGTCGTAGCCGATCTCCGCCCCCGCCGGGATGACCACCCCCTTGTCGATGATTGCACGACGAATCCGCGCATAGCGACCGATCGAAACCTCGTCGAACAGCACCGACTCCTCGACCTCGCTGAAGGAGTTGATGCGCACCCGCCGGGACAGCACACAGCGGTGGATGCGCCCACCGGAGATGATGCACCCGTTGGCGACCAGGCTGTCGGTCGCGATGCCCACACGCGCGGAGGCTTCGTCGCGGAACACGAACTTCGCCGGAGGATCGTGCGACGGTCCGGTGCGAATGGGCCAGCGGCGGTTGTATAGGTTGAAGTTCGGCCGAACGGAAACCAGGTCCATGTGCGCGTTCCAGTAGGCGTCGATCGTGCCGACATCGAGCCAGTAGCCACGCTCCTGGTCCGTCTCGCCGGGGACGCGGTTCTGCATGAAGTCGTACAGGTGCATCCGCCGCCCGGCGATGTGCATCGCCGGCACCAGGTCACGGCCGAAATCATGCGTCGACGACTCGTCCCGCGCGTCGATCTCCAGCTCCTCGAGCAGCGATGACGCTTTGAACACGTAGTTTCCCATCGACACGAGGGTCATGTCAGGACGTCCCGGTATGGCCGGCGGGTTCTCGGGCTTCTCGACGAAGCCGAGCAGACGGCCGTCCTGGTCCATCTGCACGCACCCGAACGCGTGCGCCTGGTCCCGCGGCACCGGGATCACCGACACCGTGCACTCCGCATCGGCGGCGAGATGCGCAGCAATCATCTGACGCAGGTCCATCTTGTAGACGTGGTCGCTTCCGAACACGCAAACCACATCCGGAGCTTCGTCCTCGATGACGTGCTTGGTCTGGTAAACCGCGTCAACCGAGCCTTTGAACCAGCTCTTTCCCGTGCGCTGCTGCGCCGGGATCGTCTCGATGAAGTCGTCGAGGATGACCGACATGCGCCAGGTTCGCGCGATGTGCTCCTCCAGCGAGGCGCTCTTGTATTGGGTCAGCACCTTGATCCGTACCAGCCCCGAATTGACGAAGTTCGACAGGACGATGTCGATGATTCTGTAACGTCCCGCCCAGGGTACCGCCGCCTTCGTTCGGTCGGCCGTCAGCGGAGCGAGCCGTCTTCCTTCCCCACCGGCCAGGATCATGCCGAGAACCCGTGGGGCTTCGAGCATGAGGGCGGCCACCTGCGGAACGCTCATGCGGCCGATGGTAGCGCGAATGCACCTGATCCTTGAACTTCTGATGCTCGTCGTGGTACGCGATCGCTGCCCGTTATCATGCCCGTCAGGGGCTTGGAGGATACATGACCCTCACCCGCTCGCTCGTCGTCGTGACGGCTGCCGCTGTGCCGGCCATGCTGTTGGTGGCCATGCCTGGCTGTGGCAACAAGGAAGAGCCCTACAGCCCAAAGCCCGCCTGGAGCGGACGCGCCGTCAACCTCCCTGACGTTCCCACCCTGCCGGCCAAGCCGAAAAAGGTCGGCGATGCCTACACGGTCTGGGGCGCCATGCACGACCTGCGAAGCGTCGTGCACATGAAAGACGTCAAGGACAAGGAATTGTCGATCGTCGGCTGGGTGGTGAAGACCAACTTCATGGACCCCGATCCGTCCAAGCCGGGTCACTTCCTCAACGAGTGCGCCGTCCACAAGACCGGCAAGGCAGACCCGGAGGGCTGCTCGCCCCCTATCCCGGCCATCTGGATCGCCGATGACAAGGGCGATACGAAGAACGCCATCAAGGTCATGGGGTTCGCCTCCAACTGGGCCCAGCTCTACGACCAGATCGAGAAGGACAAGAAGGCCAAGGAAGGCGATACGCCCGTGCAAGACGAATTCCTCGGCATCGCCCTTCCCATGCCCGTCCCGAACGTCGATGCCAAGGTCAAGGTCACCGGCATGTACGGCTTCGCCTACACGAAGTCCACCTCCGGCATCGAGACCGATCCGGTCCACGGCGTCCTCACCTACCAGAAGCTCGAGTACGTCGAGAAGCCGCCCACACCGGCCACGCTCCCCGGCATGAAGCCCTGAGCCGGGTGCCGCCCCACCTCCGTTTCCGCGTCGAACCCCGTCGGCAGAACGCCGCCGCCCAGGCCGGGTCCGACAACAAACCGCCCGGTCTTTGACCCGAACCCGCTCGAACCGCTAAAGTAGCAGACCGTGGCGCACCGAGCGCCCGGAGAGGTTCCCGAGCATGCCCGATTTCGCCTGGGAAGCGCGAACACGCAACGGCGAGCTTCGCAAAGGCGTCATGACCGCCGACAGCGTCGCTACCGTCGAGCAGAAGCTGAGACAACAGCAGCTCACGCCCTCGCAGGTCAAGAGGAAGGCGCGCGACATCAGCCTCACCATCGGGTCCGGCGTCGACGCCAAGGAGCTCGTCACGTTCACGCGCCAGTTCGCGACCATGATCGACGCTGGCCTGCCCCTGGTCCAGTGCCTCGATATCCTCGCCGGACAGCAGGAGAACAAGATCTTCCAAAGCGCCCTGCGCGACATCAAGTCATCCGTCGAGCAAGGCGCCACCTTCTCCGATTCGCTCCGCAAGCACCCCAAGATCTTCGACGAGCTCTACGTCAACCTCGTCCACGCAGGAGAGGTCGGCGGCATCCTCGACTCCATCCTCAACCGTCTGGCGGTCTACATCGAGAAACGAGTCAAGCTCATCCGCCAGGTCCGCGGCGCGATGACCTACCCCATCGCCGTCATCTGCATCCTCATCATCGTCGTCATCGTCCTGCTCACCTTCGTCATCCCGGCGTTCGAGCAGATGTTCAAGGACTTCGGCGCCAAAGACGCCCTCCCGAAGCTCACCCAGATCGTCATCTGGTTCTCCCACAGCTTCGTCTCCGCCCTGCCGATCACCATCCCCGCCGCCATCCTCTTCATCATCGGCTCGATCTTCTTCTACCGCCAACCGAAGGGAAAACGCTTCGTTCACCGCATGCTCCTGGTCCTTCCCATCATCGGCCCGGTCATGCGCAAGATCGCCGTCGCCAGATTCTCCCGCACCCTCGGCACCCTGCTGCAGTCCGGCGTGCCCATCCTCGATGCCCTCGACGTCTGCGCCAAGTCCTCCGGCAATGTCATCGTCGAATCCTCGATCATGTACGTCCGAGGCAAGATCTCCGAAGGCAAGAACATGGCGGAGCCCTTGATGGAAACCAAGGTCTTCCCGTCCATGGTCGTCCAGATGATCGCAGTCGGAGAGCAGACCGGCGCCCTCGACCAGATGCTGTCCAAAATCGCCGACTTCTACGAAGAAGAAGTCGACGTTGCCGTCGCAGCGCTCACATCGCTGCTCGAACCTCTCCTCATGGTCATTGTCGGTGCCGTCGTGGGTGTCGTGCTGGTCGCTATGTACCTGCCGATCTTCTCGCTGGCAGGCGCCATGAAAGAGCAATGATCCGCCGAGCCCGCAGGCTCGCGTCTCCATTCCCCAGCGCCCAAGCTCGCCGGGAGCCTGCCCCGTGAAAATCCCGCTCGGCGTGCCGGATGCCGGCGGCGACCCCATCCTGGGCACCCGCCTGGCTCAACTCACGCTCGCGCGCCTGGTGTTCCTCTCCGCCACCCTGGTTATCCTCGGACGGCTTCACCTGCGCGACATCCAGCTCCGCGCCTTCTCCGTTCAGGTCGCGCTGATCGCGCTCGGCGTCGCGTTCGCCCTCGCGGCCATCTACGCCGCCATCCTCAGAACCGGCAAACACCTTCGCCAACTTTCGCTCGTTCAGCTCGTCTTCGATCAGCTCACCTGGACCGCCCTGGTCTACGTGTCCGGCGGCGCCACCAGCGGCGCTACCTCGCTCTACGGCTTGACCGTACTCACCGGCGCCATCCTCGGCGGCATGCCGGGTGCCGCGTTCGCTTCCGTCGTCGGATTCGTCTGCTACCTCGGCCTCATCGGCCTGATGGTTTCCGGCCTGCTGCCCCCCCCTCCAGACCAGCAAGACGTGATCTACGCCGTGACCGTCAACCAGGTCGTCTTCCCCCTCGGGATCAACGCTCTTGTCCTGCTCGTCGTCAGCTTGCTCGCCGGGTTTCTCGCAGAGCGCTTGCGGCTCGCAGGCGGACAGCTTGCCGAGGCCACCTCGCGCGCCGAAAAAGCCGAGCGCCTCGCGCAACTCGGCCAGGTCGCCGCCGGCCTCGCCCATGAAATCCGCAACCCGCTGGGATCCATCGCCGCGTCCATCGAGCTGCTCCGCACCGCTCCAGCCCTGACCGACGACGACCGGGCCCTGTGCGACATCATCCAGCGGGAGTCGGCGCGGCTCAATGACCTCGTGGGGGACATGCTCGACCTCACACGCCCCAAACGTCCGGAACCCGCCCCGACCGATATCGCCATGATCGCCCGGGATGTCGTGACCCTGGCAGCACGCTTGGGGCGCGGAGTCGGCGACGTGGCGGTTCAGTACGACGGCCCAGCCGAACCGACGATCATCGAGGCCGATGCCGCGCAGGTCAGACAGGTGCTCTGGAACCTCGTGCGCAACGCCGTCCAGGCCACCGCCCCTGGCACCACGGTCACGGTGCGTGTGTACTCCGATTCCGACGGGTACCTGTGCTTCGCGGTCGCGGACCAGGGGCCGGGTATCCCCAAGGACGCTCAGGACCGGCTCTTCGATGCCTTCTTCACCACGCGAACCCATGGTTCCGGCATCGGCCTGGCCGTCGTGAAGCGGATCGTCGACGACCATGGCTGGCATATCTCGGTCACCAGCGAGTCCGGGCAAGGGACGGTGTTCCGGGTGACAACGACGAGCCGCATTGGACGGAGCCCCGATCCTGGGTAGATTCGCTTGCGTTCGGCGTATACGGCGGCATGTTGAGCCCGGTCGATCCGAAGCCGGCAGGTGCCCGTCCACCAGAAACACCGCTTTGGGCTTTGAATAGCTGCATCGTCCAAACCGTCTTCTCACTAGGTGCCTGCTGAACCCAAGATCTGGCACCGTTGTTGCTGAACTAGCACCCCAGGAAGGTAAGTCTCAGCGATCGGAAAGGACCCACTCCCCATGAAGCGCTTTCGCTCTGTGTTTCTCGCCCCCGTCGTCTTCGCCATCGCCACCGCGATTGTCCCCGCCGCGTTTGCAGGCGAGGCCCAAGACTATGTCACGGCGCGCCACACCGAGCTCACTGCGATCCTGCACCAGCCCGCATCCCCGGCGCGAGCTGCACGGCTCAACGAGCTGCTTGACCGCATGATCGACTTCGACAGCATCGTCGCCGAGTCCCTCGGCAGTCACAAGGAAGGCCGGACCAACGACGAGCTCAAGGAGTTCTCCGACCTGCTGCAAAAGCTCATCAAGCGAAACTACCAGAAGAACATCGAGAAAACTCTCAGCTACAAGGTCAGCTACGAGGGCGAGGATCCTGGAACCGAAGGCGTGATCGTCCACACCAAGGCCGAGAAGACCAAGGCCGACGGATCGGTCGAAGTCATCTCCATCGACTATCGGCTGCACCAGAAAGACGGAGCATGGCGGGTGTTCGACATCCTGACCGAGAACTCGAGCATGGTGAACAACTACAAGAACCAGTTCAACAAGACCATCCGGAAGGACGGCTGGAACGGGCTCATCGCCAAGCTCAAGCGCAAGCTCGCCGAGCGCGGTTCCTGATCACCGCCCCGTTGTCTGCATCGCGCCGCTCCCCCTCCCTTCCTGCCGCTCGACCATCACAACGTGTCTTGTGCGCGTTCTGCCCGCGGAAACAGGAGCGGCTGTGAACCTGCGGCTGTAGCAACGTCGCCACACCCATCGCCTTCCAATTTGGTCCGTTGCCCCATTTCCAGCTACGCTTGCTCGCAAGCCCCTCCGCCACCATGCCATCCGAGCCGGCCGTCGCCCATCATGACAGCCCGCGTTCACCCACAACGCGCGTCGCCCTGTGCTTGCGCGCCATCCGCGGGCACCTGAACCTGGACCTCGAACGTCCCACCGACCTCGGTCCACTCACGGTCGGTAGCCTCGCCTTTTCCCTTCCCAACCTGCACTTCCCCGTCGATCTGAGCGGCGGCGTGTCCAGGTTCCGCCATCGACGCGGCATCCTCGAACTCTTCGAGCTGGAAGCACACCTGCCACGCCTCGCCGGGTTCCTCACGCCACGCATCCGATCAGCCTGGCCCGCCCCATCACCCACAGTCACCATCCTCCCAGCAAACCACGGCCTTGTCGTCGGTGTCGCCGACGAGCATGCAGCGGTCGGCTTCCAAGCCTGGCTCTACGCCGAAGACCAGCACCTGACCTGGATCGTGACCGATGCGCGGGGCGTCGGGCTGAATGTCCCCGCGCACGCCGTCGCGCTCCGCGTCGCGCATGCTGCCCTGTCCGGTTGGGCCGAGCGACACGGGAGCGCCTTCCTTGTCCCCAACGCCCTCTCGACCATGGTGCGCGAGGTCCTCATCGACGCCGGAGCACGCACACCAGATGCGCAGGATATCGCCTGGACCGAACTTCATCCCACGGCCGACGGCTTGCTGCTGCGCGCAGCCAGCGATGCACCTCCGTTCGTCCCTCCACCGGAGGTCATTCGCGCGGCAGCACTCGCCCGGATCGTCGAGCACGCCGACGATGCACTCGCTTCAGGCGACCTTGAGCACGCGCGCGCCGAGTACCTCGCAGCGCTCGAGGCTGCCCCAAAGCATCCCGACATTGCGATTCGCATCGCTGACCTCGACCTCTCGATGCAAGCCGCTCCCACCAGCGCCCTGGCTTCGTTGGTCGAGTGCATGCCGGCTGTCGACGGCGGCATCGTTGCCGCCCGACTCCTTGCTTCCGTGGGGGACCGGCACGCCGCCTCCATCGCGGCGAGGCGTTCCGCCGAAACCGAACCTCTTGCCCGCCTCGCGTCGTTCATGTTCCTTGAGGCCGCAAGCTTCGCCACCGACGTCCAGGATCGCTTGAACCTGCTCGACGAAGCCGTCGCGAGGTCACCTGCGCTCGCGGCGTGCCGTTGGGCACGCGCTGCAGAGCGGCTGCGGATCGGAGACGTCGCCACGGCCCTTACCGACTTCGGGAGCCTGGAAGCTGCGGCACGAGGCGCTCGCGCCCGTTTCGAGGTCACATCCACCGCCGCAGACAAGCTCCTCGATCACCACCATCCCGCCGAAGCCGCCCAGTTCTTCGAGCGCGCGCTGCGGTATGCCCCCCGCAGCATCGAAGCCACCACAGGTCTGGCGCGTGCATTCATGAGCGTCGGTGACTCCCGCAGAGGCGCCGCCCTCCTGTCGCGTGCGGTCAACCTGACAGCCCGCACCCCACAGCCGCACGCCAACTTGCTCATCGAGCTGGCCAAGGCGCTGGCCGACGTCGCGAGCGACCTTCCCGGCGCCATCGCCCATGTTCGCCTCGTCCCCTTCGGCTTGCCGCAAACCGTACCCGCTCGCTCGCTCGAGGGGACATGGCGCGCCGCCCTCGGTGACCTCGACGGCGCAACGGTCGCGTTCGGCCAGGCGAGGGAAGCCTTCGAGATGTTGCCGCATCCCGCCGCGGCACCGCTTGTGTCCTGGCTTCTCGCGGCGGCGGAGTTCGAAGAGCGTCAACGGCTCGATCGGCGCTGCGCCTTCCGGCACATCGAAGCGGCCCTGCGTGTATGCCCGGATGATCCCGCGCTTCGCAGCGCCTTCCGCCGGCTGGCCTCCGCGTCTGCCCAACAACCGTCGGCTGCCGATGCGCCGCCCCCTGCGCCTCCGCCACCACCACCCGCCGAGGTCGCTCAGCCTTCACCACAAGCGCAGGACAACCCCGCTGCAGACGAATGTCGGGTCGACGAGCTCACCGATCGCATCCGTGCAAACCCCGCCGACCACGGTGCCGTCCTCGAGTTGTGCGCCCTCCTCGACAAGCTCGGACGAAACCTCGACCTGTTCGCGCTCGTCGCCGCGCGGCTCGAGGAAACCACGGACCCTGACGTGCGCACGTCGCTGCTGCCCTTCAAGCGTGCGGCCTTGATCCGCCTGGCTTCCACCGCGCGTGCCGAAGGGAGACCCGACGAGGCGGCTATCTACGAAGAAACCCTTGCCGAGATGACCCCGGAATGATCGTTCACTGGCCCGCCGGCTCATGCCATGGCGGCGGCGCCGTCGTGCCCGTGTACGCGCGAAAACGCATGTGCAAAGCCCGCGTATGCACCCCCGGCTTGCCGTCGCCCACCTCCCTGCCATCCACCCGCACCACCGGCAACACCTCTCGCAGCGTCGACGTGATGAACACCTCGTCTGCAAGCACCAGATCGCCTCTGGTCAGCGTCGTGATGCGTAGCGGCATCGACAGCGCCTCGGCCGAGCGAAGCACATAGGCCCTGGTGATCCCCGGCAGGATTCCCTCGGCCTCGGGAGGCGTGAGCACGACACCGTCCTTGATCATGAACACGTTCGAGGAAGCCCCCTCCAGCACGCGCCCATGACCATCGACGATAATGGCTTCCTTGGCGCCGGCAGCGCGCGCAGACCGCAGCGCGAGCAGACTCACCAAATAGTTGGCGACCTTGGCACCGGCGGCTTCCGTGTTGTCAGCCGTCCGCTCCGTGCGGTGAAGGGTCACACCAATGCCATGCCGGTAGTCTTCGGGCGGAGGCGGGTTGACCTTCGCCACAATCACGACGCGAAGCGCCCCCCGCGCCGGCGTCGGGTCCAACCCCAACGGCGCAATCCCACGCGTCACATGCACCCGCACGAGCGCGTCGCGGTGCTTCGACGCATCCAGCGCTGCCCGAAGATCATGCTCCAACGTCTGCGCATCGACCGGCATGTCGATGTGCACCAGCTTCGCGGATCGCAGCAGCCGGTCCATGTGCTCCTCGAGCGCGAAGATGCGCCCGTCGTACGCTCTCATCACCTCGTAGACCGAGTCTCCGTACAGAAAGCCTCGATCGAACACCGATACGTGCGCCCGGTCTGGCGTCACAACCTCCCCGTCTATCATCACCGCCGCGGACTCTGCTTCGATCATGCGCGCTCCAACTGGTTCCACAGATCGGACTTCGCGACATCGTTCGACACGAGCAGCCTCGCATCCCGCTCGGCTCCGTGAATCGCTCTCGCCAACAAGTCCGGATCCTGCCGCCCCGGTGGTCGGGACGGCAACAGCGGTGCTCCGATCACGATGCCGACCCGGCTGAAAGGAAGAGGAAGCTCGAATTGATCCCAGCTTCGCAGCCGCCAGCACCGGCCGCACCAGGCTGCAAAGGGAGCGACCACACCACCGGCACGAGCAGCCGCGACGATCGCCCCCGGCTTCGGTCGATGCCTGGGCCCGCGGGGGCCATCCACCGCGATGACGGAATCGAGCCCGCCGAGCATCCCCTCCACGACGCGAGCCAAGCCCTCGCGTCCCCCCCTCGAACTCGATCCCCGCACGACGATCAGATCGAAGAATCGCAGCGCTCGCACCATTGCGTCACCGTCCGCCGAGCGGCTGACCAGCGCTATGGTCGACTTGCGTCGCCTGTACGCGAGAAGTGGCAGGATCTGCCCATGCCAGTGCGCCAGCACCCACGGCTTGTCGTGGTGCCGTACAAGGTCGGGATGCACGGACCAACGAATCCGCAGCGTCGCCAGCCAGACCCGCGCGACAACACCGGCGAGGACGCCGACGACGGCGTGCATGGCGCTCGAAAGGAAGGACTGTGCCGACAAGGTAGCGCTCAGGACTTGAGCTCTTTGAGCAGATCCTGAGCCTTCTGCAACGACGGGTCGTTCTCGACCGCGCGCTCCAACATCTGGATCGCCTTCTGCTTCTCGCCCTGACGGTGGTTGATCTCGCCGAGCGCGTAGAACACCTCCGCCTTGGTGATGGGCGCGTTGGCGTCGAGACGTTGCAGCAGCAATGCCCGGAATGTCTTCTGCGCACGGTCGAGATCGTTGGTCTCCATCGCAAGACGTCCCAGGTCGACGAGGATGGCCAGGTCGCCGGGATTGATGCGGAACGCCTGGTCCAACTCCATCAGCCCACGCTCCTTGTCACCGTCGGCCACATAGGCCTTCGCGAGCCGATGATGGATACCTGCCAGCTCCTTGACTCGCTTGCCGCCGTACGATTGAACGATCTTCTCGAGGGCGGCCACGGCATCCTTGCCCCGTCCCGACGCGCTGTACGCATCGCACAGAGCGAGCAGCAGATCCCGGTCGTCGGGCGCGAGCGCGCTGGCCTTCTCCAGTAGCGACGCGGCTGCGGCGTGGTCCCCGCGCCTGGATGAGTGGATGCTGGCCGCTTCCTGCAGAAGGCGGACTCTGGTCGGTGTGTCCGTCGCCGATTCCGCGTCTTCCGCGAGCAGACCGGCGACCTCGGCCCATGCTCCGGTCTTCTCGTAAAGCTTGCGCAGCTTGTCCCGCACCTGCCTTGCATCTGCCTTGGCCTTGAGCGCCCGCTCCAGCACCCTGCGCGCCCCGGCGTCGTCGCCTTGCTTCGCGAAGAGCTCGTCCAGCCGAAGAGCAAGCGATACCGCTTCGTCGCCCTCGAGCTGCCCCAGCAACTTCTCCAACGTCGCCGTGGCCTTGTCGAGATCACCCTTGGACTCAAACAGCCGCCCGAGGGCCTCCAGCGCGCTTCGATGGGCCGCGTCGCGCTCCAGCACTTGCTCGTAGGTCGCGATGGCCTTGGCCTGGTCGTTGAGCCGCGTCTCGTAGACCTCCCCAAGGCGCACACGGAACGTCAGCTCCGCGTCCGAGTCGTTTCGCTCCGACGCCAACGCGATCTGGCTGTTGAGCAGGTCAGCAAGGTCCGCGTCCCGGTTGCTCTTCTCGTACATCTGCGAAAGAGCGACCACCGCATCCGGCTGACCGGGCTGCTCCTCCAAGATCCGGTGCAACACGATGATCGCCTCGCTGAGCTGGTCGAACTTCTCCGCCAGCAATCCAGCAAGCTCCAACCTGAGCGCAGTGCGAGCGTCAGGCTGGTCCACCACGTCGATCATGCGCCCAAGCAGGTCCACCAGATCCTGGAACCGACCACTCTTGCGGTACAGCCCTCGCAACGCCTCGGCTGCCACCTTGTCGAACGGATCGGCTTCGAAGATCTCCTCGAACATCTTCGTCGCCCCAGCATCGTCGCCCAACTTGGTCGCGTACACCTTGGCCGCCTCGTGCTTGATCTTCAACACGTCGGGGCCCGACGCCGTCAGGTCGGCCCTGCGCTGCAACAGCTCGACGACCTCCTTGTAGTCGCCCGCCGCTTCGCGCAGCCTCGTCAGCTCCTCGAAAGCCCATGCGTAGGAGTCATCCGCCTCGATGAGCTGCCGGAGCACCTCCTCCGCGAGCTTCGCATCGCCCAACGCCGACTCGGCCAGCCCCTTGGCCTCGCGGAATAGATCCCGCTTCTTGTTCGCGTCTAGCTCGATCGCCGCCCGACGACGTAGCGTCGCGACGAGATCCCGCTCTCGTCCGGGCTCCCGCTGGATGTCCTCGATCGCACGCAAGAGCTCCTGGTTGTCGGGATCTCGCGAAAGAGCCTCGCCCAGCGCCTTCTCCGCAGCCTCCTTGTCCCCGAGGTGCGTCTTGAACCATTCCGCAAGGCGCGTGTACAAATCCCGCGCAGTACCCCTGTCGATCCCTTCTGCCTTCTCCAGCGCAGCAGACAGAGCCCGCGCCGCCTCCGTCCACTGCTTGTTCCGCTCCGCCAGCGACTCCAGATACCCCAGCACCTCGCCGTCCGCTGGATCGTCTTGCAGTGCAGCCTCGATTACCCGCTGCGCACGCGGCACATCCGCAGCCTGCTCCTCGAGCACATGCGCCAGGTCCAGACGCATTCGCACGCGATCCGCCGGCGAGCTCGCATGCGACACCCGCTTCTCGTACAGCGTGGCAAGCGACGCATAGTCCGCCCGCCCCCGATAGACCGTTTCGAGCACCGACGCCGCCTCCTCGAACAGGTCGCGGTCCTCCGTCAGCTTCTCGATGGCCTCGCACGCCTTCTGGTGAGCCGGCACCCGGTCCAGGGCCATCCTCAACGTCTCCAGCCCCTGAATCTTGTCGCCGAACGCCTCGATCTGGAGGATCGCCAGCCGATGGTACAGGTCCGCCTGCTTGGCAGGGTCGGCCTCGACCGAGACGCGACGCTCCAGCACTTCGGCCAGCTCAGTCGTGTTGCCGAGCTTGGCGTGCAGCCTGTCCAACGCCTCCAGCAGCTCCGGATCGTCGCCAGCCTGGTCGAGCGCCTTCGCATACGCCATCACAGCCCGCTTGTCGTCCGACAACCGCGTCTCGCTGATCCTGCCGAGCCGCGACCACAGATCCTTCGCCAGAGAAGCGTCGAAAACCCGCCCGGCGTGCTCTTCCAACGCATCCGCATAACGCCCGAAGCCATCCGTGCCCGACGCAAGACGATCGATGTCCGCATGGAGCTGCGCGTCCTCCGGCGTCTCCCCCAGCGCACGGATCAGAGCGTCCAGCGCGTCCGCGGGCCGCGACAACGAGCCGTCCTGCACATCGGCGATCGCTCGCAACGTCTTTGCCCGATCCGCAGGCTCCGTCTGCGCCCGCAAACGCATCTCGAGCACGCCAACCAACGCGCCATGCTTGCCCGTCGCACGCAGCACGGGCTCCAGAATCGCCGCTGCATCGAGCCGCAGCTCGTCGTGCGCCTCGCCGATCGCGCGTACCGCCTCCACCGTGTCGTCGTCGTCAGGAGCTTCCTCCAGCACGAGACGGAACGCGTCGAGCGCCTCGGCAGCCTGGTTCAGCTCGCCCGCCAACAAACGCCCGACGTCCCGGCGAAGCGCCGTCCTCTCGTCCGACGTCTGTGCAATCGCCGCCTCCAGCCGCAACGTCTCGAGCAGGTCCTGCCATTGCTTCTCGGCACGATACAGCTTCTCGAGCCGCTTGAGCACGGCCGGGTCCGACGGCCGCACGTCGAGAGCCTGGCGCAAAGCTTCGATCGCAGATGGAGCGTCATGAAGCTCCTTCTCGTAACGCTCGGCCGACTTGACCAGCAGCTCGTACTTATCGTCGGCCTGATCGGGGTCCGCCAGCTCCACACGACGCTGGTACAGCTCGACCAGCCGCCTGGCGTCGTCGACCTGCTCGTACAGCTCGATCAGGTTGTCGACCGTCAAGGCATGCGTCGGCTCGAGGTCCATCGCCCGCTCGAAGGCCTCGATGGCCCCAGCCCGGTCGTCCATCATGTCACGCTTGCACTCCCCAACCCGACGCCATGCACTGGCGCGATCCTCATCGCTGCCTATCAGCTCCGCCTTCCTGGTGAGCACCCGGACCAGCATCGGCCAGTCCGCCAGCAGCGTCGCGAGGAAGTCCATTTTCTCGAGCGGCTCAGGATCGGTTTCGTCGAGCGCGTGCAGACGATCGTACGCACGCAAAGCCTGCCGCGGGTCGTCTCGCTTCTGGTCGTGGATTTGCGCAAGCGCCGCCAGCAGCTCGCGCCTGGCCGGCCCTTGGACATCCTCAATCCCGTGCTCGTAGGCCTCCGCCAGCTCGTCCCAAGCCCCCAGCGACTCGGCCAGACGCTCCAAGTCCGCACGCACGTCGACGTCCTCCGGATTGATCTCGAAGGCAGCCCGCAATGCCTCGAACGCCCGCCGCGGCTCGTTGCCCCGCTCCTCCCACAGCTTCGCCGTCTCGCGCAGGATCGATATCCTGTCCAGATCCTCCGCCGCCAGCTCGAAGCGCTGCGCGTTGAGCTGGATCAGCTTGCGCCAGTCGTCCGCCCCCTCGTACAGCGGCAGCAGGATGTCGACCACCCGTGACTTGTGCTCCTCGTGCGCCATCAGGCTCTCGAGGTCCGCTATCGCCGCGCGGTGATTCGGAACTCGCTGCACGATCTCCTCGTACTGATCGATCGCCGCCCCGATGTCCTTCATCTCGTCGCGACGCAGACGCGCCAGCGCGAGCCGGTATCCGCAAGACACGTCCACGTCTCCTTCCGCTTCCGCCCTCCGAAGATACAACTCGTCGAGGTCGGAGAACCTCTCGCGCTCCCGGTACAACTCGGTCAGCGCGTCCAACGCGACCTTGTCGTTCTCGTCGACGTCGAGCGCAGCTCGATACGTGTCGATGGCCTTGTCGGGATCGCCGAGCGCCGAACGCTCCAGATCCGCTATCGTGTGGAGCACCGCGAGACGGTCCGCCGGCTCGAACCGATGGTCCAACACGCCCCGGTACAGCTCGACACGATCCGCCGGCCGGTTCGCCTTCACCAGCAGATCGTCAATCGCCTTGAACAGATCCACCGAGTCTGGCTCGAACGCGAGGGCCCGGCGATAGTAGACCAGCGCACGGTCCAGATCGCCCAGCGACGCAAACAACTCCCCGGTTCGACGTGCAAGCTGCGCGGTCGCGGCCTCCTCCGTCGTTATGGCGTCCAGCTCGGCGGCGAAGATCTCGGCAAGACGGCGTTCCGCACCGGCGACCTTGGCCTGGCTCTCGAGCTGCCGCCATGTGTCCTGGTCGGTCACGTCTTCGTGCAACAGCTTCGCAGTCGTCTCGAGCGCAGCGGCAAAGTCCTCTTCCTGCTCCTCCTGCATCAGCGCCAACCGTCGCAGCAGCTCGCGACGCTTGTCCGGATCCTGCGACGACGCGAGACGAGCCTCGATCGTGGACTTGACGCTCTTCCAGTCCGCCCGCCCCAGGTAGTACGGCTCGAGCATCTCCGCGGCCCGAGCGCGGTGGTCGAGGTCCTCAGCCTCCCGCAGCAACCTCTCCAGCTCCGCAATCGCACCCTCGTGCTGGCTGTCCTGCGCCAACGCCTCCCCGAGCTCGTCGAAGGCCCGCAAGGTATCGCCCAGCTTCTTCTCGGCAACCTTCGCGATCTTCACCCGAAGCTCCGCCTTGTCCGGCGCGCCCTTGTCAAGCTGTCGCTCGTACAAACCAATCAGGTCGCCCGGCCGGTCCGCCTCCGTGTAGAGCTTCTCCAACGCATCCACCACGGCCGGATCCAGATCGATGTCCAGCATCGTCTCGTAAACCGCAATCGCTCCGTCACGATCCCCGAGCACGTCACTGCACAGCTTCGCTTGGCGGAACAAGAGCTTCTTTCTCTCCCCTTCGTCCGCCACCTCGACACGACGCCGGATGATGTCGAGCAGCGCGGCCGCGTCCCCCGCCTCCTCGTACAACGACTCCAGCGCCACCAGCGCCCGACGGTCGTCACCGCGGATCTCCAGCGCCTTGATGTAGTACTCTCGCGCCAGATTCCGATCCGCAAGCTCCGTCCTCGCCAGGTCCGCAATCCGAAGCGTCACCGCGAGCTGCACGTCGCCGTCCAGTATCTGCCCCACCACGTCGCGCAGCAGCGCTACCAGATCCGGGAAGCGACGGGTGGACGCGGCGAGCCGCTCCACTGTCTCGATCCAGGTCTGCACCCCTTCGCCACCTGCCGCCTCACGGAGGCCCGAGACTGCAAAACCGAATGCGCGCGACGCATCCCCGAGCGGCCCCTCCGCCACCTTGACGGCCTGCTCCAGAAGCGACAGGCGCTCCGCCGGATCCAGGCTCGTGTCTGCCTCTATCTGCACCACCCTCAGCAAACGCTCGTGGTCGCCGTCCGTCTCGTACAGCGGATGCAGCACCTGCGCGGCTTCGCGACGCGCACCGTCGTGTTCCAGCAGACGCTCGAGCGCAGCTCGGCTCGCCGCGTGCCCAGGCTCGATGGTCAGTGCTTGACGATAGGCATCCAACGCCCCGGCAACGTCGTTCAGATGCGTGTGACGCACGTCGCCCAAACGCGCCAACAGCTCGAGCCGCTCTCCAGGCTCCTCCACCAGCGTCAGGTGCGTCTCGATCGCCTCGGCCAGCTCCGTCCACCGCTCCGCGGCTTCGTAGAGCCTCTCCAGGGCCTTCATCGCCATGGCATCGGGCCCGAACTCATCGATCACCGCCCGCCACGCCAGGATTGCCTCCGGAACATCCACGAGCTTCTCCGTCAGCGTCTCCGCCGTACGCACCATCAGACGACGGCGCTCGTCACCGTCCTGGGCGTTGTCCTGCCGCGCCCTCAGGATGTCGACCAGGTCGCGCCAGGCCGACGCATTGTCGTACAGACGCTCGAGCGCTGAAAGCGCCGTGGGATCACCTGGGTTGTCGTCGAGACGCGCCCGCCATGCCGCGATCGCTCCCTGCCGGTCCTCCAAGATCGATTCGCAGATCTCCCCGAGGCGTCCAAGGAGCTCCGCACGATGCGAGGAATCGTCTTCCAGCCGAACCTGCGTGCGCAGCATCTCGACCAGCGCCGCATGGTTGCCCGACCCGGCATAGATCTGCTCGAGCGCGCGCGCAGCAGGCAGCACCAGCTCCGGGTCGTTCGGATCGATCTCCAGCACGCGCCGGTACACGCCTTCGGCACGACCAAGGTCGTTGATCTGGTCACGGTAGATCGTCGCCACATCCATCAGGATGGCTCCGCGCACCTCCGCTCCGGCCGCCACCGCCGCCGCCGACATCAACACCTCCGCAACCCGCTCGTGCGCCCCCATCCGCTTGCCGATCTCCAACAGCCGGCCACGCGACCGCACATCGACCGGGTCCATCGGAACCAACTGCGCCAACGCGTCCATCGCCCCGGCGTCGTCGGCCAGACGCTCGTCGCGCAAGGTCGCGATCCGCCCGAGCAGGCTGCGCCGCTCCCCTTCCTCCGAGGTCGTCTCGAGACGGATGTCGAGCACACGCACCAGATCGCGCACCTCGTCTCGCGTCTCATACACCGCCTCGAGCATCACCGCGGCCCGCCCGCGAAGCTCCGGAAGCTGCAAGAGACGCTCGGCCAACTCGCGCGCCTCCCGCTGATTCGGGTCCGCTTTCAGCACGTCGTCGACATGCGGAAGCGCACGCTCGGGATCCTTCAGGCTGTCAAGATGCAACGCCGCGAGCCGGAGCTTGATGAGCACCGACTCCACGAGATCGGCCCGCGCGAGACGACGCTCGAGCAGCGCCACCAGCTTGTCGAATTGCCCTTCCTTCGCGTACAGCTTCTCGAGCGCGGCCGTCGCCGTTCCATGCAGCGGGTCTAGGTCGAGTATCCGCTCGTAGTAGTCGATTGCCTTGGCCGCGTTCTCGATGATGTCTTCACAGATCAGCGCCACCTCCGCGAGAAACTCGATCCGACGTGACGCATCCGTTGTGCCGGTCACAGCCTTCGCATACAGCGCCTCCAGCTCGGACCAGCGCTCCCGCGCCATCAGGATCTCCTTCAGATCCTTGAATGCCTCGTCGTTGGCCGGCTGCCGTGCCAACACCCGCTCCAAGTAAGGGATCGCCGCGTCTTGGTCGCCAATCTGCTCGCGGCAAAGCGTCGCCGCCCGCTGACACAGCTCCACTTCCACCGTGTCCGCCAAGCTCGAAGCGTCGGTCAACACGAGCTGGTAGACCTTCGCCAGATCCCCCGATCGCCCCGCACCCACCGCGAGATCCTTCGCGCGATCCCACAGCGCAAGCTCTTCCGGAAACTCCACCACGGCTCGCAAGTTCACGTCCAGCGCTCTGCCGGAATCCCCTAGCTTCACCTCGCATACGTCGATCAACCGCACCGCAAGCTTGAGCCGACGCGACGGCTCGACGGTCGAATCGATGAGCAGCGCCAATGCATCTGCTTCCTGCGACGCCTGCCCCTGGTCCGAGTACACATTCACCAGCATCTCAGCCGCACGGGGTCGCGTCGACTCGACCTCCGTCAGGCGCGTCAGCACCGCCGTCGCCCGTGTTGCATCCGCACCGAGCGCCAGCGCCCTCTCGCAGGCTGCCAACGCTTCCTCCGGCTTCGCCAGCTTCGTCACGTACAATTCGGCAAGCTCGAGCTCGAGCTTGCCACGCGTCTCCCTTTCCGCCTGGTCCCGATGCGCCTTGATCGTCTCCACCGCGGAGGCGGCATCTCCACCCGCAATCAGCAGACGCGGCAGGTTGGACAAGGCCCGCTCGTCCGTGGGCCGGATGTCGAGAGCGCGGCGATAAAGAGCAATCGCCCGGCCCGGCTCCTCGAACGTCTCCTCCTCGAGCTTCGCCCACTCGATGAGAAGATCCAACGCAGCGTCCGGCTCGGCACCCGCAATCCGCAGGTCGTACAGCCATCGCAGATCCTCCCTGCGCCCCGCACCCCGCAGCACGCCGTCCAGCGTGGCGACCGTCGCAGCATCCGCCGGGTCCGCTTCCACGAGCTCGCGGTACACCCGGATCGAGTCGTCCGTGCGCCCCAGCTCTCTTGCGTACACCTCCGCCAGCCTCAGCTTCAGCTCGCGACGCTCCGCTGCTTGCATCGACCCGTCGGCTTCCAGACGCGCTTCGATCGCTTCCACGAACGGCTCCCACGATCCCGCCGCACGCGCATGTTGCTCGAGCAGCGCCAGCGCTCCTTCGGCTCTCGGCGCGAGCTCATAGGCCTTTCGCGCATACGCGAGCGACGCTGCCTTGTCGGACAACCGGGTTCCGGTGACGTCCGCGAGCTTGCGCAGCAAAGCCAGCTTCTGGTCGCTGGACTCCGCGTTCGCAAGCAGGATCTCGTAGAGCGCAGGGAGCCGGCCCCAGCGCTCGTCCTTCTCGTAGATTGGTACCAATGCCGCCGCGGCGCGCAGGTCACCGGGACGAACGCTCAGCACGCGCTCGTACGACCGGAACGCCCGCTCCGGAGCCTTCAGACGCTGCTCATAGACATCAGCAACCCGGAACGACAGCTCCACCTTCGTGTTCGAGTCGGTCGCCTTGTCGGCAGCTCCCGACAAGACCTCCGCAAGCCCCTCCCAATCCTCGTTCTGCGCGTACAGCTCCGAGATCGCGTCGTAGTCCTCCGACGCCAGGTATGCGTCGCGCAGCACGCGCAACGCGCGCGAGTGTCCTGGGCGAATCTCCAGCACGCGACGCCACGCTCCCGCGGCCCTGCGCGGATCGTTGAGACGATCCTGGTAGACCGCACCGAGTTTTTGGAGCACCGCAATGCGCGCGTTCTCGTCGGCGGCCTGCTCCAGCCTGCGCTCCAGCACCTCCGCGACCGTCTCGAAGTCCTTGTCGCGCTCGGCTTGCTTCTCGAGCGCGTCCATCACCCCCGCCGCATCAGGATCGATCGCCAGAACCTTCTTGTACAACGCGATCGCTTCTGCGGATCGATCGAGACGCTCGGCAGCGAGCTTTGCCATCTCGAGGTAGATCTTCACACGCTCGGACTCGGGCGCCGTCTCGGCCTCGGTCTGCAGCAAGGTAAATAGCTGGGGCCATGCACGGCGACGCGTGTACAGCTCCCGGAGCCGCTCCTTGGCGGTCTGATCGGACGCGTCGAGCTCGAAAATGCGCTCGTAGACTTCCGTGGCGTTCTGCACGTTCTGGAACTGATCGAGCCACCGCTTGCCCGCGGCGCGCAGGAGCGCCAGCTTCTCCTCTCTGTCGTCCGTCAGCTCCGCCAGCTTCTGCTGATGTACCAACAGGTCGCGCCAACGCTGCAGCGCCTCGTAGACTCGGCACAACTCACGGACCGCAGCCACGTCTCGATCGTCGAGCTGAAGGATCTGCCCGAGCACCGTCACCAACGCACTGTCGCTCCGGATGTGCTCCCGATAGACCATCGCGATCTCGCGCAGCAGATCCAGCCGCGCCGCCTTGTCATCTGCAGCCGTCCGGTCCAGATCGTGGCGCAGCAGATCCACCAGCGCCGTCCACGCCGATGTCTGGTGGTAGAGCCGGCGCAGCGCCTGACGCGCCTGGGCGTTGTCCGGATCCTGCCGCAGCATCGCCTTGTACTGGTCGATCGCCTTGTGCACGTCCTCGTGTGTCTCGGCGAGAGCAGCCAGCTCTGCAGCGAGCGCCGCTTTCTGTTCCCCTTCAGGCAGCGCTCGCTGGGCATCCGCCAGGATCGTCATCAGACGTGCGTCGTCACCCTTGTGCTTGAGCCACTGGCGATAGAATTCGAGCATGCCAGGGTGCGCCGGGTCGACCCGGCGAACCTTGTCGAAGTAGGGCTCCGCAAGGTCGAGCCGGTCGCGCATGCGCCACTGCACCATCGCGATCTGCAGCCAGATTCCCAGCTCATGGCCTTGCTTGACCGCTCCGCTGCGCAGATGGTCTTCGTACAGCGCCACCAGGTGGTCCCACTGCTCGGTCCTGCCAAAGTAGTCGGACAGGAAGTTCATCGCCTCCGGATACCCAGGCACCAAGTCGAGCGCCCGCTCATACGCCGCCACGCCCCGCGCCTCGTCGCCGGTCTTGCGCACCAGGACCCGTGCCAAACGCAGCCACGCCGCAAAGCGCTCCTCGCGGTTCGTCGACTCCGTGGCAATCGTCTCCAGCACGCTGCACACGTCTTCCCAGCGCTCCGCCTCCCGGTACATGCGCTCGAGCAGCAGACACGCACGCCGGTTGCGGGGATCGAGCGCCACGGCTTCCTTGAGCAGGGCGATGATCTCCTCGGACGTCGCCTCGGCCTTGCCATACCTGAACATCACCTCGGCTGCCCAGGACACCATCGACGACCGGATCGACGCGTCCTCGACGGCCTTGGCGTCCTCGACCTTGGCCTTGGCGAGCTCACGCCAGCGGGGACGCATGTCCTCGGCGCGTTCGAGCGCCTCGGTGGCGGTGGGGTCTCCCGCGCGCAGCTCGAGTACCCGCGCATGCGCTTTGCAGGAGCGCTCGTCGTCGAGGAGTTCGTCTTCTAGTACGCGCGCCAGCTCGGCTTGGCGCAGAACCTCCTGCGGCGTTCCGCGCACCATCGAGATCTCGAACTCCAGCAGGTTCGCCACCGCCGTCCACTCTCGCCGAGCTTCGTGCTCGCGCCGAGCTGCCTCCAGCAGGTCGACCAGTTCCTGCGCCGACATGCCGACATCCGGCGCAGTCATGGCGTCCTGCAGGTCCAACCAGGCGTTCTCGTTGTCCGCGTCGTCCTGCAACAGCCCAAGAGCGGTTCGTATCTTCTGCGAGCTCATCGTCACTCCAACGAAGTCCTCGTCTTCACCACCGGATTGCGTTGTCACCCCCGGGCGCTCGTGATCGCACGTCGACCTCCCGTGTTTCAAATCGCCTCAAAATCTCGTTGAAAACAGGGTTCTGGACCCTACCGTCACGGGCGCGATTCGAGGGAAGGTGATGCTACGCTGCACGGGGGGGCGACACAAGATGCGCATCGCGTCACGCGCCGAAATCGACGCCCAATCTCCCAAACCCGCGGCAGGGGCTTGACACGCGGCTTACCTCGCGACGCACCTGCCGGTCAGGGCCGCACCCCTCGGCACACGCCGGCCTCCTACCACACCCTCAGGATGCTGGAGGACGGATGAAGGGCCCTGCCTGTGCCCACCAGGAGCACAACACCCCGTGGTCTGCGTAACCGGTCGGCCACGATCCTGCTGCAACCGTCGGTCATGCCCCCGTCCTCCCCGCGCCACGCCGCCGGCAAGGTCGCCTGCACGCGCCCAACCTCCGGCTGCCACCCACGATTCCTCGTGGTTCGCCTTGCGCCCCCGCCGCTGCGCCCCGTACCCTGTTCCCCGCGTCCCTCTCGCCTCACGTACAGCCCATGGGTCACCTGCACGATTCAAGAACCGTCTTCTCCCGCCTGCAGCAACGCATCGACAAGACCCAGTCCGGCCTGCCCCCGACCCCCGAGGTCTTCGAAATCCTCAAAGAGCTGTTCACCGTCGAGGAGGCCGAGATCGCCAGCCGCCTGCCCGTCATCCCAAGAAAGCTCGCCTCGATCGCACGCAGGCTCGGTGTCCCCGCCGAACAGCTCCGCCCCAAGCTCGAACGCATGGCCGACAAGGGCCTCGTGTTCGACTTCGTCCACCCCAGCCGCGGCCCCTATTTCATGCTCGCCCCGCCCGTCGTCGGCTTCTTCGAGTTCACCATGATGCGCGTGCGCTCCGACATCGACCAGAAGACCGTCGCGCGCCTGCTCGCCCTCTACATGTACGAACGCCCAGAGTTCATGCGCGAGGTCCTTCGCGGTGGCACGCCCATCGGACGCACCCTCGTCCGTGAAGACGCCGTCTCGCCGGAGCTGTCCACGGACATCCTCGACTTCGAGCGCGCCTCGGCCCTGATCGACTCCGCCCCGCTCGCCGCCGTGTCCCTTTGCTACTGCCGCCACAAGAAATCCCACCTCGGCGAGGCGTGCGACGCTCCCCAGGAGATCTGCATCAGCCTCGGCCATGCCGCGGCGTTCGTGCTCCGCAGAGGCCATGGCCGCAAAGCGGAGCGCCCCGAGCTGATCGACTTGCTCCACGTCGCCCGCGACCACCACCTCGTCCAGATCGCCGATAACGTCCAGCACGAACCGGCCTACCTGTGCAACTGCTGCGGCTGCTGCTGCGGCCAGCTCGCCGCCATCAACCGCCACGGCATCGAGCATGCCGTCGCCACCAGTAACTTCATCGCCACCATCCACGAGCCAGCCTGCAACGGCTGCGCGAAGTGCGTCCGCCTCTGCCCCATCCAGGCCATCTCCCTGCACCACCGCCCCCCCCACCAACGCGCTCGTTCGAAAAAGAAAATGGTCGCCCGCGTCGATCCGTCCATCTGCCTCGGATGTGGCGTCTGCAAAGTCGCTTGCGCCCACGACGCCCTGCACATCAAACCCCGCCCCAAACGCGTCCTGACCCCCGAAACCACCACCGAGCGCATCCTGCGCATGGCCATCGGCAGAGGCCACCTGCACGATGTCCTCTTCGACGACCAGGACGGCCCCACCGCGGCCTTCCTCAACCGCCTCGTCGGTGCCCTGGAGCGCATGCCGGCAACGCAACGCGTTGTCCTGAACGAGACCCTCAAGTCACGGTTCGTTCGATTCCTGGCCAGGACCGCCCCCGCTCCCCCCACCGGCTCGCCCAAACCCGCCTGAGCACCTTCCTGTCACCGCGACTCACGACTCGTCGCGCCGCCACCTCCCACCTGTGCTATTCCGTCGTTGCACCGACGCGGGCCCAGCTCCGTCGAACCAACCAGACCATCGGACGCGCCCCTGCGCGTTGCCACATCGGATCGATCTACGATGCAAACCATGCAGAAAGTCGCCATCGTTCTGTGCGCGTTGCTCGCGACACTCGTGCTCGTTCTCACGCTCGGCAATCCGACCGCGCGCGCCGACAACCCGCCTACCGCCGATCAGATCGCAGCCCGAGTGCAGACGTTCTACGATCAGACCCGCACCTTCCAGGCCACCTTCCGTCAGGACTACACCGTCAAGGCATACAACCGCCGCAAGCAGTCATCGGGTCGCGTCGTCTTCGAACGCCCGGGCAAGATGAGCTGGACGTATGACGAACCCAACGGCAACCGCGTCGTATCCAACGGCACCGTGCTCAAGGTCTACGAGAAGGAGAACAAGCAGATGTACGAGCAGCCGCTGGACAAGTCGCAATACCCGGCCGCGCTCGCCTTCTTGATGGGCAAGGGCGACCTGCGCCGTACCTTCGATCTCCGGATGCTCGACTCCAGGCGCATGAAATTCGAAGGCGGCTACGTGCTGGAGGGCACGCCCAAGACACCCACTCCTGCCTATCAGAAGGTGCTGATCTACATCGATGCCGGGACCGCTCAGGTTCGACGCATGCTGATCCTCGACGCGCAAGGGAACAGGAACATGTTCACGTTCGAGAATCCGGTCGTAAACATGCCCGCCCCTCCAGGAGAATTCGAGTTCACGCCGCCGCCTGGAACCCAGATCGTGCACCCCTGACCGGGCCCACGACATCCTAGGTCCGCGACACGCGTCGCGCCCGCAGGATACCGTCCACGCGCGCAATGTGCGCGTGTGCGATCGCGGTCGCAAGCGCATCCGTCGCGTCGGCCCTGGGCAGGTCGCGAAGCCCAAGTAGCGTCTTCACCATCATCCCCACCTGCCGCTTGTCCGCCGCTCCTCGCCCCGCCAGCATCTGCTTGACCTTCGCCGGCGCGTACTCGAATGTCGGAATCCCCCCTCGGGCGAGCCGCAGCAGCACCACGCCGCGCGCATGCCCCAGCTTGCTCGCCGCCTGGGCATCCTTCGCGAAAAATAGCGATTCCACCGCCGCCTGCGCCGGGTCGTACCGTTCGATCACCTCCAGCAACGCATCGTCGATCTCGCAAAGACGCGCCCCCAACCAGGTGTCCGTCTCCGTGTTCACGACCCCGTGCGCCACGTGCACCATGCGGGTTCCCGTCACGTCGATCACGCCCCAACCCAAGTGGCGTGTCCCTGGGTCAATGCCGAGCACGATCACGGAAATACCTTGCCTGGGTTGAGCAACCCCTCGGGGTCGAACCGCATCTTGAGCCCCCGTTGCAGATCGATGAGCCCCGCGCTCTGCTCCCATGCCAGGTACTTGCGCTTCAACACCCCTACCCCGTGCTCGCCGGTGATCGTTCCACGCAGGCTCAGCACTCCCCGCATCAACTCGTCCATCGCCAACTGGACCGAAGGCTCCGAATCCTCATCGTCCCACAGGAAGTTCACGTGCAGGTTGCCGTCACCCGCGTGACCGTAGGTGAGCATCCGCACCCCCAGACGCGCCGAGATCGACTCCACCATGCCGACCAGGTCGCCGATCTTCGACCGCGGCACTACCACGTCTTCCGCCAGCTTGTTCCTGGCCAGGCGCCGGATGGCCGGGGACAGCTCGCGACGCGCCGCCCAGAGTCGGTCCCGCTGCGAGGCGTCCTGCGCTACCAGCACCTGCACCGCCCCCGCATCGTTGCAAGCGTCCCCGACCCGTTGCAGATCGCGGTCGCAGCCCTGCTCATCACCATCCACCTCGACCAGAAGCATCGCCCCCGCGCGCGTGTCGATTCCTACCCCCTGCGACCGGATGGCCTGCAGGGCGGCCGCATCCACCAGCTCGGCGCAGCGTGGCACCACGGCGCAACGCGCCATCCGCTGAACCGCCTCGGCGGCCGCGCGCGTATGCGCGAAGTACGCCAGTGCCGTTTGCACCAAAGCAGGCTTCGGAATCAGCCTCAACGTGGCTTCCGTGACCACGCCCAGCGTCCCCTCGCTGCCCACCACCAGCGAGGTCACGTCGTAGCCGGCCACCCCCTTGACCGTGCGACGTCCGGTCCGCAGCGATTGGCCTCCCATCAGGCACAGGTCGAGGCCGAGCACATAATCGCGTGTGGAGCCGTACTTGACGACGCGCGGGCCACCCGCGTTCTCCGCGATGTTGCCTCCGATCGCGCACTGGTCCAGGGAGTTGGGGTCGGGCGGATAGAACAGCCCCTCGGCTTCCACGGCCGCATGCAAGTCGCGCAAGACAACGCCAGGCTCGACCACGGCTACCTGGTCCGCCACGTCCACTTCCTTGATCTGCTTCATCCCGAGGGTGACCAGTACGATCCCTCCGCACAACGGCACCGCACCGCCCGTTCTGCCCGTGCCCGCCGCACGGGGAGTCACCGGCACCCGGCACCGGGAAGCGACCTCCAGGGTGGCGCGAACGTCCTCGGGGTCTTGCGCGAGGACCACGATTTCAGGAACCCTGCCGTCCGCCTCGGACTCATCCGTGGCGAATCGCTCGCACGATTCCGAGGAGAACAGGAGCTTCGAAGGCCCCAGGGCGCGGTCGAGCTCCAGGCGTGCACGCTGGATGCGTGCCGGGTCCACAGGGGGCTGGTCGGACGGAACGCGATACACATCGTCTTCGTTCCACCATCCGCCGCCGCGAAGCAAGCTGCTCGTCGTCCCCATGCACCGTCGCCATGGCGCAGCGGAGCATGTATCCTTAATCCCCGTGGGAATCGTCTATCTCGCAGCGCTCATCCTGGGGCTTGGCACCATCGCCCTGCAGTTCATCCTCGCCCATGCGGGCGACGCCGACGTCCAAGCCGACCACGATGTCGACGTGGGCGATCACGACTTGGATGGGGACGCGCATCACGAGGGGCCGGATGGGGCACCAGACCATGGTGCGGTCCTGGGGCTGTTCCTGTCGATGCGGTTCTGGACCTACGCGCTTCTCGCCTTCGGCATGGTCGGGGCTGCGTCCCATTTCCTTCACCTGGCCGGGCCGACCTCCGTGCTTGTGACCTCTCTCGCCATGGGTGCGGGCGCTGGCATCGCCGCTTCGATGCTGTTCCGCGCGCTCAAGCCGGGGGTTTCGTCGGCGACCACGAGCGCCGAGACCGTCGGGCGCATGGCGCGTGTCACCGTGCCCCTGCGCAAGGGCGGGTTGGGCAAGGTGCGCGTCGAGGTCAAGGGCAAGCGGGTGGACCTTCTCGCAACGACGGATGCCGATGAAGACATCGCGGCGGGCGCGGAGGTCGTGGTGGTGGAGTTCCGTGGCGAGCAGGCGCACGTCGAGCCGATCGGAACCAGGCAGGACAAGCCCTGACCGGCACGGATGAAACCCGCCCATGGGTCGGGCGGCCGGTGTATCCTCGCCGCCATGGGAAATCAGGGCTCATCCTCACCGGAAGATCTGGCATTGGGAGCGATGGTGCTCGGCGGCGCGATCTTCGCCGTCGTGCTCCTGGCAGCGTTCATGTTGCTGCTCTCCAAAATCCTCTACATCTGCCCCCCGAACAGGGTGCTCATCTTCAGCGGGCGAAAGCACACCCTGCCAGACGGCTCGGTCGTCGGGTATCGCGTCATCCATGGCGGGCGAGGCGTGCGGATCCCGCTGCTCGAGACGGTATCGATGCTGGACATGAGGATCTTCCCGGTCCAGGTGGCGGTGCACAACGCCTTCTCGAAGGGCGGGATTCCGCTCTCGGTCCAGGCGATCGCGAACGTGAAGATCGCGAGCGACCCGGTGCACCTGAGAGCAGCGGCGGAGCGGTTCCTCGACACGCCGATCCAGCGGATCGCCGAGGTGGCGCAGGACACGCTGGAAGGCGCGCTGCGAGAGGTGCTCGCGGAGCTCACGCCGGAGGAGGTGAACCAGGATCGCCTCAAGTTCGCGGACAAGCTGATAGCAAACGCCGGTGACGACTTCAGCAGGCTCGGGTTGCAGCTCGACGTACTGAAGATCCAGCATGTTTCGGACGAGCAGCAGTACCTTGCGAACCTGGGTCGCGAGGCCATCGCCCACATGCTGCGCGACGCCGAGAACGCGGACAACGCCGCGAACCAGGCGATCGCGGAGGCGCAGGCGGCGGCGCGAAGCCGGGCTGAAACCGCTCAGAAGGACGCCGAAGCGCAGGTCTTGCGCAAGAAGAACGAGTACGCCGCCCAGCTAGCCCGTCTCCAGGCAGAGGCGGTCGCCGCGGAGAACGAGTGCGTGGCCGACGCCGAGACGGCACGGGCGGTGGCCGAGCAGGAGCTGCAGGAGCTGCGAAAGGAGTTCGAGCAGCTTCGCCTCGCGTGCGATGTCGTCCTGCCAGCCCAGGCGCAACGCCGAGCGGGCGAGCTCCAAGCGCAGGCGGAAGCCTACCCGTTCATCGAAAACGGCAGAGCTCGAGCCCAGGCGTTGCAGGCACTCGCCTCCGAGTGGGCCGCCGCCGGCCTCCATGGGAGGGAAGTCTACGTGCTCAACCACCTGCGCGAGATCGCCGAGGCCGCCATCCAGCGGACCGAAGCCGCTCAGGTGCGCGATCTGTCCATCGTCGACCCTGGCGACGGCTCCAGCTACGCCGCCGTCGTGGCGGCCTTCCCCACGGTGGTCGCCAAGGTGATGCAGCAGACGGGAGAAGCCGTCGGCGTCGACATCGCCGCCATCCTCAAGCCTGGAAAGGCAGGTGCGTGATGGGAGGCATTGTCGTCGTCGTGCTGTTCGTTGCGATCGTGGTGGCCATCCTCCTGGTGATCACCTTCAAGCGCATGCTCTACGTCGTGCCGCCCAGCCAGGCGCTCATCCTTTCCGGCGGGAGACGCGACGTGGGGGGTCGCACGGTCGGCTATCGCGTCGTATGTGGTGGGCGGGCGCTGCGCATCCCCATGCTCGAGACGGTCGACATCATCGACCTGCGCAACATCAACATCGCCGTGGAGGTGAAGGGAGCGTTCTCGAAGGGAGGCATTCCGCTCAATGTCGTGGCAATCGCCAACGTGAAGCTGCCGGGCGAGGAGCCGATGGTCAACAACGCCGTGGAGCGCTTTCTTGGTCGCACGCGCGAGGAGATCACGTACATCGCGAAGGAGACGCTCGAGGGCAACCTGCGGGGTGTGCTGGCGCAGCTCACGCCGGAGGAGGTCAACGAGAACAAGGACCGTTTCACGCAGATTCTCACGGAGGAAGCAGAGCACGATCTTGCACGGCTCGGCATCCTGCTGGACCAGTTGAAGATCCAGAACGTGACCGACGACGTCGGCTATCTGAATTCGATCGGGCGGATCCGTGGTGCGGCGCTGCGGCAGAAGGCGGTCATCGCCGAGGTGTCGGCACAGGCCGACGCTGCCGTGCGGAAGGCTCAGAACATGATGGCTGCGGAGATCGCCAAGTACGACGCCGAGATTTCGATCGCGGCGACGGAGATGAACAAGCGGATCGTCGACGCGCGCACGAAGCGAGACGCGATGATTGCGGCTGCACAGGGCGAGGTGAGCGCGCAGATCGCCAAGGTGAAGGCCGAGATCAAGAAGCAGCAGGCGCGCGCGGTCCAGGTGCAGCGAATGCTGGAGGCCGACGTGGTCCAGCCTGCCGACGCGGCACGCTTGAAGGCGGAGGAAGATGCGCGCAGCAAGGCTGCGATCATCGTCGAGCGAGGCAAGGCAGAGGCGCTGGCGCTCCGCGAGCTCGTCGACTCGTATCGCAAGGGAGGCACCGCGGCGCGCGAGGTGCTCGCGCTCCAGAGCCTCCTGCCCATGGTCGGGGCCATCTCCGGCGCAAGGCTCCCCACCCAGATCTCGAAGATCGCCGTCCTGCCGCAAGGCGGAAACGACAGCCTGACGCGCGGGCTCATCGGCGCCAACGAGCAGATCAAGGCTGCCACCGGCCTGGACCTCGCCTCCCTCGCTCAGCGTCGCGCCCAGCCCCCGTCATCGCCGCCAGCCCCCAAACGTTGAGCGCGGCCTAGGCGTCGCCCCGCGTGTTCTTCATCAGCCGCGCAAGCTCCATCATCGCATCCAGTTGGGACTGACGCTGCTCAGCCTCTTCCTTGTCCACATCGCTGGACTCGAGCGCCGGATCACGCCCCGTGTCCAGGATCGTCACAAGTCGGTCCCGCGCGATGAACGACACGTCCAGAAGCAGGGAGCAGCACCGCAGGAGCTGCTCCGCCGTCAGGACCGCATCCTCCAACGCGATGTCGATGCACGTGCTCACCTCGCCGTCGGAAGGGTCGTACTCGAACTGCACCAGACGGATCTCGTACGCCATCTGGAGCATCGCCCGGAAAAGCAGCGGCTTCTTGGTTTCGTCCGTCGCCGTCAGCAGCCCCGGCACCCTGAGCTGAAGCAGCTCGCCGTCCTCATACAGCAGGATCAGGAGCGTGACCGGGACCTCGTCTTTCTTCCAGGCGGTGCGCAGCATCCCGCGCTCCTCGTCCGGATCGAACTTGATCTCCGCACCCCGCAGGATTGCAGCTACTTGCTCCAACGTCGTCGCCATGCAGCCTCAGTTCTTGTCGTTCGACTCGCGCTTGGACCCGAGCAGCTTCTGCATCCGCACCTGCAGCCGTCGCAGCTCGGCGAGCGCCGGATCGCCTTGGGATAGCAGCGGATCGTCGCCTGTTTCGAGGATCGCGAGCAGACGCGGCCAGGCCCGGTCCGCGAGCTGCGCTGCCGCGGCCACGGTCCGGTGGACCTGACGCGGCGTGGGCTCCGCATCGAACAGCGGAAGCTGCACGGTCACGCGAACCTCGCCGTCGGCTGGATCCATCTCCCACTGACCGAGGTTGGTGAGAAAGGCTTCGTGCAGCATCGCCTGCATGAGCACCGGAAGGTGCGGGTGGTCGGCAGGCACGCGCAGAAACGCAGTCACGGTCGCGGTCAGGACGGTGCCGTCGGAATCGACGCGCACGTGCACGAAGATGGACGGCCTGGTGGCGTGCTGGCCCATGAAAGCGACGAGGCACCCGCTCTTCGCTTCAGGAGCGTTCCATCGGCGCAGGCCGCACTCGTCGAGCAGTTCGAGGAGCCGTTCTGGCGAACAGGACATGCAAGATATGGTGTGCGAAAGCAGAGCCGTTGTCGACGAAAACGGCGCCCCGGGACGACCGCTGGGGGCGATCAGCCAGCCAGCACCGGGCGGCGATGAGGGGTCGGGTAGCTCTCGACGACCCGTTTTTCGGGACGCCGCACCTCGATCAGCGGGCTTGTCACCAGGTCCCGTCCTCCGGTCGCGAAAAATAGCGCCTCGCCCAGCCGTGGCTCCCCGATGCTCGGGCGAATGGCCCCGTCGGGGAAGAACTTCAAGCTCCCCGAGAGCGGACGGTGCAGCGCCACATGGTCGGGGATCCAATCGCCGTCGCGGCGATCGCGGACCGCAACGCACAGTCCGTCGCGGAAGTGATACTCGGTGTTGCGCGTGATGAACACGCGATGACGTCGACGCTCGACGCCCTGGTAGGTTTGGGATTGTGGTGCACGGTCCCCGCGCTTCATGAGCAGGCCTCCTGGCTTCGCATGGCGACGCGTAGGATCGCCGCTCGGCCTTCGCTGGGCCAAGTTCGACACCGCCGTGGTCGCCTGCTTGGCCCAGGCACGGTGGCTCAATCTACGATCCGCACATGCCCAGCGGTCATGCCATGCGTGGTCCCGGTGTCGCCAAGGTCCGACACCCGAGCGCGGTGCGGACCAGGACAGTGGAGTTGATCGCAGGGACCGACCAATACTGGTCGCTGCTTCTGGAGGACGCGGACATCGTCTCCGAGGGCAAGGCATCGGAGGAGCAGGCATTGGTCGTCTATCGCGGATCGACGAGCATTCTCGTGGCGGACGATCGGCACGGCGGCAAGGTACCGAGTTGGGACGTGCGTGCCGTGGTGCGGCTTGCAGGGCGAGACCCGCACTTCAGGTTGCGGGTGATGCGGCTTGCGCTTCGGGAGGCCAGGTCGCGCTGCCCGGGGTCGATGAGCAGCCTTGCGATGGATGTCAATATCTTCTTGGATCCACGCGGAATACGTGCAGATATCGATGTCGAAGGGGAAGTGGTGAGCGCTCCGGGAAAAGTCAAGTCCGGGGCTTGACCGATCGAGCGGCGGTCGCCGAAGCGCTCGCCAGCGGACATCCCTTGACGCGCGCCGCCGCGGAGGGCACTTGTTACGGCTCGCCGTGCGCGGCGAGTACTCCGCAGGCGTGGCAATCATGGGGCGGAAAGGCAAGTGCGGCTCGGACGAAAACAAGGTCATCCACGTGGACTTCGGTTCCGCGGGGATGCGCGACGTCGAGCCGGCGCCGGAGCAGGCACCATCCACGTCGCATCTTCCACCTTTGCAGGACGCGCGGGAGCCGATCACGGACTTGTTCTCCGGCACCGAGGTGTGTCGGTTGCTGGGCCTGTCACGGGGGCAGCTCCGGTCGCTGGACCGGACCGGTGTCGTGTCCCCCAGCGCGCGACGGCGCGGTCGGCGTGCCTACACGTTCACCGACTTGATCGCGTTGCGCACCGCAAGCCAGCTATTGAGCCGGCGGGTTCGCCTGCGTGACGTCGCTCGCGCCGTCGCCTCCCTCCGCATGGCCTTGCCCCGTGTGACGCGCCCCCTCTCGGAGCTGCGCGTGGTTTCCGACGGCCAGCGTGTCGTCGTTCAGACCCGGGATGGCGCGTTCGAACCGTGTACCGGACAGATGCTGCTCGACTTCGACGTCAAGTCGTTGCGCAACGACGTGGTCCGCGTGCTGCGTCCGACCGTCAGCCGCCAGCGGCAGCGTTCGGCATTCGAGCTGTATGTGCAGGCCAGCCAGCTCGACGAAGATCCGGCGACCTTCGAACAAGCAGAGATGCTGTATCGCCGGGCGATCGAGCTCGATCCATATCTGGCCATCGCCTACACGAACCTCGGCAACATTTTCTTTCGCCGTCAAGACGACGACGCGGCGGTGGCGATGTATCGCCGGGCTCTGGAGCTGGACGCCAAGCAAGCCGAGGCCCAGTACAACCTGGGCTACGTGATGCTTGAACGCGGGGAGCCTGCCGAGTCGATCCCTTACTTCCGCGCGGCCATCCAGGCCGACCCCGGTTTTGCCGACGCATACTTCAACCTGGCGATGGCCTACGAGCAGGCGGGCGAGGCGCACAGCGCGAGGCACTTCTGGCGTCGCTACATCGAGCTCGAACCCCACGGCACCTGGGCCGAGATCGCGCGGCAGCATTTGTAGTGCCCCAACGACGTCTCATCCCGCCCGTTGCCACACCGACCCCCGATCCGGCGTCGGGTGTACGGCGGCGCTCGATCCATGACGTGACGACGGGGCAAAGGGCAAGCCGCAATAGGCGAGGTCACGCGGGCCGGTAAGTCGTCCGCGACGGTCTTTGACGACGTGCACGCCGAGAAGATGGGGCTCGCGTTGATCGACCTCGATGCGGAGCGCCACGGGCAGGCAAGCAGTGCGGGAGCGATCCCGGTCGGACAGGAGCACCACGCAGCAGTCTCCTCCTTCGGCGGCGAGCGCGAGACGGCGCACGGCGGTAGACCAGCGGGCAAGGGGCGTGGGGAGCGCTGCCCCCGGAACCCCGACGGTATCGATGACGACGACAGAAAAGACCTTGCTGGCCACGAGGCGCGTGGCCACGCGGGCAAGGGCTTCAACGGGTGGGCGAACGACGAGCAGGCGTTCGAGGATGACACCGAGCGCGGCGACGCCAGGGGCGAACAGGCTGGCCGACGGATCGAGCCAGGCACACCAGGCCGGCTCGCCCCCGCGCAGACAAGCTTCTTTCTGAGCTTGTGCACACAGCCTCGACAGCAGGCGGGTGCCCTGCCCCAGGCCATGCGGCGAGGCAACCTCGATGACTGCGCCACGAGGGAGCCCACCATCCGGCAAGACAGCGTCGAGCTCGGCATGACCCGTCGGCATGACGCGAGCGCCTTCGCCGGGCAGTTTCATCTTGGTGCGCAGGGCGTGCAGAGTCTCTGCCGTGGGAGACGGGAGAGGGGCGACGGCTTCCATAGGCTGAACATACGATCAGCTCATGACCTTTACCAGTCCATTGTCGCCTCGCGATCGCCAACCGACCACCAGCCCTGCATTTGTACTAGTAGTCCATCCCGCAATTGTCGCCGATAATCTCCCGCGGCGTGAGCCATGGCCCAAAGGTACGCACGGCCTCGGCCACGACCTCGGACATCGTTCCGGCGATGGGAACCGGCTCCCACCGACCA
>Ga0272446_1000692_pt1 | contig 51526 bp, 43 predicted proteins | sample YNPCB0061_FD_194587 | JGI IMG/M metagenome (GOLD analysis project Ga0272446, IMG submission 194587) | Hot spring microbial mat communities from Yellowstone National Park, WY, United States - YNP-CB-006-1 | ecosystem: Environmental > Aquatic > Thermal springs > Hot (42-90C) > Sediment | place... | reverse complement strand
GCATCGAAGCTCCTCGTTTTGCCACCACATGGTCATGGAACTGGCGGCAGGATAGACGCCACAGGGCCGCCTGAATCGGAGCCATCGCCACCTCAGTCGGGGTGCCGCGGGCCACTTGAAACAAGTCGGCCGCAAGCACCCTCGATCCTGCGTCGGTCCCAATTCCCCTGGTGGGGTCCTGGAGGAACGACGTGCACGACTGAGTCACTCGCCAAGGTTTGCACTCAGTGGCGACCGTCTGACGAACATCCGGTCATACGTTGGCAACGCTGCCGGTCCCTGCTTACTCGAGCGACTGCGGCCCAGATCGGACAATGCCGGAGAGAACCCTACGCCCAAAGCTCTTAACCCTTGGGTGTTCGAGTAGGTAGCGGCCAACCCTCGTCTTGCGCATAAGCCACACAACCTTGAGCGCCAGTGCCACCCGCAGTCCGGGGGGGGGGCTTGGCGCGTCCGGCTCCAGGGCACGGCTCCAGTCCATGGCGTCGCCCAGGCGTCGGTATTCAAGCGCCAAGGAGGCAAGCTCCCGACCGATACTAAGTGTGAATCGGCACCGCTGTTGCTTGGCCGCGTCTTGCGCCTCGTCCATGATCCGTTCAAGATCGTTGATCGTCTTCTCCCAGGAGAACTCCGACTCGACGAGCAGCTGGCAACTCCTGGACTTGGCCTGACGCTCTCCGGCGTCCTGTACGAGCCTTTCGATGACGCGCACGTAATCCTGAACTTCTTCGTCCCCCTGGGGAATCAGGTAACCGCAGCTCTCGCGCACGACCTCCGTCTGCCCGCCAACCCGTGCTGCGACAGGCACTACCCCTGCCGCCATAGCCTCCAATAGCGCGACCGAAATACCCTCGTAGTCCGACGGCAACAGTAGGATGTCAGATGCGGCCAATAGGCCAAGCCATGCGTCATGCGGGACGACTCCCAGCATCGTGACAACGCCCTGAAGGCCATCATCCGCAAGCCGCCGTTCCAGCATCGGCCTAAGCTCGCCTTCCCCGACCACCAGGGCATGAAAGTGGAGACCCCTGTCCTTTGTCCCCTTCAGTACGGCTGCCAACACGGCTGGCCGTTTCTGCGCGCAAATACGACCGCCAAAAACCAACACCGGGACGTCATTGTCAAGACCGAGGCGCGCCCGGACCGCCTGCCTGTCTCTCGCCAGGCTTTCCCGGCTGCGCTGGCGTACGCCAGTGTACATCAGACGGATCCTGGCCGGATCCGCGCCCCTCTCGTCCATCCACCGGGCCAGATGTCCCGTGGTGACCACGTTGAGGTCGAGTGCATCCTGGTAGCCAACGCCGAACCGTGGGTGTCCCCCGTTGAGCCAATGCGGCTCTTCGACATGACAGAGATCGACAAATGACGCACGCGGTGCAGCCGCCCGAAGGAAGGGTAGCAATTGGTAGCCGATGGTGCTTCCGGTAATGACCACCGTATCGATGTGCCGTGTCTCGATCAAATAGGAGAGGAAACGTGGAAAATCCGAGAGGTGCAGGATATTCGGCAGAATGAACACATCCGGCGTGAGCTCACAGAACTTGTGTGCCCAGCGATGGTCAGCCGACAAGGTGGCACATACGGTCACGTCGTGCCCGCGCTGAACCAACCCCTCCACGAGATCGAGGTTGACCCGATCGGCGCCACCAACCACCATCCAAGGGACCAGGAATAGGATCCGCCGGCCATTCGGATTTGGGGCCAGTGGGTTGTGGGCTGTCCATGAGGTCTGAACGGTTTCGAACGGCTCGGGCGGGCGGCGCCGGGGGTTGGGAAAGCTTCCCTTAAGTCCGGCGTACTTGCGCGCAATACGTTTGTGGAAGTCATCATTCAGCTTGCCGGAGCGCAGGATTTGTTCGTACCGCCCCCCGCCGCGCTTGCGATACCACTGCAAATACTCGCCAATCGTATAGCCCCAATGCCCTGCCTGCGCCATCGCCAGCCAGAAATCCCAGTCCTCGTGGCCGAGGCGTATGGTTTCATCAAAACCGCCGACCTGCGCGAATGCCTCGCGTCGCACCAGCGAGATCGGAGGCCCGCTGTTCGCCCGAATATGCTCCTTGTTTCTCTCGAATCCCACAGACCAAAGGAATTCCTGCTCGCCAAAGACGACGGTATAAGAATTACAGAAGGCGAACTCCGGGTTGGAGTCGAGAAACCACATGCACTTCTCGAGGTACGTCGGCTCCAGCATGTCGTCGCTGTCCAACAGACAAAGATACCTGCCGGAGCTCCTTTCGAACGCTCGATTGCGTGCTGCCGCAGGACCCGCATTCTGTTGGCGAGTTACCTTGATGCGGGCATCGTCCTTGGTTAGGGTCACCAACCGCTCCACAGCCTCGCTGTCATCGGAGCCATCATCAACGATGATCCATTCCCAGTTCTGCAGCGACTGCGCGAGGACTGACGCGACCGTTTCTGCAAACAGCTCTTCGGTGTTGTGAAAAGGCGTCAGGACAGAGACGTCAACCGGCTGGGGCGCAGCGGACTCGAGACGCCTATAGGCCGCCGGTCGGATCCGCCGTCCGGGCAAGTCACCAAAGTTTGGGTTGAGGTAGTCGATCATGCTTGGGACGACAACAGGCTAAACGGCTACTGAGACACCCGCGGGATCTCCACCCCCGATAACGTAGGGGGAGCGAAGGCCCATCCGCTGGACCGAAGAAGCGGTCTGCTCATACGGGTTAAGGAGTCGTCTGAGCACATGGACAATGGTTCCTGCGCAGATATCACTCGATGGCCACTCGGTCCCCTGTGTTCTGCTGAGCCGTGGCTCACTCAATGAGGGTCCAGGGCGGGCAGCGCCGCAAACCAGCGCGCACCCCAGCCCAAGGGCAAGGCAGGCCATGCCTCGCGCGGGCAAACCCTAGGCGAATGCGGTAACACGGCATGCTTCGCGGCCGCACAAGCCAGAGTTGGACCCCGTTTAGCCGACCAGGCCGTCCCCACGCCTACCGCGCCGCATGGGCCGCCGCTCGCCTGCTCGGCCAATGGACCTGGCTGCGACCAAACGGCCTGCTCCTGCGCGCACTCCCAATGGTAAAGACAACGCGTCAGGCAGGCACCCTGAGGCGAGAGCCACCCCAGCTCCCGGAGCAGCCCGTGTCACGTCAAAACGGCTGACGCGAGCCGCTCGCCTGGTGTGAAGCCCGGTCCATCCGCGGGATCCGTCAGCATCCTCACCTCTGGCACGCAATGCAGATCGACGAGGGCCGTGGCCAGATTGTCTGGATCCGGCAGCACACGGAAGATACAGGTATCCAACAGCCGATGTAGATAAAGCTCCTGGTCGTCTCGAACACCGAGGACCCCAGCGTTCAGAAAGTACAGACCCGCATTGAGACAACACTCGAAGCGGAACTCGACGGCCAACTCCGTACCGGCAGCGACGAAGGGAATACCCATTCGGCTCCTCGGCGCGGATTCGGCGCCCCCGATCTCGACCCCCGACGTTGACTTGATCAACATGCCAAAGCGCACATTGGTCGCTGCGACCTCGAACCTGACCCGATAGGTATAGCGGTAGCTATTACCGCGCTTCAGGCAATTCACGGCCGCGCCCGACAGGGCAAGAATGCGCGGCTCCCCGATCACTGCACCGCGCGTTTCATACGCAATGGTGCTCTGCGGCTTGAGACCAGGGTCGTAGAATTCCTCGACCGCATCCTGACCTCCCGCGTTCGATCGGGCCAGATCCGGTTCGCTCGTACCGCCAGGCCCGTCTAGTGGCGTTCTGGATGAGTCCCTGATCTCATCACGGATCGCGGAGCGGCGGGCCTCGGGCGCATAGATCAACCGTTGATACTTGCCGACAACGGTCTTTGGCGCACCGGTGGTCAGCAGATCACCTTGATCAAGGAGTAGGCACCAGTCGCAGAGCTCCACGACGGTTGTGGCTGAATGCGAGACAAACAGGATGGTTGCGCCCCTACCCTTGATGGTCTCAATGCGCGAGAAGCACTTGCGCTGAAAGAGCTCGTCGCCGACGGCGAGCGCCTCATCCACGATCAACACCTCCGGATCGACGTGGATCGCCACGGCAAAGCCGAGCCGCACGACCATGCCGCTTGAATAGGCCTTGACCGGCTGGTCGATGAACTCGCCAATGTCTGCAAAAGCCGCGATCTCATCAAACCGGTTGTCAATCTCCTGCCGCGTCAGCCCCAAGACACTGCCGTTGAGATAGACGTTCTCCCGCCCGGTGAACTCCATATTGAACCCGGCGCCCAGTTCCAGCAGCGCGGCGACCCGGCCGGCCGTCTCAACGGCACCTGTCGTCGGCGTCATGGTTCCGCAGATGACCTGGAGAAGGGTCGACTTCCCAGAGCCATTACGTCCGATGATACCGACCGTTTCGCCCCGGCGAACCTGAAAGGACACGTCGCGCAGGGCCCAAAACTCGCGGTAGTAGGTGGGCTCCGGCTGGCCAAACAGACGGCGCAGGCGCGGGACGATGGACTGCTTCAGGCGGTCCTGTGGCCGGTCATAGATCTGGTAGCACTTGCCCAGCCCGGCGACACGGATGGCCATGGTGTCAGACGACATCGGCAAACCCTTTGCGAGTCTTTTGAAACCACCAAAAGCCGCCCCAGGCAATCGCGATGCCCACCACCAGATAAAGCCCCCAGCCGCCCCAGTTCGGAAGCTGGCCGAACAACAAGACCTGTCTTCCTTCTTCGATCACGAAGGTCAGCGGATTCAGATAGAGCCAAGCCTGGTAGGCCTCGGGAAGTGCCGAGACCGGGTAGAAGACTGGCGCCAGGTAGAGTAGCACAGTGGTGATGATGCCGATGGTCTGGGAAACGTCGCGCATATAGACGCCAACGGCGGCGAAGAACCAAGCGAGCCCCATGGTCACCAAGACCAGGGGCAGCAATACTAGCGGGAACAGGAGCGCCGTTCCAACCAGTTGGTGCTTGAGAATGAGTTGTACCACCAGCAGGACCACGAGGCTGACCCCGGCATGGAAAAGCGCGGAGAACAGGCTGACCCAGGGTAGGATCTCCAGCGGGAAGACCACGCGCTTCACATAGCTGGCATTGCCCAGGATCATCCCAGGAGCACGGTTGACAACCTCCGCGAACAGGCTATGCACAATCATCCCGACGAACAGTACAACAGCGAACTCGGATGGGCTGTCCGCTCCGCCCCCACCCCAACGGGCCTTGAATACGACTGAAAACACGAATGTGTAGACCACAAGCATCAGCAGGGGATTGAAAAACGACCACGCGATGCCAAACAGGGAGCCGCGGTAGCGCCCGACAACCTCACGGCGCGCCATCTGCCAGACCAGATTGCCGTGGCGCCACAAGCTCGCATAAGGCTGGATCAGTCCCGTGGGGTGCTCGGCATGCGGATTCATAAATGGCAAGGGCGGAGAATGCACCGGTGGGCAGGCCGCTGCGTCAGGAGGTGAAAAGCCCCCCACACCAGCGGGGCGGGCCGGGCCGGTGGCGGTGTGCTGATACCCTTGGCACGTCGAGCGTCCGCGAATCAGCGCGCGCCTTCCGCAACGGCTTCGGTGATACGAACGATGTCCACCTCGGCGAGATACGGATGCATGGGTAGGCTGACCACCCTGGCCGCCGCTTGCTCGGCCACGGGGACGAGCGGTGGACGCATGCCGGCGAAGGCCGGCTGACGATGCAGGGGAATGGGGTAGTGGACGGCCGTCGGAATGCCCTGCTCTGCGAGCCTGGCGATGAGGCGGTCACGATCGACCACCGAGATGGTGTACTGGGCGTAGACGCTGGTGTTGTACGGCTCGATGTAGGGGGTCACGCAGCCGGCGGCCGACAAGAGCTCGCTATACCGGGCGCCGATGCGGCCGCGGGCCTCGACCTCCTCCGGGAACACGGCCAACTTGGCCAACAGCACCGCTGCCTGCAGGCTGTCAAGGCGGCCATTGATGCCGATGCGGGGGTGGTGGTAGCGCCGATCCTGGCCATGGACGCGGATCTCGCGCATGAACTTCGCCAACCCGTCATCGTCGGTGAAGCAGGCCCCTGCGTCGCCATAGGCCCCCAGGGGCTTGGAGGGGAAAAAGCTGGTGCAGCCGATGAGCGACAGGCCGCAGGATGGGCGACCCTTGTAGGTCGCGCCGAAGCTCTGGGCACCATCCTCAATCACCGCCAACCCGTGCCGGGCGGCAACGGCGTTGATGGCGTCCATATCCGCGCATTGCCCGTAGAGGCTCACGGGGACAATGGCGCGGGTCCTGGATGTTATGGCCGCCTCGATCCGCCCAGGGTCGATGTTGTAGGTCCTGGGATCGATGTCCACATAGACTGGGACGGCACCGATCAGCGCGATCATCTCCCCCGTCGCGATGAAGGTGAATGGGGTCGTGATCACCTCGTCGCCTGGCCCTATGCCCAGCGCAAGCATGGCCACGAGCAGCGCGTCCGTTCCGCTCGACACTCCGATACAGTGCCGGACACCTACCATCGCCGCCAAGCGCTCCTCGAGCTCGGCGACTTCCGGCCCCATGATGTATTGGCCGTGGGTCAGAACGGCCTTGATGCGAGCATTGACGTCGCCCTCGATACGCCGGTACTGGGCCTGCAGGTCGATGAAGTTCATGGGTTCGATTGGCTCATTGCGGCGGCGAGCATCGGTCGAAGTGAGCAGTTCCAGAAGCAGGAGAGCCCGGTCCGGCGGGGCGCCGCAGTCTAGGGCAGTCAGAACCTGAACTGGAGGCCCTTCACCTTCTTGCGGAAATCCTGGGTGACATTCAGTGCGTCCTGATCGCTGGCGATCACCTTCGGGGTGATGACCACCACCAGCTCAGTGCGGTCGGCCTTGCGGGATGTCTGTCCCAAGAGGAAGCCCAGTATCGGAACGTCATATCCCCCGGGCACGCCCGATTTGGAGTTGGAGCGCTCGTCTGAGATCAACCCGCCGAGCACCACGGCTTGATTGGAGCGCACCGCCACGTTGCTGGTGATCTTACGCGTCAGGAAGGTGGGCGAATTGACCCCTGTTGAGGTTGCATCGGCCACGGCGGTAACCTCTTGCTCGATCTCCATCTGGACCATACCGCCGGGCGTGACCCGAGGCTTGACGGTCAGGATGACGCCAGTGTCCTTGTAGGAGATCTGATTGACCACGTTCGACGTGGTTGTGGTCGACTGCTGCTGGGTGGTTAAAACGGGCACTTGCTTACCGACCTGCATCTTGGCCGTCTGATTGTCCATCACCATGACTGAAGGCGAGGACAGGACGTTCACCAGGTTGTCCGCCGCCAAGGCACTCAGGGTGGCCCGGACGTTTCCCGGATCGAGGACCAATGCGTAGTTGAAACCAGGGACGTTCAAGCCGAGATTGACCTGGCCCGCCGCGGTCGCCGCAGAACCCGAATCGTTGGTTAAGGAATAGCTGCTGCGCGCAGCCGCCTTGCCGCCAAAGAACTGCCACTGGACGCCGTACTTCAGGCTGCCCGAGAGGGTGATCTCGACGATGGTGGCCTCGACCAAGACCTGTAGCGGCGTAATGTCTAGCTGTTTCAAGGCATCGAGGATCTTCTTGTACTCCTTGGGCGGGGCCTTAATCAGGAGCGAATTGTTGGCGACGTCGGCGACGACGCTCACGCCCGGACCAAGCTCGACCGCACTCGCACCCGTCGTGCCGCTCGTGCCGCCACGCGTCTGCTGCCGGGTGGTCGTCGCCTTGTCGGCGTCCGCCCCACCCTCTTGGGACTTAATCGATGCGGTGCTCAGCCCTGGGGCGACCCCCCCCAGCTTGCTCTGTTTCTGCTTCTGAGCGTCGCCGAAGAGTTGCGACAGGACCTCGGCGAGCTTCTGCGCATCCCCGTGGCGGACCCGGTAGACGTACAGCCGCTCGTTCGCCTCGCCCGCCGCCTCGGCACTGTCGAGGCGCTCGATCCAGCCCCTGACCTGCTGGAGATAGCGCTCCTGGGGCGAGACCACCAGCAGACTGTTGGCGCTCTCCACCGGCACGAAGCGGAACAGCCCCTTGAACGAGTTGCCGCCTTCATCCGATAAGAGCTTTTCCAACTGGCCGGCGACGTCGTTCGCCTTCGCGTACTCCAGGGCAAAGAACCCGACCGACAGCCCGGACATCCAGTCGACATCGAAGGTGCGGACGGTGTCGACGATATTGCCCATCTCAGGCCCAGACCCGGCCACGACGAGCAGGTTGCGCAGGGTGTCGGCACGCACCACGGTGCCTTGGGGGACCATGGGCTCGAGGATCTTGCTCATCTCCTCGGCGCCGATGTACTGCAGCGGGATCACCTGGATGCCATAGCCAGACGGGAGGGGACGCGAGCTCGACCCGAGCTGGGGCACGACGGAGCCCTGGAGGGCGCTGCTCAGCGGCTTGACCTGGTAGGTGCCGCCGCTGTCGATCAGCGCCGCGTTGTTCATTCGCAGCAGGGTCTCGAGGGTGGGGATTAGGTGCTCGCGGCGCAGGGGACGCTCGGTCTGCAAGGAGGCCGCCCCGGTGACCTGAGGGTCTATGACGTAGTTGACCTTGAGTAGATCGCCGAGGATAACCTTGACCACCTCCCGGATGTCGGTTCCATCGAAATTCAGCGTCACGTCCCCGGGGGTCGTATCGACCGTGGGCGGCGTGATCTTGCGAACGAAGGTCCCGGTGCCGCCCTTCACCGATGTCTTGGGTGGCCGAGCCTTGTCTCCACTAAGGGAGATCCCTTCCTCGCGCATGGGCGCCAAGGGCTCGCCGACGGTGCTAGCGCCGCCCCGGTCGGTCATGTGGCCCTGCGGATCGCCCAACTTCACCGTCGGATCCCAGGCGCCGCGGGTGCAGGCGGCGAGCGCAAGGGTCATGAGCAGCGTCAGCAGGGCTGATCCGCCACGCAGGGCGCCACCGCGGGCTGTGGCATGTCGATTAGCGAACATTGGGTCTCTGAGTTGGGTTAGGTACTGCCGACCCGGGTCGGCCACCTATTCGAGGCGGCACCACACCGGGCCGAACCGGCGACGTCCCGGGGGGCGTGTTTGCCGCCCTCTGCTTCGCCGCGGGTGTCGGCGGCTTTGCCGGTGTCGGCGGCCTGTCCGCCCCCCTACCCTCAGGCGGTTTCTCCCCCGATGTCTGCTTTTGTGCCGGTGGAGCGGGCGGAGGCGGTGGCGGCGGCGATGCCCAAGGGGCATTGAAGGTTCGCAATGGTAGCGTATCCGTAGCGCCCTGTCGCTCCAGCACCAGGCGGTCCGGCTGGATGTCCTTGACCGTCCAGCCGGCCAGGACCTCTCCTGGGCGTACCCTCACCGGTGCCGGCTGGCTGGGGTCCTTGACCCAGGCCATGGCGACGCCGGGGGAAAGCAGGACGCCGGCAACATCCATGTTGTCCAGCTTGGCCGCTTCTTCCGGCGGCGGCGGTTCCTCCGCATCCGCGGGATCGTCCACCCGCGGCCGGCGGTCTGGGCGAAACAGGGGGCGATCCTTGATCGCCGCGTAGTCTTCCACCTGCTCAAGGGGACCAAGTGCCAGCAGGGGGTCCGGCTCGGCCCCGGGCTTGACCTCCATCGGCGCTTCCGGGGCCTGCGCCACCATGGCGGGGGGAGGCCAGTCGTTCCACTGCAGGACCAAGACACTGGCAAGGCCCAAGGCAAGCAGGGCCAACACCCACTTGATCATGCGCCCCCCAGGGTGAAGGCGAAGACATCCACGCGCACGGTGAGGTCGTCGGTGGCCGGTTTCGGCCGTGCCCGGCGCACCCGGCGGACCTGGTCATTGGCAGCGGGGCGCTCCGGTTGCACCATGGAACGAATCGACAACTGGTCGACGAACAGGAGGGGCCTGGCCTCCTCGATCTTGTAGAGCACGTCCAGGAGCTGATCGGTCGACCCCTGTAGCTGGATACGGACACGAACCGTCGGTGGCTCCTCATTGGGTGTCGCCGGCAGAATCTGGGTGCTGACCAGCCTGGCGCCGGCCTCCTTCACCATATCTTGGACCTTCTGCTGCAACGCGGCCCCGGCCAAGGCATGGGTCGCAGCGCTGAAGTAGAAGGCCTTGAAGGACTGGTTCTGATTGACCTGGTCGAGCTCCGCGCGCAGCCTCGGGAGGGTCGCCACCAGTCGCTGGTAACGCTCGAGCTGATTGCGGGTACTGTCGATCTCGCCGTCGAGCGCGGCCAAGCGATCCGCCCAGGGCCATGCGATCCCGACCGCCAGGGCCACTGGCACGAGGAGCAGAAGCACCCAAGCCAGGGCGCAATGCGCGCGCCTCGGCTGCGCAGGGGATTCTTCGGCCGTGGTCTGGGGCGCGCTCACTGCGGCTTGGGTTTCGTGTATTGGAAGGTGATGTTGAAGCGCTCCGCCCCGGTCTGGGCCACCTGGGTGACCGGCGAGGCGAAGGAGACGCCATGGACCCCAGATGACTTTTCGAGCAACGCAATCAGCGCCGTGGCCTGGGTCGACTCGCCCCGCATCTGGATCCCGCCCTTGTCCACGTCGAGGTTTTGGATCCAGGTGCCGTCGGGGAGACGCACGGTGAGCTCCCTCAGCAGGTCGAGCACGCGCGGCTGGTCGATCTTGCGTTGCAGCACGGCAACGCTACCCTGGCGGGCACGCTCAAGGTCGGCGCGCAGCTTGTCCACCTGCTGAGCGGCCTTGCGCACCCCTGCCAAGTCCGCCTGCAGGGTGTCGAGCAGTTGGCCACGCTGCCACAAGGGTGTGACCAGGACCGCCGCACCGAGCAGCAGCACGACGGACAGCAGGGCGACGGTCGTGGTCAGACCGCGCATGCTCCGACGGGGGCGCTCGGCCACCGGCAGCAGATTCGCCCGCGGCCAGGCCCCATCCCAGGTCACCTGATCGACTGGGAGGCCAAGCTCCCGTAAGCGCTGCAACCAAGGCTCGGTGCGGTCGCGCCGGCACAAGGCGAGTTGGACCAAGATCCGGTCGCCGCGCCGCGACAGACCACTCACCTGGGTATCGAAATAGACCTGGTCGCCCGGGAACGGCGACAGCCGATCCATCTCGTAGCGCAGCACCTGCTGGAGATTGTCCCGTACCTGCCCGGGAAACGAGAGGCTGCGCCGTAGCACCTGCTCCGCCGGCAGCACGACCACGGTCCTCTGAACCTGCGCGGCCAGGGCTGCGGGGTCGGGCACGCCCTCGGCATCGCCGTTCAGGGTGCCCAGGAGGCGGCGTGAGTCCTCCTCTGCCAGATAGACCCGGGCCTCCCCGTCCTGCGGCAGCACCAATAGCCGGCGGTCGCGCCCGACCAGCAAGGGACGCAGCCGCTTCGGAACGCAGGCGGCCAACTCCCCGCGCCAGGCGTCGATCAGATCGCGCACCGGAATCCCCCGCTCAGAGCGGTGTCGGCGCAGCGACTGGAGGGCGTCGGTGAGGGCCATGAGGAATACTGGTGCTGTGTCGGTACCGGGCGAGGTCCCGTAACGGAACCCGGGCCTCTCGAGGCGTGGCGTCTAAGACTACCATGACCCAGCCAGTTTTCGAGTGGCTCCTCGGCAGGTCAGCGCCAGCGGTCCTCCGTCTCCTTAGAGACCAGGGACTCGGGCGGAGGTCCCAGGCCGTAGCGGCGCCACTCGACCTGCACCGGCGGTTTGATGTTCTGATCGATGCGCACCAGGGCCTCCATGGCCAGTCCATTGGTGCCTTGGGAGGTCGAGCCAGAGCCGGTGCGGGACACGCGAATTCGGTACAGGGGCCCACCGCGCCCAAAGGCGGCGGCCGCGCGGCCGGCCACGCCGCCTGGGATGGCGGCCTGAGTGCGCTCCTCCACGGTCGTTTGCGCCTCCTCCAGGGTCACGCCTTTGATCGCGGCCAGGACCACGGCGCTGGCAAACTGCTCCTCGACCTTGGCCTTCCCGGAGTCGACGGTCAGCTCCGGAGCCACGCGCCGGTAGATCTCAGGCGTGATGCCCAGCACCTGACGCAGCTCTTCAACGCTGCTAAACGGCTCATCCTTGGCTCCGTAGGGGAGACCCTCGGCCGCGTAGTCTGGGTCTTCGGCCCCGTTCAGAGACTTCAGATCGTCGGCATCGCGCCAGTCCAGGATGCGATCCGCCAGGGTCGCGCTGAGCTCGTCTTTCACTCCGACCACCGTGAAGAGCGCCCTGAGGGTGTCGGCGTCCGCCTCATTCAGATCGATGCGGGATCCTTCGTTCTGCACCGAGATGGCCAGGGGGACCTCGGCGAAGGTCCAGGCATGCGCGCTACCGTCCGGCAGCCAGACGGTCGACTGCCCCTCGGCATCGGTCGCGGCGGCCTCGGCGTCCGTGGCCTGGGGTGCGAGGAGGTTGAGCGCGGCGTAGGCGATGCCGGCATCGGCCGCCGCCCGAAACCGCGCCTCGGCAAGGGCATTGGCGGTCAAGGTGCTCTCGGTGCGCTGGGCCGCCGTCAAACCCAGGGCCATGACTGACAGCAGGGCGATGACCCAGAGGACCAAAACCAGCGCGATGCCCTGGCTGGGGCGCCAGTGGTGCATCAGCGATTCACCCAAAGAGCAGCCCGGGACGGCGGCCCGACCGCCCCGTACAGGGGCTCGCCCTGGACCGCCCGGCTTGGCACTGCGCGAGTGAGGCCACCCCCGACGCCGGTCCCGGTGGTCTGTTCGACCCGCGGCAGGCTCACGATGCTATCGGGCCAGCTCTGGCGGCGACTGGTGAGCCGCACACGGATGAGCTTGGGCGGATGTGCCTGGTTGACCCACTCGTCGTACCACTTGTCCTTTTCGTCCGTCCCCGTCGTCTGCCCACTCTGGGCGCCCTGGGTGGCCGTGGTACCGCCCAATCCGGTCTCTTCCGCGACCCCGAAGTAGGCAAGCTCGAATCGCCCGACCCCCTCCAGGAGCACGGTCTGCCCATAGGCACCAGAGGACATGTCAGGTTCCTCGGCCGGGCCGCTGGAGATGCCCGGTGAGGTCGGGTCCAGGGGCTTCCACTCGGGCGCCTGGTCCGTGCCCGCCAGCACGTCCGGGTGCAGCAGCCAGCGCGTCAGCACCAGGCGAGTCTTGGCCCCAGTTCCCTCCAGCCCGAGCCGCAAGACATAGAGGCCCGGGATGCCCACGTGCTCGGAGAGTGGGGCGACGAACTCCAGACTGTCGGCCCCGCCCGTAAACACTTGGTGGTTCTCGAAGTCGATGCGCAGCACCAGGTCCCGGGCCTGACTCAGGGTGCGGTCGAGAAAACCGCGCGCGCTGCGCAGCTCCGCGTTGCGCTCGGCGACCGTATCCACCCCGTCCCAGGCGCGGCTGCCCAGGCGCAGCCCCGAGAACAGCAGGACCGTGATCAGGGCGACCAACGCGAGGGCGATGACCAGCTCGATCAGGGTGAACCCGCTAGGCGCCGTGCCCATCCGTCTCAGTCTCGCTGCACCCCAGCCCGGGCTTCGCATCCAAGGACTCGCCTTCATCGCGCCCCCGTCGTGCCGCGCGACGAGCTCTGCACCCGAGGCACGCCGACCGTGCCCCCCGATGCACCAAGGCCGGCGTCCTCTGGCGCGTCGCCCAGGCGCAGCGTCGCCAGGCTGAGGTGCCGCTCGGCCGATCCATCGTGCCAATAGGCCGTGGCCGTGACACGGTAGGTCGTGACCGGCGGGGTCTGGTCGCGGAAGAGGTCGGCGACGTCGATCGGGCTGATGCGCAGGGTCCAGGTGAAACCGTCCCCGGTCTCCCCCGAATAGTCGCCCTGCTCGAGGGGCGTCTCGACCCCGGCCAGGGTAAGCACCCCTTGCGCCAGTTCCGCTGCCCTGGCGAACGACCCGCTGACGGCCGTGGTGCTCAGGGCACGGGAGAAGATCTGCAGGAGCACCCCCATGGTCAGGGCAAGGATGGCAAACGCGACCAGCACCTCCAACAGGGAGAAACCGCCCTGGCCCGCAACCCCAGATGACCCCGAACAGGGGTGCCAGCGTCGCGCACGCCGCCGGACAGCGTCACCAGCCAGCGCGCGCGGCGTCATCTGCCTAACCCTCATCCCAACGCCCGATGGCGATGCGCCCGGTGAGCCAGGTGACCCCCACCTGGTAGCCGTGCCCTCGACGGCTGATGAGGACCCGCCCCCCGGTGGAGCTGCCGTCGGGGTAGAACCGCACGCCGCCGACACCGTCGTCGCGCATCTCCGAGCGCGCGCCCTCCAGCTTGAGGTTGAGACCAGACGGCAGGGAGACAACGCGCGTGTCACCCTCGACCTGGTAACGGCGGCCGTTCACATCGAGCAGGAAGGCCACGTCGTGGCCCCCGCGGATGGCCTCCTCCCGAGCCAGCCGCAAGCCCGCGGCGGTGCTGCGGACCGCCGCTTTGAGCTGAACTCCGGGGAAGGCGGCGGCGATCAGCGGTGGGACCAGACCGATCAGCAGCCCGGCGAGGGCCATGACCACCATCAGCTCGATGAGTGTGAAGCCCCGGCGGGGGACGCAGCGACCCCGCGGCCGGCGGATTGAGCACGCTGTGCCCCGGTGTGCTCGCCCTGCGCGAAACCCGCCGTTCATCGCCAGCCACCCGTCGCTAGACACCCTGGGCAGAGGATCACTCCCAACTGGTCACGTCGCGGTCCTCACCCTCGCCGCCCTCGCGGTTGTCAGCGCCCAGAGACCAGATCTCGAAGGGGCCGTGCTGGCCGGGGGAGCGATAGTGGTATTCGTAGCCCCAGGGGTCCTTCGGCACCTCGGACTTCTTCAGGTAGGGGCCATTCCAATCGCGGGTGTTGCCTGGATCACGCACCAGCGCCTCCAACCCCTGGTCGGTCGTCGGGTAATTACCGATCTCAAGGCGATAGAGGTCCAGGGTTGCCCCGAGATCGTGGATCTGCAGGGCAGCGGTCTTGGTCTTGGAGCCGCCGAGGAACTTCATGACCTGGGGACCAACCAGACCCGCCAGCAGGCCTAGGATGGCAAGGACGACCAAGAGCTCGACCAGGGTGAACCCTGACGTGGGTGTGCGCTTGCGATGCATGGAGTCGCTCCCTCCTTCAGTGTTGCGCCGGACCGGCGCCGATGTCACGCAGCCAGCGGGGCAGTTTATCCCAGGCGCGCTGCGGTTATTAACCCGGCCCTTGAATAGGCCGGGTTCATCCGAGGCATGGATGCCTCGGCGCGGCAACAAGCCGCGTGAGACAGGCCCGGGCGTGTACCAGGCCTGCCGACGGCCACACATACCAGGAGGGTATTGTGTGGCCGGATCAATAAGACCATTAGAAGACCAGGTCGTTCGCGCCGAGGATCGCCATCAGGATGGAGATGATGATGCCCGCCACCACGATCCCCAGGCCGATGATGAGCACCGGCTCGAGCAGGGTCAGCAGGCGGCGCACGCTGGAGCGGGTCTCCCGGTCGTAGATCTCGGCCACCTTGGCGAGCATGGCGTCCAGGGCCCCCGACTCCTCCCCCACGCGGATCATCTGCAGGGCGAGCTGGGGCAACACCTCGCGCCGGGACAGGGGCTCAGCCAGGCCGCGGCCGTGCTTGAGGTCTTCCGCCGCCTCGTCCAGCAACCCCGCGAGCTTGCGGTTGGCGACCACCTCCTTCGCCAGGGTCAGGGCAGACAGCAACGGTAGACCGTTCTTGAGCAAGGTCGCCAGGGTATGGCAGAAACGCGCCGTTTCGAGCTTCCAGACCAGGTCGCCGAACAACGGCGTCACCAGCACACGCCGGTCGAAGCGCTCTCTGACATCCGGCCGTTTCAGGCGCTGATCGACGGCCACGGCGACCAGGGCGATCCCGGCGAGCATGGCCCACCAATAGTTGCGAAAGAGGTCGCCGGCACCAACGACGATGCGCGTCGGCAGCGGCAGTGCAGCCCCCATGTCGGTGAACAGGGTCTGAAATTGAGGGACCACGAAGACCAGCAGCATAATGACCGACAGCCCCGCGACCACCAACAAGACGGTCGGATAGACCAGGGCCGAGGTGATGGTCTCGCGCAGCTCGGCCGTGCGCTCCAGGTAATCGGCGAGCCGCGCCAGGACCTGGTCCAACGCCCCACTCGCCTCCCCGGCCCGGATCATGTTGACGTAGAGGCGTGGGAACTGGCCGCCCTGCTGCTCCAGCGCAGCGGAAAAGGTGGACCCGCCGCGCACCCGTCCCTGGAGGTCGGCCAGAACTCGAACCAGGTGCTCTTCGGAGGTCAGTTCGACCAGGATCTGCAGAGAGCGGTCGAGGGTCAGGCCTGCCTCCAACAGGGTGGCCAGCTCCCGGGTCATGACGCCGATGTCCTTCTGGGTCATGTTCCTGCGGCGTTTGGTGCCGAGCTGCAGGCGCAGCCCACCCGCGGGACGGGTTTGAATGGGGATCAGCCCGTCGGCTTGGAGCTGGCGCACCAACGCGGCCTCGTCCGGCGCCTCCTTCTCGCCCTCGACAGGCTCACCGTCCGGCTTGACCGCCTTGTAGGCGTAGAGCGGCATGGCCCTCAGGCCTCCTCTGCGACGCGCATGACATCCTCGACAGTCGTGCGCCCTTCCATGGCTTTGCGCAGCCCATCGTCGTACATGGTGATCATGCCCTCCTCGATGGCGATGCGCTGGATCTCGGTCGCAGTGGCGTGGCGCAACACGGCCTGGCGGATGCCGTCGCTCATCAGCAATGCCTCGGTAATGACCAGCCGCCCGCGGTAGCCGGTGCCACTGCACTGGTCGCAGCCAACGGCACGATAGAGGGTGACAGGCCCCGTCGTGCTCCGCCGGCCCGCGACACGGGCGAGCTTGGCCGCCAGCTCGGGGAGCGGCGTGTAGGGTTGTCGGCAGTGCGGACACAGACGGCGGACCAGGCGCTGGGCGAGGATGCCGTTCACCGTTGAGGTGAGCAGGTAATCCTCCACCCCCATGTCGAGCAGGCGGGTCACGCCACTGGCGGCATCGTTGGTGTGCAGGGTCGACAACACCACGTGGCCCGTCAGGGCCGACTGGACGGCGATGCGCGCGGTCTCCAGGTCGCGCATCTCACCGACCATGATGATATCCGGGTCCTGGCGCACAATGGCACGCAAGGCGCCGGCGAAGGTCATGCCGATCTGGGCCTTGACCTGGATCTGGTTGATCCCGGGGAGCTGGTACTCGACCGGGTCCTCGACCGTGATGATCTTACGCTCCTGGGTATTGAGCCGAGACAGGGCGGTGTAGAGGGTCGTGCTCTTGCCGCTGCCGGTGGGGCCCGTGACGAGCAGGATGCCGTAGGGGAGGTCCAGGACCGAGAGCAGCCGCTCCTTGGGGCTGCCATCGAAGCCCAGGGCGTCGAGGTCGAAGCGCACGCTCTCCTTGTCGAGCAGGCGCATCACCACGCTCTCGCCGAACATGGTCGGCACGGTGGAGACGCGCAGGTCCAGGTCCTTGCCCTGGACGCGCAGCGGGATGCGGCCGTCCTGGGGCAGACGCCGCTCGGCGATGTTGAGCTTCGCCATGATCTTGACGCGGGAGATGATGGCCGCGGTCGAGCGCACCGGCGGCGACTCGACCTCCTGCAGGATGCCATCCACCCGGTAGCGCACCTTCAGCTCGTCGGCAAAGGGCTCGATGTGGATGTCGGAGGCCCGCGCATCCACCGCGCGCTGCACGATCTGGTTGACCATGCGGATCACCGGGGCCTCGCTGGCCAGGTCCTTCAGGTGCTCGATGTCCTCCTCATCGAACTCGCCGATCTCCCCCTCTTGCTCGACCGGCTTCTGCTCCGGCGCATCAAAGAGCCGCTCCAGGGCCGAGTCGATCTCGGAGGCAAGCCCTACCTTGACCTTGATCGATTTGTCCGCCGCCAGTGCAAGGGCCTCGACGACGAAGGTCTCGGTGGGATCGACGAGCGCCACCTCCAGCACGGCGCCATCCTCGCGCAGCGGAAGGACATGATTGTCCTTGAGGAACCGCAGGCTCAGGCGGTTCTCGGCCACCGGGGCCAGCGGGAAGGCGGCCGGATCGGCGAGCGGCAGATCCAGCACCTCCGACAGGGCGAGGGCGAGGTCGCGTTCCGACACCAGGCCGAGCCGCACCAGCATGCGCAGGATCGGATCGCCGCCGTCCTCGGCCAGACGCCTGGCGCGGCCGTACTCGGCATGGGTGAGCTTGTCGTGCGCCTCCAGGTAGGCCACCACCCGCGCACGGGCCAAGTCCTGAGCGTCCCGCGCCGGGCCCTCGGCACCGGGCTCGGCCAGGTTGTCACCGGGCGTCTCACCGGGTGTCTCTCCTGGCATCTCACCTGGCATCTCACCTGGCGCCTCGCCCGAAGGCCCGCCCAGGCCATTCCCGGCAAGCGCCTCCCCCCGGACAGGCGCCGATGCCATCTCCAGGTCGGAGGTCTCGCCGATCCGGATGGTCCCAGACTCTGGACCGCCAAGCTCGGCATCCCCCACCACAGGCTCGCCACCATGGCCCTCCACCGCCGCCCCCCTTGCACCCAGGGCGCGGTTACCCGCCACCGGCTCCCGCTCAAGCATGTGCATCGCCCTCCCCGCCCGCGGCAGCGACAGCCTCATCCGCCCCTTCCCGCCCATCTGCGGCCGCCGACCGCCACTGGGGCAGCAGGCGCCGCAGCACCTCCCTCAGCTCCGACTCATCGCAACGCCTCAGGGCACGACCGAGCAGGTCGAGGCCTGCCTCAAGGCCTTGATCGCCTGCTTGAGCGGCTCCGCGGGCGACACGGATCTTTGGGTGCTCCGTGGCAAGCAGCTCCTCGGAGCCGTAGAACAGCTCCTCGTAGAGCTTCTCGCCGGGGCGCAGCCCGATGTATTCGATCGAGATATCCACGCCTGGGCGGCGTCCCGAGAGGCGGATCATCTGCTCGGCCAGGTAACGGATCTTGATGGGGTCGCCCATGTCGAGCACGAAGATCTCCCCACCCTCGCCGATGACCGCCGCCTGCATGATGAGCTGGCAGGCCTCGGGGATGGTCATAAAGAAACGCTCGATGTCCGGGTGGGTGACCGTGACGGGTCCACCGAGCTCGATCTGGCGGCGAAACAGGGGCACAACGCTCCCCGCCGAGTCGAGGACATTGCCGAAGCGCACCGTGATAAAGCGTGTCGGCGACCGGCCGTCCAGGACCTGGCAGATGGCCTCCGAGACGCGTTTGGTCGCGCCCATGACATTGGTCGGATTGACCGCCTTGTCCGTGGAGATCAGCACGAAGCGCTCGCAGCCGAAGCGATGGGCCGCCTGGGCGACGACCTGGGTGCCGAAGACGTTGTTGCGCAGGGCCGCGCGCACCTGGTCCTCGAGCATCGGCACATGCTTGTAGGCCGCGGCGTGGAACACGATCTGCGGACCGACGTCCTGGAACAGGGCGGCGGTGGCCTCCGCATCGGTGATATCCAGGAGCCGGCGAACGAAATCGAGCCCAGGGTAGCGCCCGGTGAGCTCCATCTCGATGCGGTAGAGGTTGAATTCACCATGATCCACCAGGATCAGCCGTCGCGGGCCGGTGGTCGCGATCTGGCGGCACAGCTCGGCCCCGATGGAGCCACCCGCCCCCGTCACCAGGATGACCCGCCCGGCCAGCCCAGCGCGGATGCCGGTCCAATCCAGGGTCACCGGATTGCGTCCCAGCAGATCCTCGATGGAGACTTCGCGCAGCTGATTGATACTGACCTGACCGGCCATCAGGTTCTCGAGCCGCGGCACGGTTCGGAACGGCCGGCCACTAGCTTCGCACAGGCCCACCAGTCGCTGCATCTCGCTCGCCGAGGCCGTCGGGATGGCCAGCAGGATCAGGTCAATCCCGAGCGACTGGGTGAGCTCTGGGATCTGTTCACTGGAGCCCCGCACCGGCACCCCGTGGACCTCCCCCCCCAGGCGACGCGGGCGATCGTCCACGAAGGCCACCGGCAGGTAGGCCCGGTGGGGATCGCGCAGCATGTCGCGCACGAGCATCTCGCCCTCCCGCTCGGTCCCGACGATCAGGACCCGCTGGCCGGATCCCAGGTTCAGCCGGTGATCCTTGAGCCAACGGTACAGGAGGCGTGGCCCCGCGAGCAGCAGCAACTCCAGCCCCAGAAACAGGACGGGCACCGAGCGAGGCACCAGGCCCATCCGATTGAAGGCAAACAGGGCAACGAGGGTGAGTGCGGTTCCGGCAACGACCGCCTTGCCGATGCGCACCAGGTCCGGTAAAGAGGCGAAGCGCCATACCCCCCGGTAGAGCCCGAACAGCCAGAAGACGGTCCCCTGGACGAGGATCACGAGCGGCAAGGCCGTCAGGGCAGCATCGCGAAACTCCACCGGGATCTCGCCCAGGTTGAAGCGCAGCCAATACGCACACAGCCAGGCGATGGGAATGGTCAGGAGGTCGTGGACGAAGGCGGCGGTACGCGAACGCAGCCGCTCGATCAATGGGCTCACGCCATCCCCCCCGCGGCACGCTCGACCTGGTCCACCTTGACGTGGACCAGGACATAGACCCCGGCCCAGGCGGTAAGCAGCCAGGCCTGCCCCCCGGCCGGCAGGCGGGCACCGGCGACCGCGGTCGCGGCGCTTGCGGCCATGAGCAGGTATGACCACAACAGGGTCTTACGGTGGCCCCAGCCCGCCAGGACGAGGCGCTGGTAGTGGTGCGAGCGGTGGGCCTCCCAGAGACGCTCACCACGGGCCAGGCGACGCACCAGGGTCCAGGTCGCGTCCACGATGAAAGGCGAGAAGGCAAGCCCCGCGACCCACAGGGGGAAGACGCCCCGCTGCGCCCCCAGGAGGGCCAGGCCAGCCGCGAGCAGACCCAGGCTGGAGGAGCCCATATCGCCGAGAAAGATTCGCGCCGGGGGAAAGTTGCTGATCAAGAAACCGCCCGCCGCCGCCGCCGTGGTCGCGGCCGCCGAGGCATAGGCCAGGTCGCCAGCCTGCCAGCCCAGCACAGCCAAGGCACCAAACCCGAACACGGCCATGCCGCCAGCGAAGCCGTCCATACCGTCCATAAAGTTGTAGAGGTTGACCATCCAGACCACGCCAAGGAGCGTCAGCGGCACGGACAGGGGCAGCGGCAGGTGCCAGTGCCCCCAAGGCACATCAAGGTCGGCCCACAGGATGCCACCGACCATCAGCATCACCGCCGCACCGAGGTGGGCGAGCAAGCGCCAATGGGGCGGGACCCCGGAGCGATCGTCGACCAGGGAGACAGTCGCGACCAGCCCCAGCGCCGCGCCGAGCCACGCCCAGGCTCCGTTGATGGCCCAGGGCGCAACGGCAAGGGTCCCGAGCAGGACACCGGCCAGGACCCCCATGCCTCCGGTGCGCGGCACCGGGGTCTGGTGCAGCGATCGATCATTGGGGTGGTCGACGATGCGCAGGGCGCCGCGCCCGTGCGCCCAGAGCCACCAGGTCACGACCGCGCTCCCGGCGAATGCCAGAAGCACCCCGAGGGCCGTCCCCCAAGCCGACACCGCCAGCATCGCCTAACCCCTGTACGAGACGAGCGTCATGTCCAGACCAGACGCGTACGGCCCGGCGCGGGGGGCGCAGAGGGTCGTCCCCACGCATCGCATCGCCGAGGCTCCAGGGATCGTGCAGGGCTCGGCCGAGCCGCCAGGCGCCCAGTGGCAGCAGGGCCAAACCCCTGTATGGGTCGGGTGGCCATCAGGACCTCGATGCCCCTCAGACACCGGGCCGCAGCAGCTTGGCCTCGACCTCATCTCGCCGTTGTCGCCCGAGGAGCCGCTCGATGAGGGCAAGGGCGAAGTCCATGGCGGTCCCCGGCCCGCGGGAGGTGACGACGCGCCCATCGACCACCACAGGTTCGGACAGCCACCGGGTGTCCGGGTGAGCCGCCGTGTCCACCGCCCCCGGATAGCAGGTTGCGGACTTGCCCGCGAGCAGACCGGCGGAGGCCAGGACCTTGGGTGCGGCGCAGATCGCCGCCGTCAGCCCATCACCCTGCGCGTGCCGGCGCAACAGCCCCTGGAGCACGGGGTCTGCCGCCAGGTGGTCGGCGCCGGGCAGACCTCCCGGCAGGACGACGAGGTCGAAGGCCTGGTCGGCCACCGCCGCCAAGGTGGAATCGGGGACCAGGACGGTGCCACGGCTCGCTGTTACGGGCCCGGGCGCGAGGCCGGCGGTAACGACCTCGATACCCGCCCGCCGCAGCAAGTCGATCAAGGTTACGGCCTCAAGCTCCTCGCAGCCGGCCGCCAATGGAATCAGTGCTCTGGTCATGCTGGACTCGTCTGAGCTGATCAAGAAGGCGCCGCATCAGGCGGATTGAGACCGCGGCGCCCATCGTGCTACTGGTCGTGCTACTGCCGGACCTCTGCGGTCGGCCTTTTGCCCGCGAGGACGTTCAGTCCTTTGAGCAGATTGAGGGCCTCGCTGAGCTGGAAGTCCTCGACGGCGAGGGGCTTCTTCTCGCCAGCCTCGCCCGCCGCCTTGTCCTTGACAGGGGTGTCGTCCTTGCCGCTTTCGTCGAGGTGGCGCACCAGGTCGGCCTCCTTCAGCCGCTCGGGGTCCTTGTCGCTGGACAAGGTCAGCGAGCCCTGGGCCACGACGATATCGGGACTGATCCCTTGGGCCTGAATCGAGCGCCCCGAGGGTGTGTAATAGCGGGCTGTGGTTAGCTTGAGGGCCGTGGCGTCGTCGATGGGGACGATGGTCTGCACCGAACCTTTGCCGAAGGTCTGGGTCCCCATGATGACTGCTCGGCGGTGATCCTGCAGGGCGCCGGCGACGATCTCGGAGGCGGACGCGCTGCCGCCGTTGACGAGCACCACCATGGGGGCGCCATCGAGGACGTCGTCGGGCCCTGCGGTGAATTGCAGCTTGGCGTCTTCGACCCGCCCCTGGGTGTAGACGATCAGCCCCTCGGTCAGAAAGGCATCGCTCACCCCGACTGCGCTGTTCAAGACGCCCCCAGGGTCGTTGCGCAGGTCCAGCACCAGGCCCTTGATGCCGTCCGGATTGTCCTTCTTGAGGTCGGCGATGGCCTTGAGCAGGTCCTCCGTGGTGCGCGACTGGAAATGCGCAATCCGAACGTAGGCATAGCCAGGCTCCAAGGTGCGGCTCTTGACACTCGCCACATGGATCACGTCGCGCATCAGCTTGACATCGAACGGCCGATCCACGCCCTCGCGGACGATGGTTAGGGTGATCTCCGCCCCTGGCTTGCCGCGCATCAAGTTCACGGCCTCGTTGAGGCTCATGCCCTTGACCGGACGATCGTCGATGCGGGTGATCAGGTCACCCGCCTTGAGCCCGGCGCGCGCCGCCGGGGTATCGTCAATCGGCGAGATGACCTTCACGAAGCCGTTGTCCATACCGACCTCGATACCGAGCCCGCCGAACTCACCGGTCGTCCCCACCTGCAGGTCCCGGTACTCGTCCTTGTTGAGATAGGACGAATGCGGGTCGAGGCCCGCCAGCATGCCGCGGATGGCACTTTCCAAGAGGGTGCGGTCATCCACGGGCTCGACGTAGTCGTTCTTGATCCGGCCGAAGACTTCGGAGAAGGTGCGAAGCTCCTCCAGAGGGAGGGTCGAGCGTGCGCCCTGACCCTGCTCGCGTGCCCCGCCTGGGCTGGCCGCCCCCTCAGGCTCGACCGGGGCCGCGGGGGGCGCGGAGGCGGGGGCCGGGGCATCCTGGGACTTGGGCGGATCTTTGGTCCAACCCACAGCGGGACCTGTGACGCCGCCGACCAGCAGCGCGAGGGATAGGGCGAGCGGAAGCGGCGATCGGTTCTTCATCTGCGATTCACACGTCAAGCCATCAGTTCTCGGAATCTCGGGCCGGGTCTGGCCAGCGCCGCCGGGCGTCACCCAGCCCTAGCCCGACGGGTGCGCAGGGCCGCACCAGGCGGCCGGATCCTGCGGCTGACCGCGGTAGCGGATGGCGAAATACAACTGCCCGGCCTCCTGCCCGCCGCTGCGGCCCGTCAAGGCAATGACATCGCCCGTGCCGATCCATTCCCCAACCTCCTTCAGTAAGGTCTGGTTGTAGCCGTAGAGAGACATGTAGCCGTCACCGTGGTCGATGACGGTCAGCAATCCGAATCCGCGCAGCCAATCGGCATAGACGACCCGGCCGGGATGGACCGCATGCACCTCGGTGCCCTCGTCCGCCGCCAGGACGACGCCATCCCAATGCTGTCCCTCGACCCCCTTTGGACCGTTGAACGGCGCCACCAGTCTCACCTCAGACAGGGGCCACGGGAGCCTGCCGCGCCGCTGGGCGAGGGATGCCTGCTGCAGGTCGACCTCCGCCATGATCTGAGCCTGCCGCGCAAGCTGGTCGATCACCTGGCGCAGCGCCTGGGCATCCGCCTCCATGGCGGCCAGGCCCTGGCGACCCTGGGCGATGTCGCGGTCGAGCTCGGCCAGCACCGCGGCCCTTTTGGTCCGGGCCGCGACCAGACGCCGGCGGGTCTCCTCCTGGAGCTCGGCAACGCGGGCCAGGCGCTGCGACTCTTCGGCCGCCTCCTCGGCCAAGCGCTGCAAGGCACGGGTCTGCTCGCTCACCTCAGCGATGCGCCGCTGGCGCTCGCGATTGAGATAGCCGTAGTAAGCCATCACACGGTCGAGCCGCTGGACACCGTCGCGATCGAGCAGGATGCGCAGCCCCGCGCCCCGCCCCGCCGCGTAGGCCGCGCGCACCAGCGCCGCAAGGGCCTGGCGCTCCTTCTCAAGCCTGGCCTGTCCGGCCGCCAGGCGCGCCTCAAGGCCCTCCTTGACCTTCGTCTGCTCGGTGAGCATCAGCCCGAGCTCGCGCCCGGCCCGGGCCAGGTCTGCGATGTCCCGGTCGCTTCGCTCGAGGTCGTCGCCGATGGCCTTACGCTCACCTTGGCGACCGGCGAGCTCTGCCTTGAGGGCCTGCATCCGCTGCTCGATCTGCTTCAGATCATGCGTCGGCGCCTCGGTGGGGTCCGTCTCGGCCCAGCCAACGGCGGGCGTCAGGATGGCCGAAAAGACCAGCGCAACCACCCACAGCCCCACAACACCGATGGATCGGCGACGCCAGAGATGGAGTCGGGGAAGGCCCCCGCAAAAGGACAGGGACGCGAGCCCGGCACTTCCTCTCCGCATGGGGCCACTGTCGCACAGGGGGCCAGCGTGCAGCAAGGGCCCGGGCGCCCGGGCACCACCGGCCACACCGGTGCTCGGCGCGCACCCAGCCTGGGATCTGGATCGATGCTTCGCAGCAGGAGCAGAAAAGTTTATTATTGTATAGTGAATGTTCAATGGAGATTCGCGCATGGTCGGTGATCTCAGTCGCCCGATGCATCCGGTCCTGAATCAGGTCCCCGCCGAGCGAAGCGCCGGCGAGCTGTTCGCGGACGATGCCGACATCGACCGGGCATCCCGCTCGCTCAAGGCGATGTCCCACCCGCTGCGACTGAAGATCTTGTGCACACTCGGCGACCAAGAGGTGAGTGTGCAGGACATCGTCGACCAGGTCGGCACGTCCCAAAGCAACATCTCCCAGCACCTCGCGATTCTCCGCGACAAGGGCATCCTGGCCTCGCGCAAGGACGCCAACCGGGTCTACTACCGCGTGAGCGACGCGCGCACCTTGCAGCTGATCGGCATGATGCGCGAGGTGTTCTGTCACCAGATGCGCTAGGGGCGCTGATTGATGGCGCTTCCCGTGCGGGCCAGGGATGGCCCGCCCGTTTCGAGGGCCTTAAGCCCTTGAAGCATCTCCCTAGGTACGCTGGGCCGCCCAGCAACGGCGCGACAGGATGACGGCCCCCGCGGGCCCCGATATACTTTCGCCCCCACATGCGCGGTTGATTGCTCAACCACCCTCATCCAGCGTGCCCAGGCCGACCGCACCCGCGAGCACCCCCGAGACCCCCCGATCCATGCCAACCGCGCAACTGCTGGAGTTCGTTACCCATCACTGGCCGCTGTTCCTGGCCCTGGTCGTGGTACTCGCCCTGCTCGCCTACAACCTGACCGTTGGCGAAAAGGGCTCTGTCGATCCGGCGACCGCGACCGATCTCATCAACCACCAAGAGGCCGTCGTGATCGACGTGCGGCCGGCTGCCGACTTCGCCAAGGGCCACATCATCAATGCCCAGAACATCCCGATCAACGGCTTCAAGAACCAGATGGGATCGCTGCAGAAGTACAAGGATGCACCCCTGCTCCTGGCCTGCCGTTCCGGGTCGCAATCCTCCATCGCCTGCGGACTGCTGCGCAAGGCAGGCTTCACCCAGGTCTACAATCTGCGCGGCGGCATCCTGGCCTGGCAGAATGCCAACCTGCCCCTGACGCGCAAGAAGCGCGCCTAGAGCGGGCCCAGCCACAACCGAAGGCCGCAGCGCAGTCCACCCCGGCCCCTCTTGCCAACGGATATCCCCACCCATGGCCGACCAGAACCAGCCCGAGAATGCCCGCCAGCTCACCCTGCAGCGCATCTATATCAAGGACGTCTCCTTCGAGTCGCCGAGCGCGCCGGAGATCTTCCGCAGCAACTGGGAGCCCAAGCACGAGCTCAACATCAACACCAAGATCAATCCGCTGGCGGAAGGAACCTACGAGGTCGTCCTCTCCATAACGGTGACGAGCACCATCGCGGACAAGACCGCCCTGATCGTCGAGGTACACCAGGCTGGGATCTTCTCGGTCAAGGGGTTTGCCGAGCAGGAGCTCGCACCGGTGTTGGCGGCCTACTGCCCAAATCAGCTCTTCCCCTATGCCCGTGAGGTGGTCGCCGACCTGGTGACCAAAGGCAGCTTCCCCCAAGTCGTGCTTCAGCCCATCAACTTCGACGCCCTGTTTGCCCAGCACCAGCAGCAGGCGGCCCAGCAGGCCGCCGAGCCGGCCGCGGGGGACAGGCGGGGACACTAAGAGGGCCCGGCCACGTCCACTGGTCCTATCGCCGTCCTCGGCGCGGGCTCCTGGGGCACCGCGCTCGCCCTGCTCTTGTGCCGTAATGGCCATGCCGTGCGCCTCTGGGGCCACGAGGCTTGGCAGATCGCACAGTTGATCGAGGACCGGGAGAACCGCCAGTTCCTGCCGGGGTTTGCGCTACCCGCAACCCTCGCGCCCGTCGCGGAGCTTTCGGCGGCACTCGCGGGGGCCAGCGGGGTCTTGCTGGTCGTCCCGAGCCACGCCTTCGCCGCCATGCTCTCCCGCCTCAAGGATCTTCTGCCCGCCGGCATGGGCGTCGCCTGGGCCACCAAGGGCTTGGAGCCCGGCAGCGGCCGGCTCTTGCATGAGGTCGCGGCCGAGGCCCTGCCCGGGCGCGACTTGGCGGCGGTCTCGGGTCCGAGCTTCGCCCGTGAGGTCGCCCAGGGCCTGCCGACGGCGGTGACCGTCGCCTCTCCCAATCCGGTGTTCGCCCAGCGCATCGCGGATCTGCTCCACGGCGAGCGCTTCCGGGCCTACATCAGCGACGACATCGTCGGGGTGCAGGTCGGCGGCGGGGCCAAGAACGTCCTGGCCATTGCCGCCGGCATTGCCGACGGGCTGGGGTTCGGCGCCAACACACGGGCTGCGCTCATCACCCGAGGGCTGGCCGAGCTGATTCGTCTGGGCACGGCCCTGGGCGGCAAACGTGAGACCTTCATGGGCCTGGCCGGGCTGGGCGACCTCGTGCTGACCTGCACGGACAACCAGTCGCGCAACCGCCGCATGGGCCTCGCCCTGGCCCGCGGGCTTGCCTTAGCAGAGGCGCGGGCCGAGATCGGGCAGGAGGTCGAGGGCGTCATCACGGCCCGGGCGATCCACGACAGGGCGCTGGCCTTGGGTGTGGAAATGCCGATCAGCGAGCAGGTCTTCGCCGTCCTCTACGAGGGCGTCACCCCGGCCCAGGCCACGGCCGCCCTGCTGGAGCGCAGCAGCAAGGCGGAGTTCTACTGAGCCCCGCGGGCTGCTCCGGCGAAGCCCACTTGACGCCAGGCCTCATAGATCACAACGGCGACGGCATTGGACAGGTTGAGGCTGCGATTGTTGGGGCGCATGGGGAGGTAGATCCGTTGCGACTCAGGGCAGGCATCGAGCACGGACTGGGGCAGGCCGCGCGTCTCCGGGCCGAACAGGAAGGCGTCGCCAGGGATATACCTCGGGCGGGTGTAGGGCTGGTGACCCCTGGTGCTGCACGCGAACCACCGCCCGGGCTCTATCGCCGCCAGACAGGCGTCGAGCGAGGGATAAACCCGAGCGTCCACCCACTCCCGGTAGTCCAGCCCGGCGCGGCGCAACTGCCGGTCCTCCAGCACGAACCCGAGCGGCTCGATCAGGTGCAGACGTGCCCCCGCGTTCGCACAGAGCCGCATGACGTTTCCGGTGTTGGGCGGGATCTCCGGCTGGTAGAGGATGACGTCGAACACCGTTGGACTCCTTCTGGACGGCTGGCTGCGCCAGGGCCGGCGCTCCGCCCCCCGAGGGGGCCCATCCCGGGGGGTGCCCGGGTTTCCTCCCAGCACAGGTACCCCGCATGATCACGGCAAACGACCCGCGGCTGGAGCTGGACTTCTGCGGCCTGCGCTTCAACACCCCGCTCGTGCTGCTCTCCGGGTGCGTGGGCTTCGGCGAGGAGTACACCCGGGTCAGGGGCTTCTCCAACCGCGACGCCGGCGCCGTCTGCCTCAAGGGCACGACCCTGGAGCCGCGCCTCGGCAACCAACCGCACCGCGTCTACGAGACCCCCGCTGGCATGCTGAACGCCATCGGGCTGCAAAATCCGGGGGTCGACTACGTGGTGCGGGAGATCCTGCCCACGCTCGATTTTTCCGAGACGCGCTTCATCGCCAACGTGTCGGGGTCGACGGTGGAAGAGTACTACGAGGTGACCCGGCGCTTCGATGACTCGCCCATCGACGCCCTGGAGATCAACATCTCCTGCCCGAACGTCAAGGAAGGGGGCGTCGCCTTCGGCAACGACCCCGCCATGTCCGCCCGAGTGGTGGCCGCCTGCCGCAAGGCCACCCGAAAGCCCATCATCACCAAGCTCTCGCCCAACCAGACCGATATCGCCGCCAACGCTCGCGGCTGCCTCGAGGCCGGCAGCGATGCCTTCTCCGTCATCAATACCCTGATGGGCATGGCCATCGATGTGGACAGCCGCACCCCAGTGATCGGCAACAACCAAGGGGGGCTGTCGGGCCCCGCCATCAAACCCATTGCTCTGCTCAAGGTGCACCAGGTCTACCAGGTCTGCCGGGAACACCGCATTCCCATCATTGGCCAGGGCGGAGTCCAGAACGCGCGCGACGCCCTGGAGTTCCTCATCGCCGGGGCCAGCGCGGTGGGCGTTGGTACCGCGCTCTTCTACGACCCGCTGGTGTGCAAGACCATCAACGCGGGGATCGCCGCCTACCTGGAGCGGCACGCCCTGGGGCACGTCTCGCAGCTCACGGGAACCCTGCGCCTGCACGATCGCCAGTCCGTGCTGTGCGCCTGCTGAGGGCGTGAAGTGAGCGGCCCTGCTGCCCTGCCTGCCTTGACGCTGGTCCGAGAGCCCATGGTATATTAGCAAGTCCGTAAGCACTGAATTCCCCCCAACGGTCTACCCACCCTGGCCCGGAGACTCACATGAGCGACATCGAAGCATTGAAGAAAGAGAAGCAGGCGTTGATCGAGAAGATGCTCGACATGCAGAAGCAGTTCATCGCCTATGAGCACGAGCATGGGGTGACGGGCAAGGACTACTGGGCCTCCTCTGACGGCCTGCTCGCCAATTACCGCCAGGAGTACGCCGAGATGGCGACCCGCGTGGTGGACATCGCCCACGAGCTGGTCGGCTCCACGCGCTGAGCGCCCCGGGCCCCCAGGCCCGGCGCCGAAAGACTCACGAAAGGCCCATGTGCGCATGGGCCTTTTTTTTCGGAGCACGCTGAAGCCTCAGCACTTGGCGACCAAGGAATCCCCAGAGCGCGCGTTGCGGATCCCGTGCTGATGTGGGCCACGCCAGCCCAGCATCAGCATCTTGTATGGCGAGGCGAGCGGCAGCGGTCGCACGCGGCCTCAGGCGGCCTGACGCTCGGCAGCGGCAAGGGTCGCCCGGGCCGGCTGCAGGGGATCCGCGCCGAGGGTCCCGATCAGGGCCTCGAGGTAGCTCGGATCCTGAACCAACGCAAGCCGCGCCTTGGCCCGCTCCAGGCGGGCGGCTGCATCGAGGCGGTGCGCCTCGTCGGCGTAGTGGCGCAGCTCCAGGAACTGCTGCAGATTGTGGACCAGCCGCCGGGCCAGTTGGATCTCCCGCTGCTGCTTGACCTCCAGCCGCTCCTGGTACCAGTCGGAGGCGAGCAGGGCCTCGCGGGTGAACAGCCCGCGGACCGCGCGGTCGCGGATGCTGTGCCCCTGATAGTGCCCCTCCGCCATGATATGGATCAGGGCCCGAAGCGGCGGGCAGGCGTCTTCGATGCTGCCGTCCTCCAGATAGCGCTGGGCGACGCGCTCCTGGGCCTCACAGATGTTCTCCACACCGTCAACGAAGACCGCGAGGTCCTGGGTCTCCGGCCGCAGGATGGCTGGGGTGAAGACCGCCTGGGGGTTATCGAAGATCTTGCCCAGGAAATGGGCGACGAAGCGCTCGGTGATGCGATAGCCCAGCCGGCTCGCCAGGATGGTCCGGCCTTGGTATTGGAAGTCCTGCAGGGGCTCGAGATAGCCCTTGGCGATCATGTACCCAGGGTCGCGCTCCTGCTCGGAGAGCCTCGCCCAGATCTCGGGGATCAGGAGCGAAACGTCGTGGGCGACCTTGACATCCGGCCCGACAAAGCCGGCAGAGGTCGAGAAGCCGGCGTACCCGGTGAGGATGTACGAAACCAGGGCGTTGTTTAGGTCCACCGTAGGCCGCAGGGCGTTGAAGGGGGCCTTGGTGAGCGCGCCCTCGCTACCGGCCCCCGTGGTCGACGGGGACTTGCCCGTCAGGGAGCAGATGAAGTCCATGAAGAGCTCGGGGAGCTCTTGATAGTGAATCGGGCTGTAGACGGCGAGGGGCCGAATGCCTGGCTCTGGGGGATTGTTACGCCGTCCCGTCAGAACCGCATTGACCGGCGCGCACACCGGGCTCGTCAGGGGCAGCTTGCGGTGCAGGCGCGCGCCGACCTCGGCGATGTACTTGCGCACCGGGTTGACCAGGTCCGGACGGACCTGGAGGTAGCGCGGGTTCTTGGACGGCTTGCCGTCCACCAGCCTGGGATGGGCGGAGGAGACCACGTAGACCCCATCGCGGGCGGCCTGCTCGAGGCGCTCGCGCATCGGGGGGGTGAACTTGGCCAGGGTCAGGACGTCATCGACCACCTCGGCCAGGGACTCGCCCTTGAGCGGCTCGTAGTTGGCCATGAAGTTGCCGTACTGGGCCATCTCCAGCTCGGTCTGCTTGTCGAAGCCGGGGATGATGGCGTCGTCCGGGCGCTGGAACAGCCGGTACTCGCAGTTCTTGACGAGCTTGACGCTGTGCCCGGCGCCCAGCGCCGAGGTCGCGCAGCCGTTGACATAGCTGGCTGGCACCACCACGGACGCGGTGATGTCGTCCTCCATCTGCACCTTCTCGGCGGCGATGAAGTCCTGCCGCAGCTTGAAGGTCCGCCACTTGCCCTCCTGGTCGAAGCCGACGCGCAGATAGGAGGCGACGATGCGCCGGTCGAAGACCTTGAGCTCGTGCCCCGGAGCCCCGTCCACCTCATCCACCGAGAGGTACTGGCGCCAGTCGTCGCCCCACTCCGGCCTGTACAGGCGCTTGATCATGAAGACCAGGGCCCACAGCCGCGGCGGGATGGACTCAAGCCAGGCGTTGAACTCCGGCTTGTAGCTCGGCGATGGGGTCAACAGCTTGATCACCGAGCCCAGGCTGCGCTCCGGGCAGAGGGGCTTGCGCCTGGGATCTCGGTCCTCGTGCTCGAAGCCTGGGAGGAAGCGGCCAGTGTAGTCGCGGTCGAAGATCTCCTGCACCCGGTCGAGATCCTTGTGCAGGTCATCGACGAAGATGGGGCCGTACAGGACCGCGTCGTCCAGGGACTTGGAGATCTCCGACTTACCCCCGCCCGAAACGGTGCAGGGCTTGTGGCAGAAGGTCCCCTCGGCGTGGGTCCCGATCAGACGCCAGGAGGGGGCCCACGGGTGCTTCTGCATCTCCACCTTGTAGCCGTTGGGCTGGATGTAGACCTTGCCCGGCTGCAGACGGATGGACTGCGGGGCCCCATCCTTCTCCCAGGTGATGCGCTGGGCGTTGAGGTCCATGCGCAGGGCCTGGGGGACATAGATGACCTGCGGGAAGCGCTTGTCGATCCCATACCCCTGGGGCTGGAGATCCATCAGCTCGCCATAGCGTGATACCAGGTCGGCGAAATCGTAGCCAGGTTCCCGGGTGCTGCTGTCCACCCCGAACTCCTCGCCGTGATTCACCCGCGGGAAGGCCAAGGCCCCGCCGGCATGCTCCTCCTCCGCGAGGCCGAAGAGGTTGGCAGCGAAGCTGATCTGGGTCTTCACCTCTTTCTTGCAGTAGCCGTAGTAGTTATCGGCCAGGATGGTAAAGATGACCCCGGAGGCATCACGCGCGGTGACCTTGAAGGCATGGCCCTCGTTATAACGCTCGTCGGCATCGCGCCAGCACATGCCGTCGGCCCGCTGGCGGGCCGACGCGTGCTCCCAGTGCGGCAGGCCGAGCTCCCGCTTGGTGAGTGCGGTCAGGTGTGGGGCGAGCAGGACGCAGCCCGTGTGACCGGACCAATGGTCCACGTCCAGGGCGGCGTCGAATTCCGCCAGGTAGGGATTCCCGCCGTTGCCGAAGATGCTCTCCACGAAGTCGAGGTTGGACACCAGGTTGCCCGGGGCAAAGAAACGGATCTCCATGTTCTTCTCGGGCTGGAAACCGGGCACCTCGGGGCAGATCACCGGGCGCAGCAGGAGCGAGATGTACATGCGCGCCGGCTCGGCCTGATTCGCAGTGAAGGGGATGGTGAGCAGGTCCAGGGGCGGGCTCAGCGCCGCGCTCAGCAGGCGCGCGAAGACCGCCTTGGGCACCGCCTTCTTATCCCCCGGGATGGGCAGTCCGCCCTCGGCGACGTGGAAGGAGCCCTCGGTGGTGCGCCGGTCGCTCGCCGGATTGTGCAGGACGCCCTGCGCGACGCGGTAGCTCGCGACGATGTCCGAGTGAAACTCATCGCTGTCGATGGGCACCGACAGCTCCCGAGCCAAGCCGTGGCGATCCAGGATGAAGGACTGGAAGGGCAGGGTCGGGACCTTGTCCAGCTCCAGGTCCTTGAGGTAGCGGTTGAGGAAATCTTGGATGCGCCGGTCCACCGGGCAGTGGTAGGACGCCAGCAGCCGGTTCTTCTCCCGGTAGCTCAGCAGCAGATCATGGGCGATTTCGATGAACCCCGCCGTCTCTCCGACGCCGCAGGACGGCTGCCCCGAGGAGACCAGCTTGAGATTGATGTAGAGCTGCAGCTTCTGGCGCTCTTCAGCCGACAGATGCGTGGAGGCCAGCGCGGCAGCGCCTGCGCCAGGGTTGAGGCCAAGCTCGCGAATGAGGTCCATAACGTCATTTACCTGGGGTTGTTCGGGGCCCTGCGGCGTGCGCGCGCAACAGCTTCAACGTAAATAGCAAGAATCGCGCCGCGGAAGAAGCGAAGGCGCATGGCATCGACCCATCCCGCCGGGCAGAGCCGCATGCCCCGTTCAGCGACAGTAACGATCTGACAGTCGTGCGATTCGATGGTGCGCTGACGACGCCTGGGGGATGCGCGGTAGACCGGTAGCCCGTCAGCCTCCCGCAAGCAGGCTGCGACGCCACACAGGGACGCACCCTCTTGGTGCATGCAGGGCCCTAAGGTACCACAGGTCCAGCGACGAGGCTCGTGACCACCTGCCACTGCCGGCCGATGCCGCGGCGCTTGGGGCGCAACTGACCGCTGCAGGTCCAGGGCGGCGCGGCCATGATGGTGGCGTCTACCAGGGTGCCCTTCTCCAGCAACAACCCCGCTCGCGCAACAGATCCTTGACGGTCTGCTCAGGCCCCATCCACGCAAAAAGGGCCGCAAGGCAGCAGGGTTCCAACGAAGTGCGAGACCCTTCCGACCGCCTCCCTGGCGCCCCATCCATCTCGGGAGGTTGCCTGATCCGATCAGTCGGTGGCTGCATTTACCCGGTGCGTGGTCCTCGGCGGAGCGCAAGCCCAGCAGTGCTCCTGGCGCAAGTGGCACCGCAGCGAATCGCTGAAGGGGGGCAACGTGACCTGGTTCTAGGTGACGGGGAGTGCCGGGGTGCTGCGCGCGAAATCGCCCCACAGCGCCTGAATGGCAGCAATCGCCGCCAAGGGGGCTGTCTCCGTGCGGAGGATTCGTGGGCCCAGGCGCACAGGCGTGAACCCTGCGGCGTGCGCCGCAGCCTGTTCTGCCGGGCCTAGGCCACCCTCCGGACCGACCAGGAGGACGATCTCACCGAGTGGCGGAGGGATGGCTGGGAGCGGCGTGGCACTGATGGGGTCTAGGACGATGCCGTTTGGGTGTCCTCTGGCCAACCAGGCGTCTAACGGGATGGGTGCACGTAGAATGGGTACGCGGCTGCGCCCACTTTGCTCACAGGCGGCAATGACGATCCCTTCCCAATGGCTCAGGCGGTTGGCCTGACGCTCTGGTGCGAGCCGGACGACGCTGCGGTCTGTAAGCAAGGGACTGACTTCGGCGACGCCGAGCTCCACCGCCTTCTGGATGGCGAAGTCCATACGCTCCCCCTTGGAGATGCCGAGTCCAAGGTGGATGCGGAGCACTGGTTGCGGTTCTTCATGGCCAGTGGACTCGCAGGCCACGCGTGTTGCCGTCCGGTTGGCATTGAGGATGCGCCCTGGGTAGTCGCGTCCATCGCCGTTGAACAGGGTCACGCTATGCCCGACGCCCAGACGTAGGACCTGTGCGAGGTGCTGGGACGGGGCCGGGGGTAGGACGACCTCGGCGCCAGCCGCCAGCGGCGTAGCCACGTACACGCGCGGCGCGCGCTTTATCCGACCGTGGCCTGCTGGATGGCGTCGGTTGCGACCTCGATCAGCCACTGGATCTGCGCTGGCGTGACGACATAAGGGGGCATCAGGTAGACGACATTCCCAAGCGGCCGCAACAACGCCCCATTGGCGAGCGCGTGGCGGTAGACCCTGAGGCCGCGGCGCTCCTGCCACGGGTAGGGGGCTCGCGTGGCCTTGTCCTTGACCATTTCGATCGCGAGGATCATGCCGGTCTGGCGGACCTCGCCCACCTGTGGATGCTCCGCGAGTGGCTCTGCGGCTCGGGCCATGACATTCGACAAGACGCGGTTGGCGGAGATGACCTGGTCCTCCGCGAAGATGTCCAGCGTCGCCAGGGCGGCGCGGCAGGCGAGCGCATTGCCTGTGTAGCTGTGGGAGTGAAGGAAGGCCGTCAGGTTCTGATAATCGTCATAGAAGGCCTGGTAGATCTCCTCGCCGGTCAGCACGACAGACAACGGCAGGTAACCCCCGGTGAGCCCCTTGGACAGGCATAGGAAGTCTGGGGTGATCTCGGCCTGCTCGCAGGCGAAGAAGGTACCGGTCCGGCCAAAGCCGACGGCAATTTCGTCGGCGATCAAATGAACTCCGTAGCGGTCGCATGCCTCGCGCAGCAGGCTGAGGTAGACGGGGTGGTACATGCGCATGCCGCCGGCGCACTGGACCAACGGCTCGACGATGACGGCGGCGACCTCGCCGCAGCGCTCGGCGAGGATGCGGTCCATGTCGGCGAAGCGACGGCGGGAGTGCTCCTCCCAGGTCTCCCCCGGCTCCCGTTGGAAGCAGTCCGGCGAAGGGGCGGTGATGACGTCCATCAGGAGCGGCCCATAGGTTTCCTTGTAGAGACTCACGTCACCGACTGCGAGGGCGCCCAGCGTCTCGCCGTGATAACCATTGCTCAGGGCCACGAAGCGGGTCCGCTGCCCTTGCCCGCGGTTGCGCCAGTAGTGGTAGCTCATCTTCAGCGCCACCTCGATGGCGGCTGAGCCGTTGTCGGCGTAGAAGGCACGGGTCAAACCGGGCGGAGCAAGGGCCGTCAGGCGCTCGGCCAGGGTCACGGCCGGCTCATGGGTGAACCCGGCGAGGATCACGTGCTCAAGGACGTCGAGCTGGCCACGCAGGGCGGCATTGATACGCGGGTTGGCATGGCCAAACAGGTTGACCCACCAGGAGGAGATGCCGTCGAGGTAGCGCTTGCCGTCGAAGTCCTCCAGCCAAACCCCTTCCGCGCGGCGCACGGGGATCATAGGCACCTGCTCGTGATCCTTCATTTGGGTGCAGGGGTGCCAAAGGACCCGGAGGTCGCGGGCGCTGAGGTCGAGGTTGGTGGGCATGGCGAAGGACGATCGCAGGGCCGAGTGACGGTCTGGGGCGCTCGTTTGACCGCTGACTGGCTAAAGATTGCGCCAGATCCCTACAGCCAATAAGGCCCAGCCGGTGATCAGCAGGATGCCGCCGAATGGGGTGACGGCCCCGAGGCCGCGCACCCCGCTCAAGGCGAGGGCGAATAGGCTGCCGCTGAACAGCAGGCCGCCGAGGGTGAAGGCCCAGCCGGCCCAGTGGACCAGCCGGGATCCTGGGACGTGAAGCGCTAGGAGCCCGCAAGCGAGGAGCGCCAGGGCGTGCATCCCGAGGTAGTTTGCCCCCGTCCCCCAGGTCGCGAGCAGGTCGTCGGCGACCCGTCCTCGCAGCCCGTGGGCACCAAAGGCGCCAAGGCTCACGGTCAGTAAGCCGTAGAGTGCGCCCAGGGTCAGCCAGAGGCGGGCCATGCTAGCCACCTTCCGCCTCTGCCTGGCCCGCGCCGAGCAGCACCAAGGTCTCGCGGGCAATCTCGGCCACATCCGGCTGCTCGTCGCCGAGCAGGCGCCGGACTGCGGGAATGGCCGCCGCATCACCGGCCAGACCCAGGAAATGGCAGGCATCGGCCCGGGCCTGGGAGAGGTTCGATAGGGTCAGCTGGACCAGGACAGGTACGGCTGCGGCGAGGATGGGGCCGCCCGCCAGGCCCTCGATCAGCGCGCTGATACCGATCCGCAGGGCCATGGGCGTGTCGGTGTGACCGAGCAGGTCCAGTAGGTCCGCGAGGGTCCCAGGGCGTTCCCGCACCAGGCGTTCGACCTCCTCAAGCCGTCGCTGCTCGATCAGGTGTGCATAGTAGGCGGCCCAGCCCTCGCCGGTCGCCGCGCGTTCCGCCCACTGCGCCAACTCGGCGGCGGGAATAGCCCCCGTAAGCTCGAAAGGACCGAGACGCGTCCAGGGGACAGAACGCAGTTGATCACCTGGTGCCGCAGCAGCCACGCTGAGGTTGACGACCTCTAAGCGCGCCAGGCGGCCATCCTTCACCAGGCGGGTCAGGCCGTCCAACATGATGGGGCAATGGGGGCAGCCTGATGCGATGTAGAGGAGGGCCGCCGTGGGCGCGGCGGGCTGGGTCGGCTCAACTCGTCGAACTGGGATCTCGCGTTGGTCCATGGTCTCGGTGTCCCCGTCACAGGACAAGCGTCGTCCAACACGATGGGGACTCCTACCATACGCGTCCCCTGACAGCCTGGAAAGCCCCGACAGTCGGGCGAGATTCATCTCGCGTCCCGGGGGCAGCTTGGGTCAGAAATTCCCGATTCAAGGCATCAGAATTATCTAATAAGGCGATTTTATGATCGCCGCTGCAAATACTGTTTTGACAGGGTCTTGGGCGCATCACTATCTTGCACGCCTCGCGGGGCAGGACGCGTCCTGTGCCGCGCGCCCAGGCCAACCCCCTCGACGCCTGGACCAAGGGCGGCCAGCGGGCCGCATGGTCAGGGACCATGACCCCAGCGAGTTTCGGCCGCCCCCGCCGTTCGGACGCCCGTTCGGCACTGAGGGATTGCCGCAAACCCATCACCACGTCGGCATTCACTGCAGTGAAACGTTAGGAGATCGAGCACCATGCCAACTTTTGTGCGTACTGATAAGTGCGATGGCTGCAAGGGTCAGGACAAGACCGCTTGCATGTATATCTGCCCCCATGACCTGATGAAGCTGGACCAAGACGGGTCCGAGACGGGCCATGCCATGAAGGCATTCAACCAGGAGCCGGAGCAGTGCTGGGAGTGCTACTCCTGCGTCAAGATCTGCCCGCAACAGGCGATCGAGTGTCGCCACTACGCCGACGTTGTCCCCATGGGCGCCTCCGTGCAGCCCCTGCGTGGCACCGACTCCATCATGTGGACCATCAAGTTCCGCAACGGCCTGATGAAGCGCTTCAAATTCCCGATTCGCACGACTCCGGAAGGCTCCATCGATCCCTACGGCGGTAAGCCCGCGGCCGACATCTCCAAGATCGGCCAGGCCGGCTATTTCACGCTCGGTGGGGTCCAGAAGGCCGGCGATCCCAGCGAGCTCATCCGCAAGTAGGCGGGGCTCCAGGACCGTTCGGCACAGACTAGAGATTCAGAGGTAAGAGCAATGGCAGGTACATTCGGCAATCCGGAAGTCGTCCAGGAAGAGGTCGACATCCTCATCATCGGTGGTGGCATGGGCGCCTGCGGCGCCGCTTACGAGATCGGTCCCTGGCTCACCGCCGCCAAGGCCCAGGGCATCGACCTGAAGGTCAAGCTGGTGGACAAGGCCGCCATGGATCGCTCCGGCGCCGTGGCCCAGGGTCTGTCCGCCATCAACACCTACATCGGCTCCGAGCAAGACCCGGCCGACTACGCCCGCATGGTCTCCAATGACCTGATGGGCATCACCCGCGACGACCTGGCCTATGACCTCGCCCGCCACGTCGACGATTCCGTGCACCTGTTCGAGGAGTGGGGCCTGCCGATCTGGAAGCAGCCCGGCGACGAGGGCAAGCCCCTGGTCGAGGGTGGCAAGCCCGTGCGCTCCGGCAAGTGGCAGATCATGATCAACGGCGAGTCCTACAAGTGGATCGTCGCTGAGGCAGCGAAGAAGGCCCTGGGCACTGATCGCATCCAGGAGCGCGTTTTCATCGTCAAGCTGGTCAACGACAAGAACGACAGCAACCGCATCGCTGGTGCCGTTGGCTTCTCGGTGCGCGAGCACAAGGTCTACGTCTACAAGGCCAAGGCCATCCTACTGGTCGCTGGCGGCTGCGTGAACATCTTCCGCCCCCGTTCCGTCGGCGAGGGCACGGGTCGCGCCTGGTACCCGGTGTGGAACGCTGGCTCGACCTACGCGATGGCCGCCGAGGCCGGCGCCGAGCTCACCATGATGGAGAACCGCTTCGTGCCCGCCCGCTTCAAGGACGGCTACGGCCCGGTCGGCGCCTGGTTCCTGCTCTTCAAGGCGAAGGCGACCAACGCCTTCGGCGAAGTCTACATGGAGACCAACAAGCACCTCCTGGACGACTTCCCGCCCTACGGCCAGGCCAAGGTGCCGGCATCCTGCCTGCGCAACCATCTGATGATGCGCGAGATGCGCGAGGGTCGCGGTCCGATCTACATGGACACCGTCACGGCACTCGGCAAGCTCGCCGAGACCATGACCCCGAAGGAGATCAAGCACCTCGAGGCCGAGGCCTGGGAAGACTTCCTCGACATGTGCATCGGGCAGGCCGGCGTCTGGGCGGGTGAGAACATCGAGCCGGAGAAGAAGAACTCCGAGCTCATGCCCACTGAGCCCTACCTGCTCGGCTCCCACTCCGGCTGCTGCGGTATCTGGGTCTCCGGCCCGACCGACTTGGGTGCCCCGACCGACGAGGCCATGCCCGGCGTCCCCGAGCATCTGCCCAAGGGCTGGAACTGGGGCTACCGCTCCATGACCACCGTCAAGGGCCTGTTCACCGCCGCCGACGGCGTCGGCGCCTCCGGCCACAAGTTCTCCTCCGGCTCGCACGCCGAAGGCCGCATCGCGGCCAAGGCCATGGTCCAGTACTGCATGGACAACAAGGACCTGAAGCCCGAGCTCGAGGACAACGTCGACGATCTCGTCGCCGAGATCTACAAGCCGGTGCGCAACTTCCTGGAGCACAAGGACTACACCACCGCCATCGACGTGAACCCCAACTACATCACGCCGAAGATGCTGCAGTTCCGCCTGCAGAAGATCATGGATGAGTACGTGGCCGGTGTCTCCACCATGTACCAGACCAACGCCAAGATGATGGAAGTGGCCGAGCAGAAGCTGGAGATGCTGAAGGAAGATGCCCAGAAGATGCGCGCCAAGGACCTGCATGAGCTGCTGCGGGCCTGGGAGAACTACCACCGCATCCTCACGGCTGAGGCCCACATGAAGCACATCCAATTCCGCGAGGAGAGCCGTTACCCCGGCTTCTACTATCGGATGGACTACAACTTCGTGGACGAGACCAACTGGAAGGTCTTCGGCAACTCCATCTATGACCGCAAGACCAAGACCTGGACGAACTTCAAGCGCGCCCACGTTGACCTGGTCGACAAGTCCAAGCTCTTTAAGTAAGCCTCGGCTTGCTTGAGCCCCTGAGGTCCGGGCGCCGCGAGGTGCCCGGACCTTTTCATTTTCCCTGGTGCCTCATTTAGATGAGTCACTGTTTCGAGGGTTGGCCGCGGACCGAACGCCGCCCCCTCCACCTGGGGGCGGATCAAGCCAAGCGGCTTGAATCCCGCCTTTGGCCCCAGATGTAGGCGAGACCGGAACACCCTGGCCGCCGCGAGCCATACGCCAGCCCACATCCAGACCGCGGGGCGCCATCGCCCCGGAGCAAACGACCATGTCCGATCAGAGTTCCAAGATCCCCTTCAAGAGCCCGGTGATGCCCGCCGCCCTGGACGAGGCGACCCAGATCCAGTTTCGCTGCTACAAGGGGATCTCCTGCTTCAATGCCTGCTGCAAGCAGGCCGACGTCACCTTGGCGCCTTACGACATCATCCGTCTCAAGAACCGTCTGGGTCTGTCCAGCACGGATTTCCTCGCCAAATACACGGTCCCCTTTGAGATGGACGGCGATGGCCTGCCGGGAGTCAAGCTCAAGACGACCGAAACAGGCACCTGCCTGCTGCTCGACGGCGACGATGGCTGCGGTGTTTATTCCGACCGCCCGACCGTGTGCCGCTACTATCCCGTCGCCCTCCTGCAGATCCGCAAGAAGGACGTCGCCGGAACCGAGCAGAACTACTCCTTGGTCACCGAGGAGCACTGCAAGGGGCACCTGGACGGGCGCAAGATCACCATCGGCGAATACCGCGCTGAGCAGGGTGTGGCCGAGTATGACGAGCTCAACGCCCAGTGGTACCAGCTGATCCTGAAGAAGAAGTCCGCCGGGCCCAGCGTTGGCCGGCCACCCGCGTCCAGCTTGCGGCTGTTCTTCCTGGCCTCCTACGACATCGACACCTTCCGCCGCTTCGTCCTCTCTGAGAATTTCCGCCGCACCTATGTGCTGCCCGAGGAGCTCTACGCCGAGGTCAAGACGGACGACCTGGCCCTGCTCCGGTTTGCCTATCGGCTCCTACGCCAGGTCCTGTTCGGAGAGCGCACCATCGATGAGGTCCCGAACGCCTGGGAGAAGCGCATGGAGCAGCGCAAGGACGTCTGGGCCGCCCAGGTCCAATCCGAGGTCCAGCGCCGGGCACAGGCCGAGGACCTCAAGTACCAGTCATGCGACGACGGGGTGTCCTGCGGGGATAAATAACCGGCCTTCCCGCGCTGCGGAGAGGGTTCCCCTGAATCCGTGACGTTATAGGTGCGGCCATCGGTTTCTTGGTCACCGTTGCCCTGGAGTGCGGAGTCAAGCGGAATCATAGGCGTCCATGCGCTGGCGCAACGTGCCTTCGGATGGCACCCGATCGAGCCCGAGCGCCGCGTGAAAGAGCTCGTCCTCGCGAAAGCCGTTGATCGCCTCGAAGTCGCTCTAGCCCAGACACAGCATCGCGACATCGCAAGACAGCACGTCGCCATGCATGATGGCATCGCCACGCAAGGGCGCAACCGCCGTGGCATCCACCGCAAGATCGGTATGACGCTCCAGCGCCAGGCCAATGAGTCCCAAGCCGGCGTGCGAGGTGAAATACGCGGCGGATTGCGCAATGACGAAGCGACGCAACACAGGCCACCTGCGAGGTGAGTCCGACGATGCGTCTATTTTTCATGTATCCGGCTGTTTAAAAAAGATTTTCAGGAAATAGTCGGCCATTCAGGTCACGGATGCAGGACACATTTAGGCGCCTGTTTAGCAAGGGGTCCTGAATAGTTACATGGTCGCGAAGTGAGTCGTGCTCGATTCGAGATCGACTGCTGGATGCTCGCGGAGGAGTCTTGCAATAGCGTCGCTTTTCGACAATTGGTGAGACATGAGGTGCCCTTGGGGATCGGAGACGAGGAAGCGGCTAACGTCACCGCTAACCCGAGCCAGCCGCTGTTTCGCTGGCTTCGGAGTTTAGCGGCTGGTCCGGGCTTCGGGGTCCACTTTAACGCCGTCCGGGCGCCAGACACCAAGCCGCCCCGTCCACCATCACAACATGCCCATCGTCCGCGGTAGCCACAGCGACAGCGCTGGCCAGTAGGTGAGGATCATCAAGAAGACCAGCATGGTCACCAGCCAGGGGAAGCAGGCGACGGTGGTCTCGGTCATGCCCATGCGCGAGATGCCGCTCGCCACGTAGAGATTCAGGCCGACCGGCGGCGTGATCATGCCGATCTCCATGTTCACGGTGATCATGACCCCGAAGTGGATGGGATTGATCCCGAGGGCCATGGCCACCGGGAACAGGATGGGGGCGGTGATCAAGATGATGGAGGACGGCTCCATGATGTTGCCGGCGAGCAGCAGCAGGAGGTTGACGGCGACCAAAAAGCCGACCGGCCCAAGCCCCGTGTCCACCATCCACTGGGCCAGGGCCTGGGGGATGTTCTCGCTGGTGAGCAGGTACGAGAAGAGCACCGCATTGGTGATGATGTAGAGGAGCATGGCGGACATATTGGCGGAGTCCAGCAGGACCCTGGGCACCCGGCTGAGCGGCATGTCCTTGTAGACGAAGACCGCCACCGCGAAGGCATAGACGGCGCTCACGGCGGCTGCCTCGGTGGGGGTGAAGATCCCGGAATAGATGCCACCCATGACGAGAACGATGAGGAGCAGGCCCCAGACCGACCTGCGGAAGGCCTTGATGCGCGTCGCCCAGTCCGCCCGTGGCAGGCGCGGGTACTTGTTGCGCCGGGCGATCCACCAGGTGGTCACACCAAGCATGAAGGCCAGCACGATGCCGGGGACAATGCCGGCGATAAACAGCGCCCCCACCGAGCTGTTGGTGGAGACGGCGTACATCACCATGACGATGGAGGGCGGGATCAGGATGCCCAGACCGCCGGAGGAGGCGATGACCCCCGTCCCGAAGCGCTTTGGAAAGCCCTGCTTGAGCATGGCGGGGAGCAGGATGGAGCCGATGGCCACCACGGTGGCGGGCGACGAGCCCGAGACTGCGGCGAACAGGGCGCAGGCCAGCACGGCGGCGAGCCCCAGGCCCCCGTGGTGATGCCCCACCATGCTGGTGGCGAAGGCGATCATGCGCCTGGCCACGCCCCCGTGGGTGAGGAAGTTGCCGGCCAGGATGAAGAAGGGGATCGCCATGATCTCGAACTTCTCGATCCCGGTGAAGAGCTTGAGCCCCACCGACTCGATGGGCACCGTGGTCATGGTGAACAGGAAGGTGAGCACCGTGAGCCCGAGGGCGATGGACACCGGCATCCCGGTGAGCATCAAGGCCAGGAGCAGGCCGAAGATGATGGCGGCGTTCATGTCCGCTCCCCCTGCGACCCCTTGTGGCCGCTCGGCTTGGCCTGGCCCCCATGGCGCCGGTGCCGGCCGCCGGGTCCGAGGATGTGCTCGCGGTCTACGGTGAGGGCGACCGACTCTCCAACGAGCACCGCCTCAGGCAGGCCCGCCGCCTGGTCATGCTCGATCTCGTCATCCAATCCCTCCACCTTGGCCTGCTCGTGGACGGGGAGCTCTCCTGTCCAGAAGAAGGCCCAGGCCACCTGCAGGAAGCGGAAGCACATCAGGTAGGACCCGAGTGGGATGGCGAGGTAGGGGATCCAGGCCGGAACCTCCAGGTCCGGAGAGGTGGCGTCCGTGTGGGCCATGTGCCAGACGAAGGTGGCGCCGAAGGTCCCCACCAGCCCAGTGAACAGTGCCCCGGCCCCCAGCCCGAAGAGGACGAGCTTGCGCCGCCAGCGTTCCGGCAACTGGTTGATGAGAACATCCACACCGACATGGATGCCGGTGCGCACCCCATAGGCCGCCCCGAACTTGGCCATCCACACGAACATGTAGATGCACAGCTCCTGAGCCCAGCTCAGGTTGATCGCAAACAGCCAGTCATAGAGCGGGTCCCAGCCCCAGCGGACGGACAGGTCCATGCCGTAGCGATGCAGCACGGCCACGAAGATCAGCAAGGTGGCCGCCCCGATAAGGAAGGTGATGAGCCATTCCTCCAGGTGATCGAGGATCCTCAGGGGCATCATGTCCTCCCGGGGCCCGCGGGCGGCCCCGCTCCCCGGCCGGGCTCAGAGCTTGCTCGCGTCGCTCCCCGTTGCCTGGTAGATGGACTGGATCAGGTCCTTGCCGACCCGATCCTCCATCTGGCGATGGACCTTGATCAAGGCCGTCTTCCACGAAGACTTCTGTTCCGGGGTGAGGGTGATGAGCTCGCTCTTGCCGCTCGCCTTGACCTTGGCCAGGGCGTCCTCGTTCTCTTGCTTGGCGATCTGGTTGGCATAGTCGGTCGCCTCGGCCATGGCCGCCTCCAAAGCGGTGCGGATGTCCGGGGGCAGCCCCTCCCAAAAGACCTTGTTGACGATGACCGCATAGCCCAGGTAGCCGTGATCCGAGAGGGTCACGTACTTCTGCACCTCGAACATCTTTTGCGTATAGAGGTTCGATGGCGGGTTCTCGGTCCCGTCCACCACGCCGGTCTGCAGGGCCTGATAGACTTCCGAGAAGGCCATGACCTGCGGATTGGCCCCCAGGGCGCGCATCTGGGCATCGAGGACCTTGGAGGACTGGATGCGCATCTTCTGGCCGCGGAAGTCCTTCACCTCTCTCAGGGGCTTGTTGGCGCTCATGACCTTGAAGCCGTTGTCCCAATAGGCCAGGCCCAGCACCCCCTTGTCCGCCAGCTTGTCGAGCAGGGCCTTCCCCACCGGGCCCTTGGTGACCTTGTGCAGTTGATCGTAGTCGTCGAACAGGTAGGGCAGGTCGAAGACCTCGAACTCCTTGACGCCCAGGGGCCCGAACTTGGCGAGCGACGGCGCCAGCATCTGCACAGACCCTAACTGGAGCGCCTCCATCTCCTCCTTGTCCTTGAACAGGGTACTGTTGGGGTAGACCATGACCTCGACACGCCCGTTGGTCTTCTCCTTGGCGAGCTGGGCGAAGCGCTCCGCGGCCTTGCCCTTCGGGGTGTCGGCGGCGACCACGTGGCTGAACTTGATGATGATTGGGTCTTCAGCCTGGACAGCGGCGGCGCCCAACAGGCACGCCAGACCGAGCAGGAGGGAGGCAGACTTCATCACGGCAGATCTCCGTCAGTGTGGGGTCTCGTTGTCGTGACCCGACCCCGGGGACCGGCGCAGGGCGGTCGGCCTGGGGCGGGGTGCCGTGGGCGGTCGGTCGGCCTGCCGCCCGCAGGCCAGTGTGGACCAGGCTGTCCCTTTTGACCAGGTACCGGCGTGCTGCCGGGGGACGGTGGCGGGGCGCTCAGATGAGAGTAGATCGCATTTGACGACCGCTGGGGTCGCTCGGTATTCTTCGGCTCCCTCTTGCAATCAGCCAGGTCGGTTGTCCTCCCCCGACCCGGGGCGCGGGTGGTGCCCAGCCGACGTTCTGCCGAGCACCCGTCCGATGGAACCCAATCGCGCGCCCCACCTGCGTCCCCGACCTGGTCTCCTCCTCTTGCTCCTGGGCCTGCCCCTCGCCCTGCCCCTCGCCCTAATGGGACCGGCCATGGCCTACGAGATCAACGACACGCTCGCCGCCAATGTCCTGGCGGCCTGGGGCTTTCAATGCCAGCAGGTCTCGGGGGACCCCCGGGCCCCCGACAGTTGCCGCGGGGCGGCGGCCCTCCAGCCGGCGGCGTCCTACAGGCCGACGGACCTGGACCAGGTCTTCCTCAAGTTCGCCTTCGCCGCCGGCGATGGCCTCAATCCGGTGCCGCCCTTCAACCTGAGCCCCTGGTACGTCGATCTGACCACCGACGTTCATCAGGTCAACGGGCGCAGCTGGAGCTCCATCCAGGAGATCTGGTACGCGCGCGACATCCACCTGGGCGAGGCGGGTCGGCTGCGCCTGGTCGGCGGCATCGTGGACCCGACGCTCTACATCGACGAGAACGCCTATGCCAACGACGCCTTCACCCAATTCATGAATGAGGCCCTGGTCAACGCCAGCACCGCCTTCCTGGTCACGCACGACTGGGGCGGCATCCTGGTCTGGACCGCCGGGGACTGGGCCCTCAGCGCGACGGGCATGAACATCGGGAAGAACACCGACGGCAACAACTTCAACTTTTACGCCGCCCAGGTCCGCTACCGCATCGAGACCCCTGCCGGCCAGGGGAACTACCGGCTGCTGTATGCGGCGACGTCGCGGGCCTTCCTCGATCCCACTGGGCAGGACCTGCAACGCCGCCAGGCCTTGAGCCTGTCCTGCGACCAAGCCGTTGGTCCCGTGCTCGGGATCTTCCTGCGCCTGGGTTGGCAGGCCGAGGACGCGGCGGTGGACGACCAAGCGGCCTACAGCGGCGGTCTGGATCTGCGCGGGGCTGCCTGGGGCCGGGAGGACGACAACATCGGCTTAGGCTTTGCCCACTTGGCGGGCGGCAATGCCGGGGTCGATGGGACGGACGTCTTCGAGGCCTATTACCGCCTTGGTCTGGACGCCCATCTGGCCCTCACCGCCGATCTGCAGTACGAACGGGATGGGTACGAGGCCGCGCCCGCTGCGGCCGGCTGGATCTTCGGCCTTAGAGTGGTCGTGACGCTCTAGTTTGGAGCCTCAAATGGGAGCCTCGGCGCGTAGGCCCCGGCGGGACCATGCTCGCTCCCCCCGCCTGGAGTGGGGGCAGGGACCGGGGCAGGCTCAGGCGACGTCGTCCAATAGGATCAGGTCGCCCTGTGCCGCGGCCAGGACCGCGCCGACCCCGGGCACGGGCAGCACCGCGGGGCGGACGGGCTCGGGCAGCGCCAGCCGCCCCAGCGCCGCCCCGTTCTCGGCATTGAGCACATGCAGGACATGGTCCATGGCCAAGGCATAGAGCCGCCCGCCCTGGACAGCCAGCTCGGCCAGGACTGCCGCCCAGTTGGCTGCCGCTTCGCCATAGTCGGAGGTTCGGTGGCGCCAGCGCACCTCGCCCCCTTGGGCATCGACGGCGCAGAGCCAGCCGGTCGGCGACCAGAGATAGGCGGTACCGGCGGCGACGCAATAGGAGTTGATGAAGTTCCCCGCGTTGAACGACCACAGCACGGAGCCGTCCAGGGTCGAGAGGCCGTAGAGCCGCTCCAGATAGCCGCCGGCCACCAGGACCTCGCCGCTGACCTGGAGCTGGCGCAGGTACTTCCACTGCGCGCGCCCGTCCAGGCTCCACCGGAGGGCCCCATCGGCGGCGCCCAGGGCGTAGAGGCTCCCGTCGCCAGGGCCGACGAACAGGACGTCCCCACTCATCGCCGGCGAAAAGCTGATCTGCGTGTCCGGGGTGGCGGCGAAGCGCCACAGGGTCTCGCCGCTCCGGGTCTCGAGGGCGACCACCTCATGCCCGTCGCCGAGGTAGGTGCGCTCTGCGCTCACCAGCGGCACCCCGAGCTGGGTCCGTGCGCGGTAGCGCCAAACGGGGGCACAGTGGGGCGCATGATCGTCGAGACCCCAGCAGCCGATGTCGTGCAGGCCGCCGCAGACCAGGTGAGCCCCGGCCGTGCGCGGGCGGAACACCGCTGCGCTTGCGAGGCCATGCGGGGCTTGCCAGGGGAGCCGCTCACCCCGGATTGAGATCGCCCCGATGGTCCTGTCGCCGGCATAGAGGACCTGGTCCCCAGCCAGCCCGTCCCCGGCGAGCCCCGGTGGCGCCAAGCGGCTGTTCCCCGTGGGCCAGCGCTGCCGGATGGGGTCCGACCGCCGCCCCTCCCCTGCTCCGCGGGAGTCCCCCCAGGCCAAGCCAGGCGTCAGCGCGGCGCTTAGCCCAGCCGCCAGGCCGCCCGCCAACCCGGCCAGCAGGGCGCGCCGCGCGGCCCTCACTGGCAGCGGGCGCCCTGCTTGATCCAGGCGATCAGGATCTTGGTGTTCGGGTGATCGCGGTCCTCCACGGGACTGATGCCGGGCGGCATCCGGTCCTCGGTCAGGTGTTGCCAGAGGCTGCTGAGCTCGGGGTGCCCTGGGATCACCACCTTGCTCGCATGCTCCACGCCCTTGGCGACGGAATCCGCGCCGAGCATGATCCCCGCGAAGCTCGTGAGGTCCAGCTCGTGGAAACTCGGCGGCTCCTGGTTGGACATGTGGCACTGGGTGCAGGCGGGTAGGCCTGGCGCAAAGGCCCCGTCGCGCGCGAACAGCGGCAGGATGTCAGCCTGGAACTGGGCATCGTTCTTGGCGCCGGCGGCGATCCAGTCGCGCACCGCCCGATGGTTGGGGCTGTCGTTTGGCACATTGAAATGCACCCCCAGGGGCATCCGGTTGTTGCGCAGGCGCCGCACGAGCACCTCTTGCTCCGGGTCCTCACCCGGCGTAAAGAGCTTGCGCTTGGGCTCCTCGGCGGAGCCCCGCAGGAGACCCTCGCAGCTCGACAGGTCCAGCCCCCGATAGCTCTTGGTCGGGTCATTGGAGGAATGACAGACCACGCAGGCCGGGCCCGTCCCGAAGGCGTTCGGCGTCCACATCAGCGACTCGATGTATTTGGCGGGGATCGGGATGTGGCGTTTCAGGATGAGCTCGGAGACGGCATCGTGATCCGCCTCAAAAGCCAGCTTGCCCTCACGCAGGTCATGGACAAGCTGCTCCGCCAGGGTCTTGCCCCCGGCCCGGGCACCCTCCTCTGCCGGGTCGGCCTGTGCCTGCTGGCCCAGCGCCAGCAGGACCGCGACGCCGAGCGCCGCTGGGATCAAGGGTGTGCAGATCCAGGCAGACAGGGATCCGTGCTGACTGGTCATGGGGGACCTCCACTGGATCGTTCGTTGGGCTGGCGCGAGATCAGCCGCGCGTATCATGCACGGCCGCTGGCCCGGCTGCCAGGGAGCTTGGGGGCTGCCGCGGGGGCTGCGGGTGACCTCGGGCCGGGTTGATCTCGGGCCGCCACCGTTACAAGCTCAGGCCCCATGGACGTCTTCAGCCCTGCGACCCGCCGTTGGTTCGAGCAGAACTTTGCCGCCCCGACCCTGGCCCAGGCCCTGGGCTGGCCGGTGATCGCGGCCGGCCATCACACGCTCATCACGGCACCGACGGGCAGCGGCAAGACCCTCGCCGCCTTCCTCTGGGCCATCGACCGGCTGACAGGGTCGGGCGTCCGGCCGGGCAGTGGGCCGGCGACTGACCCGGCCGGGGTCACCCGCGTGCTCTATGTCTCTCCCCTCAAGGCCCTGGTCTACGACATCGAGCGCAACTTGCGCGCCCCGTTGGCGGGCATCGCCCGCAGCGCCGAGGCGCTGGGTGGGATGCCGGCCTGGCCCAGGGTGGCGGTGCGCACCGGAGACACGCCTCAGCGGGAGCGCCAACGCCAGCTCCGGGAGCCAGCGGAGATCCTGGTCACCACACCCGAGTCCCTGTTCCTACTGCTCGGCTCTCGGGCCGCCGTACACTTGGCGGCGGTGGAGACCGTGATCCTGGACGAGGTCCATGCCCTGGTCCCGACCAAGCGGGGTGCCCACCTCGCCCTGTCCCTGGAACGCCTGGCGGCGCTCTGCCGGCGCGAGCCCCAGCGCATCGGCCTGTCCGCGACGCTCCGCCCCTTGGAAGAGGCGGCACGCTTCGTGGGCGGCGACCGCCCGGTGGAGATGGTCGACGCCGCGGCCCCGCCCCGCCTCGACCTGAAGGTGGTGGTCCCGGTGCCGGACATGGCCCGCCCCCCTGAGGTCGCGGCGGCGCCCAGGCCTGGCGGGCCCATTTTGGCCGAGCTGTACCGCCGCGAGCCGACCCCTCCGCCGCCGGAGCGGGGGCTGTGGTCGGCCATCTATCCGGCCCTGCTGGAGGCGATCCGCGCCCACCGCTCGACCATCGTCTTCGTGAACAGCCGGGGCCTGAGCGAGCGCCTCTGCCGGCGGCTGAACGAGCTGGCCGGGGAGGAGCTGGTGCAGGCCCACCACGGCAGCGTGTCCCATGCCCGGCGCGCCCAGATCGAGGACGCCCTGAAGCGCGGCGCCCTGCGCGGCATCGTCGCCACCAGCTCCCTGGAGCTCGGGATCGACATGGGCGCGGTGGACCAGGTGCTGCTGGTCGAATCGCCCGGCTCCGTGGCCCGTGGGCTGCAACGCGTGGGGCGGGCCGGGCACGGGGTGGGGGAGGTCAGCGTCGGGCGCCTGTTCCCCAAGTTCCGCGGTGACCTGCTGGAGTGCGCCGTGGTGGCGGCGCGCATGCTCCGCGGCGAGCTGGAGCCCGTGCGCATGCCGCGCAATGCCCTGGACGTACTGGCCCAGCAGGTGGTGGCGCTATGCTGCGACGCGCCGCGCACCGTCGACCAGATCCTGGCCCTGGCACGGCGCGCCGCCCCCTACCGGGAGCTGACCCGAGCCGGGCTCGAGGCGGTGCTCGACATGCTCTCCGGGCACTACCCTTCGAGCGAGCTCGCGGACCTCAGGCCACTGCTGTCCTGGGACAGAGGCTCGGACACCCTGGCGGCGCGGCGCGGCGCGGCCCTGCTCGCCCGGCTCAACGCCGGGACCATCCCCGAGCGTGGCCACTTCCCGGTGTACCTCGCCCCTCCACCGGGCGGGGGAGAGGGCGGGGGGCACGGCGGGCGGGGCCGGGCCCGCATCGGGGAGTTGGACGAGGAGATGGTCTACGAGACCAAAGCCGGAGACTGCATCGTGCTGGGTGCCAGTACCTGGCGGGTCGAGTCCATCGGGCGCGACCAGGTCCTCGTCTCGCCCGCCCCGGGTGAGCCCGGGCGGCTCCCCTTCTGGCGCGGGGAGGGGCCTGGACGCCCCCTCGAGCTCGGCCGGGCCCTGGGCGAGATGAGCCGCAAGGCAGCGGCCCTTGGACCCGCCGAGGCGGCCGCCTGGCTCGCCGCTCAGGCGCCGCTCGACGACCTGGCCGCGGCCAATCTGGCGGCCTACCTGCACGAGCAGCGTGAGGTGACCGGCCAGGTGCCGAGCGACCGCGTCCTGGTGGTCGAGCGGTTCCGCGACGAGGTGGGCGACTGGCGGCTGTGCATCCTCAGTCCGTTCGGCGCCAGGATTCACGCCCCCTGGGCACTGGCCCTGCAGTCTGGACTCGCCACACGCACGGGGTTCGAGGTGCAGGTCATGTACACCGACGACGGCATCGTCCTGCGCCTGGCCGACGGGGAGGACCTGCCTGACCTCGCCGACCTCCTGCCCGACCCCGAGGACCTGGAGGACCGCGTCATGCGGGCGCTGGGGGACACGGCCCTGTTCGCGGGGCTGTTCCGCGAGAATGCGGCCCGGGCCCTGCTCATGCCGCGCCGCTCGGGTCAAGGCCGGCGCCCGCTCTGGGCCATGCGCCTCAAGGCCCAGGGCCTGCTCGCCGCGGTGCGGCGCTACCCGGCCTTCCCCGTGGTCATGGAGACCTACCGCCAGGCGCTC
>Ga0272446_1000691_pt1 | contig 51573 bp, 54 predicted proteins | sample YNPCB0061_FD_194587 | JGI IMG/M metagenome (GOLD analysis project Ga0272446, IMG submission 194587) | Hot spring microbial mat communities from Yellowstone National Park, WY, United States - YNP-CB-006-1 | ecosystem: Environmental > Aquatic > Thermal springs > Hot (42-90C) > Sediment | place... | reverse complement strand
GCAGAAAATGGCTTGCCTATCTTTATCAAAGACATTGCCCAAGTACAGTTTGGGAGTGCGGTGCGCTATGGTGCTATGACGCGCAACGACGAGGGAGAAGTAGTAGGAGGAATCGTCATGATGCTCAAAGGGGCAAATTCTTCCAAAGTCATTGCCAATGTCAAAGAAAGAATAAAACAAATAGAAAAAACCTTGCCTGAGGGCATTGTGATTGAGGCATTTTTAGATAGGACAAAATTAGTCGATGGAGCGATTCAAACCGTAGTTAATAACTTGACGGAAGGAGCGCTAATCGTAATTTTTGTCTTGGTCTTGCTCTTAGGTAATTTACGAGCAGGCTTGGTTGTGGCATCGGTCATTCCGCTTTCTTTGCTTTTTGCAATTATTATGATGAATCTTTTTGGCGTTTCAGGTAACTTAATGTCTTTGGGAGCGATAGACTTTGGGTTGATAGTAGATGGAGCGGTAATTATCGTAGAAGCTACTTTGCATCACTTGCATAGCAAGTTAGCTTTTATAAGCAAAAGCGAAACGACTCTTACTCAAAGCGAAATGGACGAAGAGGTATATCATGCGGCTTCTAAAATTCGTACCTCTGCCGCTTTTGGAGAAATCATCATTATGATTGTGTATTTGCCTATCTTGACTTTGGTAGGCATAGAAGGGAAAATGTTTAAGCCGATGGCTCAGACGGTTTCTTTTGCTATTTTGGGTGCATTTCTACTTTCTTTGACATACGTACCGATGATGTCTGCTTTGGTATTGAGTAAAAAAATTGACTTTAAAGTAAATATTGCTGACCGCATCGTCAATGCTGTTTACTATATATACAAACCTTTGATAAGCAAGGCATTAAAAATTCCTTTGTTAGTAGTGAGCTTGGCAGTAACTTTATTTGCTCTAAGTCTAATCGTGTTTGGTCGTTTAGGAGGTGAGTTTATCCCTTCCTTAGACGAAGGAGATTTTGCCTTAGAGGTACGCCTATTTACAGGAAGTTCCTTGGACGAAACAGTGCATACCTCTTTAAAAATTGCTGAGATTTTGAAAAAGAATTTTTCAGAAGTAAAAGAAGTGATTGGGAAAATAGGCGCAGCGGAAATTCCTACTGACCCTATGCCCTTAGAAGCCAGCGATGTAATGGTGATACTCAAAAATAGAAACGAGTGGAAAAATGCTCGCACCAAAGAGGAGTTAGCAGAAAAAATGCAAGCCAAGTTAGAGGAAAATATAGCAGGAGTTTCTATTGGCTTCCAACAGCCTATTCAGATGCGTTTCAATGAATTAATGACAGGAGCGAGGCAGGACGTAGTACTGAAGATTTATGGCGAAGACCTCAATACCCTTGCAGGAGAAGCCGAAAAATTAGCTAAATTGGTACAAAAAGTAGATGGCGTAGCAGACTTGTATGTAGAAAAAATCATTGGTTTGCCTCAAATCATCGTCAATTTTGACAGAGAAAAAATCGCTCAGTTTGGGCTAAGTATTGCCAAAGCCAATGATATTCTAAGTACTGCCTTTGCGGGGAAAGAAGCTGGTATAGTCTATGAAGGCGACAGAAGATACAAATTGGTCGTGAGGCTGGCAAAAGAAAACCGAGAAAGCATAGATGACGTACGCAATCTGTTCATAACCAATAAAAAAGGAGAACAAATACCTTTGAGCCAAATTGCAGAGATTAGTTTCAAAGAAGGAGCGAATCAAATTCAAAGAGAAGAAGGAAAGAGGCGTATCATTGTAGCTTTTAATGTCAGAGGGCGCGACGTAGAGAGCATTGTCAATGAAATTCAGCAAGAAGTTAGCAAAAAGCTATCCCTACCCGCAGGCTATTACATTACTTACGGAGGAAGTTTCAAAAACTTACAAGAGGCAAAGCAAAGGCTGAGCATCGCCGTCCCAATAGCCTTAGCAATGATTTTTATGCTTTTGTACTTTACTTTTCACTCTATTCGGCAGAGTTTACTGATTTTCACCGCCATCCCTCTTTCTGCTATCGGAGGGATTGTAATGCTTTGGCTTAGAGATATGCCTTTTAGCATCTCGGCAGGAGTAGGTTTCATTGCGCTTTTTGGCGTGGCAGTTTTAAATGGCATTGTCCTAATTGCGGAGTTTAACTTTCTTAAAAAACAAAAAGCAGTAAGCGTTCAACCACCGTTTACTAATCATTACCAACTTAGCATCAAGCACCAACATCTCATTGGCACCATTATGGAAGGAACAAAAAGTAGATTACGTCCCGTTCTCATGACGGCGGCAGTAGCAAGTTTAGGCTTTTTACCTATGGCACTTTCGCAAGGAGCCGGCGCAGAGGTACAAAAACCCTTAGCAACCGTAGTCATTGGCGGTTTGATTTCTGCTACCTTACTGACTTTGTTTGTCTTACCCGCCCTATATTATTTGATAGAAAAATGGAGCATCACAAAGTCGCAGGATAATGGTCAGGATACCTTTCCATCTACACCTCTACCTTTGCTAAAAAACAAAAAACTCATTATGTTTTTGCTTTTAATGTTTTCTTTTACCTTATCTTCTTGCAATAAGACAGAAGAAACGCAAGACGAAGAGCGGAAAACAACAGAACAAGCAAATAATAAAGTGGAACTAACCGCCGAGCAGTTTGCTAATGCGGGGATAGAGTTAGGAGAACTCAGTCAAATAAATATAAGCAAAGTACTGAAAGTCAATGGTATGATAGATATGCCACCTCAAAATTTGGTAAGTATTTCTGTGCCTATGGGCGGTTTTGTCAAAAATACAGAAGTCTTGCAAGGGCTAAAAGTAAAAAAAGGACAAGTATTGGCAGTCATAGAAAATCCCGATTTTATCCAACTCCAACAGGATTATTTGGATACACAAAGTAAGTTAGAATATGCAGAGGCAGAATACCAAAGACAAGCGGAAATGCAAAGGGAGAAAGTAACTTCTGATAGGTTAGTGCAACAAAGCACTGCCGAGTACAAGAGCTTACAAGTAAAACTGAAAGCCTTAGAACAAAGATTAAAACTTGTAGGACTGGATATAGAAAGGGTAAGACAAGGCGAAATTACTAATCAAGTAGCAGTAACCGCACCTATTAGTGGCTACGTAGTTACTGTTAATGTCAATATTGGCAAATATGTATCTCCCGCAGAAGTACTGTTTGAGATTGTCAATAACGAACACTTGCACGCAGAACTCAACGTTTTTGAGAAAGATGTTTTAGATTTGAAAGTAGGGCAAAAAGTACTTATCATGTTGGGTAATGAAACCCATGAGCATGAAGGCGAAATTTTCCTTATCAATCACAAAATCAATCCTGACCGCACAGTAAATGTGCATGTTCACTTTGACGACAAAGGCGAGGACATGATGCCTAAGACTTTTCTGAAAGGAATCATAGAAATAGGCAAGCAAAAAGTATGGGCATTGCCAGAGCAAGCCTTTGTACTATCCGAAAGCAAAAATTACATTTTTGTATATCTTGGGAAAAATGCAGGGAAAGAAACGTTTGAAATGGTAGAAGTAAACAAAGGAGCAGGCGAAAAAGGCTTTGCAGAAATCATTTTGCCTGAGCAAATAGATTTGAAAGGTAAAAAAATAGCCATCAAAGGCAGTTTTCACCTTTTAGCCAAACTGAAAAACATAGGAGAAGATTAAATACTTATTTCAATATACCTTTGTTCTTTGCCAAATCAATAGCTTTCTGAGCCGTGTTTGTGGGATTGTCCTCGCTGACGGGTAAGTAATGAATGCTTGATGGATTGCGGCGTGACACATCGTAGCTGTATGCCTTGTCGTAATAGACTAAGGTAATATCTGCCACTTTTGCATAGTCTTCTACTTCAAGGGCTTTGAGGGCTTCTCCTGCCTTATCAAAGCCTAATCGCTTTCTGATTTTTAAAATAGCACTTTCTAACAATACTTTGTCGCAGCAGGTATATTCTCTAACTAAGCGTTCTATGCGAAGATTTTTAGGTAACTGTATGTATATTAAGTTATTACATTGCATCTGCTCCCAAAAAGGCTTGGGTAGGTACACCTTCCCAATGTGAGAACTCTCGTCCTCTAACCAAATAGTCGCTGTAGGAAAATCTCTTAATATCTGATACAACAAAAACTGTAACTCATTTTCAAACTGCTCCGTAGTAGGCTGTTCTGGCTGTCCTATGTTCCCAAAGGCTGAGCCTTTATGAGAAGCAAGTCCCTCTAAATCAATTCCTTTTTGACCTTGTTTAATAATTTCTTTAAGAATATCTGTTTTTCCGCTTCCTGTCATTCCCCCTATAATGAGCATATCAAACTTCTTTTCAAAAAAACTCAATACATATTGCCTATAATTCTTGTAGCCTTTTTCCAAGGTAAAAGTTTGCATGCCTGCGGTGTCAAAAAGCCAAGCCATGCTTCCACTTCTCATTCCTCCTCGCCAGCAGTGCACCAGCAGTTTATTGTTTTGGGTTAGGTGTTTAGCAGTACGGACAAAGTCAGCTAATTTAGTCCCAACGATTTCTAAGCCTTTCATAATAGCTTCTTCTCTGCCTTTCTGTTTGTAGAGTGTACCTATTTCGGCTCTTTCCTCATTGGTAAAAATAGGAATATTTACTGCTAAGGGAATATGCCCTTGGGCAAACTCCTTAGGAGAGCGAACATCAACAACAGGCATTACCCCTACGTTTGCGATAAATTCATTTATGGTTAAAATCTTAGCCAAGTGCGAAGTAAATTTTTAATTTTTTGCAAGTACTTTTTGAGTTTTTAAAGTGGGCAAGACGATTCTAAAAGTTGTGCCTAAGTCTATTTCAGAGCGAAGCACAAATATTTTTCCTTTGTGATAATTCTCTATGATTCTTTTGGCAAGCGTCAGACCTAACCCCCAACCACGTTTCTTAGTCGTAAACCCCGGTCTAAATACCGTTTTTAGTTTAGATTTAGGAATGCCCTTGCCTGTATCTTTGATGTCTATGACCAAGTGTTTATCGTCTTTTGTATGACTTACATAGATGTCTATGTTACCCACTCCATTCATAGCATCTACCGCATTTTTGCAGATATTTTCTATCACCCACTCAAAGAGAGATTTATTCATTGGGATAGGAAGTTCATCATCTTTGATATGTAGCAAGAAACTTACTTTACTTGACACCCTTTTTTGCAAATAACTAACACACTCTTCCAATACTTCTTTGATATTTTCTGTTTTTAATGCAGGCACAGAGCCAATGCTCGAGAATCTGGCTGTAATGGTTTCAAACCTTTTTACATCTTTTTCTAACTCCTCCACTACCTCACTCCCAATATTTTCGTCTAACTTCATATATTCTACCCATGCTATCAAAGAGGAAAGCGGCGTACCTAACTGATGGGCAGTTTCTTTAGCAAGTCCTACCCAAACCCTATTCTGCTCAGCTTTGCGAGAGTAGCTAAAAAGTGAATAGACTAAAATAAAAAATATCAAAATAACAGTCAATTGGACATAAGGAAAATAACGTAGTTGATTCACCAAAGAGGAGTTCTTGTAATATACGTACTGCCTCATATTGGAGGCAGAATCCAAAGTAAGTACAATAGGCGGGTGTTCTTTTTTCATTTGATCAATCTCCTCTTGCATAAATTTCTTTTTCATGGCTGGTTGTTGTGGTAGCTCAATATTGCGGCTATCTATGGGAACTCCGTCTGCATCTGCTAAAATTACAGGAATAGAGTTGTTAGAGGCAATAATTTCTTCCATTAAAAAATTGAGATTTTCACTTGGTTCTGCATTAGCTAAGAACTCCTGCCCTTTGGCAAACAAGGCAATTTGCTTCTCTTCTTGAATTAAAAGCCTATTTACCAAAGAGTTAGTATATATAATAGAAGCGATACCTATCAAGATAGCTATGCTCAGTAATACCCAATTAACCAAAGGACTACGTTCATAGATATTTATCATAGATTGCACAAATTTTCATTTTAGCAAAGTAAGAGGAAAATAAAATGATGCAAAAAAACAAATGTGAATAATTCACAAAAAATTAATTTTTGGATTAGAATTTGTTTTCGTAATTTTGCACCCAAATTAGATTTTAGGTTTTTAATAAATTGATTTTCAAAGTATATTTCTGTACTTCATTGAACTTTTTTATTAAACACTATCTTCATAATTTGAATTTAAACATTTACAACTAAATTACTTAGATAAAAGTGAAAAAGATTTACCTCATTAGGCATGGCGAAACCTATTACAACCAATTGGGTTTGGTGCAAGGCAGTGGTATAGATTCTGACTTGAATGAATTGGGCTGGCAACAAGCCAAATCTTTTTATCAGGCTTATAAGCACATTGCGTTTGATAAAGTTTACACTTCTACACTGAAGCGCACACACCAAACAGTCTGGGATTTTATCGCCAGAGGAATCCCTTGGCAACAACTTGCTGGCTTGAACGAAATGGGCTGGGGACACAGAGAAGGGAGAGCTATTACCCCGCATGATGACTATGAATACCAACAAATTCTGACGGCTTGGCGCAACGGCGAAATGCACATCAGACCAGAAGGCGGAGAAAGTCCCTTAGATGTACTTGAAAGACAAAAAGTTGCTTTACAACATATCTTGCAGAATGATGACGAAACAAACATTCTTATCTGCATGCATGGCAGAGCAATGCGAATTTTTTTATGCTTGCTTTTAGATGTCCCTTTGAAGGATATGGATACTTTCCAACATTCCAATACTTGCCTGTATTTGCTTAACTATACAATAGATGGTAATTTCATGTTGGAAATAGCCAATGATACTTCGCATCTGATAGGAATCAAAGAAGAAGTTAGCCTAACAGTAGAAAAACTGTAGGTTGCTTATGTAGGTCAGGGAGTAACTTTTTCTCCTTCTCATTTTTCCATTCTTTGACCTTCTTTGTTTTAATATATTCATATTCCCCTGTTAAATTACTCGCTACGCAAAGATAAGTCTCCTCCCCAAGATGCTCTATTAGGCTTTCTAACATTGCCATGTTCCTATACGGAGTTTCTATAAAAATTTGAGTTTGTCTTTTTTGCTTGGATTCTTTCTCTAAAATTGTAATCATTTTTTCTCTACTACTTTTCTCTATAGGCAAATATCCTTGAAAAGCAAAAGACTGCCCATTCAAGCCTGAAGCCATCAAAGCTAATAAGATGGAAGACGGTCCTACCAAAGGAATTACTTGTATTTGGTGCTTGTGGGCATAGCTTACGGCTAAGCTGCCGGGGTCAGCTACGGCAGGACAACCTGCTTCCGACATTAGTCCTACGTTTGCCTCTGAAGGAATTTGCTTAAAATTTTCACTTACTTCTCTCATTTCTGTTTTTTTGTTTAACTCAAAAAAAGTCATTTCAGCAATATCCCTGCCTGTTTTTAAACTGCTGATAAAACGACGTGCTGTACGAATTTCCTCTACAAAATAATAATCTGTAACTAAAACCACTTCTTTGATTTGTGGAGAAAGCGTATGTAAGCTATTCTCTGACAAAGGAATAGGTATAAGGTATAGTTTCATAGTATATGTGCCTTACAATCGCATAAAAAAATAGCTTTGCCAAGTCAATTAGCAAAGCTATTAATAATTTTGATTATCTATCCTACGGGAGGTGGAGGAGGTACTGGCGGTGGTATGGAACTAAATAGGCTGGCTAATTGTGGGACTTGACCTGCCGCCGTCCAACTTGCCATGCCTTGCGACCATACTAAAGACTGCTGATTGAATTGCCCTGCTTGAAACATCTGCTGTAACTGAGCAAGATTAAAAGGTCCTGCCTGCTGTCCATTAATCGCTACATAAAAAGAAGGCATCGGAGGGGGAGGCGGAGGATTTTGATTTCCTCCCTGCCCGCCTACCATATTATTTAACATATTCAAACCTACCCCTACCCCTACCAAATCGCCTAAATTGCCTCCACTTGTATTATTTCCCATATTGCCAAGTGCCTGCCCACCCTGATACTTCATGTATTGGTCTAAGTTCCCTAATACTCCCATGCTACTACGCTTATCCAAAGCGGCTTCTACTTCAGGGGGTAAAGAGATGTTTTCTATCAATACCTTAGTAATTTCTAACCCGTACTCGTTAAAATCATCTTTGATTTGTTCCTTGATGTATTTAGAAAACTCATTATAGTTTGCCGCCATGTCCAATACAGGGATTTTACTCTCTCCAATGATGTCAGTAAAGCGAGTAACCACCAAATTCCTTAGTTGGTCGGTGATTTGGTCAGCAGTAAACTCAGCATTTGTACCTACTATTTCTTTCAAAAATTTTTCTGCATCGGTAATACGAATCGCATAGCTTCCAAATGCCCGCAACCTAATCGGACCGAACTCAGGGTCTCTGAGCATAATGGGATTTTTTGTTCCCCATTTTCTATCAACAAAGTTTTTCGTACTGACAAAATAGACTTCTGCCTTAAAAGGGCTATTAAATCCATACTTCCAACCCTTCAAAGTACTTAGAATAGGTAGATTTTGAGTGGTAAGAGTATAAGTTCCTGCTTGGAAAGTATCGGCAATTTGTCCTTCGTTGATAAAAACTGCTACCTGCGACTCTCTGACTATTAATTGCGCTCCATTTTTTATCTCATTTCCTTTACGCTCAAATCTATATACCATCGTGTCTTGGGTATTGTCTAACCACTCGATGATATCTATGAACTGACCTGTTAATTTATTCCAAATTCCCATAGTGTTTTTAGTTTAAAATGGTTAAAGTCAAACGCTTACCTACAAAATTTTATGCTAAGAAGATTTACTTTACCAATATTTGTAAGTCAAACGACTACTGACAAAAATATTTACTCTCTATTGTTATTAGGCAAAGCAACCTCTTAGCCTTTTCAATTTTAAACGAAAATGCTAAATAAAATCGAGAAAAGCAAGTTTAGTTTTACTTTTAGGCAAACAATTACTTAATATACTTATAATAAATTTGGAAAATTGATACGTTCAAGCAGTTCCTCAATACGATTGGAAAATTAGAATTTTTAATCTTTACTTCAGTTTTTTATAAAAATATAACTCATATTGAGGCAAAATATGTGGGTGAAAAATTTTAACTAAATCTTTTAGTACTATATCTGGACGAGCAACTCCCAATTCCCAATAGGCTATCCCGCCATTCTCATTCACTTTATTATTATTGTTAAAAATATTACCTTTTTGCATAGCCTCAAATTCACTAAAACGCCTATCTAATGATTTCAAGTCGTCAAGCAAATTAAAATCACTTACATTAAGCCAAAAATCTGCTTTTTGAGCTTGATTAAAAACAGTTTCTATACTCATAGGCACACTGCCTTGCGTAGTATCTTGGTCGAAAACATAAGCCGCCCCTGCGTCTTTGATTAATGTAGCTACAAAACTACGCCCTCCAGCTACATACCAAGTTCCCCCATAGGGAATATTTGTGAAAACTAATGGCTTGTTGGTTTGATATTTTGCTAAGTTAGAAATTGCCAAATATTCTCTTTCTATCTCGTTAAAAATACTGTCTGCTCTGGCTTCTTTGTCAAAAAAAGCGGCAAAAAATTTAATCCATTCTGCCTGCCCTAATGGGTTTTCTTCTAAATATTCTGAATTCACGGCTACCTTTATGCCTGCTCTTTGCATCTGTTCATAAGACTTATCCGCTTCATTCATCATGTAAGCAATGGTTAAATCGGCTTGCAAACCTAACATGACCTCCAAATTAATCCCATTTTCTTGTCCTACCTCTTTGATTTTGCCTTGCTTGATACGGTTAGCTATACTCGGCGTTGAAATATATTTAATACCAGAAAAGCCTACTATTTTCTCGCTCTCTCCCAATAAGTCAATAAATGGCGCATGGGTAGTAGATAAACAAATAATTTTTTTTACAGGAATTTGTACTAATATTCCACCAGGAAACTCAGTAGGCAGAGGTTGTCCAGCCTTTGTTAATACATATTGTATAGATTTATTAGCATTTTTCCAGGCTTGATGCACTGTAATTACCTTATAGCCATTGACTTCTTTTATACTAAAACCCTTAGCGTATTTCATTGATGCAGAGGGCACTACAGGTTCACTGGTATCTTGTTTACCACGTATGCAAGCAAAACAGAAAACGTATATAATTAGTATATATAAAGTCAGTTTCATAGTTTTTTGAAATAAAAAAACAAGTACTACACATGAATTTCTTATTGCAAATATCAAAAAAAAAGCTACCTGTCAAAAGGTAGCTTTTAGCCAAAATATCAATATCCTTAGCTTTGTACTTCCTGCTCTTCCTTTTCTACGGTTTGAGCAGAGCCAGCGTCCACTACGGTAACATTTTCTGCCACCGCAACAGCAGACTTCCCTTTGCCTCTGCGGCTACGTCTTGTGCGTTTTGTTGCTTTACTTTCTGTAAGTAGAAGTGTATTATAATCCACCAATTCCATCATACACATTTCAGCATTATCGCCCAGTCTATTCCCAAGTTTAATAATCCTCGTGTAGCCTCCGGGTCTATTAGCTATTTTCTGTGCCACCTCATCAAAAAGTATCTTTACAGAATCCTTATTTTGCAAATAAGAAAATACTATCCTACGAGAGTGTGTACTATCTACTTTTGATTTTGTCAACAAAGGTTCTACGTATTTTTTCAACGCTTTTGCTTTAGCTACAGTGGTTGTAATTCTTTTATGTATGATTAAGGAAGATGCCATATTAGAAAGCATTGCGCTTCTGTGGCTTGCCGTTCTTCCTAAATGATTAATTTTTCTACCGTGTCTCATTTTTTAAAATTGTTAGGAAATCTAAAATTTAGTCTTCATCAAGTCTATATCTGCCTACATCCATACCGAAATTCAAGCCCTTATCAGCAACCAGTGCTTCTAACTCGGTCAAGGACTTTTTACCAAAATTCCTGAATTTCATCATATCTGAAATTTCCAACTGTACTAAGTCCCCCAAAGTACGAATATCTGCGGCTTTCAAACAATTATAAGCACGTACAGAGAGGTCAAGTTCGGTAAGAGGAGTTTTCAGTAGCTTACGCATGTGTAGTACTTCCTCATCTACGGTTTCTTCTTCCTCTGGCTTAGCTGTTTCAAAAGTCATTGTCTGGTCGGAGAACAGCATAAAATGTTTAATTAAAATGTTTGCCGCTCCCTTTAAGGCATCTTCTGGGTGAATAGAACCATCTGTTTCCACTTCAATAACTAACTTCTCATAGTCAGTTTTCTGCTCTACCCTTGTATTTTCTACGTTATATCTAACATTTTTGATAGGAGTAAAGATGGCATCTACCGGAATATAGCCAAAACTTTGCTCTACTGCTTTATTTTCTTCTGCTGGTACATATCCTCTGCCCTTATCAAGGAAGAGTTCCATTTCAAAGCCTTTAGAGGAATCCAAATGACAAATTACATGGTCAGGATTTAAGACCTGAAAATCAGTAGAAAATTCGCTGATATCACCAGCCCTAAACACTTCTTTATTTTGTACTTGAATAGTAATTTTAGTAGATGGAGCATCTACTAACTTTTTAAATCTTACCATCTTTAAGTTCAAAATAATTTCAGATACATCTTCTACGACCCCCTCAATAGTAGAGAACTCATGTAATACACCAGAAATTTTTATTCCGATAATTGCGTAACCTTCTAAGGAAGATAAAAGGATTCTACGAAGTGCGTTACCAATAGTAACACCATAACCTTTTTCAAGTGGCTTGAACTCAAACAAACCTTTGAAGTCGTCTGCTTTTTCCATTACCACTTTTTCAGGCATTTGAAACGCTAAAATGGACATATTAATTTTCCTATTAATTTTTTAAATTCAATAATGAACTATTTGAAAACTAAATAAGTAGCAAATATAGAAAAGATTTTTCTAATTTAACTGAAAGTTTTTTTATTACTACTTATTATCTATTAGAACGGGTACGCAAAGCAAAACCTTAATGCACAAGTAATGAATTACTTAGAGTACAATTCTACGATTAATTGTTCTTTAATGTTCTCTGGAATCTCCTCACGTTCAGGGAAATTAATAAATTTTCCTTCCATATTTGCACTGTTCCACTCCAGCCATGCAAATTTATTGAGCTTACCAGCAAGAGATTTAGTAATTGCTTCTAAGGATTTAGACCTCTCCCTTACACCAATCACATCTCCCGGTCTCAGAGAATAAGAAGGCACATTCACCACCTCTCCATTTACTTGAATATGTTTATGAGTTACTAATTGTCGTGCCGCCCTACGTGTAGGAGCGATACCAAGTCTGTAAACTGTATTATCTAATCTTGCCTCTAATAGTTTAAGCAAATTAGCCCCTGTTACGCCAGATTTGCGAGATGCTATATGAAAAGTTTTTCTAAATTGTCTTTCTAAAACACCATACAAATACTTCGCTTTTTGTTTCTCAGCTAATTGTATAGCATATTCTGAACTTTTCTTGCGTTTGTTTTTCCCATGCTGACCTGGGGGGTAGTTTTTATTTTTTAGAGCCTTTGAAGGACCCAAAATAGGTTCGCCATATTTCCTTGAAATCTTGGACTTAGGACCTGTATATCTTGCCATTTTTAATTAAAATTAGTTACTTAAATGTGTTGCGTCTTAATTGTTTCACTAAGATTCAGCTTCCAACACTTGTTTAGATAATTAGAAAAAGATTATACTCTACGTTTTTTAGGAGGACGACATCCATTGTGAGGCAGAGGGGTAATATCTTTGATTACCGATACTTCTATTCCTGTACTTTGAATAGTACGAATAGCAGATTCTCTACCCGCTCCTGGTCCTTTGACAAGTACCTCTGCTTTACGCATGCCTAAATCGTATGCTACTTTTGCACAATCAGCAGCGGCTAATTGAGCGGCATAAGGTGTATTTTTTTTAGACCCTTTGAAGCCCATTTTCCCAGCAGACGACCAAGCTACTACCTGACCTGCCATATTAGTAATAGCGATAATAATATTATTAAATGAGGCTTTGATATGCACTTGCCCTACGGATTCTACTTGTACAACCCTTTTCTTTGCCTTATCTTTTCTTTTTTGAGTTTGTTGTGTTGCCATTTTTCAGAAAAGCATTAAATTTTATTTCTTAGCTGCAGCCTTCTTCTTGTTAGCTACCGTTTTACGTTTACCTTTACGAGTTCTTGCATTATTTTTAGTACTTTGTCCTCTCACAGGAAGCCCCTTACGATGACGAAGTCCGCGATAACAAGCAATATCCATCAAGCGTTTTATGTTCAGCTGAACCTCTGAGCGAAGCTCACCTTCCACCTTAAACTCAGAAGAGATAATATCTCTAATGGCTTTTGACTCAGCGTCATTCCATTGAGAAGCCTTCTTATTTACATCAATTCCTGCCTTATTTAATATCTTAGTCGCAGAAGAACGACCAATGCCGTAGATGTAAGTAAGTGCTATTTCTCCTCTTTTATTATCTGGAATATCTACACCTGCAATTCTTGCCATAAATAAATGTGTTTAAAAATTAGCCTTGTCTTTGTTTATACTTTGGATTCTTCTTGTTAATAACATAAAGTTTACCCTTCCTACGGATAACTTTGCACTCTGCACTTCTTTTTTTGATAGATGCCTTTACTTTCATCTTATTTCAAAGTTAAAATGTGAAAACCCTAAAAAGATAGATAAATTCCTACTTGTATCTGTACACTATGCGCCCTTTGGTAAGGTCGTAAGGCGTCATTTCTAACCTTACTTTGTCACCAGGCAGTATTCGTATATAATTCATACGCATTTTACCTGATATATGAGCTAAAATCTGATGTCCATTTTCTAACTCCACTCTGAACCTTGCGTTTGACAACGCCTCCACAATGATTCCATCTAATTCAATATTTGCTTGTTTCGGCATATAGTTTAAGAATTTATCTAAATTACAAAATTACGCAACTACTACATTTTGCCTACCTTTCACACTACCTGTTTGCATTAAACCTTCGTAGTGTTTCATGAGTAGATAACTTTCTATCTGCTGTAGTGTATCAAGAATAACACCCACCATAATAAGTAAAGAAGTTCCTCCATAAAATTGAGAAAATTCTTGACTTACCCCCGCCATACTCGCAAAAGCTGGCATAATTGCCACCATTGCAATAAATAAGGCAGCAGGGAAGGTAATTCTATCTACAATATTATCTATATACTCAGCAGTAGGTTCGCCGGGCTTTACCCCAGGAATAAACCCACCATTTCTCTTCATGTCATCTGCTATTTGCTTGGGATTAACCGTAATAGCTGTGTAAAAGAAAGTAAATAATATAATGAGTATTGCAAAGGATAAATTGTATTGCCAAGAGGTAAAATCCGCAAAAGTAGTTGCAATATAATTTGCCGTATCATTTGTGTCCTGAAAAGCTGATGCAACCAAAGAAGGAATAAACATCAAAGATTGAGCAAATATGATAGGCATAACACCCGCAGAATTAATTTTAAGAGGGAGGTAAGAGCGTTGACCTACTATGGGTTTCTTATTGGGTGCATTCTTTGCCCCCGCCACTTGTTTTGCATACTGCACAGGCACTTTACGAACTGCTTGTGTAAGCAAAATTACTCCCATCACTACAAAAAACAATGCTATCAATTCTAACAGGAATAATAATAATAAAGAAGAACCTCTTGACACTGCTTCTGCTATCAAAGCACCAGGAAAACGAGAAACAATACCTATCATAATTAACATAGAAATCCCATTCCCAATTCCCTTATCTGTAATCTTTTCTCCAAGCCACATGCAGAATATAGTACCAGAAGTTAAGATAATCATAGAGGAAGCAATAAAAAAGGTTCTATCAATCATTATTGCCTCTGGTGGAATAGTACCTGCTATGTAGGCAGAGGCTTGTACGAAAGTAATCAAAATTGTAAGTACTCTCGTTATCTGATTAATCTTCTTTCTGCCCGACTCTCCCTCCTTCTGCATTCTTTGGAAATAAGGCACAGCAACAGTAAGTAGCTGAATTACAATAGAAGCAGAAATATAAGGCATGATACCAAGAGCAAAAATAGATGCTCTTGAGAACGCACCGCCCAAAAAGGTATTGAGCATATCAAAAAAGCCTCCACTTACTCCTCCAGCTAACTGTTTGGTATCTAAGCCGGGAAGCACAATATAACTACCTAATCTGAAAATGACAAGTAGTAACATTGTAGTAATAATTCTTCCTCGAAGTTCCTCGATAGAAAAAATATTCTTTATCGTTGTGATAAATCTTTTCATGACCCAATTTTTATTGCTTTTCCGCCTACTTTTTCTATTTGCTCAACTGCAGAAGCAGAAAAGGCATGTGCCACTACTTCCACACCAGCGTTTAAAGTTCCTCTTCCAAGAATTTTTATTTTATCATTCTTTGAAGCAAGACCATTTGCTATGAGTAGGTCTATATCTACCTTAGGAGCATTAGTCTTTTCAATGAGTTGCTGAACAACATCTATATTTATCGCCTTGTACTCAACTCTATTAGGATTGTTAAATCCGTATTTTGGGATTCTTCTTTGCAAAGGCATCTGACCACCTTCAAAGCCAAGCTTTTTAGCATAACCAGAACGAGACTGAGCGCCCTTATGTCCTCTTGTAGAAGTTCCTCCTTTCCCAGAACCCTGCCCTCTACCTAAGCGTTTATTTTTTCTTACTGAACCTTCTGCGGGTTTCAATGTATGTAAATTCATAAGGATTTTAATTTAAACTTGAGATTAAATTTTAAGTTGCGTACTGACGCTAAACCCTATAATTGCTCTACTTTTACTAAGTGAGCCACTTTACGAATCATACCCATAATCTGAGGAGTAGCATTTTTCTCTACACTATGGTTGATTTTTCGTAAACCTAATGCCTTCACTGTTAGCTTTTGGTCTTTAGGTCTTTTGATAATACTCCTCACTTGTGTAATTCTAACTTTGTCCATAGTAATTAACCATTGAATATTTTAGATAAAGACACTCCTCTCTGTTGCGCTATCATACGTGGGTCTCTCATTTTGCTTAGGGCATCAAAGGTAGCTTTCACCACGTTATGAGGGTTAGAAGAACCCTTAGATTTTGCTAAAACGTCTGTGATTCCAGCAGATTCTAATACAGCACGCATAGCACCGCCAGCGATTACTCCTGTACCTGCGGCGGCAGGTTTCAACAAAACTTTACCTGCTCCGTATTTACCGATGATTTCATGAGGTACAGTTCCTTTCATAATAGGAACTTTAATCAAGTTTTTCTTTGCGTCATCGACACCTTTAGCAATTGCGTCAGTAACTTCATTAGCTTTGCCTAAGCCATATCCTACCACTCCATGCCCATCTCCTACTACTACAATAGCGGCAAAACTAAATCTACGACCACCTTTTACTACTTTAGCCACTCTTTGGATTGCTACTACGCTTTCCTTGAGTTCAATTTCGCTTGCTTTTACAGACCTAATATTTACTTGCGACATATCTTATTATTAAATGTAAGTTAAAATTTAAGCCCTCCTTCTCTTGCCCCCTCAGCCAAAGCTTTGACTCTCCCGTGGTAAAGGTAGCCATTTCTATCAAATACTACTTTATCTATGCCATTTTGTAGGGCTTTTTCAGCTAATCTTTTACCCACTTCTCTTGCAATAGACATATTCACTGGCTTCTCTTTGGAAATTTCCAAAGAAGAAGCGCTTGCCAAAGTATGTCCTTTGTTGTCATCTATCAATTGTACATAGACAGCTTTGTTGCTTCTATATATTGATAGACGAGGCAGAACCGCCGTACCGCTAATTTTAGCACGAATTCTTTTTTTAATTTTATTTCGTCTTAGGACTTTATCTGTAACCATTGCTCTATTACATTAAAAATTACTTCTTACCACCTGCAGATTTACCTGCTTTTCTACGAATAGCCTCGTTTTCAAACTTAACACCTTTACCTTTATAAGGCTCTGGAGGTCTAAGCGATTTAATCTTAGCTGCTATTTGACCAATAAGTTGCTTGTCTATGCCTTGCAAAATAATTGTAGGCGCTTTCCCCTTTAGAGTTTCAGTAGAAACTTTAATTTCATTTGGGATTCCCATATAAATGCTATGAGAGTAGCCAAGGCTTAGTTCTAAAACTTGACCAGTATTAGAGGCTTTAAAACCTACCCCTATTAATTCAAGTCTGCGCTCATAACCATTCGTTACTCCCTCTACCATGTTAGCAATTAATGCTCTGTAAAGACCATGCAGAGATTTATGACGTTTTTGATTAGTTGGACTTTTGACAATCAGTTCCTCATTCTCGATGCCAATCTCTATATCACGGTCCACTTCCTGCTTTAAAGTGCCCTTAGGACCTTTAACGGTCACTACATTGTCTTTGGAAATATCTATTGTTACACCTTTAGGTATAGCAATCGGCTTTTTACCAATACGAGACATCTGTTTATAAATTTAAATTCTTAACGCCTTTATTAAAATATATTAATAGATGTAGCAAATTACTTCACCACCTACATTTTGCTCTCTTGCTTCTTTGTCGGTCATTAAGCCTTTTGAAGTAGAGATAACAGCAATCCCTAAACCATTAAGCACTCTTGGAAGTTCGTCTGCTTTCACGTATTTTCTTAGTCCCGGCTTACTTACCCTTTCTAAGTGTATCATAGAAGCAAGCTTGGTAACAGGGTTATACTTCAACGCAATTTTAATAATGCCTTGCCCATTGGAGTTATCAAATTTGTAACTTTGAATAAACCCTTTCTCATGAAGCACTCTCGTTATCTCCTTTTTAATTTTAGAAGACGGAATTTCTACTACTCTGTGCCTTGCTTTGATTGCATTTCTTAGCCTTGTCAAATAATCAGCTATTGGGTCTGTCATTGTATCATTACTTTTATTACTTCTTAACCAATTATTTTTTGCGCTTTATCTTATCTATTTAGGAAAGCTACACAAAAAATTTTTATATTTTACATTACGATTAAGATTTCTCAGCAATTACCAACTTGCTTTAGTAAGTCCTGGAATCTTCCCATCTACAGCCATTTCTCTAAAAGTTACCCTTGAGATGCCAAATTTTCTCATGTAACCTTTAGGTCTGCCTGTAAGTTTGCATCTATTATGTAATCTTACAGGAGAGGAATTTCTTGGAAGAGCATCTAAGGCTTTATAATCGCCAGCTTCTTTAAGTTTAGCTCTTTTCGCGGCATATTTCGCTACCAATTTTGCTCTTTTGCGTTCACGTGCTTTGACTGATTCTTTTGCCATACAAACTTATTTTTACTTTTTGAAGGGCATTCCTAATGCCTTTAATAATTCGTAACTCTCTTCGTCTGTTTTCGCAGTAGTTACAAAGGTAATATCCATACCTGAAATCTTACTTACCTTGTCTATACTAATTTCAGGGAAGATAATTTGCTCTTTTATCCCTAACGTATAATTTCCTCTGCCATCAAACCCTTTATCATTAATTCCTTTGAAATCACGTACTCTTGGAAGAGATACTGTAACTAATCTATCTAAGAACTCATACATGCGCTCTGCACGTAGCGTAACTTTTGCTCCTATTGGCATATTCTCACGCAACTTGAAGTTAGAAATAGCTTTCTTAGAACGAGTAGCTACTGCTTTCTGACCTGTAATCGTTGTTAATTCTTCCACCCCTACATCAACCAGTTTCTTATCTGAGGTTGCTTGTCCAATACCCTTATTAATACAAATTTTGACCAACTTAGGGACTTGCATGGGAGATTTGTAGTTGAACTTTGCTTGCAAAGCAGGAACTACCTCTTTCAAATATTTTTCCTTTAATCTTGGAGTTGCCATGTTTATCAGTTTTTAATTATCTCACCTGATTTTTTAGCGTATCTTACCAGTTTTACCTTCCCTGTTTTAGCATCTTTTTCTTGCTTTCTGCCAATTCTGGTAGGTTTTCCTGTCTTAGGGTCTGCCAACAGCACATTACTAATATGGATGCCCAACTCTTTCTCTACGAAACCACCTTCAGGGTTATCGTTAGAAGGTTTCACTGCTTTCTTAGCAATATTTAACCCTTCTACAATCACACGTTGCTTATCTCTAAGGATTTTAGTAACGATGCCGGTCTTACCTTTTTCATTACCTGCAATTACTACTACCTTGTCGCCAGTGCGAACGTGCAATTTCTTATGCTTAGGAATCTCAAGCTTCTTCATGATTATTTCTTCTATTATAGAACCTCTGGGGCAAGAGATACGATTTTCATAAACTGCTTTTCGCGCAATTCGCGTGCAACGGGTCCGAAAATACGTGTGCCACGAGGCTCATTTGATGCGTTTAATAAAACTACTGCGTTATCGTCAAATCTTATGTAAGAACCATCTTTACGACGTATCTCTTTCTTTGTTCTTACTATTACAGCCTTAGAAACTGTGCCTTTTTTCAAGTTACTTGATGAAAGAGCAGATTTTACCGTTACTACTACTTTATCCCCTATAGAAGCATACTTACGCTTTGTACCTCCGAGTACACGAATAACAAGTACTTCTTTTGCACCACTATTATCTGCCACATTTAGTCGGGACTCTTGCTGTATCATGTTTTTAAATAGTTTATGCTAAATTGCTTAGCTTTTTTAAAAATCAAAACCTTGTATTACTTAGCTCTCTCAACAATTTCTACCAGCCTCCAACACTTATTTTTGCTCAAAGGACGAGTTTCCATAATTTTTACGGTATCTCCTTCGTTACACTCGTTTTTCTCATCGTGAGCCATGAACTTTGTAGTCTTTTTCATAAATTTTCCGTATTTAGGATGTTTCACTTTCCTTTCTACAGAAACTACTATGGACTTGTCCATTTTATTGCTTACTACTAAGCCTACTCTTACTTTTCTAAAATTTCTTTCCATGAGTCTCAAATCTTAACAATTTATTGCTTTGCTTGTGATTGCTTTTGCTTGATGGTCAATGCTGTTAGTAAGCGAGCCACTTGTCTTCTTAAAGTGCGAATCTGCATAGGGTTTTCAATAGGTGCAAGCCCATGAGAAAACTTTAATCTCTGCAATTCCCTTTCTGTATCGTTTATTTGTTGCTGTAGCTCAGCCACAGACAACTCCTTGATATAATCGTACTTTTTCATAAATCAAAATGTGTTTTAGCCTGCTAACGTTCTGTTGATGACAAATTTAGTTACCACAGGAAGTTTCTGAGATGCTAAACTCAATGCTTCTTGTGCTAATTCTTTACTCACCCCCTTTATCTCGAAGAGAATGGTACCCGGCTTGATAGGGGCTACCCAAAACTCTGGCGAACCCTTACCTTTACCCATACGCACCTCCGCAGGTTTTCTTGTCATTGGCTTATCAGGGAATATTCTCATCCACACTTGCCCTTCTCTTTTCATGGCTCTGGTCATAGCGATACGAGCCGCTTCCAATTGGCGAGCAGTAATGAAGCCTTGTTCTAAAGACTTTATACCGAAATCACCAAAGGCAAGAGAAAAACCTCTTGTTGCCAATCCCTTTATTCTTCCCTTTTGTTGTTTCCTATATTTAGTTCTTTTTGGCTGTAACATAATTTTACAATTTTTTAGCTCTCTTTAAAAGTTTTCAGAGAGCATGCCTTTAAAATTAATCACTAACTTGCTTAACTTCATTAACATAAAAAAACCCTTCTCAACAGCATGAAACATTCTGTCTTGGGAGAGTAATACTATACTGAAACCAAATATCAAGTTTATTTTTCAGTTGGACTTATGCTCATGTCTGCACTTATGTAAGTAATGAACACAGTATCCTTTGCTATTGCTTATGTTTTGGGACTGCAAAGGTAGGAAAGAAAAACGATATTGCAAATATTTAGGTAAAATATTTTACACAATTATTTTCATTTTTTGATTTAAAAAAAAGAAAGCCTCGCGCATGGCTTGTACGAGGCTTTCTTTCTCTTTCGAGCAAATTATACATTACTTTACTTTTTCTTTTTCCACTTCTTTGTTGCTTTCTACTTGTGCATCTTCTACTTTGTCTTTGGTAGCACCGTTTGTATAGGCTTGATAGACAGTTGGGTGGTCAAAAGGACGCTTTCCTATGAGCCTTTCGAGGTCGGTTTGGAAAAGAATTTCCTTTTCTAAGAGTTCTTTGGCTAAAACTTCTAACTCATTTTTCTTTTCCAAGAGCAATCCTTTTGTTCGCTCATACGCTTTATTGACTAAGGCTTTTACTTCCTTATCTATCAGTTCGGCAGTAGCTTCTGAATAAGGCTTTTCAAACATATAATCCGAACGCTTAGAATCATAGAAAGACACATTGCCTATTTTATCATTCATACCGTAAATGCTTACCATGCTGTATGCCATTTTGGTTATGTGTTCCAAATCACTTAATGCACCGGTAGAAACTTTCCCAAAAATGATTTCTTCTGCCGCTCTGCCTCCTAAGGTCATGCACATCTCGTCCATAAGTTGTTCGGCTGTGTATAAAAACTGTTCTTTGGGCAAATACTGAGCATACCCTAAGGCGGCTACCCCTCTTGGTACAATACTTACTTTTACCAAAGGATTAGCATGTTCTAAGAACCAGCCAGCGATAGCATGCCCTGCTTCGTGATAAGCTACTATTTTTTTCTCCTCTGGGGAAATGATTTTATTTTTCTTTTCCAAACCGCCTATTACTCTATCTATGGCATCTTGGAAATCTTGCATATCTACTTTTTTCTTATCTCTACGGGCAGCAATGAGTGCCGCTTCATTACAAACGTTGGCAATTTCTGCCCCTGCAAAACCGGGAGTTTGTGCTGCTAATTTCCTCACATCTACTGAGGCGTCTAATTTCAGAGGCTTTAAATGTACTTTAAAAATAGCTTCTCTTCCATTAATATCTGGCTTGTCTATGCTGATTTGTCTATCAAAACGTCCAGGACGCATCAAAGCACTGTCCAGTACGTCAGGGCGGTTGGTTGCTGCCATGATGATTACACCAGAGTCAGTACTAAATCCGTCCATTTCTACTAAAAGCGAATTGAGGGTGTTTTCTCTTTCATCATTGGAACCGGGAACCTGTCCCCTACCACGAGAACGCCCAATCGCATCTATTTCATCTATGAAAACTATGCAAGGGGCTTTTTCTTTGGCTTGTTTGAACAAATCTCTTACTCTTGCGGCTCCCACCCCGACAAACATTTCTACGAAGTCAGAACCAGACAAGCTAAAAAATGGTACGCCTGACTCTCCTGCTACTGCCTTTGCCAACAAAGTCTTTCCTGTTCCCGGAGGTCCTACTAAAAGTACCCCTTTGGGAATCTTCCCGCCTAAGTTGGTATATTTAGAAGGATTTTTCAAAAAATCTACCACCTCCTCAACCTCTTCTTTGGCTTCGTCAAGTCCTGCTACATCAGAGAAAGTAATTTTAATCCTACTTTCACTATCAAAGAGTGTTGCTCTGGAACGCCCTATATTGAATATTTGTCCGCCGGGACCTCCACCAGTCATGCGACGCATGAGAAAATAAAAGCCAAAGATAAGAATAATTAGCAATCCCCAATTGAAAAACCAACTATTGAAGTCTGTACGAGGTTCTGGTTTCCAATCTACACGCTTTTCATACGGAATATCTTTTTGTAGCCTCTCTAAATCTTGCTTAAATATTTCGGCAGAAATAATATTAAACCTATATACAGGGACTTGCCCTCCAAAAGGAGCATTTCTTTGCCCTATCTCTCGCTGGTATTCAGGTTTTCGCATTGCCTCTTCTGTAAGAATCACCTCGGCAAATCGCTCATTGACAATGAGCACTTGCTTTACATCTCCCTCGGCAAGCATTTTCTCAAAGCGTTTTTGAGTAATTTCTATTGCCGCATTTTTGCCATTAAAGTAAGTCAAACCTACAATAAACAGTATCAAGGCTACTAAAAGCCAAATCTGATAGTTGTTCCTTTGAGAAGGTTTAGGCAACATATTTTTCTTATTATCCTGATTTTCTGACATTTTCTATATAAATTATTCCTACGTTTTATTACTTTATTAAAAATTTTGATAAAATGATGATAACTATCTTTTCTTGCATCTAAAAACGAAATGTTAGATTTAGATGTTTTATCATCATTTCCCCCCAAATGACTATCTTATCTATTGATAAAAGTGATGTCTGCATCTCCCCAAAGTTCTTCTAAGCCGTAAAACTTGCGTCTATCTTTTTTAAAAATATGAGCTACCACATCAACAAAGTCTAACAAAATCCATTCCCTATTCATTACTCCCTCCTTATGCCATGGGTCTTCGCCTGTCTGCTTATACACCTGCTCCTCCACCGATTTCATTAGTGCCTCTACTTGCGTATCAGAGTTGCCCGAGCATATTACAAAAAAGTCCGTTACCGCTCCTTTCAAACCTCTTAGGTCAAGTACCACAATATCAAGACCCTTTTTTTCTTGCATTCCTTCGATTACGATTTTACATAGTTTTTCAGTGTTAGTTGCTGACTTAGTAAACTCTTTTGTTTCTACCATACTTTGTGTTTTAGTCCAAGATATTTAATTTTGTTATTGTGAAATACAAATTTAAAAACTTTGCAAGAAAAATTGTATAAAATTCCCGCCAATACGCAAATAATTGGCAAAAAAATTATCTATCTGCCAACTTGTCATTCCACTAATGACATAGCGTCAGAGATTAGTCCTCAAGTAGAAGAAGGCGTAGTGGTGATTACTGACCACCAGACACACGGCAGAGGACAAAGAGGGAGTACTTGGGAGGCAGAGGCGGGACGGAATCTTACTTTTTCTGTTGTTTTAAAGCCTTTCTTTTTACCCATTTCTCAGCAATTTTTTCTCAACATTGCTGTTGCCTTAGCAGTAAGTGAAGCGTTAAAATATTTTTTCCTCAGCCCAAATACAGCCAATGATTTAAAAATAAAGTGGTCTAACGACATTTATTATGCTGATGATAAATTAGGTGGTATCCTTATAGAAAATACTTTGGAGGGCAAAAATATAAAACATACAATTGTAGGCATAGGATTAAATATCAATCAACAAGTCTTTTACCATGCAAAAGCCATTTCCCTAAAAAATATTTTACAGAAAGATTTTTCTTTGTCAGAGATTTTGGAAAAAATATTGCAATGCTTGGACATTACGTACTTACAACTCAAAGATAAACAATTTCAACTGCTCAAACAAAGCTACCTTCACCAGTTGTATTGGTACAAAGAGGAGCATCTTTTCTGCGATGACGGAGGCAATGAGTTTGTAGGAAAAATCATAGACGTGCTGGACAATGGTAAGTTGGCTATCCAAGTAGAAAGCGGGTTACGTTTTTTTAACTTCAAAGAAATTATTTTCGTAAGATGATTTCACCGACTATTTGCATGAAATATAAATCAATTTTTCTTTTCGCCTTTGATTTTACTTACCTTTGCACTAAAATTTAAAACAGCAAAAATGCTTTTTTTACCAATTCAATTTTCATAAATTCAATTACGCATGGAAAAAGTCATCGATAAAATGATGGACAAAAACGTTGCTAAGATTGCTAAGGAGCTAAGCATTAGCACAAGGCAAGCAGAAGCAACGATTATGCTTTTGGACGAGGGCAATACTGTGCCTTTTATTTCGCGTTATCGTAAAGAAATGACGGGCAGTTTAGACGAAGTAGCAATCACAGCTATTCGGGATAGAATTCATCAATTGCGTGAGTTAGAAAAGCGTAGAGAAAGTATTTTGGCATCATTGAAAGAAATGGGCAAACTGACCGAGGAGTTAGAACAGCAAATCAATGAGGCAGAAACCATGAGTAAGTTAGAGGATATTTACCTTCCTTATAAGCCTAAACGCCGAACTCGTGCTACGATTGCCAAGGAAAAAGGGTTAGAACCTTTGGCAGAGATTATTTTTGCCCAAGCAGTAGAAACTGATATGCTTACTACGGTTTTGTCTTTTATTAACGAAGAGAAAGGTGTAAAAACCATAGAAGAAGCCCTTGCAGGCGCCAGAGATATTATTGCAGAAAAAATTAGCGAAGACCAAACTGCAAGAGCAGAAATGCGCCAACTTTTTACAGAAAATGGAAAGTTCAAAGCAAAAGTAATTGCGGGCAAGGAGGAGGAAGGACAAAAGTATAAAGATTATTTTGACTTAGAAGAGAGCGTTGCTGACGCCCCTTCGCACAGAATTTTGGCTATGAGAAGGGCTGAGAAAGAAGGGATTATCTCGTTGGAAATTGCCCCTGACGAGGAGTTGGCAATCTTCAGACTGAACCAACTTTTTCTCAAAGATGGCAATGAAACTTGTACCGAGCAGGTAGCGCTGGCTATTAAGGACGGTTACAAGCGACTGCTGGCGCCCTCGATGGAAACAGAAATCCGCCTAATGACTAAGCAAAGAGCCGACGAGGAGGCTATTAAAGTTTTTACTGACAATGTAAGGCAACTCTTGTTAGCTTCTCCTTTGGGAGAGAAAAGAGTATTAGCCTTAGACCCTGGATTTAGAACGGGTTGCAAGGTAGTTTGCTTAGACCAAAACGGCAAACTTATGCACCACGATGTCATCTATCCAAACGAGCCTCAAAGGAAAGTAAAAGAAGCGGGGGATTTGATAAAAAAACTTTGTGAAATCTATCATATACAAGCAATTGCTATTGGGAATGGTACGGCAAGTAGAGAAACAGAAACTTTTGTAAGAGGGCTACAACTTCCAAAAAATATTCAGATAGTCATGGTCAATGAAAGCGGGGCTTCTATTTACTCAGCTTCTGCGGCAGCAAGGGAGGAGTTTCCTGACTATGATGTAACTGTGCGTGGGGCTGTTTCCATAGGCAGACGTTTGATGGACCCGCTGGCAGAATTGGTAAAAATAGACCCTAAGTCTATCGGTGTAGGGCAGTATCAGCACGATGTCGACCAAACCGCCTTAAAAAATAGCTTAGACGATACTGTAATCAGTTGCGTAAACTTAGTAGGGGTAGAGGTAAATACAGCAAGTAAAGAACTGCTCATGTATGTTTCAGGGTTAGGACCTACTTTGGCACAGAATATTGTGGATTATCGCAATTTGTATGGAGCTTTCAAAAGTAGAGAAGATTTGAAAAAAGTACCCAAATTAGGAGCAAAAACTTTTGAGCAGTGCGCAGGCTTTTTGCGTATTCGCAATGCAGAAAATCCTCTGGATATGAGTGCAGTACACCCAGAAAGCTACGAGGTAGTAGAGAAGATGGCGCAAGACCTCCAAGCCACCGTCAAAGACTTAATGACAAGTGCCGAACTTCGCCAAAAAATTAACTTACAGCAGTATGCCAATGAGAAAATAGGCTTGCCAACTTTACAGGACATCATGCAAGAATTGGCTAAACCAGGGCGCGACCCAAGAGAGCAGTTTGAATTTTTCTCCTTTGCTGACGGCATAGAGAAAATTGAGGATTTGAGAGTAGGTATGAAACTGCCGGGCATAGTTACGAATGTTACTGATTTTGGGGCATTTGTCGATATTGGGGTACATCAGGACGGCTTGGTACACATTAGCCAAATGTCTGACAAATACATAGCCCATCCCAGCGAAGTGCTAAAAGTACAGCAAAAAGTGATGGTAACGGTGTTGGAAGTAGATGTAGCCCGCAAGCGCATCTCTTTGGGAATGAAGGGAGAAACTACCCCAAAAACAAGTGGGAAAGTCCAAGATAAAAAATCAGAGAACAAAGACAACAAAAAGAAAGAAAGGGACATAGAAGAAGAAGATATGCAGGCTAAATTGCAAAAACTCAAAGCCCTTTTTGCAAAATAAAAATATAAAACAGGCTGTAATGCAAACAGCCTGTTTTATTGCATCAAAAAGCGGTTCTACTCTTTTATTCCCGGTTGCTTAATTTGGAATTTTTCTTTTTCTTTGGCTTGCTTTACCATTTCTCTCACGTCAGCCAAGAGTTTTTTGGCATCGTAAATAATGCCATCTTTGATAGTATATTTTACTCCTCCTACTCTCACAGCTTCGTTGTTTTCATTGAGTTTGATAGCTCCTGTCCCATAAAGCACCTTCAAGTTTGCCAAGGGGTTTTCTTCTACTATGACCATATCTGCAAGTTTTCCTACTTCTATGGTGCCTATTTGGTAAGCCATGCCCAGTGCTTCTGCTCCTTTGAGTGTAGCGGCTCTGATGACTTCTAAGGGATGGAAACCTGCCTCTCTAAGCAGTTCTAATTCACGGATATAAGCAAATCCATAAGTTTGGAAAATAAACCCAGAATCCGAGCCTGTGGTTACTCTCCCTCCACGATTTTTATATTCATTGACAAAGGTCATCCAAAGTTTGTAGTTTTCTTTCCAAGCTACCTCCTCCTCTGTCCCCCAATTGTGCCAATGTGAGCCATGAGAAATGCGGCTTGGCATGAAAAAACGCCATAAAGAAGGTAGAGTGTACTCTTCGTGCCATTCTGCTCTGCGTGCCAGCATCAATTCTCTGTTTGCCTCGTAGATATTAAAAGTAGGGTCTATGGTAAAGTCTAACTTGATTAGCTCGTCCATTACCTTATTCCAATGCGGAGAGTAGGGTTTTGCCGCTTGCCTCCAAAGTCTGCCTGCTTCGCCAAAACGATGTTGCTCGTTGGCATAGTTGTAGTCAGCAGGATAATTTTGAATCGTTCTATCCTCAAAAAGTGCTTCGGGCAGTCCGTACCAATGTTCCATAGTTGTTAAGCCCATTCTGGCACTGTGCAATACATTTTGCCAAGCTACGTCAGTTTGGGCATGATGGCAGGCAGAGCCTAAACCCAACTTTTTTGCCTCATCTAAAGCAGCTGCCATGATATCCGGTCTTGCTCCAAAAAATTTAATGCCATCTCCCCCTTTTTTAGCTAATTCTTGCACCCATTGGCGTGCTTGGGTAGCATTACTGATAGGCTCGGAGCGACCTTGCCCAAAAGTAGCGTACGCTTTGATTCTCGGAGCAGTAATTTCATTTTTTGCACTTTTTTCTCTATGCTCTATTACCCAATCTAATCCGTTGCCTGCGCCTGGGTCTCTTATTGTAGTAATACCATGAGCCATCCAAAGTTTAAAAACATACTCTGCCCCTGCGCCTTGCGCCGCGCCGCCTATATGTCCGTGCATATCTACGAAGCCCGGAAGCAGATACATTCCCTCGCAGTTGAGTTCTTTATCTCCTTCACTTATTTTAGGGCGGCTGTTAGGGTTGATAGGTACGCCCGGATAGCCTACATTAACAATTCTCACAATCTTATTCTTTTCTACTACGATGTCCACAGGACCCACTGGTGGGGAGCCTGCGCCATTGATGAGCGTTACTCCTCTGATAACAAGCCTATTGAACTGCCCTTCTCCCTCTGCTCTTGGTGGTGCTTTGGGAACTTCAATGCGTTGGGCAAATACGGGTAAAGCAAATAGTAACCCTATGAAGATGAATAGTGTAGTGTTTTTTTGCATAAGATATGGGAAACGATTGATGATTTTGAAAGTAAATTACTTTTGAGATAAATATATGCAAAGATGTGATAAAATAAAAAATTATATCCCGTAAATTACTTTATTCAGTAAAATACGGAATATTGAGGCAAGATTTAAAGCTGTAAGGGATTAAAAATACTACTCGTCCATAGCGACTCTAAATCCAAAAAAACCATCTTTTTCAGTAGGGAGATTCCCTATGCGGATAGTAACCCGATTATCTTCAAAATAATTTATCCACGAACCGCTACGCTGCACACGTAGGTTACCCTTAGAAGGACCTTGGGGGTTTTCTACGGGACTTTTTATGTAATAATCATGCAAAAACCAATCGTTGCACCACTCCCAAACATTGCCTGTCATGTCGTATAGACCTAATTCATTGGGATTTTTCGTTCCTACGGGATGAGCCTGTTTATTGGAGTTTTTGTCATACCATGCTACTTCGTCTATGTTAGCACTCCCCGAGTATTTCAAGTTTTTAGATTTTTTCCCTCCTTTTGCGGCAAACTCCCACTCAGCCTCGGTAGGCAGGCGGTATTGTTTCCCTGTTTTTTTAGAGAGCCACTCACAATAGGCTACCGCATCGTTCCAAGTTACATTCACAATAGGGTAATTGTCGCTCCACCCCCAACTTGGTGGAGGGGGCATTGGACGTTTAGTAGCAGTACAAAAGGCTTTGTATTGGGCAACAGTAACTTCATGCTTGGAAATATAAAAATTTTTAACAGTAACTTTATGTGCAGGTCGCTCCTCGTCCTCGGCAGTTTTTGCACTACTGCCCATAATAAAGGTGCCTCCTTCTACTAAGACCATTTCTGGCATATCGGACTGTGCAAAAAGTAAAAAAGAACATAGATTTAGGAGTAATAAAGATTTGATAAACAGTACTTTATAAGTCATTTTATTTAAAGTTTCAAATTTTTTAAACTATGGATTTTCCATAAAGTTTTCAGCAGAAAAATAGTAAGCAAATTATTAACCACTTCTATTTTGCAAAAATAATTTGCTTTAACTTTATTAACAAAATTTACTAAGTTTGCGACTTCTTAAAAGAAAAGTATCATTATTACAAACCGATAGAACAATGCTATTTGATAGAAAAAATTATACTAACGACACTTTAATCAATTTATATACTGCCCTTGTCAAGCCAAGAATGATAGAAGAGAAAATGTTAGTTTTGCTCAGACAAGGAAAAATAACTAAATGGTTTTCAGGCATTGGACAGGAGGCAATTTCTGTAGGAAGTGCAATGGCTTTAGAACAGGATGAATATATTTTACCTATGCACCGCAACTTAGGTGTATTTACAGTTCGCAATATGCCTTTTCATCAGCTTTTTGCTCAGTGGCAAGGTAAAAAGTCTGGTTTCACCAAGGGTCGCGACCGCTCCTTTCACTTCGGCTCGAAAGCCCATCATATTGTTGGTATGATTTCCCATTTAGGACCTCAAATGGGTATTGCTGATGGCATTGCTTTGGCGCATCGCTTAAAAAGAGAGAAAAAAGCGACTTTGGTTTTTACAGGCGACGGAGCAACTTCTGAAGGAGATTTCCACGAGTCGGTCAATGTAGCGGCAGTTTGGGACTTGCCTGTGTTGTTTGTCATTGAAAATAACGGCTATGGACTTTCTACTCCAAGTAGTGAACAGTTCCGATGCAAACAAATGATAGACAAAGCGATAGGCTACGGCATAGAAGGAGTAAAAATAGATGGGAATAATATATTAGAGGTTTTTCATACAATTAAAGAGTTGGCTGAGCAGATTCGCCAACAACCGCGTCCTATTTTGGTTGAGGCAATGACTTTTCGTATGCGTGGGCATGAAGAAGCCTCCGGCACCAAGTATGTTCCCAAAGAACTTTTTGAAGAATGGAGCAGAAAAGACCCTATAGAATGTTATGAGAACTATTTGAAAGAGATAAAGGTCTTAGACGATAAGCTCATTTCCAATATCAAAGAAGAAATTAAGCAAGGAATAGAGCAGGGGTTAGAAATTGTTTTCCCACAGCCTGATCCTACTCCTAATACGGAGGAGGAACTAAAAGATATGTATGCCCCTCATAAGCAAGTAGTTATTTTCCCTTCTTCGGATAAAAAATCCAATAAGCGTTTTATTAATGCAATTACTGATGGGCTAAGTATAGCAATGGAAAAGTATCCTAACTTAGTACTTATGGGACAGGACATAGCAGAATACGGAGGCGCGTTCAAAGTTACAGAAGGTTTTGTAGAAAAATTTGGTAAAGAAAGAGTAAGAAATACTCCTCTTTGCGAATCGGCTATCATTGGAGCAGGTTTAGGCTTGTCTATCAAGGGCTATAAGGCAATGGTAGAAATGCAATTTGCCGATTTTGTAACTTGTGGATTTAATCAGATAGTCAATAACTTAGCTAAGATTCACTATCGCTGGGGGCAGAACGCCGATGTAGTGGTGAGAATGCCTACAGGCGCAGGAGTTGCGGCAGGACCTTTTCACTCCCAGTCCAACGAAGCGTGGTTTTTTCACACCGCAGGATTAAAAATTGTCTATCCTTCTAATCCTTATGATGCCAAAGGTCTATTACTTGCCGCTTTTGAAGACCCTAACCCGTATTTGTACTTCGAGCATAAGGCTATGTACCGTTCCTTAGCAGAGGATATTCCAGACGATTATTATACGGTGGAGGTCGGCAAGGCAAATTTAGTAAGTGAAGGGACAGATTTGTCCGTGGTTACTTACGGTATGGGAGTACATTGGGCAAAGCAGTCAGCAAAAGAATTGGGAATTTCTGCGGATATTTTAGACTTGCGAACACTACTTCCTTGGGACAAGGAAGCCGTAAGAAATACAGTAAGAAAAACAGGAAAAGTCTTGGTCTGCCACGAGGACTGCCTAACAGGAGGCATAGGAGGCGAAATAGCCGCTTGGATTGCAGAATTTTGTTTTGAAATATTAGATGCTCCCATTATGCGCGAAGGAAGTCTGGATACAGCCGTACCTTTTTCTCCTAATTTAGAGAACAATTTTTTGCCTAAACAGAGAATCAAAGAAAAACTGATGCAACTGATGGCTTATTAGAAGTAGGAACTGCTCTCTCCGCTTCTCAAAAGTTTTAGGTCTTGGAAAGTTATAGATGTGCCGGCATCAACTAAATTTTTCCCCACTCTCCGTTGAACAAGCGCCAAATATTCAACGGATTAGAGGCTTGTAACTCGCTTGGGAGTAACTCATCAGGAAAATTTTGAAAGGCTACAGGTCTGACAAATCGCTTAATCGCTCCTGTACCCACAGAGGTAAAGCGCGAGTCTGTAGTGGCAGGAAATACTCCCCCATGCTGCATGGAGTAGCAAACTTCCACGCCTGTGGGTACTCCGTTAAAAACAATTCTCCCTACTATCTCTTTAAGAGCATCTACAAAATCCTTACTTTTTAATAATTCCTCTTTTTCTCCTATTATTGTAGCCGTAAGCTGTCCCGCCAAAGACTGGATTACCTGTTGGATTTCTCCTTGATGTTTACATTTGATAATCAGGGCAAACGCTCCAAAAACCTCCTCATGCAAGGTTGGATTTTTCAAAAACTCTATGGCATGTACCGAAGCCAAAGTAGGCAATCCCTGCCCCTTTTCTGGAGGAGTAGAAGACTCCGCCTCTACCTTTACCCCATTTTGAGCGGACAAAATACGGCGTTGGCAATCGTAGTTAAATGCAATGCCTTCATAAAGCATGGTGGCAGGTTTTGCATAAGTAATCTGCTCAGATAGCATCGCAATAAATTTTTCTAAATCAGTATTTTCTACCCCAATCAGTATGCCCGGTTTAGTACAGAACTGCCCTGCTCCCAAGGTGATAGACCCTGCTAATTGGGTAGCAATGCTTTCTGCCCTATTTTTAAGAGCCTCTGGAAGTAAAATCACGGGATTAATACTACCCATTTCTGCAAAAACAGGAATAGGGTTTTTGCGTTGATTAGCAAAGTCAAATAAGGCTTTTCCTCCATTGAAAGAGCCAGTAAAAGCTACAGCCTTCACCAATGGGTGAATTACTAAATTTCTGCCCACATCTGCGCTCTTTCCGTGCAAGTGTCCAAAAATATCTTTGGGCAAGTGGCATTTTTCCAAAGCGTTCCAAATTGCTTGGGCTACTAAGTTAGAAGTTTCAGGGTGAGCTGGGTGGGCTTTGACTACTACCGTACAGCCTGCCGCTAAGGCTGAAGCCGTATCTCCTCCTGCGGTGGAAAATGCCAAAGGAAAGTTACTCGCTCCAAATACTACTATGGTACCCATAGGAATTAACATTTTCCTAATATCTGGCTTAGGCAGGGGCTGGCGGTCTGGAATAGCAGTATCTATGCTTGCCTCTACCCAAGAACCTTCCTCTACCAAAGAAGCAAATAAGCGTAACTGCCCCGTAGTGCGTCCTCTTTCTCCTATAAGTCGCGACTCAGGAAGGTTAGATTCCTTAGATGCTGTACTAATAAGGGTATCTCCAAGTGCTTCTATTTCATCTGCAATTTTTCGCAACAATTGGGCTTTGGCTTTCCCGCTAAGACTTCTGTACATCAAAAAAGCTTGGTGTGCCTTTTGTACAGTTTCATCTATTTCTATGGAGGTAGCATCTTTTATCATATCAAAATGTTAATTTCAAGTATATAAAAGTTTATAAGATTTGTTGTAATGATTTTCACCACTACTTATTTTTGGTTGTACTGATTCATAGCCATACTTAGCCCTACAGTACAAAAAGCAAGCACGGCTTCTGCCGCTTTGTCTATGATAAAGTCCAATTCTTTCTGCTCTTCTTGGGCAAACTTGCTTAGTACGTACTCTACTTGCCTCCCTTTGGGATAGTTGCTCCCAATGCCAAAGCGTAAGCGGGGGTAATTTTGTGTTCCCAAAGTTGCTTCTATGTCTTTCAATCCATTGTGTCCCGCACTCGAGCCGCTTCCTCTTAGACGAATTTTACCAAAATCAATCGCCAAATCATCTACAATCGTCAAACTATTTTCTATGGAAACTTTTAGCTCCCTCAACCAATAATTTACTGCTTTCCCACTTAGATTCATGTAGGTTGTAGGTTTAATGAGCGTAATACTCCTTGCTTTGTATTTTATCTCCGTCCAAAAAGCGTAACGTCCTGATTCAAAACCTGTTTCAAATTGCTTTGCCAGCCTGTCCACTACCATAAATCCTACATTGTGGCGAGTTTCTGCATACTCCTCCCCAATATTCCCTAATCCAATAACCAAATATTTCATTTACCACCTACTTTTTACAAACTCTGAGTCCATGTTTTAAACAAATATAAGGGATAAAAATAGATAATAAAAAAGCGATGGAAAGTGATTTTAAAATATTTTAAAGTTTAAAACTAAAAACCTCCTCTTTACGTTTGCTAAGTTGAAATTTCTTGCAAATCTTCAAAGATTTACATTTTTGCAAAATTTCCTTGCATATTTGCCCGTGATAAAGTTGGGTTCGTAGGGCTATCGGAGTGTATGTCTTGTAGTATTTGATTAAAACATACCCAAACTCATCATTGATACATTACAATTAACTTGCTAATAATGAAAAACTTAGTTATAGTAGAATCGCCAGCAAAGGCAAAGACAATAGAAGGTTACTTAGGCAAAGACTTTGTGGTAAAGTCAAGCTACGGACACGTGCGCGACCTACCTAAAGACAACAATGCAATAGATATAAAAAATGGATTTAAACCCATTTACGAGATTTCGGAAGATAAAAAATCAATTATCAATGAATTGTCCAAGTTAGTCAGGCAAGCAGAAACGGTTTGGCTGGCAACAGACGACGACCGCGAGGGAGAGGCGATTTCTTGGCATTTGAAAGAAACCTTAGGTATTGACGAAAAAAAGGCAAAACGCATAGTTTTCAGAGAAATTACTAAGTCTGCCATCTTGAAAGCTATTGCTCAGCCACGTCAAATAGATATGGATTTGGTCAATGCACAGCAAGCACGCAGGGTATTAGATAGATTGGTAGGTTTTGAACTCTCTCCTGTACTTTGGAAAAAAGTAAAAATGGGACTCTCCGCCGGAAGAGTACAGTCCGTAGCAGTACGCTTGGTAGTAGAGAGAGAGAGAGAAATTCAAAAATTTGTCCCTACTTCTTCTTATAAAATCAGTGCAAATTTCAACTTAGAAAAAGGAAAAAAATTAGAAGCAGAAATTCCACAAAAAATTGAAAAGCAAGAAGAGGCTTTTAATTTTCTACAAAAGTGTATAGGAGCTACTTTCAAAATTGCCAATTTGGAAAAAAAACCTGCTAAAAAATCCCCTGCTCCTCCCTTTACAACCTCGACTCTCCAACAAGAGGCGAGCCGAAAATTGTATTTTTCCGTTGCCCAAACGATGGCTTTGGCGCAAAGACTCTATGAAGCTGGGCATATCTCTTACATGAGAACCGACTCCGTTAATCTTTCAGAAGAGGCTATTCTTGGTGCTACTAATGCTATTGAACAGAATTTTGGGAAGAAGTACGTAGAAGTAAGAAGGTTTAAAACTAAATCAGAATCAGCCCAAGAAGCACACGAGGCAATTCGCCCTACTAACTTTTCTGTTCAGCAAGCAGGAAGCGACCGCAACGAGCAACGCCTGTACGAGTTGATTTGGAAGCGAGCCATCGCTTCGCAGATGGCTGAGGCAAAGTTAGAAAGAACTATTGCCACCATAGATATTATCCCTCAAAACCAAACCCAGCCTCTCCCCGAAAAACTGCAAGCCACAGGAGAGGTGATTTTATTTGATGGCTTTTTAAAAGTATATATAGAATCCTCTGATAATGAAGAAGATGAAGAGCAGAAAGGCATGTTGCCGCCTCTTACCATTGGGCAAGTGTTGAGTTTAGATTATATGAAAGCCTTGGAACGCTTTACTTATCCTAACCCTCGATATACAGAGGCAAGTTTGGTAAAAAAATTAGAAGAAATGGGCATAGGCAGACCTTCTACGTATGCTCCTACTATTTCTACTATCCAACAAAGAGGCTACATCATCAAAGAATCACGAGAAGGGAAAGAAAGAAAATACCAAGAACTCATATTAAAAAATGGGAAAATAGATACTTTGACGAAAACAGAAATCACAGGAGCAGAGAAAATGAAACTCTTTCCCACAGATATAGCTATGCAAGTCAATGACTTCTTAGTCAATTATTTCTCTGATATAGTGGATTATTCCTTTACTGCTACCGTAGAAGAGGAGTTTGACAAAATTGCTAACGGCAAAACAGAGTGGGAGAAAATGATTAGCAACTTTTACAAGGATTTTCACCCCAAAGTAGAACAAACCCAAAGTCAAGCAGAGCGAGTATCCGTAAGCAGTACGCGAAAGTTAGGAACTGACCCTAATACAGGCAAAGAAGTAATCGCCAAATTAGGTCGTTACGGGGCTTATGTGCAAATAGGTGGTGAAGATGAAGCCAAACCACAGTATGCCAGCCTCAAAAAAGGGCAGTTATTAGAAACGATTAGCTTAGAGGAAGCCTTAGAACTTTTCAAACTACCCAGAGAGGTAGGCGAGTACGAAGGATTGAAAATGACTGCCGCCATAGGGCGATTCGGACCTTATATAAAGCATGGAGACAAATTTGTTTCTTTGAAAAAAGAGCAAGACCCATTAACCATCAGCGAAGCAGAGGCGATTGCCTTGATTGAAGAAAAACGCCAAGCAGACGCTCAAAAATATATCAAGGAGTTCCCAGAACGTCCTGATATTAAGGTATTGAATGGAAGATTTGGAGCTTATATCTCCGCAGGCAATAAAAATGTAAAGATTCCCAAAGGTAAAGTTCCTGCTGAACTGACCTTAGAAGAGTGCATTGCTTTAGCCGAAGCAACGCCCGAGAAAAGTAAAGGAGGTAAATTTGCTAAGAAAACAGAGCCTAAAAAGGAGGAGGTTAAACCAAAAGCAGATGTAAAGAAGACCAACGATAAAACTACTACAAGCAAAACGAAAGCAAGCAAAAGTAAGAAGAAATAAACTATATGCTTGTATTTGCTATTTTGGTAGATTTTAAAATATCAAAAAATACACCCATGTATAAAAAAGCGTTTGCAAAAAAATATAAAAGTAAAGGTTTGCTTCTATGTGGGTTTCCATGGTCTTTTCCACATCTTCATCGCTCATCAAATCCTCGTCATAGTGCTTGACGAAGAAAAGAAAAATGCTAATAAAGACCACAGGAAAAATATATAAGCTAACTATTTTTTCTATTGCTGAAGCCATAAATCCACTATCTTTAAATTATACTTATTAAACGGATATTACACTGTTAGGTTATATTTGCGTCATCAATAAGTAAGTTACGTAGGCAATATAAATACTTACAAAAATCCCTCCTTCGATTCTATTAATTCTCCTACCACTGCCCGTAAATAAAAATACAAACATCAGAAGACTGGTAAAAATATTCATCAAAATATCAAAATTTGCTTCAGGTCTGAAAGGCAATTCGTAAATAGAAGAAGTAACCCCCAGAATAAAAAATATATTAAAAATATTAGAACCTACTACATTGCCAATCGCAATATCTGAATTTCCTTTATAAGAAGCTATGGCTGAGGTTGCTAACTCTGGCAGAGAAGTTCCCGCCGCTACAATAGTCAGCCCAATGACTGCTTCGCTCATGCCTAAGGTTTTAGCGATTTCTACCGCTCCATCTACTATCCACTTCCCCCCTAATATTAGCCCTGTCAGCCCACCAGCTATCATCAGTAGAGATTTCCAAATAGGTAATGCTTGTATTTCCTCTCCATGCTCTTTGCTATTGCGAGCCACATCTACTACATAATACATGAAAATAGCAAAAAAACCCAATAAAGTTAAGCCATCAGTAGTACTCAGCAAAGACCTTTCTTCCTCATCAAAATACATATCATTAGCGCAAACTCCTAAAATTAGTGCTGCCAATAAAGCCAAAGGAATCTCTTTCCAAGTAGTATTGATATGTGTATTCACAGGTTTAATCACAGCCGCTACTCCCAGAATAACTAAAACATTAAAAATATTACTCCCTACCACATTGCCTATTGCCAAGTCTGTACTCCCGCTTGAGCCGGCAAATAGGTTCACTACCAGTTCGGGAGCAGATGTCCCCAATGAAACAACCGTCAGCCCTATGATGAGGTCAGGAATATTGAATTTTTTTGCTAAGGAAGATGAACCGTCCACTAACCAGTTTGCACCATAAATAAGAATTACAAAACCAATTAAGAACAAGACATAAGTAAGAAAAGCAGGCATAAATTTAATTAATAAATTAGTTGTTTACCAATATTGTAAAGAAAAGGGGGAAGTATTTGATTAAGTCTTGCATATTGAAGGCTCATTTAGTATTACAATTTTAGAACCATTTTGAAACAAATCAAAGTTAAAGCTATTAAAAATTATATTCCTTTGTAAAGATTGTTAAAAAAATTACTATTTCATGGATTTTGCTATCTCCCCTTGAGTACGCATTATGATTCTTTGATAGTTTGGTTTATTTTTGAAAATAAAATAGGATAGCTTCCTCATAAACGAAAAATAATGATAGAAATATATACTGACGGTGCTTCCAGAGGCAATCCGGGGACAGGAGGATACGGAGTAATACTCATTTCCAAGGAGCATCAACTACGTAAAGAACTCTCAGCAGGCTATCGCCTGACTACTAATAATAGAATGGAGCTATTAGCGGTAATTGTAGGGTTAGAAACATTAAGAATAGTTCCAAGTAAAGTAACAGTGTATTCTGATTCCCAATATGTTATCAATGCTATAGAAAAAAACTGGCTGGCAAAGTGGGAAAGAACAAATTTTAAAAATAAAAAAAACGCCGACTTGTGGAAGCGATTCCTGAACATATACAGACAACATGAGGTTCAATTTCAGTGGGTAAGAGGACATGCAGGCAATCCTTATAATGAGCGATGTGATGAATTAGCCACCTCTGCGGCAGACGGTACACAACTCCTCATAGATGAAGGTTATGAAAGTGAAAATACAAACTAAATTACTTTTCCTCAAAATTTTATTTTAGCTTGCAACCAAATTGATATAAAATAATAAAAAACTTAAATTAGCTCCAATAAGCATGAAAAAAACAATACTTATGGGATTATATTGGCTATTTCTTTCAATAGCCTTTGCCCAGTCTGATAAAGAACTTACTGATGCTACTGTAAGCAAGACCAAGATTGAAACGCATTTATACTTTTTAGCCTCTGACGAATTGAAAGGTAGAGATACGCCCTCGCCAGAGCAAATAATTGCGGCTCGCTATATCATCACCCAGCTCAAAAGCTATGGCGTAAAACCCTTGCCCGCCTACCCTGATTACCTACAGCCCGTAGCTATGAAAACTACTATCCCGCCAACAGAACTGAACATAAGCTACGCTAAAAATAGCTTTAAAGTAGCCGAACACGCTCTGCTAATTAACGGAAGCAGTATAAACTTAGAAAACGAGGCGGTATTTTTAGAATACGGCACCAATGAAGATTTTGATAAAGCGAATGTCAAAGGCAAAATTGTAATCGTTAGAGGTGGCTCGCCCGAGGAGACAAGTCCCCAAGGTTGGTTTTATCGCGGCAATGAAAAACACAAAAAAGCTATGGAAAAGGGGGCAGTAGCTTTAATAGAACTCTATAACAACCCACAACTCCCATGGAAATTTTTAGTCAATTATCTAAATAGACCTTCTGTCCGCTTAGACGAAGAAAAGGATACTCCCCAAACCAGCGCTATTCCTCATATATGGTTAAATGATTCAGAAAATAAAGAAATGACATTCTGGAAAGCTAAGAATAAGCAAAAAACCAAAATTTCTATTAAAGGAGCGGAGGTAAAAAAATTTACCACTTACAATGTTGTAGGACATATAGAAGGCACTGATAGCAAAATGAAAGATGAATACATCGTTTATTCCGCTCATTATGACCATGTCGGTGTAGGCAAAGCGGTAAAGGGAGATTCCATCTACAACGGGGCAAGAGATAATGCTGTAGGCACAGTAACTGTACTCTCTGCGGCAGAAAACATTGGCAAATTCCCTACTAAGCGCTCCGCCCTGTTCATTTTATTTACAGGAGAAGAAAAAGGCTTGTTGGGCAGCAAGTGGTTTGTCGAGCATTCGCCCGTTGATTTAAAAAAATTAGTCTATTGTTTCAATAGCGACAATGCAGGATATAATGATACCTCAGTAGCAACTATTTTTGGTTTGGGACGTACTACTGCAGAAAACTTTATAAAAGAGGCTTGCAAGACTTATGGCTTAGAAGCCATAGATGACCCAGCTCCTGAGCAGAACCTCTTTGACCGCTCCGATAATGTAAGTTTTGCCGCAAAAGGCGTTCCTGCGCCTACTTTTAGTATGGGCTTCAGAGCCTTTGATGACAGAATTTATCAATACTATCATCAACCTAATGACCAACCTGATAATTTGGATTACGAATACTTATTCAAGTTTTTTAGTGCTTACGTATATGCTTGTCGCCTCATTGCCAATACCAATGAAAAACTATTTTGGAGAGAAGGCGATAAATACTACGAAGTCGGAAAAAAACTATATGGATATTAATAAATAGAAAAGAAATTAGACCTGCAAGGCGTTTAAATACTTACAGGTCTAATATTTGTCTTGTTAAGTAAAATCAATTATCTTCTCATGCTTAAAGCAGTAAATATTCATAAAAGCTATCATCAGCTACATGTGCTCAAAGGAATAGACTTAGAGGTAAGCGAGGGAGAAATCGTATCTATCGTAGGGGCTTCAGGGGCAGGAAAAAGCACCCTGCTTCATATCTTAGGGACTTTAGACCGACCAGATACAGGAAGCGTAAGCATTAAAAATACTATCTTAGACCACCTTTCCGAAGAGAAATTAGCCCAATTTCGCAATCAAAATATTGGATTTGTTTTCCAATTTCACAATTTACTTCCTGAATTTACAGCTTATGAGAATATCTGCCTTCCTGCCATGATAGGAAATAGAAATATGAATGAAATACAGGAAAAAGCAGATTATCTGATGAATATGCTCGGTATTTACGAACGCAGAAACCATAAACCTTCGGAAATGTCAGGGGGAGAACAACAAAGAACAGCTGTGGCAAGGGCATTAATTAATTCTCCAGTCATTATTTTTGCAGATGAACCAAGTGGCAACTTAGATTCTAAAAATGCAGAGGAACTGCATCGTTTGTTCTTCAGACTTCGCGAAGACCTCAAACAAACTTTTGTGATTGTTACACATAATTTTCACTTGGCAGAAATGGCAGATAGGAAAATAGAAATTGTTGATGGAAAAATTGGCAAAGAGTCATAAAATTTCCTTTTTTTAACTTATGTAACCAATATTGCAACATGAAATTTATCTTTAACGTTATCTTTTTGGCAATACTTGCAGCGGCTTTGCAGTGGCTATTGGGTTATTGGTGGCTCATGGGTCTTGCCGCTTTTTTTGTCGGTACCATTACGGGAAGTAAAAGCGGTACACGTTCTTTTTTTATTGGTTTTTGGGGAATTGCCCTGCTATGGGCGGGAGTTGCTTTTTATAAAGCCTTCCCCAATGAATTTATTTTAGCAGAAAAAATGGCAAGCCTGCTATACCTCCAAGGGAATGCTTTTGCTATTTTGGCAGTAACAGCGCTGATTGGAGGGGTAGTAGGAGGTTTTTCTGCTTTAAGTGGTAATTCTCTTTATAAAATGGTTGTCAAAAAAAGAGCAAAATATTACTAAACTTACATGACAGATACCTCTTTATTCATTGCTAAACGCTATCTTTTTTCAAAAAAAAAGAAAAACTTTATCAATATTATCTCTGTTATCTCGGTCGTTGGAGTAGCCGTAGGTACTATGGCTTTGGTAATCGTCATGTCTGTATTTAACGGCTTACAAGAACTTACCATGGACTTGTACGCCGCCCATAACCCCGAGATTAGGATAATGCCTCTGAAAGGTAAAACTTTTGAAGTAAACGATTCCCTGTTGGCTCAAATTAGGCAAATCAAAGGAGTAAAAGCACTGACAGAGGTCATGGAAGACAATGCCCTGCTTCGCTATGGAGAAAGTCAGTTGGCAGTCAATGTAAAAGGGGTAAGTGATAATTTTTTAGAGCAGTACCAAATCAAAAATAACCAGCTCCTTAGCGGAAGCCTACAAATTAAAAAAGATAATACGGCTTATGCACTAATTGGTGCTGGTGTACAAGTTCAGTTAGGCATTATACTCCAAGATGACATGAAACCTATTATCTGCTGGTATCCACGCAAGCAAAAAAGAGTAAGTCTTGACCCAAACAATGCCTTCATTCGCAAAGCCATCTTGCCCTCAGGAGTACTTTCTATAGACCAGTACTTTGATAACAATAACATCATCGTTCCCATAGAGTTTGCTGACGAACTCATGCTTTACGGCAACAGGCGCACCTCTTTGGAAATAAAAACTACTGATTATCGCTTAGTTGGTTCTATCCAAGAGCAACTTAAACAGCTTTTAGGCGAAAATTTTTCTATCAAAAATCGGGAGGAGCAACAAGAAAATATCATTAAAGCAGTAAGGATTGAACGGCTTTTTGTCTTTATTGCTTTTGCCTCTATTTTAGGAGTGGCTTCTTTTAATATTTTCTTTTCTTTGGCTATGCTGGCAATAGAAAAGAAAAAAGATATTGCTATTCTTTTTGCCATAGGTGCAAGCAAAAACTTTATCAAAAAAATTTTTATCAAAGAGGGTAGCCTAATAGCCCTTATTGGCACTGCCATAGGCATCATTAGCGGGTTGATAATCTGTTTTGTCCAACAGGAGTTAGGTATTATTCCCTTAGGTCCTTCTCAGCCTTATCCCGTCAAAATAGAGTTTACAGACTTGATTTACGTTGCTTTGACTATCATTATCATTACTTATCTTGCCTCTTTCGCACCTGCTAAGAATGCCGCAAAAATTAATGTCAATGAGCAATTGTAAGCATATTTACTGCCATTTTATTTGAATTTGAGCAAGCGAAAAAATATATTTGAATCCGAAAAGTTACTTTGACCTAAAACTAACGGTTGTATGCACATCTCAATCATCTGGGCAGACCAACATATTCGCACGGTAAGGCAGTTAGAAGCATTAATATCAGAAACTTATGTTATAGCTATCATTGTTCTCCTTCTTTTTTTGGGGACTGTAATACTCATCTCCAACAGTATTGCTTACGAAGGAGGAAAAAATCCTAAGGACCCTGCCAAAAGGCGTACTTGGTTTATTATATTGGGGTTGATAGCGCCTACCTTGTTTTTTCTTTTTAACTATCTATACGTAAAAACTACCATAGAAAATGTAGCCCTTCAAGCCAAGTTCTCTAATACGAATGTTATTGCGACTATCGTCATATTTTTGCTTTATTTTGTGATAGGTTTTTTGCTTAGCAAAATCCTAAAAAATTCTAAGTTTGGAACGATATTCCCCACAAAAAAGTAGTATTTTTGTGCCTATACATCTAATTACCTTTTGGAATTACAAAGACAAAATATCAGACTTCAATACATTGTAGTAAGTGTAGGAGTTATTTTACTTATCGCCAAATTTATTGCTTATTTTCTTACCAACTCTAATGCGATTCTTACCGATGCACTTGAATCCATTGTGAATGTAGTAGCGGGAAGTTTTGCTCTGTACAGTCTTACTGTTGCGGCTCGCCCTAAAGACTCTTCGCACCCTTACGGTCATGGCAAAATTGAATATATCTCTGCCTCAGTAGAAGGTGTGCTAATCTTTATAACAGGGATAAGCATGATTATTAAAGCCACTTATAATCTTTTTTATCCTACTGAAATAGAGCAACTGGATATAGGTATTCTGCTCACGGCACTGGCAGGCGGAATGAACTACTTACTTGGAACAGTCATAGAAAAAAGAGGAGAGAAAACACATTCCCTCACCCTCGTTGCCGACGGAAAGCACTTAAAGTCAGATGCTTACTCTACTGTGGGCATGATTATAGGGTTAGGCATTATTTATTTTACAGGCTACAACTGGCTGGATAATTTGATTGCGATTGCTTTTGGCTTACTGATTTGCTATACAGGAGTGCATATTTTACAAAAATCTATTGCAGGAATCATGGACGAAGCAGACTACGGAATCATAGAACAAGTTATCAAAGTATTAAATGAGAATCGCAAGGAAAATTGGATTGATTTTCACCATGTAAGAGTAATTAAGTTTGGGAGCCAGTTTCATGTAGATTGCCACATTACCTTGCCCTACTATCTGACAGTAAAAGAAGCACATAACGAAATGGAGGCAATAGAGCAAATCATGAAGGAAAATTTTGAAAATCAGGTAGAAACAGCCGTACATACAGACCCTTGTAAACCTGATTTATGCCCAATATGTGCAAAGAAAGATTGTGCTGTTAGGCAGTCAGCTTTTGCTAATAGAATAGAGTGGAATCTCCATAACACTATGCCCGATAAGAAGTTAGTTTGAAAAGAAGACTCCACATCTACGCTTTACTCTACCCAAGAGAGTTTGAGCATGTTTGTTTTTTTTCTTTCTTTCATAGGAATACTTGCCATATTGATATAAACATCGCCTTTTTGCAAACATCCATGATTGACTAAGATTTTTTCTACCTCCTCAAAAGTTTGGTTAGTAGAAACGAAGTTGTCGTAGTAAAAACATTTTACCCCCCAAAGCAAGTTAAGAGCAGTAACCAAAGAACGATTATTAGTAAAAATAAATGTTTGAGATTCAGAACGATAGCTTGACAAACGGAAAGCACTTGAGCCTGATTGCGTAATGCCAATAATTGCTTTCGCTCCTACTTCTTTGGCTAATTTGCAAGCGTGGCTTACCAAACTTTGTGCATAAAAGTTAGGAGAGTTTTTGTCCAAGTGATAGTTTCTATTATAAATGTCAGGGTGTCTTTCCGCAGAGTGAATGATTCTGACCATATTTTGTATAGTTTCTACGGGATACTTTCCACTTGCGGTTTCCGCACTAAGCATGACCGCATCAGCTCCATCTATGACGGCATTGGCTACATCGCCTGCCTCTGCGCGGGTAGGTCTTGGGTTGTTTATCATGCTTTCCATCATTTGGGTTGCTACTATAACAGGTTTTGCTGCTACGTTACACCTTCTTACCCAGCGTTTTTGCTCTATAGGTACCTCCTCTAAGGGTATTTCTACGCCCAAGTCCCCTCTTGCCACCATTACTCCGTCAGTAGCCTCTATAATGCTGTCTATATTTTTCAAAGCTGTAGGAGTTTCTATTTTAGCAATCACTTTACAGTTTTTTCCACTGTCTTTGATAATTTGCTTTAATTCCAAAATATCAGTAGCCTGACGCACAAAAGAAAGAGCAATCCAATCTACCTCGTTCTGCAAGCCAAAGGCTAAGTCTTCTCTATCTTTTTTTGTCAAAGAAGGTTCGGAAACATTGGTATTAGGAAGATTAATGCCTTTTTTAGGCTTGATGATACCTCCGTACACCACTTTGGCGATGACTCTATTTCCTTCTATTGCGGTTACTCGGAGTTCTATATTGCCATCATCAATCAAGATAGGTTCTCCCGGTTTTACATCTTGGGCTAAGTCGTAGGTAGAGGTAAGTTTTTCCCTTGTTCCAACTTCTTTCTCATAAGCAATTACCACCGTTTCGTCCTTATTTACTGTAATAGAGCCTCCTTCTATTTCTCTAAGACGGATTTTAGGACCTTGTAAGTCTTGTAAGATAGCTACATTCCCTCCAAATTTATCGTTCAATTCTCTAATATGATTGATTACCTTTTGATGCTCTTCATGAGTACCATGAGAAAAGTTTAACCTAAAAACATCTACCCCTGCAATCATCAATTCCAACAATTTTTCTTTACTATTAGAGGCAGGACCCACTGTGGCAACAATTTTGGTTCTATTTAGTAATTTGTTTAGCATATTCTTTTATCGTATTTATAGTTCCTTGTTTTGAGTTTAAAGTGTTTCAAAGTAACGATTACTTGTCTATTTTTGTACGCAAATTCAAAATCTTATGCAAAATATCATAGATAACAATGCAATTTACAATAGTTTGCTAAAAAAAAAGGAGAAAGGAATTAAATCTTTGTCAATTTTGATTGACCCAGATAAGACAAATGAAAAAAAGTGCAGAGCATTATTAAATTTTTGTCAAGAAACAAGTCCTGATTTTTTCATGGTAGGCGGAAGCCTCATTACCAATAGTCAGTTAGAAAAAATCATTTTATGTATTAAAAATCACCCTTGTACTGCTCATATTCCCGTCATTTTATTCCCTAACAGTTACCTTCATCTTTCTGAGAAGGCTGACGGTATTTTATTTCTCTCACTAATTTCTGGTCGTAACCCTGAGTACCTCATCGGAAATCATGTGATTGCGGCGCCCCTTTTGAAGCAAAGTAAGTTGGAGGTAATTCCTACGGGCTACATGCTCATAAACTGTGGCAATCAGACTACTGTGGCTTATATCAGCAACACCACGCCCATTCCTTATGAGAAAAATGATATTGCTGCTTGTACGGCTATGGCAGGCGAGATGCTTGGACTTAAAATGCTTTACATAGACGGCGGAAGCGGAGCGGCAAAGGCTATCAGCGAGGAGATGATACAAACGGTCAGACAAGCTACCAGTATTCCTCTCATTGTAGGTGGGGGAATAAAAAAAGCAGATGCCTTAGAAAAAGCCTATTCAGCGGGAGCAGACATGGTAGTCATAGGCAGTGCCGTAGAAGCAAATCCATCACTTTTCCAAGATTTTTGCCTGAAAGTCAGAGAGTTAAATAAAAAGTAACTTTATTTTTACAAGTATTTTTCTTGTATGGTTTTAATAGTTTCGTCTATGTTTCTTGCATCAACAGCCTCACCAATAGTTACAAACTTCCAGCCTGTACCTTCTCTGACAAGTTTGCCCATAATCATAGAGATTTTACCTGCGAAATCTGGCTCGGCAGAGAGGTTAAAAGTAGCAAAAACAGAAAGTACTTGGCTGGGTGTACCTTCAAAAATGCGTATCTTGGAATAAGGAATCATCTCGAAGTCTTGCCCTTTAAAAGAATTGATATAAAAGAAAATCTGCTTTACTTCGGGATTTACTTTGGGTAGATTGACCATAATTACTTCATTATCGAAATCATCAGCTTTGTCTAAGTCGCCTTTACGGTCATCTCCGCTGTGTTTGATAGATTGGTCTTTGGAGATAAGTTTGCGATAATATACTGTATCTACCATGTTGCCTTCTGCGTCAAACATGCTTACGCTTGCATCTAAGTCCACAGTTTCTGTCTCGTTGAAAAAGCTAATGAGGTACTTCTTATGTATCGCCCCCCAATTAATACCTACACAAATTTCCTCTAATTTTTTCTCTGCTTTTATCAGAGATATTGTACTTCCTTTGGAGAGATTTACGCCCGTATTAGATTGTGCCATAATCTTATGATAGAATTTTTAGGTTTATGTTCGTCATCAAAAATAAAAATAAACGAATAAAACTACAAAAAAGGCTATATTTCTTTTATACTCAAAACAAGGTGGTTTGCGAACGTTTGTAGGGTTTAAAATCTTATAAACGTTAATTTTCACTGCTCTGAAGCGGGAATTTTCAAAAAGCATCTTCAAAATGCTCTACTTCTATTTTTTCTCCTGTTTTGATGATACTAATAATATCAAAACGAATATGCTGGGTAGTGATGTTGTGCTTGGCAAGGTAATGCGTAGCGGCATTTCTAATCCTTCCTTCTTGCTGAGGGCTGAGGAAATGTTCGGGGAAACCAAAATCTGTGTTGCTTCTACTCTTTACCTCTACAAAAACAATAGTACTTCCCTGTTGGGTTATGAGGTCTATTTCTTGCTTTTTTACTTTAAAATTTCGCATTAGGATTTGGTAGCCCTTCTCAACAAGGAAGTGTTCTGCGATTTCTTCCCCTTCTTTCCCTGAGATTTTCATGCAAAAAATTATATCTTTTAGTTTTAGCTTGCTTGTTTACAGCAGATAAAAAATAAAACACCTAAAATGTTAAGATACTTGAGTAATTTTAGCTGTAAACGGCTTTTTGAGTAATTGATTGGATAGAAAGAAGTAAGTCTTGCGGGGCTGATAAATAGGGATTATAGCGTTTGATACATTCTCGAACAGCTTTTTCTTGTTCATATTTGGTACGGCAGTAAGGACAATTTGCTACTTGACTAATACAGAAATCTATTTGATGCCTGTCTCCTTCGCCATCTAATACCAAATCTATGATTTTCTTAAAATACTTTTGTTGCTCACTTAGCTTTTCCATAGTCGTGACAAGTTTGATTTTATAGATTAATAGTTAAAGTGTTAGATTTTAGTTCTGTTCTTCTAAGATAGTATCATTATTATCTGTATTGTAACCTAATTTTTTTGCGTAAAGTTCTAATTTTTGTTTTAAAATAGAGCGCGCCCTGTGCAAGCGAGAACGGACTGTCCCAATAGGAATATCTAATATCTTTGCCATTTCCTCATAGGTAAAACCTTCTAAATCACACAAAATAATTACCGTTCTGAAATCCACCGCCAAAGAATTGATGGCGTTGCTTACCTCATCGCCTATCAAATCTTGCACTGTTTCTGAGCGCAGGTCTATCGTAATATCTTCATCAACATCTTCAGAATTATAAACATTCTCTACTTCCTGATAATCCACCTTGGCAGGTTGCCGCGATTTCTTACGAAAGTCATTAATGAAGCTATTTTTTAATATTTTAAACAACCATGCTTTGGCATTAGTTCCTTGCTCAAAGGAATTGATAAAGCGAAAGGCTTTAAGGTAGGTATCCTGCACCAAATCCTTAGCATCGTCCTCGTCTAAGGTGAGTTTGTAAGCAAAGTTGTACATAGAATCTACATAAGGTAGAAACTCCCTTTGAAATATTATATCTTTCTCTTTATCAGTGTATTGGGTAGTAGGCATAAATAAGAAAATCAGTATATCGCTTTTAAAATACTAAATAAACAATAAATACGCACTTATGAAATATATTCTAAGAAAATACTTATGTTTGTTTTGAATTAGATAGCGTCAACATGCAAATCAATCAATACATAGAACATACTAAACTTAGCCCTATTTTTAACAGCAATGAGTGCGAACAACTTGTTAATGAAGCAATTGAATTTCACTTTGTAGGGGTTTGTGTCCCTCCTTACTGGGTAAAAAAAGCGAAGAGAGATTTGGGCAAATCGGAGGTGAAGTTGGTTACAGTGGTCGGGTTTCCTTTGGGGTATCAGCGAAGTGAAGTAAAAATGAAAGAAATAGAGATAGCCCTCAAAGATGGAGCAGATGAAATAGACGTAGTGATGAACCTTTCTGCCTTTAAAACAGGTGTTATGATGTGGGTAAAAGGAGAGTTAGCCCAATTTGCTAAAACCTGCCATGAAGCCAATACCCTGCTTAAAGTAATTATAGAAACAGCCTATCTTTCCGAGGAGGAGATTATTAAAGCCAGCAAAATTAGTGCAGATGCAGGGGCAGACTTTGTGAAAACTTCCACAGGTTTTGCCCCCGAGGGCGCTACACTTGCTCATATCCAATTGATACGTAAGCACTTACCCTCTCATGTAGGCGTTAAAGCTTCTGGTGGTATTAGAAACTTGGCTCAGGCTTTGGCAATGATTGAAGCGGGCGCAGATAGAATAGGTACTTCCTCTGCCGTTCAAATCTTTCAAGAATCGCAAATTCGTGAAAATTGATAAAGCTAACGGCTGTATTTATTGATATACCAATCTATGGTTTTTAGAATCCCCGATTCAAAATTTTCCTCTGCCTTCCAACCTAATTCATTTTCTATCTTGGAGGCATCTATGGCATAGCGACGGTCATGCCCTGCTCTATCTTTCACAAAAGTAATGAATGACTTATACGACAGATTAGGCAAAGGCTTTTTTTCATCTAAAATTTCACATATCTTATTGACTATGTAGAGATTAGTTCGCTCATTCCTGCCCCCTATGTTGTAAGTTTCCCCTGCCTTACCCTTGTGATAGACCAAATCTATGCCTTTGCAATGGTCGAGTACGTACAACCAATCCCTAACATTCAAGCCATCTCCATAGATAGGAATAGGTTGCTGTTGGAGCGCTTTGCGAATGATAACAGGAATCAGCTTTTCGTCATGCTGTTTCTGACCGTAGTTATTGGAGCAGTTAGTAGTTACTACATTCATTCCATAAGTATGATGGTAACTCCTTACTATCATATCGCTGGCAGCTTTGGATGCACTATATGGACTATTAGGGGCATACGGTGTGGATTCGGTGAAAAATCCCGTCGCTCCAAGTGTTCCGTACACCTCATCAGTAGAAATATGATGAAAGCGGCACTCTTCGTACCCTTGCTTGTACTCAAAAGGAGCATTGAGCCAATGCCTACGCGCAACATCTAAAAGTGTAAAAGTACCGTACACATTGGTTTGAATAAAAGCATCAGGACGAGCAATGGAATTGTCCACATGAGATTCTGCGGCAAAATGGATTACCCCGCGTATATCGAATTGCTCAAAGATGCTCTCTACCAAACTTCTATCGCAAATATCTCCCTGAACAAAGCTATAACGCGGGTGTTCGGCTATTTCTTTCAAGTTGTCTAAGTTGCCTGCATACGTCAGTAAATCCAGATTCACCAAGTAATAATCTTGGTATTTTTCAAGAAAATATGGTAAAAAATTACTCCCAATAAAGCCTGCACCGCCCGTAATAAGAATAGATAGCATAGGATTGTATCAATAATTTATAGTGAATATTTACTTGGTCTTTGAAAAGAACACAAAATTGCTTGCAAAGATAAGCAGCGAATCCATATTTGACTCAAAGAACTAAAACTACACATAAGATTTTATCAAATGCATATAAAAATTAAAAACTCTTTTCTCTACTTTTGCCAATGGTTATTTTCTATATTTGTTTAAGGAAAACTAAAAATTGTACAATATTCATTGCACAATCAAGCATACTGAGAAGGAAAGCATAGATAAAAATTGTAAAACAACTCTTATAAACATGAAAAATATTGCAGTCATAGGGGCAGGCACAATGGGCAACGGCATTGCACATGCCTTCGCTCAATTTGGTTTCCAAGTAGCCCTAATAGATGTTTCGCCAGAAGCCCTTGCCAAAGCACTAAGTACCATAGAAAAAAACTTAGATAGACAAGTAAAAAAAGAAATTCTGACAGAAGAGGAAAAAGCAGATGCACTCAAACGCATAAGTACTTTTAAAAATATGGAGCATGGCGTGAAAAATGCGGAGCTGGTCATAGAAGCCTCTACTGAAAACCCCCAAGTAAAACTTTCTATTTTCAGAGATTTAGATGACTTTTGCGAAGAGGGAACTATCTTAGCTACCAATACTTCCTCTATTTCTATTACCAAAATCGCAAGCGTTACCCGCAGACCTGATAGAGTAATAGGTATGCATTTTATGAACCCTGTACCTATTATGAAACTTGTAGAAATCATTAAAGGATACAGTACTTCTGCTCAAACATGTAGCATCATTATGAGTTTAGCAGAACGCATACAAAAAACGCCAGTAGAAGTGAATGATTATCCCGGCTTTGTTTCTAATCGTATCTTGATGCCTATGATAAACGAAGCAATTTATACCCTTTATGAAGGGGTGGCAGGGGTAGAAGAGATAGACAGCGTTATGAAATTGGGCATGGCACATCCTATGGGACCTTTGCATCTGGCAGACTTCATAGGCTTAGACGTGTGTAAAGCTATCTTAGATGTTTTGTATCAGGGTTTTGGCAATCCTAAATATGCTCCTTGCCCTCTCTTAGTCAATATGGTTACAGCAGGACATTTGGGCGTAAAAACGGGTCAGGGATTCTATGAATATCAAGGCAAGGAAATGATGGTAGCAGAGAGGTTTAGGAATATTTCATAAATAAAACAAGAAGATATAACTTTCCAAAGGTTTGATACTTTTGGAAAATTATAATCAATCGAAATTGGTTTTGATTGAAAATTAACGTTTGTAAGGTTTGAAACCTTATAAACGTTTGTAAATCATTTCGTTTTAAGTATAAAACAAAATTTTATTTTTCCGCCCAATAATCTACTACCAACACCTTGTCCAGATGAGGTCTTAAAATATTACCAAAAGCCTTAGATAATGTTTTGCGAAGGTTAGTATTTGTATTTAAAGAAGAATCGCTTACCTTGTTGTTCAACTAAAAACTTCAAGGAAATGAGAGCAAAATTCACTCCCCTAAGCGATTCTCAATGGCAATAT
>Ga0272446_1000690_pt1 | contig 51622 bp, 34 predicted proteins | sample YNPCB0061_FD_194587 | JGI IMG/M metagenome (GOLD analysis project Ga0272446, IMG submission 194587) | Hot spring microbial mat communities from Yellowstone National Park, WY, United States - YNP-CB-006-1 | ecosystem: Environmental > Aquatic > Thermal springs > Hot (42-90C) > Sediment | place... | reverse complement strand
ATCGTGGCTGATGGAGTGGGTGTATCGCGGCACCGGGGTGCCCGAGGATGCCGGCCTGGGGGTGGTGTTCACGACGCTGTTTGCCCTGGGCGTGCTGCTGCTGGGCCTGGTGGACAATGCCGACCTGGATCCGGGCTGTGTGCTGTTTGGCGTGCTCGAACCGGCCCCGCTGGATACCCTGACGCTTTTCTGGCTCGGCTGGGAGATTCCACGTACCCTGTTCACCCTGGTTCCCTTGCTGGTCATCACGGCGGTGCTCTTCTTTTTGTTCTGGAAGGAGGTGCAACTGACCGCCTTCGATCCGCACCATGCCGCCGCGGCCGGCCTACCCACCGCCCTCGTGCATCATGGCATCCTTACCCTGACCGCAGCGGTCATCGTTGCCGCCTTCGAGGCCGTCGGGGCTGTCCTCGTCGTGGCTATGCTGATTGTGCCGGCTGTCACAGCGCAGCGGCTAACCAGGCGACTGCATCAGATGATGTTCGTCGCAGTCCTCCTGGCAGGCTCAGCCGGACTGTTGGGCACAGCGCTAGCTGTTTACTTGGATACCTCCGTAGCCGGCTGCATGTCTGTGGTAGCGGGGCTGCAACTGGCCGGCGTGCTGCTAGGGCAGCGGGGTCGCTGAGAAGGAATCGCAAGCAAGCCGAATCGGCGGCAAAGCAAGCGTGGATCATCGCCGTTCTGTGAGGTTCCAGGAAGGGAGCGTTTCCCCCGCCCGTCAGGCGAATTCTCAGCCCAGCGGTTTCGGGCAAAGCCCCGACTCAGGCAAAGCCCCGATGTTTTTGCCTCAGCCGAGAATGCTTGCCAGACGTGAAGTTTTTTCGTAGCTTGCAAGGAATTTGATCTTCGGCGGGGATGCGATCGTGAGTGTCGAGTTACTGCAACCCAAACCCCTAGCGGGCGTCTGGAAACGCCGTCATCTGTTGGGTTTGGAAGAGCTATCCAAGACGGAATTACTGTATTTGCTGGATCTGGCCCAGGAGTTCTTTGCCGCCAGCCGCCGCGAGGGGGACAAACGCGACGATCTACGCGGCAAAACGGTGGTGACGCTCTTCTTTGAGCCTTCCACCCGCACTCGGGCCAGCTTTGGCTTTGCGGCCCGGCGGCTCGGTGCCGAAACCACCGACTTTGCCGCTAGTAATTCATCCATAAATAAGGGCGAGACATTCATCGACACGGCCAAGAATATCGAGGCGATGGGGGTTGATGTAGTGGTGGTGCGGCACTCTGTGCCGGGAGCGGCGACACTGCTGTCACAGCATTTGCGTTGTAGTGTGGTCAATGCCGGCGACGGGGCACACGAACACCCCACGCAGGGGTTGTTGGACATCTTCACGATTCGACGGCATAAGCCCCACTTGGAGGGACTCACCGTCGGGCTGGTGGGCGACATCGCCCATTCGCGTGTGGCCCGTAGCAACATCCACGGCCTGAAAAAGCTCGGTGCCCATGTGATTGTCTGTGGTCCGCCCACGCTGATTCCCGCAGGGATCGAACGGCTCGGGGTCGAGGTGTGCTACCGCTTGGACGACATCCTGCCACGCTGTGATGTTGTCAACGTGCTGCGTATTCAGTTCGAGCGCCAACGCACGGGGTTGTTTCCGTCCATCTCCGAATACTTCCGACTGTTTGGCATGCATGCCGATCGCTTGCGTCGAGCCAAATCCGATTTGCTCTTGCTCGCCCCAGGACCGATCAACCGGGGCGTCGAACTGACCCCCGATGTCGCCGATGGCTCGCAGTCGGCTATTCTGGAACAAGTGACCAACGGTCTGGCGGTGCGGATGGCAGTGCTAAAGGCGGTGTGTGGACGCTGAGGACCAAATGGGAGCGCGGGCCAAACGCTCGCGCTCCGCTTAGCACTCTCCCCTTCGGATGGCCTGTCTGTTTGTCTGTCCTTTAGACTCGACGCCACCAGCGTCGAGCGGCTAGACTGCTCAGTGCTGCCATCCCCAGAAGCAGCGTACCCGGCTCGGGCACCTCCTGAACGGGGTTCTCGTCAATCGGCCCCTGAGCCTGGTTGATCATCACCCGGGCATTGATCAACGCCGGTGTCGGCACCACGGGAGAGGGCAGATTGGCCAAAATCGGGTCAATCGCCACAAAATACTCGCGTCCGCCCAGAACAGTCGATTGGGCCGCTGGCAAGGTAAAGGTGCTGGTTAGCGAGGAGGTGGTCGCCGTCAGTTCGCCGGCAATCGTGCCCGAAAACAGTAGAGAGGCCGACTCGCCTGAGAGACTGTCCGTCAGGTTCAGTTGCAACGCAAACGGCGTACTAAAACTGTCTGGCGGATTATTCGCCGACGAGGTAGTGATGATCTCGGCACCGGGAATAAACGCGGGCATCATTGAATTGAGCGTAGCTGAACTCGAGCCGGGCGGCGCGGCGGTGACAATCACACTGCCCGTACTCAAGCCATTGCCACTGTCGGGATTGGTCCCGGTGAACACCGGGCCAGGCAACACCGTCCAGGAGTAGCTAAAGTCGATGGTATCGGCTCGAGCTGCTCCACTCAGATACAGCAAACCGAGCGTTAATGCTGTCAACAAACGCACCAGAGGGGATGCCATGGGGGAAATCCTTCCGGGTTAAGGGGGAGCCACTGCTTGCTAAGGTGCTTGCTCAAGGGGTGTTGGCACACCATAGCGTTCGCCTCCGTGCCGGTCAAGGTTGCCCTGCCACGGTCATGCCCCTATCCCGTGCGTACCTTGCCTCCTTTGCCCACGCCTTGTTTCTCACGTGCCGCAGTAGGTAACATACGGCCGAGGATCGTTGGACGGTTCGGTGTAGGGGTCCGACTCGGGACGCGAGGCAAAAGGCTGACGTACCGCTTCGTGCAGGGCCAGCAACGGCCGCAAATCGCCGTGTTGAGCGGCCTGTAGCGCTTCCTCGACCCGATGATTTCTGGGAATGACGGCCGGATTGGTCGCATCCATCTGGGCTTGGATCTCGTGCGGGGGGCGTTGTTCGCGTTCGAGCCGAGTCTGCCAACGTTGGTACCAGGCGGCAAAGTCACCAGCAGCCTGCTGCGTTGCCGGTTGAGGTTTGGCCTGCGTCGGATCGGCGCGCAGCGACCGGAAGGTCTTGGTCCAATCAGCACGGTTGGTTTGCATCCACCTCAGCAGCTCTTCCACTAGTCGCAGGTCGTCAGCTTCGGGGCGACTCAGCCCCAACTTGGCCCGCATACCCGTCAACCAAGCCGACTCATAGGCTGACCCAAAGCTTTCTAAAACAGTCGTCGCCTGGCCAATCGCCTGATCCTCGTCGTCGTGCAACAGCGGTAGCAGTGTCTCGGCAAAACGGGTCAAGTTCCACAACGCGATGCGTGGTTGGTTGCCATACGCATAACGCCCCATCCGGTCGATGGAGCTAAAGACCGTGGCCGGATCGTACCGGTCCATGAAAGCACAAGGCCCATAATCAATCGTCTCACCGGACAAAGCCATGTTGTCCGTGTTCATGACGCCATGCACGAAGCCCACCAGCATCCACTGGGCGATCAGATGCGCCTGCCGTTCGACGACGGCCTGCAACAGCGCGCGGTAGGGTTGCTCACTGCCCTGCAGGTGCGGATAGTGCCGCGCCAAGGTGTAGTCGGCCAGCTGTTTCAGACCGGCCAGATCATTGCGAGCACGAACATATTCAAAAGTGCCTACACGAATATGGCTGGCAGCAACGCGGGTGAGCACTGCACCGGGCAAGGGATTCTCGCGATAAACCAACTGCCCCGTGCGGACGACAGCCAGGCTGCGAGTCGTGGGAATCCCCAGGGCGTGCATGGCCTCGCTAATGATCCATTCGCGGAGCATCGGCCCCAAAGCGGCTCGGCCATCCCCGCCCCGCGAAAATGGGGTAGGACCAGCACCTTTGAGCTGAATGTCGACCAAGCGACCATCCGGGCAGAGCCATTCTCCCAGGAGGATGGCCCGGCCATCGCCCAGCATGGTAAAATGCCCGAACTGATGCCCCGCATAGGCCTGGGCAATCGGCAAGGCCCCATCGGGTAAGCGGTTGCCGGCAAACCATTCCGCCAAGGTTTCAGGCGGCACTCCCTCCACGGGCAAAGCCAATTCTTGGGCCAACGGCTTATTCCACAGCACCATTTGCGGGGCGCGAACCGCGGTGGGTGCGGTGTGAGTAAAAAAGTGCGAGGGTAACTGAGCATAGCTATGCTGCCAGTTCCAAATCGGTGCTGCGGTCATCGCCTCTTGCCCCTTTGAGATGAGCCAGGGGCTGGTTCCAGCTCGCCAGCCGACCCGTCCACCCCCTATAGTTATGGTAGTGACTGCCCCGAACCTTAACAGACTCATGAAAGCATCGGCGAAGCCAACCCGCTGGGAAGTGGAAGCAGAACAAACCGTCGTCCAGATTCGCTGGTTTGGACTCCTGATCGGCTGTGCCGTCGTGTACGCCATGGGCTACCAGATGGATCGGCTGTTGCCCTTGGCGAGCATTCTAGCATTGGGCGCGGTTTTTACCCTTTTAGATACGTTATACATGCTGCGAGGACAAATTTTTTTGGGGCGTTTGCCCCTGTTTGTCTCCGCGATGGAAGCGCTATTTATCGGTTTGCTCTGCTTTTTTGATAGTGGTCTGGAGAGTCCTTTTCGTTATTACTATTTTTTGTCCATCATTTGTTGTGCCGTTCGACACAACACAATTGTCACGCATGTAACAGGATTGTTGCACGCCCTGAGTTTGGCTACCCTCTATGCCAACTACCCCGAGGCCAAGCCGTTTTCGTTGGCGCTGATGCTGGTCATGCTCGGCTGGCTGACTTGGTCCAGTACCGCCTTGGCCTCGCTGCTGAAACGCACTGGCGAACGCCTCACCCGCCTCAATGAACAATTACGCGACCAACAAGCCGAACTCGAACGACGCATCGCCCAACGCACCGCTGAACTCCAAGAGGCCCAGGCTCACGTCCTGCATCAGGAAAAAATGGCCGCCTTCGGCCTGCTGGCCGCCGGCATCGCCCACGAGGTGGGCAACCCCTTGACCGGCATCAGCTCCATCGTTCAGATGCTGCAACAGCATTGCACCGATGAATATACGCTGAACAAACTGGGCTTGGTCTCTGGCCAACTCAAACGCATCCAAGGCACCTTACGCGAGCTGATCGAGTTCAGTCGACCCGCCAACCCCAACCGTACCCGGGCTTCGCTCAGAGATATTCTCGACGAGGCTCTGAATATCGCCAAATATTACAAGCGGCCCCGGGGCCGCATCGCCACTCCCGAGGTACCCCCGGACCTGCCGCCTCTGTACGGCGTCAAGGATCAACTGGTGCAGGTTTTTCTCAATCTCATTCTCAATGCGATTGACGCCACTGAGAAAGAAGGACGCATCCACCTGACGGTTCAACAAGAGCGCGACACGGTTTTGGTCCAGGTCCACGACGAGGGTTGCGGCATCACACCGGAACAGGCTAGCAAGCTGTTTCGGCCCTATTTCACCACGAAAAAACACGGCACCGGCTTGGGTCTGTTTGTCACGCGTCGTTTGGTCCGTGACCATGGCGGGGAGATCGATTTCGTCTCGAAGCCCGGCGAGGGGACAACTTTCACCGTCCGCTTGCCGCTGTCCAGGGAGACTGCCGATCATGCCGCGTAAAACTCCGTCGCGTTCGAGCGAGACAGGCCCGATCTTGCTCATTGATGACGAACAGCTCATCCGCGAAACCCTTGCCGAATATCTCACCCAGCAAGGCTACGAGGTGGTCACCTGTCCCTCGGGCGAAGAAGGTCTGGATCAAGCTAGCCGCCGACCCTTTGCTATTGTCTTGTGCGATATGCAACTTCCCGGTATCGACGGCTTAGAGGTTCTCGATCGCCTGCAACAAATCAGCCCCGAAACCAGCGTCTTGCTCATCACGGCTTTTGCCACCGTCGAAAATGCCGTCGAGGCGTTCCAACGCGGCGCTCACGACTATCTAATGAAGCCGATTCTTTTAGATGAGGTGGCTGGCAAGATTCGACGCTTGTTTGACATGCGCGAGCTGGCCTTGGAAAACCAATGGCTGCGGCGTGAATTAAACCGGGCGCGACCCGAGGCGCGGCTAGTAGGCTCTAGCCCCGCCATGCAACAAGTCGCGGCTATGATCCGCAAGGTAGCGCCAACGCGTTCGACCGTGCTGATCACCGGGGAGAGTGGCACCGGCAAGGAGTTGGTCGCGCGGGCCATCCATGATCAAAGCTCCGAAGCGGCTGGTCGCTTCCTGGCGGTCAATTGTGCCGCCATCCCTAGTGAATTGCTGGAGAATCAGCTGTTTGGCCATCGTCGCGGCGCTTTCACCGGTGCGGATAAAGATGCTTCGGGCATCTTCATCCATGCCGGACGTGGCACCGTCTTTCTCGATGAAATCGGTGAGATGGCGTTGGCCACCCAGGCCAAGCTCCTGCGTGCCATCGAAGCCAAAGAGATTCTACCGGTGGGGGCGAATGAACCGATCCAAGTCGAAGCACGCATCTTGGCTGCTACAAATAAAGACTTGCTGAAAGAAGTAGAGAAGGGGAACTTTCGCGAAGATCTGTATTACCGACTCAACGTGGTGACCATTGCCTTGCCCCCGCTGCGTGAACGCCGCGAAGACATCCCCGCCATCGTTGAACATCTGATCGCTCGGCACACCCAAACACTCGGCAAACGATTTGCTGGCGTCACGCATGAGGCGATGCAATTGTTGATGAATTGTCCGTGGCGTGGCAACGTCCGCGAGCTGGACAACGCCCTGCAACGCGCCATGATTCTCGGCGAAGGGCCCCTCATCACCCCCTCCGACTTGCCACCGGATCTGGTCGCCTGCGAAGACCCCGGCGCGGTCGATCGCCTCGCCGACGCCGTCGAACGCTTCGAAAAGGCCCACATCGAACGCATCTTGCGTCAAACTCCCGACAAGCGCGAGGCCGCCAAACGCCTAGACATCGGCCTGAGTTCGTTGTATCGTCGCATCGAGCAATTGAAGATTCAATTATAAATAGCTCGATGGGTCCAGCGTCGATGCCATCGGGTGTGGTCGGCACACCTGGGAGCAAGGGCGGCTCGATGATCTCGTGTGTCCTGGGCTTGTCAAGTCCTCGACTAGTCTCGCTCAGCGATTAAACACGCTCAACAAGTTGGAGAAGTCATCCGTCCAGACGCCCACCCGCTTGAGGATCTTAGCCCGAGCGGTAGCTCGTTCGGGATCGGTGCGTCGTTCGAGCCGAGCCAACTGCGAAAAGACTGCTTGTCGGCGTTGCGTCCACCATTCTTTGCGGTCCTGGGCCGTCTCCACCAGCTTTGATTTAGCCTCAAACTGCGGCTTGAGCATCTCGACGCGCAGCTTGGCCTCGGCCAGCTTCTTGCCCACATCCACCTTATCCGTCGCCGGCGTGGCTTTGGCTAGGATTTCCTGTAGCGTCCGCTCGTTGGACACCGCCGCTTCGTATTCAGCCTTGAGCGGCTCGAGTTCCTTGTTGGCCACTTGCCACTCCAACTCGGCTTTTTTGGATTGGTCGGATAAGCGGTTGAGTTCCTCACGGAGACGTTCGGCTTCAAGGAGGTCCGCTTCTTTGCGTTGTTCAAAATCCTCGATGCTGTCGAGCGGCAACCACTTCGGCTTGGCCAGCATCAGGACCCGTTGCTCGACCTCGGTGCCATCTTCGCGTTTGATGCGACGGACGCGAGCGGGTTGGTAGCGGGAATCTTCTTCCTGACGGGCCTTGAAAGCGATCTCCTCGGCGAGGGCCCGGAACGCCAACCCCAGTCCGGTGGCAGCTTGCAGACCGGGGTGATAGGCCGGCCAAGCCGCTAGCCCCAAGGCGGCCAGTTGGTTTTCATCGCTGGTCCACAGCGGCACTTCCAGCAGTTTGGAGATGTTTTTGATGTCACGCGTGATTACCACCCAATTAGAGCGACTCTTACCCGGGGCCATCTCGTCATCGTCGCTCATGCCATAGCACACGATGTTGGGCACCTCCTCGATCAGGTTCCCCCTCTCGTCGCGGATGCCATTCTTGCGCAAGTCAGCCGTGATATTCGCCAGCACCGGTTCCAGATCCAGATAACGATTGGAAATGTGAATACAGACGATCCCATCTTGATGCAGCCGCCGCAGATAGATGCTGACGGCTTCCTTGGTAATGAGGTGAACCGGAATGGCATCACTACTGAAGGCGTCGGCGAAGATCAGGCCATATTTGTCCTCGGCCCGCAGACGCTCCCCGAAACGGCGTTGTGGCAAGGGCTGGATGTAGCGGCGATTTTCTTCGTCGTAGACTTTGCGCAGCGGCTTGAGGCGGGGCACGCCGTGCTTGCTGGGGTCAGGATCACGATTGAGCGGGTTGTTGGGGTCGATGGTCAAGCGGGCATCGCCCAGGATCAAGCCCACGTCCACGCCGCGATCCTCGGCATCTTCGATGTAAGTGAAGAAGCGGCTCTGATCGTAGGAGATGTCAACGACCACGGGGTCAATGTCGTAATAATCCAGCCGTTGCCCCGGCAGAGCATAGGCGGCGACGGTGCCGGTACCTAGACCGATGACCGCGAGGTGACGCTTGGGGTCGGTGTTGTAGTTACGGATCACCATGCCTACCGGCCCGGTGGAATGATAATACGACGAGGGTAAGTTCCGCAGGGCTTTCTCCAGGAACTGCTTGCCGTGCAACGTGGTGCCGTGAACCAAACGATGCACCGCGTAGTAGGCCTCGGCCTGATAGCTGCGATCTTCGGGATAACGGGCAAAGCTGTCTTCGACTTTCAGTACGCCGAAGAAGCTGCGGTCTTGATACATAGCCCCCTCGCGGATGCCCAAGGACATGCCCGCCGCGAGCATGATGGCCCCCACGCCCAGACCAAAGCGGATGTTGCGTTCGACAAAGGTGTAGCACAGAACCGCTGGCAGACCAAACATCAAAATGTTTCGAAACTGGTCGGCATCCAGCTTAATCAGCTCTGCTAGGTAGTTGATGCGTCCCTTCATCGTCGCGGTAGGCAGCCCCCAAAACAGCCCTAGCACCAGCAGCAACAGGCCCAACGGCAACAGCACATCCAAAGCCCGGTCGATGGGGTGATCGACGATCGGTTGGCCGTTCTCATCGGTGGGGGTAGACCAACCGAAATAGGCTGCCGCTAGGGCGAAGAGAAAGCCAGGCACAAACAGTAGAAAGGCGTGCCACCAGTGTTGCCAGGGCATGTCAGCCCATTCGGGCATTTGCGAGGGTTTGCCTTCGCCCGGATAGAAACTGAGGTAAAAAAGGATCAGCAGCAGACCGCCCACCAGGAAAAAAGTGCCGCACAACGCCAAATCGGCTATCCGGGCCGCTTGGCTCTCGCGGGCCACGCCGAGCGAGGGCACCAAGCAGCAGGCGACCATCATCGCGATTTGATATTCGATGTAGGAGATAAACAGCACTGGCGCGACCAAGCTGTTGAACATGCCGCCCACCACACCGCCTATCGACATGATCAGAAAATAATTGGTCAGATGCTCCGGCTCGGGCCGGTCGCGGGCCAACTCCCCGTGACATACCATCGCCACGATAAACAGCGTCGCTAGATGCAGCCCAATTTTCACCCAGATGGAGGCCGACACCTCGGCATACATCATAAACATCAGCAGCAGGATGAGCAGCGGCATGACCATCACCATGACATGATGGATCAACTCTTTGTCCTTGAGGGTGAAGATCCAGCCGGCCCAGATCATGGCAGCCAGCACACCCAGCCGCAGCGTGAGCAAGATGCTGCTGCCTTCCTCGAACCATTTGGTTCCGATGTAGGGTTGGATGTTCAGACCGGTCCAGTCATCGACGAAGTCGATCACAGCGGTCTTGAGGTTTTCCGGTGCCACCATCAACCCCAACAGCAGCAGCAACCCCCACAACGAAACCGCCACCACCAGGTTTTGCACCCGAATCGAGATAACGCTGAAGACGATGATAAACGTCAACAGATACAGCATCAGCGGCAGCACCCACAACAGCGGAATCGCCGCGATGTCCATGGACATGTAGGTGGTGGCCCCGAGCATCAGACTCGAGGGGACCGCGGCCAGGACCAGCCAGCGCAGGGAACGCAAAAAGGTGACGGGCTTGCCTAGCGTGGGGCCGGTGCTTTCTTCGGGCAGGCTAGCCGAGGTGGTGATCCGCGAGCGATCGGTGATGTGGGTGCTGTCGGCTGCTGGGGCGGACCCGCTGGTCGTGGTTCTGGTTTTCACCGCCACCGGCACCAACTCCGGGGCCGGGGCTGGGGCCGAGGCCCACATCAAAAAAGCACACCCAGCCGTCAGGGCGGCCAACATCCCAAAGCCGATACACCAATAAACGCGTTGCTCGTTGAGGGTGAAAGACGATTCGACGAAGGTCGGATAAGCGGCCAACGCCAACATCGACCCCAGGTTGCTAGCGGCATAGAGGAAGTAAGGGTCGCGGGCGGCGGGGTGGTCGGTGGCAGAGAACCAACGCGTCAACAGTGGCGCACTGGTACATACCACAAACATCGGCAAGCCGACACACACCGTCAACACCAGCAACAAGGCCAAGATTGGGCTATTTTCTCGCCCTTGAATCAACCAGGAATGAATCGTCAGCGGCCCGTTGACGGCAAAGAACAGCAGGGGCAAGACCAGCACCACCAGATGAAGATAGGCCTGCTTGCGAGGCGTTAGGTATTGGGTGGTGAAATGCGCATACGCGTAGCCCGCCAGCAGCACCGCTTGAAAAAATACCATACAGGTATTCCACACGGCCGGCGTGCCCCCCAACAGAGGCAGCATCAACTTGCCAACCATCAATTCGATGAAGAACAACAGCACAGCCGAGAGAAACAGCGTGAAGGTGAACACGCCGAGCATGACAGCAGGCAAGGGAAAGCCTCCGCGAACCACCACAGCAACCCCCGTCGTTCGCCCCTCGCGCTCGACTGGGTTAGAAGGCCGTTCTACAAAATCAACCCCAAAAGGCCAGCGGGGCATCGTTGCAGCGAGCAACATTTTCCGTCGAGCGGGTCCGCTGGGTGCTTGAGAAGTCCCGTGTGACGGCCTTAGGAACTCCCCTGCGACAGGCTCGCCAACGCTTGCAAAGCCCGTTCGCGAGCCAGGCCGTGTTCCACCAGCGGAGCCGGATACCCCTCGGGTGGTGCCGGACAGTCCCAGGGCCGATGCACAAACCTGGTCGGTAGCTGGCGTAATTCCGGCACCCAGCGACGGATGTAGTCGCCGGTCGGGTCAAATTTTTCGCCCTGTGTCACTGGGTTGAAGATGCGAAAATACGGAGCCGCATCCGCGCCACATCCCGCTGACCATTGCCAACCCAAGGTATTGCTGGCCAAGTCAGCATCGACCAGCGTATCCCAGAACCAACGTGCCCCGTCGAGCCACGGTAGCAACAGATGCTTGACCAAGAACGAAGCCACCACCATGCGCACGCGATTGTGCATCCAACCCAAGGCCCACAACTGCCGCATCCCCGCATCGACAAACGGATAGCCGGTCTGGCCCCGCTGCCAGGCTCGGCGTGCGACGGCATCGCTGCGCCAGGGAAAGCGCGCGTACTCTTCACGCAAGGGTTGGGTCGGCGTGTGCGGAAAATGGTAGAGCAACTGATAGGCAAATTCGCGCCAGACGATTTCTTTGAGATAAACCTCCGGTCCACGAGGCAAGCCGCTCGGCTGATCGACCTGATATTTCTGCAAGACCGCATGCCAGATCCGCCGCGGGCTGATCTCGCCGAAATGCAAGTGTGGCGAGAGGGACGAGGTGCCCTCGAGAGCGGGCCGATCGCGGTCGCCATCGTAGGTATCGACCCCTTGAGCGAGGAATCGCTTGAGTCGCTCCTGCGCCCCTTGCGCGCCGGGCCTCCAGTGCTGCCGCATCTGCCCTGCCCAGTCGAGGCTCGGCAGCAACCCTAGCTTGTCTAGCGGCTCGGAATGGGGCCAAGCCGTCGGTGCTTGCAACTGCCTGGGTGCGTCGAGTGGCAAGGGAGGTGCCGCACGCTCACACACCGCCCGCCAGTAGGGCGTGTAAACTTGATACGGCCGTGCTTGCTTGGTTTGCACCTCCCAAGGTTCATGCAGCAAGGAAGCATTGAAGCTCTGGACCTTGAAACCTTTTTCACACAGATGTTTCTTGATGGTTGCATCGCGGGAGATCACGGCCGGCTCATAGCGACGATTCCAAAAGAGGGCGTCGGCTTGGGTCTCACGCAGAAGGGTTTCGAGCGTCTGCAGGCTTGATCCCGTGCGGAGGATCAAACGAGACCCCCGCGAGCGGAGATCGGCGTCGAGACGCTCCAGCGAATGATGCAACCACCAACGCGAAGCCGCTCCCGGACTCCACTCCCCCTCCTCCTGGGGTGCCCAGATAAACACAGGCACGACCGCACCGCGTTGGGCAGCGGCTTGCAACGCTGGGTTGTCGTCGAGGCGTAGATCGTGGCGAAACCAAACGAGCGAGTTGGGCATGCGGCCCTCCTTCTCTTCCTCGTAGGGCTGTTTCAACGCATCTTGATGTCTGCCAGGCCTCCATCCACTCCAAGCACCTGCCCCGTCACCCACGATTGGTTGGGATGCAAAAACCACTCGATTGCCGAGGCGATGTCATTCGGCTCACCGATGCGCCCCAGGGGGTGCATGGCCGTGGACATTTTGAGCGCGGCCTCGTTGCCGGTGATGCGGGCAGCCAAGGGAGTGCGGACTAGGCCCGGAGCGACGGCATTGACGCGAATGTTTTTCGGAGCGTAAGTCGCCGCTGCTGCTCGGGTCAAGCCTTCGATGGCGGCCTTAGCCGCGGCGATCGCCTCGTGATTGGGCAAGCCGATGCGAGCCGCGGTCGACGACACCAACACAATGCTCCCGCCGTGTTCCCCCATCACCTTGGCCGCCGCACGCACCGTGGCAAAGGCCGCCGTCAGGTTGGCCTGGATAGTGGCCAAATACTCCGCCTCGCTGGTCAGATGGGCCGGTTTGAGCAAAATCGAGCCGACACAGCAGGCCGCTCCATCGACCCGGCCATGCAACTCGACGGCCTTGGCAAACAGGGCCTCGACCTCCTCGAAGCGGGTGGCATCAGTAGGAACGGCAAAGCCATGAACGGCCTCGGCCAGGGCATGCAGTTTTTCCGAATGCCGCGCCGCGAGTACCAGGCGCGACCCACAGGCGGCCAAGCGTCGGGTCAGGGCCGAGCCGATGCCGCCGGACGCCCCCAGCACGACATAGACCGGAACCGGGTCAAAATCAGGTAGGGTCATCGCGTGTCTCCCCTCAAGTGTAAGCGATGTCGTCGGGCTTGTTCCTGGATGGCTCGACGCTCTATGGCGTCCAGCCGTTCCAGGTTGCGCAATTGCATCGTCATCCGCATGTTGCCTTGAAGCCGTTCCCGGTGCCGCAGCAGAAAATCCCAATACAAGGTGGTAAAGGGACAGGCCCGTTCGCCGGTCGCCTCACCCGGACGATAGCGACACCCCTGGCAATAATTGCTCATCCGTTCGATATATTTGCCCGAGGCCGCATACGGCTTCGAGGCCATCACGCCGCCGTCAGCATATTGCGACATGCCCAGGACATTGGGAAGTTCGACCCACTCAACAGCATCGACATAGACCGCCAAGTACCATTCGTGGATGGCTTGTGGCTGAACACCCAACAACATCGCATACAGCCCCGTGACCATCAGACGTTGGATGTGATGCGCGTAGCCATACTCCAGCGTTTGCGTGATGGTGTGGCGGAGGCAGTTCATGTCGGTCTGCCCGGTCCAATAAAAATCGGGCAAAGGCTCGTGAGCCTCCAGAGCGTTGGACTGGGCGTAATCGGGCATGAAGTGCCAGTACAGACCGCGCACATACTCGCGCCAACCCAGTATCTGCCGGATGAACCCCTCGGCCGAGGCCAAGGGCACCTGCCCCGCTCGATAGGCCGCCTCGGCCGCCTCCACCACCTCCCTTGGGTTGAGTAGCTTGAGATTCAACGCTGCCGAGAGCCGACTGTGGTACAAAAAGACGCGATCGGTCCACATGGCATCTTGATAGGTGCCAAAGTTGGCAAGGCGATGGCGGAGAAAATCGTCCAGGGCGGCCAGTGCCTGAGTACGAGTGACCGGCCAATCGAAGTGCTGCAACGAACCGGGGTGGTCGGGAAAATGCTTGTGGACCTCGGCAAAGACCGCCTGGGTCAGGTCGTCCGGAGCAAAGCTCAGAGGTTCCGGGAGGTGACCCGGACCACTCTTGGGAAAGCTACCGCGATTGTCGGCATCGTAGTTCCACGCGCCGCCGGCCGGCTCCTCGCCCTCCATTAACACCCGATGCTTCTTACGAAGCTGACGATACCAATACTCCAGACGCAGTTGCTTTCGACCGCGTGCAAATTCGGCAAATTCGGCTGGCTCTGCATAAAAATGCCGATCGGGCCGCACCTCGGGAGCAAAGCCAGCCAGCGACCGCGCGACGCGGTAATCGCCCGGCTGCACCATGAGGATACGCTGCGGCCGGAGCTTCTTTAGGTCACGCTGCAGTTGCTCCGCCAGCGACGGCGCGGTCTGACCCAGCGTCCCATAATGGACAGTCAGGCCTCGGCTGCGCAACTCCTGGGCAAAGTGCCGCATCGCCGACAAGAACAAAGCCGTGCGTGTCTTGTGACTCCAAACATGTGTGGATTCTTCACGGACCTCAGCCATCCAGACGGCATCGCAAGTGGGATCGAAGCCGTCCCAGACTGCGGAGTGCCCATCGAGTTGATCGCCCAGAACCACAACAAGGTTTCGCATGCCTCATTGGTAGTCGCCGGACCCCGGCGAAGCAAGCCAGCCCCTGCTCCGAGGACCAGCGTCGGGGTTGGCCTCAGCGGATCGGTTGGAGTGGCTCGGGTTTTTGACCACGAAACTTGCTGGCCCGGAACAAGACCTCGGCCTCGGGTTGCCAGCGGACCAAATCGCGGATGCGGGTTTCATGGCTGGGATGGGTGCTGAGAAACTCGGGTGTGCGTTGGCCCCCGCCGGTCGCCCGTGCCATCCGCTCCCAAAACTTCACTGCCTCGCTGGGGTTATAGCCCGCCGTCGCCATTAACAACAACCCCATGTGATCGGCTTCGGATTCGTGGCGTCGGCCGTAGCTCATGATGCCGAAACGCGCGCCGGCGTTGAGGACCATCAGCAGTTGCCGCCGCTCCGCTTCGCTGATCCCTCCGGCACTGGCCCCAGCCGCTGCTATGCCGATCTGAGCCATCTGCGAATGAGCCATGCGTTCGGCCCCGTGGCGTCCCAAAGCGTGCGAGAGTTCATGGCCCATGACGACGGCCAAGCCGACATCGGTCTGGCAGACGGGCAAGATGCCGGTGAAGACCACCATCTTCCCGCCGGGCAGACAAAAAGCGTTGACTTCTCGGCTCTCGACCAAGCGAGCCTCCCAGGCATACGGGCGTTTCGGCAGCCGCACGGCCTTCAGAAAGGCCGGCTCCTCGGCGGCATCGGCCAGTCGCTTGGTTACTTCTTGTACAATTTGAAAGTTACGGCCGCTGCGGATCTCTTTCGTGTTGGGATCGCGGAGGACCTCTTTGAATGCCTGGATGCCCAGGGCGATTTCCTGCTCGGGCGTCAGGGTGACGATCTGCTTACGGCCAAAGGGACCATCCTGGCAGCCGCGCAGGGCAAAGGCGGCAGCCGCGACGGCCCCGATCAGCAGGGCAAAGAGCAGGCCCATTCCCTTGCGTTGCAACTGAACCATCGTATGGGAAAAAGGATCAGAACTCATACAAACATCCTTCGGAGCGATGAACCCTCTTAGGGTCATCCTAGCCGTCCCGGCCCGGGGTGTCCCGAGGAACGAGTAGCTGTTGCGCATGCCAAGTCTACAGCCTGTAGGTCTACAGCCTGCTCGTCTACCAAACCGTGCGGAGCGTGTCTCGGCGTCGCTGTGATGGCTTGTGTACGAACACTTTGTACGATTACGATTGCTCTTCCTCTGAAGATAAGGGGCGGGGGCCTGCCTCTGTCGGATTCAAAAGCGGACCAGAAGTTGGCAATAAGCCCACTAGGGTAACCGCTGCAAAGGTCAACAACACGCCATCCAGCGGCAGCCGCGGTCCCGAGAGAGCTTCGGCATGGCCCAGAATGTAGGGCAGGGGCACCCAAAAAGCAGCAAGGAACGCCGGGTAGGACTCCCATCGCCAAGCATAACTCCAACGCCAACCGATCAAGGCCAAAGCAAGCATGCCGACTAGCCAAGAGTTCAGAACCATCGGCGCGCGTTGTTGCAAGTCGGCGATGAGGGCTGCCTTCTGCTCGCGTTGCTCGGGGCTGTCGTTCTCATCGGGTTGATATGGGGTCAGCACCACTACGCTGCCATCGCGGAACCACGAATCTCCCAGGTAAAACGCCAAAAAGGCATGGACCCGGCGTTTGATCGTCTGGATCGGCCGAGCCTTGATCTCCTCGAGAACACGCGGTCCGAGTCGGGCATAACGCACATTTTGGTTGTCGATCGCCGAGAGTTCATTGGCCGGGGCGATGGCCCACATCTCGGGCGTGGCGGGTCCTCCTGTAGCTAATTCATTGTTGCCGATCCACAGATGCAGATAGCCCGTGGTGACGATCGGTACGGGGTCTTGGATGGCCTGATAATTCCGCACCGTCCACGGGGCCAACCCAATCACAAAGCCCAAAAAGGCGATGAAGGCCGACAACCAGCCCCGGTCGAGCGACCGGCTGCGGACCAAAAACCAGATGACGCCGGCAAAGCTCAGGGGCAAAAAAGCGGCCCGCACCAGGGCCATCCCCGCCGCTACCAAGCCGAAGAGCAACGAGGAAAAGGCTCCTCCCGTCTCCCCCGCTAGGCCCCCGAGATACACCATCCCCGCTAGAGCAAAGCCAGCCAGCACGCCGTCGTCAATGTTGGCCACCGCGATGATGCTGAAGGGATTCAAAGCCACTAGCAAACCCGCGACGAAGCCAACCAACAAGCTGCGAAACGCACGCCTTGCAAACAGGAAAAACAACACGGCCGTCAACGCCCCCAGAGCCACCTGTGCCCAACGCACGATGCTGTAGAGTTTCTCCGCTTCGATGAACGGGGCCCGGGCTAGCAAGCCGATCAAATACGGATAACCAGGTGAAACGTGGGCTGTTTGCTCGTCCTCTTTGCTGAAGGGAGCTTTGGCGAACAACCCGCCGTCACGCACCGCTTCGATGAGTCGGCGCATTTCATCGGTGGGCATGTCCGGTCGATCGCTGGCCTGCTCTTGGATGCGTAAATATCCCTCGCTGCGTGAACCGTCGGCGGCAAACTGCAAATAGGCCGCACGCGCTCCACCGGCTAGCGCAAGCACGACAAGCAAGAGCAGAAAGTCAAACGGACCGAAGCGGTGTTGTTCCGCCATAGGGAGTTCCTCAACGAGTGACTGGGCTAGGGATTGGTTCTTGAAAGAGATTATCTCGATTGCGAAACCAATCGTCCAGCACCAGCGACTTGCGAGACTCCCAAATGGCTCCTACCATCACTGGATCAACCCGCTTTTGGAGTCTCTTACGATGATCCGCACTGGTTTGGCTCTCTTAGCCATTTTCACTCTGGTCAGCCTGGGACGCTCTCAGGACGAGGAAGAACCCAAACTGCTGGACATCAAACTTTCCGACTGGATCAAACGCATCGATCAGGGCAAAACCGCCAAGGAGCGTCGCCGAGGCATCCTGGCCGTCGAACAGATCGGTTACGCGCGTTCGCGTCAGGTGATTCCGGCCTTGATCAAGCCGCTTCGCGAAGACCAAGAGGCGGAAGTTCGGGTGGCGGCGGCCCGTGCCCTGGGTCGAGCGATGGCCAAGGCCAATGCCGAGGCCCGCGAAGACAAGAAAGAGGAACTGCCGAAGTTTGAGACGGCCCGCGAAGCTCTCACCACCGCCTTACGACTAGACAAGGACGCCAGCGTTCGCGAGGCCGCCGCCGCTGCCCTGGGCGATGTCGGAGCCGACGCCCGCCAAGCTGCCAGCGCTCTGGGAGTGGCTCTCAAGGACAAAGATGTCCGCGTCGTGCGAGCAGCTGCGCTGGCTCTGCGTCGCATGGGCAAAGATGCCAAGGATGCTGCCCGCGATCTGCAAGCTCTGCTGGCCGACAAAGCCGCCGATCTGGAAGCCCGTCTGGAGGCGGTGGTGGCTCTGGGCGTCATCCGCGATGACCTAACGGTCCTCGACACCCTCAAAGACCTCGTCGCCGATTCCAACGCCCCTGCGCCTCTTCGCCGTGCCGCGGCAGAGGCGATCGGTAAATTCGGCAGAGACGGTGCTTCTGCGGCCGCGGTTTTCAACGCGCTACTGCTGAGCAAACAGACTCCTAAAGATGTCAAGGAAGCCGTCCTTGCTGCTTTGGATGCCTTCGGCAACGAAGGGAAACCGGCCATCTCTGGCTTGCTAGCGACTCTGAGCGACGAGGAGCGAGGCCTGCGTTGTTTGGCAATGCAGGCATTAGCCAAGCTCAATCGTGAACTGGGCGAGAAACGCAAAGCCGTCATCCAGGCGGTGACCCAAAACCTCGAGGATGCCAATAGCGAAGTGATCGTCACGGCCCTCGATACCCTGGGCACTTTAGCCAGCGAGGGCTTGGTGGGGGAGACCGATTCGGTCGTCAAGCGGATCGATGCTGTGATCGCACGCGAGGGGAAAAAGCTGTTGCGTGAGGCCGCCTTAGCCGCCCGAGAGAAGATCCGTCCCACCAAGAAAGAGGACAAGTAAGCTGGTGCTGCGGACGTGCCAAGGGCCAAGACGGTTGCAGTCGCAGGAAAATCTGTGGGATTTTACCCTCTCGACATTCTTGCGGAGTTTTGATAGAGTATATTTTCCCAAATTGGTCCGAAGCGCCATAAGGACTCAACGATGTCATCTCCCTCGTCCTCAGATGTCACTCCGCTGACCTTTTTGATCCAACATCAACTCGATGCTTGGGTTCGAGGAGAACGTCCGCGGATCGAGAAGCTTCTCGAGAAAGTCACGATGACTCGTGACGACCCCTTGGCACTGCTCAACCTCATTTTCACGGAAGTCTCGCTCCGCCTGGAGCGCGGGGAACTTCCGAAAAAGTCGGAGTATCTCGAGCGCTTTCCCCAAGTGGGCCAACGCATCGAACAAGAATGGGACCGGATGGTGGCGGCAATGCCTGGTCCAGCCACGCGCGAGCTGGAACTGCCCACCCTCAGCCGCGCCGAGTCCGCCCAGGCTCCCGTATCCCCCCTGGAGCTGCCAGCGCCCCGCTTGGACGATTTCGTCTATCGTCGTGTCTTGGGCGTCGGCGGGATGGGAATTGTCTACCACGCCCAACAACTCTCGCTCCTACGCGAAGTCGCCATCAAGTTTCTACTGGCCGACGGCGATGCCGATCGCTTGGGGCGATTCCAACTCGAAGGGCAGACCCTGGCGAGTTTTCAGCATCCGCACATCGTCTCGATTCATCAGACGGGCATCGCTAACGGCCAGGCCTACATCGTCATGGAATATCTGGGGGGCGGCTCGCTGTCGAGTCGATTGTCCCGTGGGCCGCTCGACCCCCACGAGGCCGTACGCTACCTCATCCCAGTGATCTGGGCGGTCGAGGAAGTTCATCAACACGGCTTGATTCATCGTGATATTAAGCCGGGCAATATCCTTTTCTCGGCGAAGGGACATCCCAAGCTCGCTGACTTCGGCCTAGCCAAATGGCTAGAGAGTTCCAGTCACACCCGCACCGGGGCAATCCTCGGCACCCCCTCGTATATGGCTCCCGAGCAAGCCGGTGCCCCCTGGCCTTTGGGTCCGGCCGCCGACATCTGGGCCCTGGGCGCAGTGTTGTATGCCTGCCTGTGCGGTAAACCGCCCTTCTCGGGGCCGACCGAATGGGCCACCGCCAAGATGGTCTGCGAGAAGGAGCCGGCCCCGATGCCCGAGAGTGTACCTGAGCCGTTGCGTCGCATCTGCCTGCGTTGCCTGCAAAAAAATCCGCAACAGCGTTATCACTCGGCTGGGGAGCTGGCCCAAGAACTGGAGCGTTGGCAAAAAGGCGAACCGGTGCAGACCGTTGCACCGTCCCCGCCTTTGCCCCCGCCTGTTTCTCTGCTGAGCCGCCGGAACCTGCTGGTGGCGACTGCGGCCTCGCTGCCTTTGGCGGGGTTGGGCTTCTGGCTGAGCTTGCGCGAACCAAAACCCAATGGCAACCAAGTGCCCGAGCTGTTTCGCCTCAACGGCAAGTGGATCCAGCCGCGTTGGTTAACTGACGACCTCGCCTCGCAGAGAACCTTGCACGGTAAATATTGCGTCGAATCGGGCAACCTTGCCCTACTGGAGTTGCTCTCCGATCCAGGCATGAACCGTTATCGCTTCAGCGTCGAGGTCCAACATCAAAGCGGCTTTCATGTCGGTCTGTTCGTCGGTTTGAGTTACCATCAGAACAAGTCGATCTACCGTTTCGTTCGTCTGACGTTCGATGACCTTCAGAGCGAAGAGGCACTACGCCAGGCGGTTGTCAACGTAATCGGCTCAGAGGACGACATCCCCAAGGGGCCGATGATCAATCGCATCTCGCTTAGCCAATGCGTTGTCCGTCGAGTGCCCACGCAGATCGAAGATATATCGTTGACCTCTAAAATCTCCGACCGTGCAGCGTTCCATCCGAGTTGTGTCGAAAACCAGGCTCCCTTCCGCAAGCTGGAGATTACCGTCGATCACGACAGCATCTCTGCCCGCATGATCGGCTCGGATCTTCCCGCCGTCGTCGGTGCCACCTTTACCCAACTCGGCAACACCTTACGCGACCACATGAGTTCCATGCCTGCTCTCGCGCATTGCCGCATCGCGGAAGACATGGCGGTACGCGGCGGACTGGGACTGATGGTCGAGCGTAGCCGAGCGGCCTTTCGCAACGCCAAACTAGAAGAACTGGACCCCTAACCTAGGAGACGACCTCTTTATGCCCTTGCAGATCTACTATCCGCCTTTGCAAAATCCGAATGACCCCAATTCCCCGAGAATCGCCCCTTGGGGCGATTGGGTGGCCTACGGTTACAGCGAGGACCCGATCAAGATCTATCGAGCGGAGCTTGTTTCTACTCAGGGAAACCAATATCAGGAGTACCTCGCTGTTCTCCTGGATATGCCCAACGAGTGTACGCATGCTTGGGCAGTTTTCTTTCAAGATGTCGTTCCTCCTATCAGTGGTTACTACACCTTGAAGTTGACCGTTGCTGTATTTAATCCGTCTTGTGACACGCCAGTGGCCCCCCCCCAAGTCATTTCGATCCCCAACATTCAAATACCAAACACGAGTACCGCCGCAGCAGTTACCATCAAACATCCCGAAAATAATCAAAGCTTGCGTCATGAACACTTTGTCGCGTTTGGGAATGTGGCCACTCCGAACGAGCTCGACGCCAAACTCACTAATCCAGCCATGCAAAATTTACCAGTTGATGTCCGCAAACCAAAACCCAATTTCTGGGTGGCACGGCTAGCTCCCGTTCCAGCCTCCCATCGGAGTCCAAACCCCAATCAGACGATTCGATTTACAATCTCCTACAAGGACGGGACGAATGCCGAATTTGTGGATGTGATCATCAATTAGGTGGTCATCTGTTAGCCCATCAGCGAGCGAAATTGCTCGAAGAGATAACTACTGTCGTAGGGCCGAATCGGTTGGCAGTAAACGGGAAGGTTTACCTACCCAACTTACATATAACTTTTCTTTAGCGCGGGTAATGGCCGTATATAATAGTCGCCGGTATCGGCGTTCAACAGCTGGATGATCCCGTTCATCCGTTTTATTCCACTCGGCGTAATTCGGAAGATAACCATCATTACAGTAGGCAAGAAATACGATGCGAAATTCCCATCCCTTAGCTTGATACATCGTATCAACTGCTATGCCGTCCCCTGTTGTGTCTTCTATCTCCGAATTTTTGCTTTTCGAATTTTTTGTTTTTTCTTTATTTTTTGCTTTTTCTTTTAGCGTGTAATAATTTATTTCAGCCTCTTTAAGTTTTTTACATAGATATTTAACCTGAGCATTGGTAGGTACAAAAATAGCTACATCAGATAGGTCTACCCCATCATTTTGTATACTTTGAACTGACTTGATCAAAAATTGTGCTTGTTCTTCCTCGCTGGAAAAGGGATGTAGTGTCGGGCTTGACCCAAATTGGCTCGAGCCCTCCCAATCCTCTGGTGGAGATTGAAATGACTCACTATCAGTGTTTTGTTGTTTGTTACCTAATATCTGTTCCGCAAATAGCCGAATTGCCCCAGTCATTCGATATGAATAGAGTAACTTATGCGAGCGACCGCGTGTTTCGATTCCTAGCTCACGAAGGTTGACCCCACCCTGATTGTAAATTTCTTGCTCAGCATCTCCAACGAGCATAAAGTTGGCCTCATGTCCTTTGCAAAGTGTATATAGCATCAGCAATTCTTGTTTACCGAGATCCTGGAACTCATCGACAATCACAGCATCATAAAGAATTGAACCTTGACTATTTAATAATTCGTTTGTCACCTCCTTACAAACCTGAAACCATGCAATTTTGCCATCTTCTCTAAGCTTTTTGAATACAGACTCGTAGACTTTCCAATACATCTCTCGCTCATGAGATCGCAAAGGAATTCCTCGTCCATGGCGAGGTTCGTTGAGATAATCCTGCAAATTATCTATACCCTTGCGAACAATTACTTTTTCCCATTCGTCTTCAGCAAAGCTAGTTTTAATGCCTCGATTCTCACATTCGCTGATAGTGGTGCTAATATATTTTTTTTCATCTTCTAAATCGCAGGGATTATAATTTGGATTCTTATACTTATTATATAATTCTCTCGCTAGACTGTAAACATTAACAATCTTGATCCGTTCAGATTCTTCCTTGCTACAAAGCCGTTTGAGTTGTTTGCTCAAGAATTGACAAAGACTGCGGGTGAAGGTGGTTAGGAGAACAGATTTTCCATTCTTTGCTAAGAAAGCAGCGCGGTACAGAGCCACGACCGTTTTTCCCGTACCCGCCATTCCCGTGATGCGAACAGGACCATTGAATTCTCCCAGTACCAGCTCTCGTTGGCCTGGAGTCAGATCACGAAGCCATTCCTGGTTTGGTGGTAAAAAATCTGGTTCGTCGTCTTTAATGCTCCAAAGTATGGTTTGTTTCAATTTTGGACGCGGTGGGGGAAGGGGTCGGCCATCAACTAAACCTAAGAGACGAACCCATGAGTCACCATATTCTGGAAATCTACGTTCCAGCTCGTCAATTTGGTCCAAGTTTGTGATTTTCTTAATCTCAGGAACCAATTCAGCGGGAAAATTTAAATTTGTCAGCTCGACCTCACTGTGTCCAGCAAAAAGCGGAGCAGTGGTTGTTCGCTTTGCAGATGAATGTGTCGCTTCAGAAGCCTGATCTTGTAGCACAAGAGACATCCGAACACAGTGCGTTTCTTCATCCCAATCAATTTTTCGATGTTTAATCCAATTATAAGCATCATCGTGCTTGTTCACATGTAACAAATAATATTTATTGGAGCGCTCAAGTAAAATAGCGCGGATTGATTGACTAACGCGAGCGGAGCGAATGTCTGGAGATATACTTTTTTCAACATGCTCAATATGAATACCACTACGAAGGTGATTTTCATTTAATTTACGAATGAAATCCAGAATCTTGCCACGATTAGTCATCGAAAAGTTTTTAGTCGATTCAAGAAAACAATTACAAACAATTACTTCTCTCTTCATGAGGATAACCCCTCACTCCATCAGCGCCCGAAATTGCTCAAACAGATAACTACTGTCGTGGGGGCCGGCGGCGGCTTCGGGGTGATATTGCACACTAAACGCCGGCACACTGCGATGCCGCATCCCCTCTAGGGTGTGGTCGTTGAGGTTGATGTGGGTCGGCTCCAGGTCCGCGGGCAGATCTTCTAGCCGTATCGCAAAACCGTGATTCTGCGTCGTGATCTCGACCCGGTTGCTCAGCTGATTCAGCACCGGTTGATTGGCCCCGCGATGCCCAAACTTCAGCTTAAACGCCTTGGCCCCACACGCCAAACCGAGCAACTGATGCCCCAAACAGATGCCAAAAATCGGCCGATACCCCAGCAGTTCGCGGATCGTGTCAATGGCGTAGCCCAAAGGCTCCGGGTCGCCCGGCCCATTGGAGAGAAAAATCCCATCGGGCCGATGCGCTTTGACCTCGTCGGCGGTGGCGGTGCCCGGCAGCACGGTGACCTTGCAGCCCACCTGCACCAGGCAACGCAAGATGTTGTACTTCATGCCGTAGTCCAGGGCCACCACATGATGCGTCGGAGCGTGTAACGGCAAATGAGTGCAAAGCTCGCTGCTAAAGCCTTCGGTCCAATGAGATGGGCCGGGCGGCACCACCTCTCGCACCAGATCGCGCCCTACCAGACGCGGACAGGTACGGGCTTTGTGTACCAGCGAGGCACTATCCAGATCGCGTGTCGATAACACCGCCATCATCGCGCCGTGGACACGCAATCGCCGCACCAAAGCGCGGGTGTCGATTCCTTCCAATCCTAAGATGCCGTGCCGTTTCAGATAAGCCGCGAGGTCTTCCGTCGCGCGGTAGTTGCTGGCCAGGGGCGAGCGCTCGCGTACCACAAACCCCTCGACACGCGGCCGTTGCGATTCGTGATCCGATTCGTTGACACCATAATTGCCGATTTGCGGATAGGTCATACAGACAATCTGACCCGTGTACGACGGATCGGTCAAAATCTCCTGATAGCCGGTCATCGAGGTGTTGAAGACGGCCTCGCCGAAGACCTCCCCCTCAGCCCCGAAGGAGACCCCCGAATAGACGGTGCCATCTTCCAGCGCCAATTTTGCAGGGGTACCCATCGAAGCATTACTCCTTTTGACGGATGAGGAAGAACAAGGAAAGCTCAAAACTCCGCCCAGCCCGGCACACGCGGAAAGGGAATCACGTCGCGTATGTTGGCCATCCCCGTGACGAACTGCACGGTACGTTCTAACCCCAAACCAAAGCCAGAGTGCGGCACGGTGCCAAAGCGACGCAGATCGAGATACCAGCCGTAGGTCTCGGGCGAAAGATGCTGCTCGGCCATGCGGGTTTGCAGCACGTCGAGGCGTTCCTCGCGTTGGCTGCCGCCGATGATCTCGCCGACGCGGGGCACCAGCACATCCATGGCCCGTACGGTTTGGCCATCCTCGTTCAAACGCATATAGAATGCCTTGATACCGCGTGGATAATCATACAAGATGACCGGCGACTGGAAATGTTTTTCCGTCAGAAAGCGTTCGTGTTCGCTTTGTAAGTCGATGCCCCAGCGCACGGGAAATTCAAACGTCTGACCCGACTTGAGTAGAATATCCACTGCCTCGGTGTAGGAACAACGGATGAACGCGCTCTTGATGATGCCCTCCAAGGTGCTAATGACGGACTTTTCGATCCGATCATGAAAAAAGGCCAGGTCGTCGGCACACTTGTTCAAGGCATCGCTAAAAATCCGTTTGAGGAACGCCTCGGCTAATTCCATGTTGTCTTCTAACTCATAAAAGGCCATCTCGGGTTCGATCATCCAGAACTCAGCGAGGTGGCGAGAGGTGTTGCTGTTCTCCGCGCGGAAAGTCGGGCCAAAGGTGTAGACCTTGCCCAAGGCACAGGCGTAGGCTTCGGCTTCGAGTTGGCCCGAGACGGTCAGATAGGTTCCCTTGCCGAAGAAATCGCGGGAGAAGTCGATTTCGCCGGCTTCGTTCTTGGGCGGCTTGGCCAAATCCAAGGTTGTGACGCGGAACATCTGCCCCGCCCCTTCGCAGTCCGATGCCGTGATAATCGGCGAATGCACATAGTAAAAGCCGTTCTCCCAGAAAAATTCATGGATGGATCGGCAAATCTGGCTCCGCACCCGCGTGACAGCCCCAAAGGTGTTGCTGCGCGGCCGCAGATGGGCCTGCTCGCGGAGAAACTCCATGGAGTGGCCCTTTTTCTGCAAAGGATAGGTTGCGGGATCGGCTGGGCCGTAGATGCGAACGGCTGACGCTTTGACCTCGGTAGGCTGGCCCTTGGCCGGCGAGGCGAGTACTTCGCCTTCCACCGCGATGCTGCTGCCAACACTGAGTTTGAGAATCTCCGTTTCGTAGTTGGGTAGCGAGGCCTCGGCGAGAATCTGGACGTTGCCCAGGCAGGAGCCATCGTTGAGTTCAATAAACGAAAAGCCACCCTTGGAATCGCGGCGGGTACGAACCCAGCCCCGCAACAGGACTCTTTTGCCGACCGCTTCCACTTGACGCGCCTGTGCTACCGAGATCTTTTCCATGATGCCCTCATGCCTCCGTTTCTGTCATGCTATCGCCTGTGATCCAGTCTGAGCAGGGGGGGCGAAAGGCTGTTGCTCCCGTTGGGGTCTCGTTGTGACCTTCTTGTAACCGCTGTCTGTTTCGAGTAAAGTAAGTTTACTCCGTAGCGATGCAACTTTCGGAGACTCCCACCGATGCGACCCACCTACACACTGTCTCTGCTGCTGTTTCTCCTGTTGGCCCCGATTTCTCTGGCGGCAGAACGCATTGACTACCTGCGAACCATCAAGCCCTTGCTGGCGGCCCGCTGTTATGCTTGCCACGGGGCGCTCAAGCAAGAAGGGGGGCTGCGACTCGACACGGTGGCCTTGGCGAAAGCAGGCGGGGACCACGGGCCGGCCCTGGTGCCAGGCAACCCAGCGGATAGTCTGCTCCTCGCTCGCGTTCGCGCCAAGGGCAAACGCCGCATGCCTCCGGCCCATGAGGGCGAAGCTCTGCAGGCCGACGAAATTGCATCTCTTGAACAGTGGATTCGTCAAGGAGCCGCTGCACCCACCGACGAGAAGCCCGAGCCAGACCCCAAAGAGCACTGGGCCTTTCGCCCGTCGGTTCGGCCTCCGCTGCCCGAAGTACGCGACGCGTCCTTTGGCCACAATCCCATCGACCGTTTTCTGCGCAGTGCCCAAGAGGCGCGGGGCCTGACGCCGATTGGCCCGGCCGAGCGTGCCCTGCTGCTACGCCGCGTGACGCTCGATCTGATCGGCCTGCCCCCCACCCCTGACGAGCTGGACGCCTTCCTGTCCGATCCTCGCCCCGACGCCTACGAGCGTGTCGTCGAGCGGCTCTTAGCCAGTCCGCACTATGGCGAACGCTGGGGGCGACACTGGCTTGACATCTGGCGTTACTCCGATTGGTGGGGATTGGGGGCCGAAGTTCGTAACAGCTCCAAGCATATCTACCACTGGCGCGATTGGACCATCGAGTCGCTCAATGCCGATCTCGGCTACGACGAGATGCTGCGGCAGATGTTGGCGGCCGACGAACTCTACCCCAGCGATCTCGCTAAACTGCGGGCCACTGGCTACCTGGTGCGGCCGTACTTCCGCTTCAACCGCAACACCTGGCTGGAAGAGGTGGTGGAACACACGGCCAAGGGCATGCTAGGAATCACGATGAATTGTGCCAAGTGTCACGATCACAAATATGATCCGATCGAGCAGGTCGATTTTTATCGCTTCCGTGCCTTTTTTGAACCGTATCAAATCCGCATGGAGATGGCCGGGCAAGAAACCGATTTTGAGAAGAACGGCATTCCACGGGTGTATGATTGCAACCCCGAGCGAGATACCTATGTGTTCATCCGTGGGGATGAAAAGAATCCTCGCAAAAAACCGATCGCGCCCGGGGTGCCGGCCCTGTTGGGAGGCAAAATTGCGATCCAGCCGATCACCCTTCCTGTGGAGGCCGCTGCTCCCCATCTCAAGCCCGAGGTCGTGCAAGCCTATCTGCATCAAGCCGAAAAGCAGCTGCAAACCGCCCGGCAGCAGCACGACCATGCCAAGACCAAGGGCGATCCTGTTGCTTTGGCCCTAGCCGAAAAAAACCTCGCCCTGGCCGAGCGACAGTTGGCTCGGGTGCAGGCGGTGTCGGCGGCCGATCGGGCCAAGGGAACCCCCGCCTACGAGCAAGCGGCCCGAGCGGCTTATCAGGCCGAGCAGGCCGTCGCCGTTGCTCAGGCCGAGCTGACGCTCGCGCAGGCTCAGGCCGAGCGCACCAAAGCCAACGACAAAACTCGTCCCGACGCCGAGAAAAAGGTTGCTGCCGCTCAAGCGGCTTTGACCGCCGCGCGGAAAAAGGCTGAATCCCCGGGCACGAGCTACACCTCGCTACGCGGGGCGCTCAAGACGCCCGAGTCAAACCTCGAGACCGACGCCAGCCGCTTGAAACCGTTCCCCAGCACCAGCACGGGCAGGCGGGCGGCGTTGGCGGCCTGGATCACCGCTCGCCACAACCCCCTGACCGCCCGCGTCGCGGTCAACCATATCTGGATGCGTCATTTTGGCACGCCGTTGGTCGCTACCGTGTTCGACTTTGGCCGCAAGGGAGCGCAGCCGACCCATCCCGAGTTGCTGGACTGGCTGGCTGTGGAGTTCATGGAGTCGGGCTGGAGCATGAAGCATGTGCATCGGCTGATGGTTACTAGCCAGACGTATCGCTTGGCCAGTGCCACGCGCCAAGCGGTCGCGCAGCGGGGCACCGACCCGGAGAATCAGACCTACTGGCGGATGAACTCCAACCGCATGGAAGCGCAACTGGTGCGCGATAGTTTGCTGGCCCTGGCTGGTGACCTCGACCCGATGCTAGGGGGCCCACCACTGCCGGCCAAGAGCGAGCATCGCCGACGCAGTCTGTATTACTTCCATTCGCATAATGAAGAAAACAAATTTCTCACACTCTTTGATGATGCCAACGTGCTGGAATGCTACCGCCGCAGCAATAGCATCGTGCCTCAGCAAGCGTTGGCCTTGCAAAATAGCCGGCTCGCCCTGCAAGCGGCACAGCGGATTACGGCCCGGCTCGACAACGTCGCCCGCAACGGAGACGAGGCCTTCGTCCGAGCCGCTTACCTGTTGCTGCTGGCTCAGCTGCCCAGCAGCGACGAGATGCAAGAGTGTACGACGGCTCTGGGGGAGTTAACCGCCCTGGCTGTGAAAGAGAAACGCCCGCAGCCGCGTCGCTTCGCGCGGACGGCGTTGATCCACGCGTTGCTAAACCTCCACGATTTTCTCACCATCCGCTAGAATCCAGCCCATTGAGATGAGGTGCCCTCCTATGCGATCTTCTCCTTCTGCTTGCCGTGGTTGTCATCGCCGAACCTTCTTGGCCGATCTCGGCATGGGCTTTACCGGTTTGGTTCTGGGCGCGATGTTGGCCGAGGAAAAGGGCGTGCAAGCAGCGGCGGCCTCGCTGCCACGCAAGCGGGCCAAAAGCATCATTTGGTTGTTCATGAATGGAGGCGTGAGTCATCTGGAAACCTTTGACCGCAAGCCCCTGCTCGACAAGTACGCGGGCAAGACCATCGCCGAGACGCCGTTTAAAAGCGTTCAAGACCCCGACAAGCTCAAGCTGGCCCGCGTCGTCGTCGTCAACGATGCCAACGGCCAGCAACGAAATCGCTTGTTGGCGACGCAGGTCGGCTTCAAGAAACGGGGTAAGGCGGGGCTGGAGATCAGCGATTGGTTGCCGCATCTGGGCGAGTGCAGCGAGCATCTGGCGATCGTGCGGTCGATGTATACCACGGACGACAACCATGGCGCGCAGACGCAGTTTCACTCAGGTAGGCACATGCTCGACGGCGAGTTTCCGACGCTGGGCGCATGGGTGCATTATGGGCTGGGTACGCTGAACAAGAACCTGCCGCAGTTCATTTCGATGGGCACACGGGAGTACTGGAACGCCAAGGACGGGCATTATCTCGGGCCAGAGCATGACGCGGTGCCACTGCGCATTGATCCGAATCACCCGCTGGATTTTGGCCGTCCGGAGTTGCCACGCACCCGGGCGGAGCAGGAAATCAATTTCAAGCTCGTGGGTCGGCTCAACACCCTACGGGGGGTAGAATATCCCGATGACCAGGCCTTGACTGCCCGGATCAAAGCGTATGAGCTGGCGGCGCGGATGCAAACCTCGATCCCCGAGGTGTTGAAGTTCAGCGAGGAAACCGAAGAGACCAAGAAGCTCTACGGCATCGATGAAGCCCCGACGCAGGCGTTTGGTATGCAGTTGTTGGCGGCCCGGCGGTTGGTCGAACGCGGCGTGCGTTTCATTCAGATTCAGCACGGAGGTGGCGGGGCGGGAGCTTGGGACGCCCACGGCGGCTTGAAAACCAATCACGCCAACAATTGTAAAGCCGTGGATAAACCGATTGCTGGCCTGATCAAGGATCTCGCGCGACGCGGACTGCTCGACGAAACCCTGATCGTCTTTGGCACCGAGTTTGGCCGCACCCCCGGCACCCAGGGCAGCGATGGCCGCGACCACCACATCTACGGCTTCAGTGTGTGGTTGGCCGGGGGCGGCATCAAGGGCGGCCTCGTCCATGGGGCCACCGATGAGATTGGCTTCCATGCCGTCGAGCATCGCCATTATGTCACGGATATTCATGCGACGATTTTGGATCGGCTCGGCCTGGATTCGCGCAAGCTAGAGATTCCTGGCCGCAAACGCCTGGAGATCGACCACGGCAAACCGATCCGCGAGATTTTGGCCTGAAGCCCACTCAGGTCGCCACGACGATCGAGCAATCCTCAGGCAACACCGAGGAGGACTCGGGGGGCGTCTCGTAGCAAGAGAGCGGAGCCTCGACGAAAAGGCGATCCCGCCAACAGGTGTCTTCGTCGTTGGGAAGCAGACCCGGATCCAAAAAATCGGCCAGGGGCGGCAAGTCCAACGCGGGCGGTTGCTGGGCGGCTCCTGCGAGTAGGCCAATGGTGAATTTCCTAGGAGCGGGCGGGGGAGGCATCTGCTCGAAGTCAGCCCGCATCACGAAGTCGGCCGCGAACACGCGATCCAAGACCTCCACGTCGCCGGTCCGAGCCGCAGGCGGTGCCGCAATGCTGCTTGGAGCGGCCACAGCGATCGTGATACCGGCTACGGCAGGGGGCGGAGTGAGGGTGGCCGACGGAGTCCAACGTGATTCGAGCCATTCCACAACGGGACGAAAGAAACCAGCAACACGCCGCATGAATCACCCCCCCTTGCATACCCTGGCAGACACTTCTTCTTGGCATCGGCCAGGGGCTTACCTCGGTGCAGTGCCCCTTCGCAAAAATCTCAGCAGTTAGCCGATCCGAGCTGCGGTCGTGTCGGTGAAGCATGAGGGGTAAAGAGCGAAGAGTTTGCGGGGAGGCATCAGCATTACCGCACCGAAGGAAAACGCGTGAGCAACTCTTCGACAACGGCGAAGTGAACCTGGGCCAGATTCAGCCGTTCCAAGCGATCGGCCGGTTTCTCATACAGTTCCGGTTCGCCGTCGCTGGGCACGCGCAGATACCACGTTGCTGTCCGCACGCCGCGTTCCGTCGGAGTAGAAAACACAACCGCTTCGGGTGCGGGGCTGGTGCCGAGCAGATCACGCCCCGGAAAGGTCAGGCCGAAGCGAGCGGCAAGGGTCGGAGCCAAATCACTCGCTGCCGAAAGCGAAGCGATACGTCCACCTGCTGCCACACCCGGACCAACGACAAACAGGGGCAAATGAACGCGAGGCTCACGCAGGGGGCCATCCAGGCCGACGTAGCCATGTTCGCCCAAGGACAACCCCTCATCACTGGTGACGAACAGCGTCACGTCATCGGCCAGACCATCGAGCAACTCAGCCAGGATGGCATCGGCTTGCATGACGGCAGCGGCATATGTAGATTGTAACGAAAGGTAGAGGCGATCCTGCTGCGGGTCGATCGGACCAGGCGCTGGGTTGAGAATCGGTTCCAAAAGCTCTTCTTCGGGTAGGTATTCCAACCCCTGGGTTTCCTGATCGGTTTGCGGTTCTTCGGCAAGCGAGGTTGGTTCGGGGGTCGCTTGGGCGTCAGGATCGGCGGCCGCGGTGGTTGGCTCATCGGGCGGGAGAAAGACGCTGTCGAGAAACGAGGGGGCAATCTGCCAGGGGGGCAAGAGCAGGGCGAACTCGACCCAGAGGAGGCCTTCGAACCCGCCGCGCACCAGCTTGCGAGCTGCCTTGAGGGTTTTCTCTGGATCGGCAAAGAACTGGCCTGGCTCACTGGCCTGGCTCTGCTGCGGCGATCCCTCACGCAGGATACGAACCGGCACCTGGGCCGCCTCCAGGGCCGACAGCCAAGCGGGGTCGTGCAAGGCGGTCTGCCCTGGTCGATCGGCAAAATGCCAATCGAACAAGGTGCCGGCCTCGGCGAGCAGGTCGAAGTTAGGCGTGTCGATCCAACGATTGCCGTAGGGACTCAGGTAGGCGGTCTGTAGCCCCCGTAGGACAACCACGAGAACCTTCATCCGTGGATCGCTCACTTGGCAAAGTCGGCAGGCTTGCTTTCCTTGCGATACTTGCCAAAGCCGAAGGGCGTGGCTTTGTATTGGCCGACGAGATCGACCTTGAGCGTCGGGGTGATTTCCTTCTCCAGACCCAGCAGATAAAAGGTCGCATTAACCAGCAAGCGTCGCAGGCCGGCGCTTTCGAGGTCCTGGGCCGAGCAGCAAGTGCAGCAGAAGGTTTGGGTCGTCACGCCCTGGCGCGGGGAATAATCCTTCAGCCAGGCAATCGGCATCATGGGGTCATTTTTTTTGCCTTCGACGGGCGGATCGGTCGGCTTCATCCCCTTGACGACCTGACCGAGAACCAAGGGCCGGGCTTCCTTGGGCAGACGCACGCCGTAGACATCGGTCGGCCCCCAGATGTCGCCATCCTTCAGGCCACGCAGAATGGGGTGATCCTTCTCTTTCGCAACCAAAATGCCACGCGTCGATTCGGTGCCGTGCCCACCGTGATGCGTGAACCAAGTGTCGCCGAACACCTGCTTGCCGAAGCCCTGCTCCCAGCCTTTCTCGGTGCTGTCCCACGACCACTTGTAGTAGGAGCGGCCTTTGGGAATCTTAAAAGCGTGGGTGCTGGTTCGCAGGCCGAGGATGGGTTTGCCCGTCTGCAAGTAGTCGTCGAGATGTTGGAGTTGTTCATCCGGCAGATTACGGAAACGTATAAACAGAATGAGCAAGTCGGCACTTTTCAGCGTTTCCAGGCCGGGGATGTTGGTTTGCCAGTCGGGTTTGACATACCCGGTCTTGGGGTCGATGGCAAATAATACAGTGGTCTTGAAGCCGTGATGCGTGCTGAGGATGCGAGCGAGTTGCGGCAGGGCCTCCTCGGAGCGGTATTCGTCGTCGCCGCTGACCAAGACGATGTGTTTGCCCTTGCCGGGGCCTTGGCCACCTGGAAAGCTCAGCAGATGGTCCTCCGCGGCCCAGACGCACAACAACAGGATCGACAGCATCACAACCACTCCTACGGGAGAGAGAGACGGCTCAAGCTCACTAACGATTGTAGCGGTTTGTGTGTGGGCGACGAGGGGGGCGGGAGTCGTCCGAACGGCCCAGCGTCAGACGACACCGCGTCTAGACCATTTGGGTTTGGCGATTGCGCACCCGAAGCGAGCGACCACAACACGGACAGGCGACCGGCTGGGAGGGCAGATCGCGGACCTGGATGACATAACGGCACGAGGGACAGGTGTAGCTAAATTGCAGGCTGCGGCGTGGCCCTCCGAACAGGCGACCCAGCATCGAAGGCGGCTCCTCTTTCTCGAAGGGGGTGGCCGTCACCACAAAGGGGGTTTGCTCTTGGCCTTCGATTTCGAGGAAATAGACCATGCCGTCTTCTCCACCTAGCGCGAATTGCAGGCCGTTGGGCGACAGCGCGCTGCTGAGGGATTTGAACGGCGTCTGGATGTGCTCGACAACGGCAAACACCGGAGCCACCATGAGAAACATGCGGCCAACACTGTCGACAACAAGGACCGATTCGCCATCCAGCAGGAAGGAACAGCTACGCACCTCGGCCCCGATGTTGACGGTAGCCAACTCGCTGAACTGTTCCATGTCCCACAGGCGGAGGGTGGTATCTCGCGAGCCGGTCAGGGCCATGCGGCCATCCGGTGAGAGGCTAAAGCAGGTGATGCGGTCGGTGTGCCCCGCCAGGGTGACGCGTTCCCGTAGCAGTTTGAGATCCCACACCTTGAGAGTGGCATCGTAGGACCAGGAATACAAGCTCTCGCCATCCAAGCTAAAGCGACAGCCTGCCACAATGTCACTGTGGTTGCCGAGAATTTTGCCGTCTTGCAAGGAATCGACACGGCGCAGGGACACCTGTCGATCCCAGGAAGCGGTAGCCAACCACTCGCCATCAGGGGAGAAATCAAGGCCCGAGATCGGTCGGGTGTGCGCCAGGTGCGAAGCTATTACGCTGTGCGACACCCCATCCCACACACTTAGAAGCCCTTCCATCGAGCCGGCCAACCAGTATTGCCCATCCGGGGAAGAGATGCAGGCCGAGAGCGGCTTGGGACTAGCATAGAGCGAAGTGATGGTACTAGCCGTTTGAGCATCCCACAAACGCAAACAGCCATCCCATCCCGCCGAGAGCAGATAAGCTCCATCGGGAGTGTAGGAAGTGCAATAAACTTCACCCTCGTGTTTGTCGCAAGGACCAGATGCTTCTACGAGACGCAACGTGCCCACGACACTTTACCCCCATCGCATGGCCGCTCGACGCTGACACCGTTACAGCGTGCCTAAATCGAGCATAGCTTATAGATTGTGGGCTGGCGTGGACTTCTCGCCGTCACCCAGGAAAAAATTTTCTCTCCGCTTAATTGGTGGCAGCCGATTCCAGCTCCGCCAAAAGACGCTTGACGATCACCCGCAATTTCTTCTCGGCAGTGTTGGCCGTTGCGAGGATGTCCGGCAAGTTGACCGGCTCCAGGGCGTCTGGCAGACACATATCGGTAATAATCGACAGGCCGATACTCTTCAGGCCGGCATGCACCGCGGTGATGATTTCCGGCACGGTGGACATGCCGACGGCGTCGGCACCGATCATCCGCAAGAAGCGATATTCGGCCCGGGTTTCCAGATTGGGGCCGGGCACGGCCACGAAAACACCTTGTTGGCAAGGGATCTTCTCCTCTAGGGCGATGCGTTTGGCCTTTTGCAGCAACTCCCGGTCATAGGGTTGGCACATATCCGGGAAACGAATGCCCAGGCGTTCATCGTTCGGCCCCCGCAGCGGATTTTCCATAAACAGGCCGATATGATCTTCGATGAGCATGAGGTCGCCCTTGCGGAACTGTGGGTTGAGGCCACCGCTGGCATTGCTCACCACTAGATACTCGCAGCCCAACGCTCGCATGACCCGCACCGGCATGGTGATCTGCTGCGGCGTGAACCCTTCGTAGCCATGTAGCCGGCCTTCCATCGCCACCACGCTTTGGCCGCTTAGCTTGCCGCAGACGAGGCGACCAGCATGCGAGGGAGCGGTGCTGACGCAGAAATGCGGAATCTCGCTATAGGCGATCGTCGCCTCGGCGATGATCTCCTCGGCCAGACCTCCCAGCCCGGTACCTAAGATGATTCCCACCCGCGGTTTAGCTGGCCACTTGGCCCGAATGGCGGCGGCGGCTTCTTGAATCTGCTCGTACACTATTGTTGTCCGTGAGCTGTTAAATCCCCGGCGAGGACCACTCTCGCCCCGTATACTCTCTGGTCTTACGAATATTGTTGAGCATCAGACAGACCCCACAGTCCAGCTTGGTATGAAATCATGGCCGTCAATCTCACCCCGCAATATCACGAGGCCGAGGCTGCTTACAAGAAGGCGACCACGGCCGAGGAGCGTCTGGAGTGCCTGCGCCGCATGTGGGTGGAATTGCCCAAACATAAAGCCAGCGAGAAACTCCAGGCCGAACTCAAAACCAAGATCAGCGAGACCAAAAAAGAAGTCGAGGCCGAACGCCGCTCCCCCAAAAAGGGGGGCCCGAGCTTCAAGATTCCCCGTCAAGGGGCCGGCCAGGTGCTGCTCATCGGCGGTCCAAACGCCGGCAAAAGCCGCATCCTCAGCCGCTTGACCCGGGCCACGCCGGAGGTGGCCCCCTATCCATTTACCACACGCGAACCCTCGGCCGGCATGATGGACTGGGAAGATGTCCGCGTGCAACTCATCGACACACCCCCCATCACCGCCGACTACCTCGAAGGCTATCTGGCCAACATGATCCGTGTGGCCGATCTGTGCGTGCTGTGCGTCGATCTGGGCGACGATGAAGGGATCTTCGCGGCTGAGGCCGTCCTGAACCGACTAGGTCACAAGACGGTGCTGATCGGTCAGGTGCCCGAGGATCCCGAAGATCCGACGATCGAATACATCAAAACGATCGTCGCGGCCAACAAGATGGCCAGCGAGGGAGCGCAGGAGCGGCTAGCGATTCTGCGAGAGATGCTGGGCGAGCGTTTTCCTTATGTGCTGCTGGATGCCGAGTCGGGTCAGGGCATCGAGGAGCTACGCCAGGCCATCTACAAGGCCCTGGATGTGATCCGCATCTATAGCAAACGCCCCGGCAAGCCAGCGGACCTGGACGCGCCGTTCACCGTGCCACGCGGTAGCACCGTAGCGCAGTTCGCTAGCGAAGTCCATCGCGACTTCGCCGAGAAGTTAAAGTCAGCCCGCATCTGGGGGACGGGGGTCTTTGATGGACAAAGCGTGACGCGCGATCACATCCTGCACGACAAGGACATTGTCGAACTGCACGTGTGAGGCGCTGCGGTTCTGCGGCCTGCGTTACTTGCCGCGGGCCTTGTCCAGGGCGTTGGCAAAGCGAAGCGTCGCGGTAGGCAGAGTTAATTTGAAGCAGAAGCGGTTGCTACTCACCGTCCCTTCGAGGCGGACGCGATCGTCCCCGCTGCCAAACGCTTTCTTGGCCGCCTCGGGAGCATCTTTCATCTGGGCATCCACCAAGGCCAAGGCTGGCGCTAAGGCTCGCAGACTCATCTCCAGACGCAGCGGTACGGCAGTAGTCGGCTTGGTCGTCAGAGCATCCTTAAGGACTTTCAGAGCGTCGGCTCCGCCAGCTACCATCAACACCTCGTCACGCAAGGCAAAATAGAGTGGCCCCTCGCCGAGCAGTTCGCGAGTCGTAGCGTCAAGCCGCTCCTGCTCAGCCCGGTGGATGTGAATCTCCCCCAGCTTGTCGGCATCGAGCTTTAGCCCGCGTTGCGACCGGGCGGTCAGCTTGCTGTAGCTTTCTTTGAGGCCCGCTTCGAGCTTCTTGCCCTGATGCACTGCCACGGCCAGTAGCACGGTATAACGGCCCGCCTTGTCCGGGCCGCGCATCTGGGCAGCCACATCCACCGAGCCGGCCTTGAGCGTGGGCAGCAACCCTTTGGCGAGAGGTTCGGCCGTCTCGCGTTCGTGGGCCTGCAAGAGATCGAGCAAGTCGTTGACATTTTTGTCGATGAGCGTGAGCAGGGTTTTATTGGTAAACGTGGGAAAGACCAACTGCATGGCTCCGGTTAGGGCCGCCTCGCGAGCCAACACGCTGACCGCGGGACTTTGTCGGGTGCTGGCTTGGGCCAGCTGCTTGGCCAGCTCGGTGCCCTCGCGAGCCGAGCCGGTCATTTCGAGGCGTAGTTGCTCTTGTTTGCCATCGACGTTTAAATGCAATTCGAGGCGTTGACCTTCTTCGAGCAACGATTTCATCCAAGCAGTGGCATCCTCGACCAAGGCATCCCGCAGCGGGTCCGCCTCGCCGTTGGCATCGCTTTTCCATTCGCTGAGTTGCAGACCGATCATGCTCACGGCCAGCTTGCGTAACGGCTCGGGAATGGCAGCGAGGTGGAGCAGCAACGAGAGGCTGGCCTGGGTCCGTCCCAGGGCCTGCTCGGGCTTGGGCAGGTCGGCAGCAGCGGGGAGTTTGGTCCCCTCGGTGAGTTTGAGCATGGCATACACATAACCATGCGCAAAACGAAACATCACTTGATTGATGAATGGGATGCCCTCGATCGTCACGCGGTAGCTGCCATCGGCTTGTTTTTTCGGTTCGTGGCCCAGGCTGGCGACAAATTTCAAAAAGGCCGGCTCGTCGGCAATCGGCAACAACAGGAACAGGGGGCTTTGATCGAGCTTGACGTTTAACTCGGCGCTAAGGCCCAGGGGTTTTTTGGTGTCAACGCCTTCAAGCCCTTTGGGGCCGGTGCGGGCCAGCATTGCTTTCTCAAACGCGACGCCTTCGTCCTCGCGGTCGGCCTTTTTAAAGAGATGACGCAGGTCGGCGATGAGTTGATCGAGGGAGGCGGCCCGCAAGATCACGGCAGGCTCGGCGGCGGGACAAAGCGAGACACAGACCAGCAGGGCCAACAGGGCACGTTTTGCAGGCATGAGCGTCGAGGCTCCTTCTCGTTCGCGGTTCACCACTATAAACCATCATGGCTGCCGGCTCACAAGCCAGCCATCGTTTGAACCCCCATTCTCTCCGAGGACTACCCATGCGTGCAACGGCAGGTTTCAGCGTCTCTCTCGGGGCTTTCAGCGGCCTGGTGGTTATGCTGGCCCCCCTCTGGACCTCGTTTGGATTGGTCGCGCGGGCGGCGGAGCCGGCCCAGGTGCCAGCAATCCGCATCGAGCGCGACAAGCAGGGCATCGCCTGGTATGCGGGCGATCATCTGATCACGCGTTATCACACGGCCGAGAAGCACGCCAAGCCGTTCTTTTATCCTTTGCAACCGTTGCCGGGCAAGGGCGTGACGCGGTCCTGGCCGATCGAGGAGGGCGGCGACGAGAAGAAGGATCACCTCCACCACCGGTCGCTGTGGTTTTGTCATGGCGATGTCATTCCTGAGGGCATCGAATACCGCAAAAGCAGTGACAAGCACGTCAAAGGCGTGGATTTTTGGTCCGAGGCCAAGAATCACGGCAAGATCGTCTGCCGTGAGGTCACGCTCGCCAAGGAAGCGGGACGCGTGGTGACTCGCAACGATTGGCGTGAGCCGGGCGGCAAGAAGATTCTCGACGAAACCCGCACGCTCACGCTCAGCGCTCTGGGGCCGGATCGCTTTTTGCTGGTGTTCGACATCGACTTGCACGCCAGCGAGTGTCCGATCACCTTCGGCGACACCAAGGAAGGGGCGCTAGGGGTGCGGGTCCGCAAGACGATTGCCCTGGAGACCAGCAACAAAAAAGGTCAAATGATCAACGACAAGGGCGACAGCGGTGAGTTGGCGCTGTGGGGGAGGCTGGCCAACTGGGTGGACTACAGCGGCCCGCTCGGACCCGATGGCCCCGTGGGCGGCGTGGCTCTCTTCGCCGATCCCAACAACCCCAGCGCGACCGGCTGGCATGCCCGGGCCTATGGGCTGTTGGCCGCCAATCCGTTTGCCCGAGCCGGCAGCAAATTCCCCGACCGCAGAGGCAACACGACTCTGATCCGGCTGGCCAAGGGCGAGCATCTGAAGCTCCGCTATGGCGTCTATGTGCATGCCGGTGATGTCAAGTCGGGCGGCGTCGCCGAGGCTTTTAAGGTGTTTGCCAAATGATTCCGAACCGCTATTACGTCGGGCTAGATGTAGGCGGCAGTGCCATGAAGGCCGGTGTCGTCGATGACCACGGCCGACCGCTCAGCTCTGTCAGCCTGCCCACAGAAGCGGAGCGTGGCCCCGAGGCCGGTCTGCAACGCATGGCCGAGACCATCCAGGCGGCGATCCAGGCGGCCGGACGCACCCTGGACGACATCGCAGCGATCGGGGTGGCGACGCCGGGGTTGATGGACATTCCCGCGGGGATCATCACGCAATCGGTGAACTTGCCCGGCTGGAACAACGTACCAGTGCGCGACACAGTGGCACGGTTCTTCGCGAAGCCGACCGCCTTTCAAAACGATGCCAACGCCGCTGCCCTGGGAGAATACTGGGCCGGCGCGGGCAAAGGGGTGCGCAGTCTGGTCTTCTTCACTCTGGGCACCGGTGTGGGCGGTGGTATCATCCTCGATGGCAAGGTTCTCGAAGGTCGCAACAGCCACGGCGGCGAACTGGGGCACCTCAAGATCGAGACGACCCAGCCGCGACGCTGTGGCTGTGGCCGGCTCGGTTGCTTGGAGGCCTATGCCAGTGCCCTGGCGGTGGTCAAACGCGCCTACGAGGCGTTGAATCAGCCGGCCCAAACGTCCTCCTTACGCGAAGTCCTCACCTCACGTGGCGAGTTAACAGCTCGCGATGTCTTCACCGCTGCCGAGCAGGGCGACGAGTTGGCCGGCCGACTCGTCGAGGAGACCGCCTACTATCTGGCCATCGGCGCGATGAACGCCATGCACACCATCGACCCCGAGATGATCGTTTTTGGCGGCGGCATGACCGCGGCCGGCGAGGGCTTTCTCGAACGCATCCGCGCTCATGTGCGGCAACTGGCGTTTCCCCTCCCGGCTGAACGCACCACCATTCGCTACGCACAACTCGGCACCGACGCCGGCTTCATCGGTGCGGCAGCCTGCGGCCGACAATTAGTGGTGGAAACAGGCTAAAGCACGGGGCCGCGAGGCACGGGGCGAAGCCGCACCAGACCAGAGCACGCCGGCGCGGCATCGCGTCGCAATCGCTCGGCATGGGTTGAAGCGGTGACTGCGTCTTTTGCTTGTCGAGAGCCTCCCTGGCCGAGCCGTTGCCGGGACGAACTCTTTGCCGAGCAAAGCTGGCCAGCGAACCGGGCTGCGGCGAGAATGGAGAATATTCGACTTTCCCGCGTGAGGATGCTATGCGTTCGGCCAACCAGATTCGACAGGAGTTTATCGACTTTTTTGTGCAGAGGCATGGACATACCTTTGTGCCCAGCAGTAGCGTGGTACCTCTGGACGACCCCACATTGCAGTTTGCCAACGCCGGCATGAATCAGTTCAAGCCGATCTTTCTGGGCACACAGACGCCTAGCTACAAGCGAGTGGCCAACACGCAGAAATGTATCCGGGCGGGGGGCAAGCACAACGACCTAGACGATGTCGGCAAGGACACCTACCACCACACCTTTTTCGAGATGCTGGGCAACTGGAGCTTCGGTGATTATTTCAAGCGAGAAGCGATCCGCTGGGCCTGGGAGTTGCTCACCGAGGTCTGGGGGCTGGACAAGTCGCGCCTGCATGCCACCGTTTTCGAGGGCAACCCCGAGGAAGGTATCGCCCGCGACGACGAAGCGGCGGAGCTATGGCGAAGCGAGACGGACATCCATCCCAGACATATCCATCTGGGGAACAAAAAAGATAATTTCTGGGAGATGGGCGAGACCGGTCCATGTGGCCCGTGTACCGAGATTCACATCGACCGCACGCCGGACAAGAGCGGCAAACATCTGGTCAACCAGGGCAGCGACAAGGTCATCGAGATTTGGAACCTCGTGTTCATCCAGTTCAATCGCAATCCCGATCGCAGCCTAACGCCCCTGCCTGCCAAGCATGTCGATACCGGCATGGGGTTCGAGCGCATCACCAGTGTCATCCAGGGCAAACAGAGCAACTATGACACCGACCTTTTCACGCCCTTATTTGCTGCTATCCAATCGCTCACCGGCGCACCGGCTTATGGCGGCAGCTTGACGGATCTCCGCGACGTGGCCTATCGCGTGATCGCCGACCATCTCCGCATGCTGACGTTTGCCCTCACCGATGGGGCGACCGTGAGCAATGTCGGCCGCGGCAGTGTGCTGCGGAGAGTGCTGCGTCGGGCCGAACGCTATGGCCGGCAATATCTGGGCACCACCAAGCCGTTTCTGTGTGAGTTGGTGCCGGCCGTGGTGCAGACGATGGGCGAGGCCTTCCCGGAACTGAAACGCCAGCCCGACAAGGTAGCCGCCGCCATCGCCGACGAGGAAGAGGGGTTCTTACGCACCCTAGATCGCGGCATGAAATTGTTTCACGAGGCGGCCGAGCGAACCAAAGCCAGCGGCCGTACGCAACTGAGCGGTGTGGATGCTTTCACGCTACAGGACACCTATGGCGTGTATCTGGACATCACGCAGCAGATGGCGAGCGAGGTCGGGCTGACGGTGGATGTGGAAGGCTTCGAGGAGCAACGTCGCCGAGCGATCGAACTGGCGCGGCAAGGGCGCAAGCGCTTTGAGATCAGCGCCTTCAAAGGGGAGCTACCCCAAACCGACGACTCCGCCAAGTATGACCCGCTCGTCAGTAGCGGCACCGTGCTGGGCTGGGTCAAGGACAGCACCGTGATGCGTCAAGGCCAGCTCACCCCGGCCGAGGACGAAGTAGGGCTGTTGCTGGATCGCACCAATTTTTACGCCGAGCAGGGCGGGCAGATCGGCGATAGCGGCAGCATTCGGACGATGACCGGCACTTTCGAGGTGGAACGGACGCAACGCCTGGGCGATACCGTGCTGCACTTGGGCCGGGTCAGTGAAGGCGTGATCGAAGCAAACCAACCGGCGACGCTCGAAGTGGCATCCGCGCGGATGCACATCGCTAGGAATCACACGAGCACCCACTTATTGAACTGGGCGTTGCGTGAGGTTCTCGGAGAAGGAGTCGAACAAAAAGGCTCTCTGGTCGATGCCGAAAAGACGCGTTTCGATTTCAGTTATGATAAACCGCTCAGCTCCGAACAACTCGCGGAGATTGAACGCCTGGTCAATGAGAAGATCTATGCCGATCTGCCGGTCACGCCTGTTCTGATGCCGTTGGCCGAGGCCAGGCAAATTCCAGGCTTACGGGCGGTGTTTGGCGAAAAATATCCCGATCCGGTGCGAGTGGTTCTGATCGGTGCAACCCGTCCCGACCAGGCCAATCGCAGTCATAGTGTCGAATTTTGTGGTGGCACGCATCTGCATCACACCGGCGAGGCAGGCTTCTTCAAAATTCTTTCCCAAGAGGGCATCGCCAAGGGCGTGCGTCGCGTCACGGCCACGACTGGCCGAGGGGCGTTGGCCGCCGTGCAATCTCTAGCCCGGGTCGTGGAGGGGGTGACGGCCCAGTTGGGTTGCAAAGCGGAGGAGATCCCCGCTCGGGTGGAAGCGTTGCAAGAAGAAGTCAAACGTCTCAGCGCTCAACTCAAAAAAGGGGCCGCCCACGACCTCAACGCGGCCGCCGACGCTTTGTTCGCTGCCGCGCCTGAGATCCACGCCGCCAAGATCATCGTCGGCCAGGTTCCTCCCGCCACTGCCGATCAGATGCGTACCCAAATGGATCGCCTGCGCCAAAAAGCCAAAAGTGCCGTCATCCTTCTGGGCTGGGTGGAGGAGAAGGATAAAGTGGGGTTGATGGCTGCTGTGAGTGAAGATCTGACCGCCAAGGTGGAGGCAGGCAAGCTGGTCGGCGAGACGGCCAAAGTAGTGGGCGGCAAAGGAGGGGGGCGCAAGGATTTGGCTCAGGCCGGCGGAACCCAGCCAGACAAGTTGGCCGAGGCTTTGGAGTTCGCCCGCCAATGGATCGCGGCAAAGCTGAGCTAGCGCTGGGCCTGCCCATGCCAGCAGCAAGGGCTTTGCATGCCACCCGACAGGGGCACGGCCGCGTTGGGAGCTTTTTTCTACCAGGGCGATACTTCCGCGTCGGAGATCGGTTCCATTAGGTAAAACGGAATCGAGAGGCTGTTCCTGTGGTGGGGCAGCTGCTCTCTCCTGGTGGAGTACCTGCCATTATGACCAACTGGACTCGCATGCGAGCGCTGGGCTGCTTAGCTTTGGTCGTCGCTTTTCTGACGGCTTGCAGCTTCACGGAAATCGAAGCCGCCGACCAAACCACCCCGAAAAAGCCCGCCAAGAACAAAAAGAAGGAAAAAGAGGCTAGCGGGACCAAGCCGGTGAAGACGGCGGCCTCGGTAAAAGCCCCCGCGACGCCCGGCTTTTTGCCCAGCGGTGCCAAGCTGAGCGCGGCCCAATTAGCCGCCCACATCGACGAGGTGCTGAACAAGGGGTTGAGCAAGGAGAAGGTAACCCCCTCACCTCGCACGACGGATGAAGAGTTTCTGCGACGCGTCTATCTGGACATCACCGGGCAGATCCCTTCGCCCGAGCAAGCGCTGGCGTTTTTGGATAGCAAAGACGAGACCAAGCGAGCCAAGCTCGTCGAGGAGCTGCTCGCCAGCCCGCAGTTTGGCGAACGTCTGGCCGACATCTGGCAAGCGCTGTTGGTGGAACGCAACAGCGACAACCGCCAACTGGCTCAATACTTGCCCAACTTGCGGAAGTGGCTGACCGAGCAATTCAACGCCAACAAGCCCTGGGACAAGATCGTCTCTGACATCTTGACCGCCTCGGGCGATGTCACCGAAAACGGCGCGGCGGTCTTCTTCCTGGCCAATCCGACGGCCGACAAGATGACCGACACGACAACGCGGATGTTTCTGGGTGTGCAACTGCAATGTGCCCAATGCCACAATCACCCCTTCACCGATTACAAGCAAGATGAATATTGGGGCATGGCCGCGTTTTTCCTCAAAACCCGCGCTCAGGGCAATGTCAAGGCGGCCGCCAAGGAAAACAAGGGCATCGTCATCAGCGAGACACCGGCGGCCAAAGGTAAGAAGACGGGCCTGCCGGAGTCGGCCAAGATTCTGCCGCCGAAGTTTTTGCAAGATGTCGCCCCAACGATCGCCAGCAACGCGCCGCATCGTCCGGTGTTGGCGCAGTGGCTCACCAGCAAGAGCAACCCGTTCTTCGCGCGGGCGATGGTCAACCGCCTGTGGGGGCAATATTTCGGACGCGGCCTCGTCAATCCGGTGGACGACATGCACGATGCCAACCCCGCGACGCATCCCGAGCTACTGAGCGACTTGGCCAGCCAGTTCATCGCCCATGACTTCGACATCAAATATGTGGTGCGGGCCATTGTCCTCAGCGAAGCCTACCAGCGTAGCAGTCGGCCAGCGAACAACGCCGACGTCGAGCCAGAAATGTACGCTCGCATGGCGGTCAAGCCGCTCAGCCCCGAGCAACTCTATGATGCCTTGACCAAGGTATTGGGCAACGCCAACAAAGCCGACCGCACCAAGAACAAGGCTGCCCTCAAAGGTCCCAGCACCGCTCGCGAGCAGTTCGTGACGTTCTTCGGCATCGAGGATGGGGCCGACCCGACCGAGTATGCCGCCGGCATCCCCCAAGTGTTGCGGCTGATGAATTCGCCGCAGTTTAACACACTAGCAGCGGCCAGCCGCATTACGGCCGGAGCCAAGACGCCGGCGGAATCGCTGGAGAAGCTGTACCTAACGGTGTTGTCGCGGCGACCGAGCCAGGACGAAGCGGAGCGGGTGCTGAAATATCTCAAGGAAAGCAAAGAGCCTGCCCGCGAGAGCTGGGCGGGGGTGCTGTGGGCGTTGCTCAATTCCAGTGAGTTTGCCCTGAATCGTTAATCGGTGTCCTGAACGTGAACACTTAAACGAGGAACTATTCTCTCATGAATGATCTCGATCTCTCGCGGCGGGACGCGCTGAAACTCGCCGCCGCCGGCCTCACCACCGTTTCGCTATCCGGCTGGATGCAAGTATTGGCCAAGGGTGCGGCCAGCCAGGGCAAGAAGACCAAAAACTGCATTCTGTTGTGGATGGATGGCGGCCCCAGCCACAAAGACACCTTTGACCTGAAGCCCGGCACCAAAGATGCGGGTGAGTACAAGGAAATTCCCACCAGCGTGCCGGGCATCCGCATCAGCGAGCATTTTCCGCAGTTGGCTAAGCTAATGCACCACGGCGCGATTCTGCGCGGCATGTCCACCAGCGAAGGGGCACACCCCCGAGCTAAGTACAACTTGCACACCGGCTACCGCGAGGGCCAGGGCGGCGTCGTTTATCCGAGCATCGGCTCGATCGTCGCCAAGGAGTTGGGCAACCCCGAATTCCCGCTGCCCTCGTTTGTCTCCATCGGCGCTCGCAGCTACGGCTCGGGCTTTTTGGGCACCAAATATCAGCCGCTCATTGTTAATGATGCACGTCGCGGGGTGGAGAACCTCAAGCCCTTAGTGACGGGTGGATCGTTTGATGGTCGGGTCAGCCTGTTGGAAGAGCTGGAAAAGGCGTTCCATCGCGACTATCAAGCCGAGGCTGGTCAAGCCCACCGCACCACCTATCAACGTGCGGTCATGCTCATGAAGTCCAAAGAGGCCAAAGCGTTTGACATTACCAGCGAATCGCTGGCCGTCCGCAAAGCCTACGGTGAAAACCGCTTCGGTGAAGGCTGCCTGCTGGCGCGACGGCTGATCGAGGCGGGAGTGAACTTTGTCGAAGTCAGCTTGGGTGGCTGGGACACGCACCAGAACAATTTCGACCGTGTCAAGGAACTCTCGGCTCAAGTCGATCCGGCTTTCTCCTCGTTGGTCCGCGAACTGAAGGAGCGCGGCCTGCTCGACGACACCTTGATCGTCTGGGCCGGCGACTTCGGCCGCACCCCCAAGATCAACTCGCGTGGCCCCAAGCCTGGCCGCGACCACTACCCGCGGGCCTGGAGTACCGTGATGATGGGTGGTGGCATCAAGGGTGGTCAGGTGATCGGCAAGACCGACAAAGAAGGGGCTACCGTGATCGAGCGGCCGATCAACGCTAAGGACTTCCTAGCGACCATCTGCACGGTGCTGGGTATCGATTACACCAAGCAGAACATCACCAACAACGCCCGCCCGGTTCGCATCGTCGATAAGGGCGAAAAAGTCATCACCGAGTTGGTCGGCTAATCGACATCGCTGACGCCCATCAAATCTCTACGCAATAGGCCCACTTCCTGGTGTGTCCGGAAGGTGGGCCTTGCTGTTTTCCTGGTGCAGGGACTCGGGGCAGAACGGACGCTCGGCTGGCGGACCTGCTCGCCGTGGCTCACACCAGGCCGGCGATGGGTCGGCCTTCGGGCAGCATGGGCATCGGTCGGCCGGTGTGGTCTAAAAAGCTGGTGCGTTCGTAGTCGATGCCTAGATGCGTGAACATGGTGGCCCACAGGTCGCCCACTTTGAGCGGCTGTTCCTTGGGATATTCGCCCTTGGCGTTGGTTGAGCCGATCACCTGACCCATCCGTAGGCCGCCACCGGACACCAACAAACTCATCGACTGCGGCCAGTGGTCTCGGCCGGGGCGATCCTTGGCCGTCTCCAGGCGTGGAGTGCGGCCGAACTCGCCGGTGACGATCAACAGCACCTTTTTGTCCAGGCCGCGATCGTGCAGATCGTTGATCAGAGCAGTGACGGCCCGGTCGTAGATCGGCAAGCGGACCTTGGCGTCATTGAAGATGTGGCAATTAACGGCATGGCTATCCCAGTTGTACGTGCCGTCCGGCAAATAAGGAATGCCCGATTGATAGGGGTTTTCCAGAACCATCGTAACGAAGCTGGCCCCAGCCTCGACGAGGCGACGAGCCAGTAAGGCGCGTTGCCCCCACGCATGTAGGCCGTAGCGTTCCCGCACTCGGGGCGATTCTTTGCTCAGGTCAAAAGCGTGGCGGGTGGCGTCGCTGCTCATCAGACGCAAGGCCGTGGTGCGGTGTTGGCGAGCGGCCTGGGCCGAGGTGGGGAGGCCAGGCACGTCGTTTTCTAGTCGTTCCAGTAGGCTCAGGCGTTCACGCAACTGGGCCAAGCGTTGCGGCGGGGCCTCTAAATTACGAACGCGGAAGTTCGGCTGGCTCGGGTCGCCCGCCACCACAAACGGATGCGTAGCCGGCCCCAGATAGGCGGAGCCAAAGCTGTATACATCAATGCCAGTGCGGCCGGGGTCGGCTCCCATGACGTAATCGGGCACGGCCGCTCGCCCCTGACGTAGCTTGGCCACCATCGAGCCAACCATCGGATAATCGTTGACAAAGCCGGTCGGCTGCAAGGGATCGCGACCGGTGAGGAATTTTTTGTGCCCCCCGCCATGATCGGAAAAGGTGTGACTGATCGAGCGGATGATGCTGTAGCGATGGGCACACGAGGCGTGCAAGGGCATGTGTTCACACACCTCTAGTCCCGGCACGTTGGTCTTAATCGGCCGAAAGGCACCGCGATATTCCGCCGGGGCATCGGGCTTCATGTCGTACATGTCCAGATGCGGCGGACCGCCCGGCAGCCACAGCAAGATCACCGCGGTATCATGGCTCGGCTTGTTCTCGGCGAAGGCATAAGGGGTGATAGCACCCGTTGCAAACGCCAGGGAACCCAGTTGGAGGAAACGGCGGCGGGACAGCTTCATGGAGGGACTCTGCATCTCGGAGGGAGGGAAGCGAATCATAGAATTTAGTTTATCTTGCTGCCAGGGGCTTGTCCATGCAGTACGATCTTCTACACCGTCGGTAGGAACTCTCTCTCACCTTCAAGGAATTCTCCCCATGCTTCGCACCATCTTGCGCACGCCCCTGTTTGTTGTCACGCTGCTGGCTGTGGGTCTCACCTCGTCGGTGGGCATCGGCCAGGGGACCAAACCAACTGCTCCGCCAGCCGACAAGCCCGCAGAGCGGCTGAAGATCGACTTTTGGAAGAAACGCCATGAGAAATTTTTGGAGCAAACCAAAAAAGGCGGCATCGAGGTTGTGTTCCTAGGGGACTCGATCACCCAAGGTTGGGAGGGGAAAAAGGCCATCTGGGACAAGGCGTTTGGCGAGTTCAAACCGGGCAACTACGGCATCGGTGGCGATCAGACCAGCCATGTGCTGTGGCGGATCACGGAGGGCAAAGAGCTGGAGGGGCTGGACCCCAAGCTTGCGGTGATCATGATCGGCACCAACAACACCGGAGCCCATAGCCCCGAGCAGATCGCGGCGGGAATTCAGGCCATCGTCGAGCAGTTGCGCCGGGACAAGCCTCAGATGAAGATTCTGCTGTTGGGCATTTTCCCGCGTGCCACCGCTCCCAAGGAGGTCAAAGTCGTCAGCAAGGAACAGCTCAACAAGAAAATCCCCGAAGTCAACAAACGCATCAGCAAGCTCGCCGACGGCAAGATGATCTTCTACAAGGATATCGGCGAGAAATTTCTCACGAGTGACGGTGGCCTGTCTCGCGAGGTTATGCCCGATTTGCTGCACCTGAGTGCCAAAGGTTACGAGATCTGGGCCGAGGCTATCAAAGAGGACATTGCCCGGTTGCTCAAGTGAACATTTCCTGAGCCGGGACTTCCGACTCGAACCGGGCCGTTCACCACTGGAGCCATTGGCCACGGCCGGCGGCTTGGGCGAGCGGCACGAGTCGGCCAGCGACGGCAATATCCTCGATAGCGATACCCAACGATTTGAAAAGCGTGATCGCCTCGGGTTGCTCGCGTGGCTTGTGTCGGCCGAGTAACAACAGACCCAGTTCGTGAATGTCCGACCAGTGCAACACGCCGGATTCGATGGCTTGATGGAAATCGCCTGCCTCGGTGCGTGCCTGGTCTTTGCTGTCGACGACCACTTGCGAACAGCGACGGAGCACCTCCACGTCCAGTTCACTTCGGCCCAGCATATTCGAACCGATGGCATTGATGTGGGTGCCCGGCGCGAGCCATTCCCCCTTCAGCACCGGGTCGCGGCTGGTGGTTGCCGTCACGACGATCGGTTTGTTTCGGACAGCCTCTTCGGCCGAGGCGACGGCCTGAACCTCGATGCCCAATTTGGCGGACATCTCGCGGGCGAATGTTTCGCGATGTTCCGCCGTGGGACTGAAGACGCTGACGCGGCGAATGGGTCGAACTTTGCAGACGGCCTCGATCTGTGTGCGCGCTTGCTTGCCCGAGCCGATCAGACCAATCTCGGCGGCATCCGGGGTGGCCATGAGCCGGGTGGCGATGCCCGAGGCGGCCCCCGTGCGTACTTGGCCCAGGTAGTCGGCCTGGATCAAGGCCAGCAGGTGGCCGGTCTTGCCATCAAAAAGGGTGACGAGGAATTGGGCGTGGCCCTTGCGGGTGGTGGAGTAGACCTTGGTGCCCATGACGCCCAGGGATTTGGCTGCCGCCCCCATGCTGTGCAGCACCGCGTGATCGGTGACCACACGCTGCCGCGGGATCAGATGCGCCTCGTCGATCGCCATCTTGCGCAAGCCCGCCTCGACGGCTTCAAGGGCCAAATCCATGGTGAGCAGGTCGTGAACGTCGTCCTCGGTCAGGTAGAGCACCGGACCAGGAGCAGCAGGGGAAGAGGGGGCCATGACCGACAACGCTCCGAGGGAAGCAACGAGAGTTTACCCATCGGTGTATTGTAAGCCAAGCGTTGTGACCATGCGAGCCTGATACGGCCTGTGCGTCAGCGTGAGCGTCTGTGCCTCAACGGCGTTTTATGGTCCGCCTTTGAGGGTGGTGAGTAATTGGCCTGGCTGCGGGTTGGCCGGCTCGTCGAGCATCCAGCGTTGCAGCAGCAAGCGCCCCTCCTCAGGGGTGCAGACGTTGGCCAACAGCCCAGGGAGCAGGACCGGGCGGATCTCGCGATCACCGACGGGGTCGGCTTGGAGCAGCTGAGCAAACGCCTCGGCCTCCAGCCCTGACGCCCGGCGTTGCTGGCACCAAATCAACGGCCCCAGTGAGTGCAGGGGAGAAAGACCCATCCAAGCGACTGCTTGAGCAGGCTCTTGTTGGAGATTCACATAGCCGCGTTGTGAAACCTCAGCCACGAAACGCAACCACACGGCCTGACGACGAAACGGCAAGAAAGGAAAGAGCGTCGGCGCTTGGCTCGCTTCACGGAATTGCTGCGAGGCCAACTGACACAAGCGCGTCGATTCTTGCGGGTTGGAGCGTTTGCTTTGCAGGAGTTTGCCCAAACGGTGAAACGTGACCACGCCCTGTTGAAAGCGGATGAACCCCTCGGGGGACATCTCGGCAGCCTTGCGCAAGTCCAGATCAGCCGCATCGTACCAACCCAGAGCGGTCCACGAGTAGCCCGAAAGCATCAGGGTCACTTGATCGAAGCAGAAATGCCAGACAGGCAAGCCGACGCCCACATGACGCGGGATGTCCCCCAAGCGGATGCCGACGAATTGGACCGGCTGAGCCAAAGCAACAAGCCCGTTGCCCTTGGGAGCTTGGCCGGTCAAGTTGTCCAGCCAGGTTAGCATGGCCAGCATCTGCTTGCTTTGTTCCGGGGGCACCTGCTGGCGTAATTGTTCGCGGCACAGCGCCAGCATCGGACCATCGCGTTGCAAGGTGGCCATCACGCCCCGCATTAACGGCACAATCGGTTCCTGACCAAAGACACGCTCCATCCAATCCGCCCGTTGCCGTGCTTCGTCGAATCGGCCACTGAGCAAGTAACAGGCCAGCAGACAGCAGTTGCCGCGGTAGTGGAAAGGGTCGGCGGTGGGGGCGGTGACTTTCTCAAACTCGGCGATGGCGGCGGTGAAGCCATTGGCCAACAGGCCGCGGGCATAGGCGGCCTCCGCAGGGGGCAAGCCGAGGGCCAGTGCCTCACGGAGGCGTTTTTTGCCACGGGTCTGATGGGAGACGATGGAATCCATCAAATCATAGTCGGCCTGATACAGCAGCAACCGCGCGCGCTGAGCCGACGTCAACTCCTCGACCAGGGCCAGGCGCTCCAATTCGGCCTGCAACCGATCCCAGCGACCATAGGGTGTCAAGGTCGGCAGGCGTTCAAACGCTAGTTCGCGCTGCTGCTGCGGGGGACTGATCTCGATGGCTCGATCAAAGAATAGCTCGGCGTTGGCTAGGTCGCCGCGTTTCAGGGCAGCCCGGGCCGAGGCGGTCAAGCGCTGGCGCGTCTCTTGCAAGGCCAGGCGCTCGTTGCGTCGCGCCTCTTGACCGTTGCGTTCGGCCCGCCACCACTGCAAGCCCGCGAAGCCCCCCAGGCCCGCCGATAACACCAGCAAAATCGTAACCGTGGTGAACATCGCCGAGAGCAGCGGTTGGTTACGGGTGAAGGTGGCAACCCGGTCGCAGCGCAGGTTGCGCCAAGAGCGGA
>Ga0272446_1000689_pt1 | contig 51629 bp, 29 predicted proteins | sample YNPCB0061_FD_194587 | JGI IMG/M metagenome (GOLD analysis project Ga0272446, IMG submission 194587) | Hot spring microbial mat communities from Yellowstone National Park, WY, United States - YNP-CB-006-1 | ecosystem: Environmental > Aquatic > Thermal springs > Hot (42-90C) > Sediment | place... | reverse complement strand
GCTCCTGCGAGATGCCGTCGTAGGACGAACAACACCCCTTGCCGTACGAGCCGTCGCTGGCCCGCCAGAACAGGTCCCCGTCGGTCGGATTGTCCAAGTCGTGCGTCTGCAGGATCGAGCCAAACCCTGACCCGTTCTCGCCCCAGTACAGGTCCATGATCAGCGTGTACTGGTTGAGTTTTTGACCGCCGCCGTTTGCGCCCAGGCCGTGGTTCAGGCGCAGGCCCAGCCGTTTGAAAATTGGGCCGCGGGCGTCGGCCTCGCCGGTGTCCACGTGCGGGATGTGGAGCACGCGGGCCTCGCGGCCGTTGATGCCCGGGATGCCCAACTGCGTGGTGGTGCCGAAGCGATACCGCGAGGCCAGTGAGGCATCTATGTACCCGAGGTCCTGGCCGACAGTGGCGGCCAAGGAGCCTTTCTCGAAGTCCCATTGCGCGAAGGGCAGCGGGATGCCGTCGGCGGAAGGTCCGCCCAGCGCGGCCACTTCCTCGTCGCTCAATGTCCCGGCGCGAATCTGAATCGAGTTCACGTACGCCTCGCTGCGTTCGTTGTCGTCGCCATCGCCGAACAGGAACACCTCCGGCGGCAACGCAAACCGGCTGTCCAGCGCGTTCCCGTCCCCCGTCACGTCCTCCCGGTGCTTGTGCCCGTTCACATACTTGGCCACCTTCCGCGGCGTGCTCGCCAGGTCCACCACAAACACCACCCGCGCCCACTCGCCCCGCCGGTGGTTGTACCCCGGCTCCTGCGAGATGCCGTCGTAGGACGAACAACACCCCTTGCCGTACGAGCCGTCGCTGGCCCGCCAGAACAGGTCCCCGTCGGTCGGATTGTCCAAGTCGTGCGTCTGCAGGATCGAGCCAAACCCTGACCCGTTCTCGCCCCAGTACAGGTCCATGATGAGGGTCCACTGGTTGACCTTCTGGCCGCCGCCGTTGGGCGGCATGGCATGATTCAAGCGCAGGCCCAGGCGCTTGAAGATGGGGCCGCGGGCGTCGGCCTCGCCCGTGTCCACGTGCGGGATGTGGAGCACGCGGGCCTCGCGACCGTTGATGCCCGGGATGCCGAACTGCGTGGTGGTGCCGAAGCGGTACCGCGAGGCCAGCGCCGGATCAATGAAGTCCAGCGGCCGGCCGAGCGTCGCGCTGAGGTCGCCGCGCTCGAAGTCCCATTGACCGCCGGCAAAGCCGCCGGTTTGCGGGGCGCCGGTGGTGAAGGTGTATTCGCGCACGGCGGCCCGGTTGGCGGAGTCGGTGTACTCGAGCCGCACGGTCTGGGCGGCCAACCCTTCGAGCGGGTCGCTGACCCGGTGCGTGATGGTGACCTTGTTGCCGCTGCGGGTGACCGCCCCGGCCGCCAGCGTCACCGGCTGGCCGTTCAAGGAAAGCCGAATTGAGTCCAGCTTCACCGTGCTACCTTCCTCGGTGAGTTCCAGCTCCAAGCGCGGGGTGGTCGAAACGTTGCCATCGCCCGGCGCCGGTTTGGCCCGGCTCAGGTAAGGCGCCAAGTTCACGCCGGCGCGGAGTTGCCGGTACGCCTTCACGTGACCGGCGGTGTTGCGGTCGTTGACCAGCACCCGGCGGCCGGTGGCGTCTTCGGTCCACAGTTCGACATGCGCGCCGCCGACGCCCTCGGCCCACACCAGACTGAAGGGATACAGACCGGCCTGCGTGACCACCAACGTGCCGCGGACGGTGCCGATGGTCGTATCCGCCACGATCAACCCGGTGAGGTCGCGCGGATGCGGGCCAATGGTCAGCCGGGCGTTGTCATCCGAGACCATGCCGAAGGTGTACACGCCGGGGGCCAGCTCGAGGAAACCGGTCACTTCCATGGCGATGTTGTCCGTGCTGCCGGTCGTCCCCGGGATGCCCGGAAAGAGCTCGTCTATAAAGCCGGTGGACCAACTGAAGAACCCGGCCTCGTTGCCGTCCTGCTCGAAGTTGATGAGGTCGCGGTCAAAGGTGCCGTCGGGGTTGGCGAGACTGAGGTCCGCCACGTTGGGACCCAGTTCGCCGGCCAGTTGACTGATGGCGCGTTGATAGGTGTTGCCGCCCGGGGCGGCGCCCTCGAGTTGGTGGATGCGGACCTTGAACCCGCCGCGAGTGGTATCCACCGCCCCGGCCTCCAGAGCAAAGTTGGCCGGCAGCGTGGGCACGTTCATGACCGTGAAGCTCCATCGCAGCGTGCGCGTGCCGTAGGTGAGTTTCACCTGGTGGCTGGAACCGGCCGCCAGCAGGCCGGGAGGATCGTAACTCACCGTGGTCACGCCGGCACTGGTGGAGACGGACGGCGTGACCGCCGCGCCGTCGAACTCCAGTTGCACCGTGGCGCCGCCCAGGTTCTCGATGCGCGCCTCCACCAACGCATCCGGCCGGACCTGCGTGCCCAAGGGCAGGGCGGACAAGAGCACCGGTCCGGTGGTCACCGGGGTGGTGGTGATGGACATATTGTCGAACCAGTGGTTGGCCCGGATGGCCGCGGTGAGCTCGGCGGTGCCGGCGCCCACGCCGAACTGGCCGGCAATCGGCGCGTAGGGGATGGACACATTGTCCAGCACCTTCACCCCGTTGTAGGTCACGTTCAGCGTGCCATCCGCCTCCAGGCGAATCTCGACCGGCACAAAGTTCGGGGTCTGATTGTTGGGCGGCCCGGTACGCAGACCGGCAAAGCGCCGGGCCGTGACCCGCTGGCCGCCGAGCTTGACGATGATGCCCGGCGCGTCCCCCGGCTCGTTCCCCTCCGCTTCGTACCCGGGCAGGTTGTCCACCGTGTCAAACGAGATCACCAGCCCGGTGGTATCGCCGCCGCCCTCGCGGAAGGGCGCGGTGCGCGTGGCCAGGTCGGGAGCGAGCACGAAGCTGAACCCTTGGGCGGGCGTTTCCGTGCCGCCGTGGATGCTGACCCGGAAGCTGGCGGTGAAGGCCGCCACCTTCTGGCCGGGGTCAATCTCCGGGAACACGTAGGAACCGTGCATGGGCAGGCTGGAAGTGCCGTCGAGGAGTTCTTGCAGGTCCTGCAACTTGAGGATGCCGTTCTCGATTTTGGCCTTGCCCAAGAGCAGGCCGCCGGGATCGGTGTTGAAGTCCGTGGTCAGCGTGCCGGCCAGCAGGGACCCGGCCGCCGACGCTCCCAGAATCAAACGCCACGGATGGTGGCAGGATCGCTTGGCGAAGGTCGTTGTGTTTTTCATGGGTCGTTTTGGGCTCACCCCGAGTGTCTCTTCGACCGGCATCGCGAGCCGCCCCGTTGGATGGCCGTGTCCGGTCGCAAGGACGCCCACAGGGTGAACGGCGCCTAGCGTGCACACCGGGAAACCCGAGGCAAGTAATTTTTCCCAACAGCTTTCCCCTGATTGCCGGTATGGGAAATCTGCCCGGAGACGGAACAATCCGGTTGGCTGCGAGTAGCCCGGCCAACCTGGCCGAAGTGGGCCTGCCGGCAGACAGGCGGCAGCCCGCCGCCACAGGCCAAGGGCCTGTTCCCCCCGGCTGGACGGCGTCGCTTCGCCTGCGCCGCGCCAAGGCCCTGACACTGCTTCAAGGCACGGAGGCGCCTGAAGCGGGAGCGCGATGGAAGCGCGCGGCCGGCAGGCGTTGGCCGGCCCGGCGGACCTCAACGGCAATGGCCGGCCCGGAGAGATGAGCCGCGGTCACTTCGCCGGCACCTGAAGTTCCCGCAGGTCCTTGCTGGCAGGCCGGGCATAGACCGGGATGCGCGCGGTGAGGGCGTCCAGCCCGAAGAAGTAGCCCTTGGACTTGTCCGCCTTGCCCGTGCACTCGAAGCGCAGGGTGTGGGCACCCGCGGGCAAGGTGTGAAAGCCCAGTTTGTGGGAGGTGGGGGCGACATTCGGGCTGAGCAGGTCGAAAGTCCCCTGGTCGCGGCCGTCCAGTTTGACGCGGTAGGTGCCGTAGTCCCAAGAATGGGTGAGCTTCACCCAGAGCTCGGCGGTGATTTCCTTTTCGGTGGTGAAGGGGATTTCGAGCCAGGCGTCGGCGCTAGTGGGCTTGAACCAGAGCTGGCGGCCGTCGGTCACCCCGCCCAGCGGCTGCACCTCGACCGGTCCGCCGGCGGCCTTGGCCTGCGGGACCGCCCGGTGGCCCACCACCAGGGCTTGCTCGCGGAAGGGCAGGCGCTCGGGGCCGGGCGGCAACGCCGGCCACGGCTTGTGCGGCTCGAGCTGGTACCAAAACGCCACGCTGGACATGAGGTCGTCGCGTTCGATGAACCCGTCCACCTTGCCATCCGGGAAGGTCTGCGAGCCTTTGTGCTCGATTTCCACGCGCAAGGACTTGGTGAACGGCACCGGGTCGGCGAGGTGCCAGCGGTAGGCGCTGCTGCGGTCGCCGGGACCGTAGCCTTCCCAGAGCGGCGTGCCGTAAAACGGCCCGTCCTGTTGGCGGAAACCCCAGGCGTCGCAGAAGTAATCCTCGGTGCCGGTGCCGCGCAGTTGCGGCTCCGTCGCACCGTCAATGAAGAAGAAATCGTCGCCCTCCCCGTACCAGCCGGCGGAGACGTGGTACACGCTTTGCACGGTGCCCACGTAATGGCCGCGGCCGGCGAGGTCCGCGATGAGGTAGTTGCGGCCCATCACGCACGGGTGTTCCTGGCGGTACATGGCGTGGAAGTAGGCGATGTCCTCGGGCAACGCCGGGTGTTTTTGCCAGTCAATGTAGTAGTAGAAGGCGTGGCAGCGCCGGTCGCTCTCGTTGGTCACGGTGATCCGCGCCGATTTCCGAAACGGCATCGGCCAGTAGCAATTGCGCGCCCGCCCATCCGAAGACACCCGCACCGGCAGCGACACAAACGGCTGGTCCACGCCGTGGCCAATGCCGAAGAAATCCCCGATCGGACATTCCACGCTGGGATGCTCCTCGCCGTCCCAATACATGCGCAGGGTCAACAGGCGCGAGTAAAACGGCGCGTCATGGGCGATGGTGAACCAGATGTGCGTGATGACCCCGGGCCCCTCGAGTTCGGCCAGGGTGAGCGTGCCGCCGGGCGCGATGGGCCGGGCGTCCGCGTTGCCGTTTTTCCAGTCCGGGTCGGAGGAGGACGCCCGGCGGGCCTCGAAGGGTTTGAGCCGGGCGAGGTCCGTGAGCGGGTTGCCGAACAGGGATTGCGCCTGCAGACTGCTGATCAGGCCCAGCACGGGCACCACGACGGAAAGGAGCGCTGGTTTCATGGCAGGTGATGATGACGCGGCCACTCTGCCCCGAGTATCCGCTCCGGGCAAGGCACAAGACGAGCAACTGGGCGAGCGGCACACGTCCAGTTCACGAAGGGCGGCTGTGGCTGAAGCGCCGGAACAGCGCCCTCAGGCGCGCCGCCCGCGGTCCGCGCCTCAAAGATGCCACGGGGCGCGCAGCGGCCGGGTGATGAAGCGATCGGCCTCGGGGTCGTTCACGAAGCGCTCGCGGCGCGGGTCCCATTTCAACGGGCGGCCGAGGTCCTCGGCCAGGTTGCCCAGGTGGGCCACGGTGATCGAGCGGCAGGCCACTTCGGCGTTGGCGCCGGGCGGGCGGCGGGAGCGCACGCTGTCGAGGAAATCGGTGTGGTGATTGTACGCCTCGTGCAGGCGGAGGTCATTGGGCCCGAGCCGGACCTTCTTGAGGCTGGCCGGCTCGGTCTCGAACCGCTCGCGGCTGACCTTCACCACACCCCGGGTCCCCTCGAACATGATGCCCTTGCTGTGGCCCGGCACGCGGTCGCGCACGCAGCGGACGCCGTTCGGGTAGATGTAGGTCAGCCGCGGCACGTCCCGGCCGTTGGGCGGGAGGATTTCCACCGGGCCGCTCTCATCCATGCCCAGGCCCCACTGGACGATGTCGAAGACGTGCGCGCCCCAGTTGGTCATGTCGCCGCCGGAGTAATCGCGCCAGGCCATCCAACTGCCGGGGATTTTCGCGTTGAAGGGCCGCCAGGGCGAAGGCCCCAGCCAGAGGTCCCAGTGAAACACCGCGGGGTCGGGCGCGGGCTCGCCGGGCAGCGTGCAATGCGCGGCGTGACCGTCCACGTCCGCCGTGACCAACCGCACCTCGCCGATGTAGCCGTTGCGGACCAGTTCGCAGGCGAACCGGAACTCGTACCAGGACCGCTGCTGCGTGCCGATCTGGAAGATGCGCCCGTACCGCCGCACGGCGTCGGCCACGGCCCGCGCCTCGCCGATGGACAGCGACAGCGGTTTCTCCGAGTACACGTCCTTGCCGGCCTTGACCGCCTCGAGGGCGATGAGCGGATGCCACCGCTCGCCGGTGGCCGAGAGGATGGCGTCAATGTCCGGCCGGGCCAACAGCTCGCGGAAGTCCACGTAGGCGGCGCAGTCTTGGTGGCCGTACTTTTCGTTCACAATGTCGCGGGCGCGCTGGCGGTGGGCCGCGTTCACGTCGCACACCGCCACGATTTGCACGCCCGGCTGGCTGATGAAGCCGCCCGCCGGCGACCAGATGCCGCCGGCCATTTGCCGCGTGCCCTGCCCGCCCACGCCGATGCATCCCATGACAATGCGTTCGCTGGGCGCGACCCGTCCGCCCCGGCCCAGGGCCGTGGCGGGAATGATCAGGGGCGCGGCGAGCGCCGCCGCCGCAGTGCCCAAGAACCGGCGGCGGGAGTAGGGCGCGCGTGGCGAGCGGGACGGCGGGACGCAAAACTGGTGGTTCACGCCCGGGTTTTGGCCGGCGCCGGCGCGGGCGTCAAGCCAGCCCTGCGCTGCAAGGGAAAATCAGAAGTCAGGAGGCGGAGGCGGAGGCCGGATACCAGATGCCGGATACCAGATGCCAGATGCCGGGGGCCGGCGGTGTGGGCCGCTTGCCCAGTTGTCGGCTTTTCCCTGCGTCATTTCGCCCTTCCCCCGTTCGGCCAAGCGCTTTTCCTGAGTTTCTGAGTTTCGGCTATTCCGACGGCCGGAGGCCGACGGCTGGTGCTGCCTGTCTGAGGCGGGCCGTCCGACCCGTGGCGGCAGGCGACCGGCAGGGAGCCGCGGAGTCGGCGTCGCCATTGGCCGGCCGCAGCTCAGCCCTACCCAATCCCGAATCAACCGCCCCTGTTGGCGTGGCGGCTGGAAGACCTGGTCGGAGCAGGCCGCCGCCGCGCTGCCAAGAGCCACAGCCCGCCGCCCAGCGCCAGCAACGCCCCCGACGGCGGCTCCGGCACCAGGCAGAAGCTCTGGAGACCAATCGGGTCGGCCGGAGTGCCGGGGGGTTCCCAAGCCCTCATGGGCACGATATTGGACATACCGTATTTGCCCCCGGACGCCACCGCATCCTCGAAACTAGTACCCTCCCGCGCTTCCCAAACACGCAGTTGAAAGTAGATACGTGTTCCATGCGGCGCATCGGGAATCGTGACTAGGGTTGGCGTGATGTATCCGGCCCTTTCTCCCGTGCGAAAGTTGATCACTGGCCCCACCGGCCTCAGGCTGTCCGCAGTAAACCCGACGTAAGCCTGGGCAACAAAAAGGGGGCCTTCCAGCCGAGTCTGGCAATCGGTGTCAAACACCGGGGCATCGATTGTCCCCAAGGGCGAACGGTTGATTACCGAAATTTGGCCCTGGCACCAAACAGGCTGGTCTGCAACCCATACCAACACAGCCGCCAGGGATGTTTTTACGGTGTTTCGCCAACAATTACGCGGTTTGACTTTCATAGCGCAGTTTGGCTTTCGTTCATGGACTTACCTTGAACTGGGCAACCCAGGTGCCCCAATCGTATCCCCATACCGGCGCTGGGTCCGCGTACTCCTGAATGGTCCAAAATGAACTGTCCCCAGAGATTATGCTCGTGGCCGAATAGTCCCCCCAGTAGCCGCTGGGGAAGGGACAGCGCCCGGCCTGGACCAGGACGGGCCGATTCATCCACGTGCCGTTGGCTTTGCGGCCCAACCAGAAAGCCCCGATGTATTCCGTGGCCCGCGAGCCCGAGAAGCCTGCCACCAGGTGCCCGGCGGCATTCACGTTCAGGGAGGGGTAGTGGTACCAGTACGGGTTGCTGCTGGCGGTGTCGTAAATCCGGCCGTGCGCCGCGTAGGTCAACCCCTCGGCCCCGACCTGCAGCCGGAACCACTGGACGGCGGAACGGTCTGGCGTGGAACCGTCGTAGTCCCCATCCGTGCCATCCAAGCCCACATGGTGACAGGTCCGCCGGGGCGGATTGAAGCCTGCGGGATTCATGGGTTTGAGCCGGGTGGCTCAGCCCGGAACGACCCGGCCGGGGCGGACCGCCACCGCACCGCCAAGAGCCACAGCCCGCCGCCCAAGACCAGCAACGCCCCCGCCCCCGGCTCAGGCACCAACGTCATGGACTTCAGCGAGAAGAGTGGATATGCGTATTCGGGCGGCCCCCCGCTGGTTTGACTGGGGAAAACTTCAGTTGACCCCCACCAGAGCCCGCGCGCCCGGGCGTTATCCATGCCCGTAGCGGTTACCGCCCATGCCTGCACCTGAAACCATCCCATTTCCCAAGGCGCCACGGAGGGGATGGTCACAGTCCCCCCATCGTAAAATCCATCTCGGGGACCCAACAGGACCGGTACCCCGACCGGCGCCAAACTGTTGGCGTCCGGTCCCGCATGGAGTTGGACGTAAATCGATCCGGCCGGGGCGTAGGTCCTGCCGTCCGGTTGAAACACCGGCGCGGAGAACCTATTCCAGACCCAATTAGAGAAATATATCAGTCCTTGCGCCCAAGACTCTGCCACGATGGCAAATCCCAGGACCGCGATGAACGTCTTTTTCATAAGGTGATCATTGCATGGGGCGGAATTAAAACGGCAAGGGGCAGACGAGAATATCCGGTTTGCTGGTCCCATCCGGGTTGTCCCCGGTCCCGTTGGACAAGTCGCCCCAGACCGGATACAGCCAGCCGCGGTAGAAGGCCAGGCCGCTGTAGTCGTAGTAGTGCGCCCAATCCACCAAAGTGGCCAATGAGTCAGTTGGATTCAGTTGGAAGTTGCGTGGTGGAGTTGTACTGGCGAATCCGTCCCGACTCACCGCCGCAAAGAAATGAACCCGGCGATTGTTGGGATCGTTCCGGCAGTCGTACCACGAAACGCCCACGTTGCCGGTCAACTGATCCGCCGCCAGCCGGGCCAGTGCCTCCCACGCCACCGATTCCTCCAGCACCGCCCCACCAGCCCCGTCCGGCGTCCACACCTTGCGCACCTCCACCGCCTCCCCTGGCGCCCCGCCCGCGCCCACCTGCAAGGCCCACTCGCTCCCGGCTCGCACCGCAAAGGCGTGCCCCTGGAGGATCGAGGTGCCGTCGAAATGAATGCCCACGTCATCAGACACCGCCTGCCCGCCCGCGCCGGGCACGGTCACCCGTTGCAACACCGGCTCCGGCGTCTCAAGGAACTCCGTCACCACCACCAGCCGGGTCGTGCCGGGGGCAAACCCCTCCGGCGGCCACGGCAGTTCGCGCAGCACCACGTTCTGGCTGAAACGATCGTGCCGCCACTCCAGCACCACGTCGGCCGCCACTCCGTCGAAGGCGTCGCGGGCCACCAGCCGGTTGGGCGGCACCAGCTCCAAGGGCGCGCTGGGCTTGACCCCCGCCAACAGTTGCCGCTGGCCAGTGGCCTCATCCAGCCACTCCAGCGCCCGCAGTCCGCCCCGCAGCCGCGCCCCGGCCGGGGTTTCCAAGTCAAAGACGCTTTCGGTGTTGAGGTCGTGGCTGAAGATCGCCCGCAGCGGTCCGTACCGGGCGATGGCCCCGTCGGGGAAACGCTCGATCAGGTCCCGACTCTCCTGCCACTGGCCGCTGACGGGGTCCCGGTAATGCAGGCCGTTTTCCAGGAGCGTGTACCGGCCCCCAGGCTGCCAGCGCAGCGAGCCGTCCGCCTGCGTCCGGGCGCGGAAGCGCTGGAAGACGGCGAAATCCTGGCCGCGCTCGACCACGCGCCACTCCTCCGCGGCGGGTGGGCTCGACCCGGGCAAATCGGTCGGCTGGGCCCGTGCGGGCCGGGCGGCCCAGAGGCCGAGGGTGAGGGCGAAAGTGATCCAAAAGAAGCGAGGAAGCGCGTTCGGGAGCTTCCTCCCAGGGATGGACGGACCGGTTTTCATGGGACGGAAACTTTTTTCGAACGCTGACTGTATAACGCCCCCCTCCCCCCCCGCCTGTCAAGGGGTGGTGGAAAAATTTTTTCGCGCGACGGCGGCAGCGGCTTCCGGGCGGCGCGGGGGGTGGTGAGCCGTCGTCGCAGCGGCGGGCAGGCCGGAGACCCGCACCACAGGAAACGGTCCGAAGTTCGAAGTCCAAAGGCCGAAGTCAGGAGGCGGAGCCGGATACCAGATACCAGATACCAGATGCCAGATACCAGATACCAGATACCAGATGCCAGATGCCGGAGGCCGGATATCGGATGCCGGAGGCTGGCGGCGGGGGTTGCCTGCCGAGTTGCCGGCCCTGCGGTGAGGCGCGGCCGGGGCCGGCTGTTGGACTCACAGGAAACTCAACGCGCCCAGCGCGGCGGCCAACAGCCAGATGAGGAGCACGGCGGTGGTGGGAGGCAGGCCGCGCCGGACCAGCAGGTGCGAGAGGTGGTTCGTGTCGCCCACGTACACCGGCCGGCCGTGCTGCCAGCGCCAAAGCACCACCCGCACCAGGTCGCCAAGGGGCACGGCGAGGATGAGCAGCGGGTTGAGCACGGCGGTGCGCACCGGGTGCGCAGGCGAGTAGTAGTCCGGCAAGATGGCCAGCACCGCGAGCAGGTAGCCCACGAGGTGACTGCCGGCATCGCCCAAGAAGACCGTGGCGCGGGGGAAATTGTACGGCAGGAAGCCGGCCAGCGCCGCCGTCACCAACAGGGCCAGCGCCGCCACGAGGTATTGTCCGCCCACCGCCGCCTTGAGCGCGAAACAGCCCGCGCCGATGGCCCCTACGCCCGCGCACAGGCCGTTCATGTTGTCGAGGAAGTTGAAAGCGTTGGTCACGGTCACGATCCAGAGCGTGGTCACCGCCAGGCTGAACACCAGGCTGGGCACGAACAGCGTGGCGCGCACACCCGCGGCCGCCACGGCCAGCGCGATAAGGACCTGCCCGAGGAACTTCGCAGCGGGCCGCAACTCGTACCGGTCATCCCACCAGCCCAAGCCCACCATGCCCAGCGCGCCCGCCAAAATGGCCAGCAGTTGCGGCGCGCGCCGGGCATAGCCGTGGCCGAAGGCGCCGCGGGTGGGCAGGTCCAACCACCCCAGTTGGAGCGCCAACGCGCCCAGCGCCAGCGGCACCGCCATGCCGGTCAGCACGGCCAGTCCGCCGGCCAAAGGCACGGGGGCATGATGGATTTTGCGATGCCCCGGCTCGTCCATCCAGCCCGCGCGCCGGCACCACGCCCGCCACACCGGCACGGCAGCCAGGGTGGCGAAAAAACCGCCGGCCAGGGCCAGGGCATAGACGTTGAGGGGAAAACTCATGCCGCAAACCGCGCGCGCAGCCTACGGCAACCGGCCGCCGGCCGAACAGCCCGGAGTCCCGCGCGCGCCCCGGGCGCGGCCGGGCGGGGCGCCTTAACGGGGCTCGGGCGGGGTCTCAGCCAAGCGCAACCCCGCCGCCGCAGCCAGGCGCCGGTAGAGCTGGTAGAGCTCCTCGATCATGCGCTCGAGCGGGAACCACTCGCGCACCAGCGCCTGACCCTGCCGGCCCAACTGCTGGCGGCGGCGCGGGTCGGCGGCCAGTTCGAGCAGGCGCCGTTGCAGCGTGGCCAGGTCTCCCGGCGCAATGAGGAAGCCGGTCTCGCCGTCGCGGCACACCTCGCCGGCGCCGTCGCAATCGTAAGCGATCACGGGCCGGCCGGCGGCCAGGGCCTGGGGCAACGCCCGCGCCAGTCCTTCGCGGCGGGAGAGGTGCACCACCACGTCCATCACGCCCACCAACGCGGGGATTTGCTCGGGCGGAACCAGGCCGGTGAAGACCACGTGGCGCTCGAGGCCGCGCTCGCGGACCCGGGCTTCCAGGCGCGCCCGCCAGGGGCCGTCGCCCACCAGCAAGAATTTCATCCACGGGCATTGCCGGACCAGGTGTGGGGCGACGGCGAGGAGTTCGCCGTGGCCCTTGAGCTTGAAGAGGCGGGCGATCTTGCCCACGACGAAATCGTCCGGCGCCAGTCCCCAGCGGGCGCGCAAATCGGGGTCGTTGCGGGCGGTGAGAAAAGGTTCGAGGGGGAAGCCGCTGAAGATGCGGGTGTATTGTTCGGGCCGGCCGATGCCGGCGGCCAGGTACTGCTCGGCCATGGCCTGTGCCACGACCACGAAGTGCGTGGTCACGCGGCCCGCCCGGCGCTCCGCCGCCTTGAACAGGGCATTGGCCAAAAACCCTTGGAACCGGCCGAACGACGGGCCGTGGATGGTGTGGACGATGAGGGGCACGCCGGCTGCGTGGGCCGCCAGGCGCCCGAGCACGCCGGCCTTGCCGCTGTGCGTGTGCACCAGGTCCGGCCGCCGCTCGCGGAAGAGCCGGCGCAGGGCCAGGTAGGCGCGCGCGTCCCGCCACGGATGCACCGCGCGCACCAGCGAAGGCAGGCACGTGAAGAGGCCGGGTTCGCCCGCGACCCGGGGTTCGAGCGAGCCTTCGGCGCCGGTGGTGGGGCCGGCCACCAGGTCCACCTCCAGACCGGGCCGGCGGCGCAGGCCAAGGACCGAGGCAATGGTGTTTTCCTGCGCCCCACCCACCACGAGGCGGGTGATGACGTGGGTAACGCGCATGGCGGGGGCTAGGCGCCGCCGGCTTTCAGGCGGCGGACCCGTTCTTCCACGCTTTTGTATTCCTCGGAGCCGCGGATGCCGTACTTGAGGTAGGTCTCGAAATGCTGCAACGCGGCGGCCTTGTCCTGCTGGCGCAGGGCGATTTCGCCCAGGCCGAAGTACACCGCGTAGGACTCGGGCACCAGCGCGCGCAGGGCCTCGTAATCCTGGCGGGCCTCTTCCAGGCGCCCGGCCTGGAGGTGGGCGATGGCGCGGTTGAGCAGGGCGGCGGTGTTCTTCGGGTTGTTTTTGAGCAGGGTATTGAGCGGGGGCAGCGCGGCGTCGTAATTCTTCATCTGGATGTGCAGCGCGGCCAGGTTGAGCAGGGCCCGGGCGTTGTCCGGCTCGAGTTCGATCTGGGCGCGCAGGGTCTCGAGCGCGTTGGTGAGGCGGCCGGTGGCCTGGTAAATCTGGTTGAGCGCTTCGAGCACGTTCACATTGCGCGGATGCCGGGCACGCAGCTCGAGCACCTGCGCTTCGGCCGCCTCCACTTCGCCGCGGGTGAACCGGCTCAGGGCGATCATGACCTGCTCCCAGATGCCCACCTCGGCGTGGTCCGGCAACAGCGCGCGCACGCGCTGAAATTCGGTCAACGCCTGGCGGAAGTAGGCGCTTTCGACGAAGAGCAGGCCCAGGCGATAGGAGAACTGCGCGTGGTCGAAGAGCCCGTCCTCGACGACCAGTTGGTCCCAGCCGCGGCGCTCTTCAGAGAGGTCCGGCTGGGTGGGGCCGTCCAGCGCGGGGAGGCGACCGGCGCGCAGGGCGTCGTTGAAGGCCAGGGTGATCTTGGCGGCGGTGTTGGCCGGGTTCAGGCGCAGGGCCAGTTCCAGCCAGCGGCGGGCGCGGTCCGGCTGACCGGCGCGTTGGACGGCGGCGCCCCAGGAGGCCAGTCCGCGGGCATAAAAGGCGTTCACGTACCGGCGCTCGAGCGGGGAAGTAGGCTCGGCGGCCGGCAGGGCCTCGAGGGCGGGCCGCAAGGCTTCCCAGGCCGCTTCGCCGCGGGCGAGTTCCTCGCCGGTCAACGCCGGACGCGGGGTCAACTCTTCCGGCCGGGGGCGGACCCGGAACACCAGTCCGGTCGGCACCTGCTCGACCTGCTCGAAGTAGTAGCCCAGGCTGGGGTGCAGGTAGAACAGTTGGTTCGAAGCGGCCACATTGCGCACCAGAATGGCCAGCCCCGCCGGGGCGATCACTTCCGGCAAATTTTTCTCCGCGCCCCAGCTCCAGCGCGCCCCGTAGCGGCGGTGCAGTTGCTGCTGGTAAATCCGGTAGGGCATCAGGCGCGACCACAGCAACACGTGCGCGCCCGTGGCTCCGCGCCGGGCCAGACCCGCCTCCAGCAGGAGCAGGTTGGTCTGGTCGTCGCTGAGCACGTAGGCGTCCCGCGCCGGCAGCGCGTCCACCAACCGGTCCGCCAGCCGGGACAATTCCCGGCCGTTGAGCGCCGCCACGGTGGGGCCGTTGCGCGCTGCCAACGTGGCGGGCAACGCCACCGCCGCCAGCAACGCCACCGCCGCCAGCGCCCGGCCCAGCAGCCGGCCCCCGGAGGTGACCAGGTACGCGGCCCGGCCGACCGGATCGCGCGCCATCAACAGCAGGTACCCGGTGTAGTAACCCGCCGCCAGCGCGGCCAGGAAGTAAAACGGCAGCATCGCCCGCCCGAAGCCCAGGACGCGCGGGCTCCAGATCGGCTCCAGAAACACCGACACCGCCGCCACGAGCATGACCACGTGCACGAAGCGCGTGAAGAACTCGGCCATCACCGCGCCGGCGCGGCTGGTGTCCTCAGCGGTGCGGCGCCAGCGCAGGCCCAGCACAAACACCGGCAGCACCGTGCTCAGGCTGATGAGCAGCACGGCGAAGGGCGGCACCGAGGCCAGGGCCGCCTTTTGGGCCGCCAGTTGCGTGCGCAGGTACGTGCCGAAGCCGGCTTCGGCCTGCGGCGCGAGCGCGGCCAGCGCCGGCAGCAACAGGTACAGGAGCAACCCCGCAACCCCGGCCCCGGCCAGGCGCGCCACGAAGCGCAGTTGGAAGAAGTCGAAGCCCTTGATCCAAACCAGGGCCACGAGGAAGGCCGGGAAAAAGGCGATCATCGCGTAGTTGTTCGTGACCGCCAGGCCGTAGCCAAACGCCAGCGCCGTCAGCCAGGTCTCGTTCCGCGAAAGGCGGTATTCGAGCAGACACCACACCGCCGCGGCGAAGAGCAACAGGTCGAGCATTTCGCCCGTGGCCACGGTGGCGTGCTCCCAGAAAGTGCGCTGCAAACCGCAGAGCAGCACCGCGAAGGCCGGCCCCACCCAGGCCAGCGGAATGCTCAGCAGCCCTTGCGCGTCCCGCTCACGCAGGCGCGCCTCGCGGGTGCGGTCGTAGGGCAACAACGCCACCGCACGCGCCAGCAGGCCGAGGGTCAGCGCGGCCATCAGGGCGGTGAGCACGTTGAGCGCCACCGGGAGGATGCTTCCCGGCAATACGCGCACCGGCAGGGTCACCAGGTACAGCAACGGGGCGCTCAAGTTGGGCGAGGTGTCCCAGCCGGCCACGCGCGCCACCAGCGGCAGGCTGGTGAGCTGCAGCCAGCGGTTCAACGTCACCAGGTAAAGGACCAGCGCCGCGGCGGCGACCAGCCACGGGAGCCGGGACCGGGCGAAGGCCGGGGGCGGGCGATTGTTGGTATCCATAGCAGTTGGTTGGAGGTCAAAGGTCGGTTGAGTTGAAACGAACCGCCGCCGGCTGGCAAGGCTGCATTGGCCGGCCGGACGCGCCCGCGACGCATTTCAGTTTTTGAGCGCCGACCTCAGCAAGCCCCACCCACAGCCGTTCTCCCTCCATATTGCCGCGGCCCGGACCGGCGAAAATCCCGGGAATGTTGCGGGGGGTTCAAAAACTGAAATGCCCCCGACGTGCCCGCGACGCTTCCCTGGGCTGTGCATGGGCTCGCTCCCGGGATGGCGGCGGCTTGGAAGAGGCAACGGGGCGCGCCCATTACGGCGCCAGCTACCGTAGTCGTTCCGGGTTCAAGCCCTGCAGGTCCGCCGGCACGAACCGGCCGTCGCGTCGGATCAGTTCGTCGTCGAACCACACCTCGCCCCCGCCGTACTCGGGCCGCTGGATGAGCACCAGGTCCCAGTGGACGGCCGATTTGTTGCCGTTGCCGCACTCGGCGTAGGCCTGGCCGGGGGTGAAGTGCAGCGAGCCGGCGATCTTTTCGTCGAAGAGCGTATCGCACATCGGCTCGCGGATGTGCGGGTTGAAGCCCAGGGAAAACTCGCCGATGTACCGCGCGCCGGGGTCGGTATCCAGGATTTGATTGAGCCGCTCCTCATGGGTGCCGGTGGCTTTTACGATGCGCCCCTCGCGCAGTTCGAGCCGCACGTTCTCGAAGCGCGTGCCGGCGTACAGGCTGGGGGTGTTGAACTGGATGACCCCGTGGGCCGACTTGAGCGTGGGACAGGAAAAGACCTCGCCGTCGGGCAGGTTGCGCAGGCCGGAGCACGGCACCGCGCCAATGCCCTTGATGCTGAAGGTCAGGTCCGTGCCCGGGCCGGTGATGCGGACGCGGTCGGCCCGCCGCATCCGGCGCACCAGGGACGTCATGGCGCGGGCCATCCGGCGGTAATCCAGCGTGCAGACGCGGAAGAAAAAGTCCTCGAACGCCTCGGTGCTCATGCCAGCGGCCTGGGCCATCGAGGGGGTGGGCCAGCGCAAGACCACCCAGCGGGTGTGGTTGATGCGGCGGTCCAGCACCGGCCGCAGGGTGCGGGTGAAGAGGGCCAGGCGGTCCGCGGGCACGTCGGCGCTTTCGTTGGCGTTGTGGGCGCCGCGCAGCGCGATGTAAGCCTGCATCCGTTTCATGCGGTGCAGCTCGAGGTCGCGCACCAGCGCGGCGTGGCGGGCGTCGGTCTCGCGCAGAATCTCGCGCGTGATCCGCGTGTGGCGCACCTCGACCACCGGCACGGCGCCGGCGGCCCGCACCGCGCGGATGAGCGCCACGCCGAATTCATCCGGCACTTCGATCAGGTCCAGCAACACGTGATCACCGCGGCGCAGCGCGGTCGAATACTCCACCAGCAGGCGGGCCAGCTTCGGGTAGCGCGGGTCCATCATGGCGGCAGGCTAAACCGCCCCGGCCGGGGCGTCGAGTGTTTCGCCGCGGCGGCGCACGCGGCGGCGCGGGCGGCCCGCTCCGGCATGCCGGCATTGCCAAACCCGCCGCGCCCGGCAAGGCTCGCTCCGTGATTGCGCCCTGGCCCACTCTGGCCACCGAGACCCTGGCCGATTACCGCGTCTTCCGCGTGCGCCGCGTGCTGCGGCGCTCGCCCCGCACCGGCCACACGCACGACTTTTACGTGTTGGACACGCCCGGCTGGGTGAACATCGTCGCGCTCACGCCCGACGACCGGATGGTGCTGGTCGAGCAATTCCGCCACGGCACCGAGGCGGTTGAACTCGAGGTGCCGGGCGGGGTGATGGACGCCGAGGATGCCTCGCCGGAGGCGACCGCCGTGCGCGAGTTGCGGGAGGAAACCGGCTACGCGGGCGAGCACGCGCGGGTGATCGGCACCGTGCGGCCCAACCCGGCCATCATGAGCAACACCTGCCACGTGGTGTTGATCGAGCGGTGCGTGCCCCGGCACGAGCGCGAATTCGATCACAGCGAGGACCTGGCCACGCATCTGGTGCCCGTGGCCGAGGTGCCCGGGCTGGTGGCCCGCGGCCGCATCCGCCACTCGCTGGTGGTGGCGGCGCTGTACCACTTCGAGTTGTGGCGGCGCGGCCTGACCGGCGCCTGAGCGCCGGCGCCGCGCCCGCGCGGGCAGCGATGCTGGAGAGATTCAGGCACCGGGGCCGGGGCGGACGGCCGCTCTATTTTCAGTTGGGGCCACGCTGGGCCGCGGCCAGCGTGGCGGACCGCCGCACCTGCGCCCTAACTGGTGGCCCGTTGTTTTCCCTTGGTAGGGTCGCGCTGCGGCGCGGCCGGCTTGGGGAGCCCGCGCGCGGGGCCCGGATTTCACGGCTTGTGCAGCCGGTAAAACTTGGTGGGCAGCGTGGCCGGAACGGTCACCGGATTGGTCGCCCCGCTGGGCGAATTGGTCCAGTTGGCCGGCACGAGGCTGACGGTCTCCTGCAACACAAAACCCGGGGTGGCGGGTGCCCAAGACAGGGTGGCAAAGCCCGGGCTGGCCGGCGTGACGGTGAGCGTGGGCGCGCCTTCGGTTTGCACGACCTGGGGCAGGGCCCAGAAGCCGCCGGTGACGGAGAACTGGCCGTTGGTCATCGTTGGCCCGGCATCCGGCTGGCCGATGGTGCCGCTGACGGCAAAGACGCCGCCGGTGCTGGTGCCGCCGCCACCGTCCATCGTGTGCCAGTCAATCGCATACTGGGCGAGAGCCGGCAGGCAGAGGAGCGAGCAAAGAAAGCCCAGAGCCAGCATCCACCGCGATAGCCACCAGCCCGTAGCGCAGGTTTCCAACCGGCTGACTTGCGCCGCTTGGGAAACGGCGCAAGGGATTGCTCGAGCGCAGCGAGAGCAAGGCCCAGAGGGCCGAGCGAGCGGGCACGAGTGAGCCAATCGCCGACTTCCAGTCGGCAGGGCGTTGAACTCCCGGTTGCCTTCGAGTTGGCACGGGGCCTGCGGATTGGCAATCCGCGACACGGCAGGCTGCCAGCCTGCGGTACGACCGGCGGCGGCCATTGCCACTGTAGCGCAGGTTTCCAACCGGCTGAGTCGCCGGCTTTCAGCCGGCAGGCCGTCGGCGAAACCCGCGACGCTGAGAACTCGCGGCGCTTGCGGATTGGAAATCCGCGACACAGCAGACTGGAAGTCTGCGCTACGGTTGCCGCTTGTTCCCCGCGCACGGCCGCACTCCAAAACGCTTCGCACCGCACAGGGGGCGGTGCAGAGTTTCGGATCTCGATTTTCGGGTTTCGGATTTTTCATGGCGATTGGAGCATTTACGGTTTGCCAATGGTCGCCCAGCCGTCGCGGGTGGCGCGGAGGGTGACGGGTTTGTTGATCGTGATTTGTTCGTTGTAGTTGCCGGGGCGCAGCAGGATGATGTCGCCACCGCCGGCGGCGGAGGCGTTGACGGCGCTCAAGACGGTGCGTTTGGGAGCGGCGCTGACCAAGCCCGAGTTTGCGTCGTGGCCACCGGGACTGACGAACCGGGTGAAGGCCGCCACAAACGCGTGCCGGTCGCCGTTGGCGTGGTCGGTGAACCGGTCCATCTGCTGCTCGGTCATGCGGTTGATGACGTCGTTTTTCTGGAGGGGGACGTGATAGGACATCACGTTGAAGAAGGTATTGAGTGCCAGAGTTTGCTCAGAGGGCGTGCAGTTAGTGAAGTACTTCTGGAAGTTGGCTAGGGTGATCTGGTCGATGTTGGTGAAGCAGAAATCACCCGCTCGCTCGGGGAGTGTGTCGGTCAGGCCATCGTCACCCACCCGGTAGCCGTTCAGCGCAATGCAACCATTTGTAGAAGGACAGCCGCAACCGCCATGGGTGTGGAGCAGGCCGAAAAAATGGCCCAATTCGTGCACCACCCACCATGGGCCTTCATCGGCAAAAATTTGGCCTCCCCAGTAGTTGGTCTCGCCCGGCGGGATGGGCATGGCCCCACCGCTGCCGCCGGGGCCGGCCACGGCGGTTGCCACATAGACGTTGATCTGGTCGGCCCGCAGACGGTAGCGGCCGTCGGATTGCGCATTGGAGAAAAAGGTGGCCCGCAGCGGATCGTCGCGGAAATTGATTTCAAACCATTTGCTCGGCCCGTTTGTACCGCCCTCGGCGGGGCCGCCGATGTCCACGACCTCCGTGATCCGGTAGCGGTAGCCGCGCCAATAAGTGCCCATCCAGCGGTTGGCGGCGTTGACGGCGTTGGTGAAGGTGAGCGGCGTTATGCCAGCCGGGCGCGCGCCAGTGGTCGGGTGGACGATGATTTTGATCGAGAGGCGCAGATCAATCGTCTGGCCTGCGGCGCTCCACGCAGCGAGCAACGCGCCGGCGGCCAGCAGGGGAAACAGGAGTTTGGTTCTCATGATCGAACTCCTTTGCCTCATTGCAGCGTGACCAGCACCAGCACCAGGCCCGTGCCTGCGTTCAAGCCGGTCATGGCCTTGCCCAGAATCGCGCCCTGGGCGCGGGCGTGGTCGGTGACCCGCATCGCGTGGCCCGGCGTGGCCGAGGTGGTGAGCAAATCGCCGGGCCGGATCGGGCCGCTCGACGTATCGGCCTGCACATACACCCGGCCGGTCAGCGCGACGTGTTGATCTCCCTCGACCACCCGCTGCTGGCTGAGGCTCAGGCCGGGCTTGACGCCGCCCGCGCCGCTGATGACGCCAGCCACGCGCCGGTCATATGGCTCGGTGCTCAGCTTCAGTTGGCCGGGATGCTCTTCGTCAATGACCACCACTGCGCCCTTGGGCAGATCGCGTTGCGACATGCGGAACGGCTCGGCAATGTCCGCCCCGCCGGTGATGGTGAGCACCTTGACGAACAGGTTGCCATCTTCCTTGAGCGTCATCACGTCCCCATTGGTGCTGTTGTAAAAGTTCATCTGGTTGACCGGGCCGCCGCCCACCGCGATGTGCCAGTAGGGCCGGCTGGCCACCTGAAACTCCAGCCGCGCGTAATTGCCGTCCGTGTTGTCGCTCAGACGTAGTTGCGGACGGGAAATGCTCGAGGACATCGCCACCCGGACAGGGCCGGAGAAGCTCCCCGCTACGCCGTTGGCGCTGGTGCCGGCAATAGCCACCCCGTCGCGGCTGATGCCTGAAACCGCCATGCCCAACACCGAATCGGCGGTGGCCTCCAGGCCGTAGAACAAGGTGAACGGTGGGATGCTCTCCACGACATTAAGCGACACCGAGGAATTGGCCGAAGTCACGTCCAGCCGCCCACCCTTGTTCAAGCGCATCCGCTCCGCGCCCGCCGTGCGGAAGCTCAGCGAGTCGTCGCCCAGATAGCCGATCTGGCCGGGATAAGTGCCGGCGGCGTTGTTGAAATTGATGGCGCCAAGGTAGGAGGGCGAAGCGGTGTTGTTGCGCAGCTCCAGCACCGAGCCGAACGCGTTGGCTGTCGAGTCCAGCCGGGCGACGCTTTGGTTGCCGACCAGGTGCAACGGCCAGCCGGGGCTGGCCGTGCCAATGCCCACGCGGTTGTTGACCGGGTCAATGGACAGCGTCGTCGTGTCCAGAGTCAGCGTTGAGTTCAAGGCCCAGTTGCCGCCGGTGGGCAGCGTGGCCACCGACACGGTGCCGCTCAGTTGTGAAGCGGGCAACGGGCCTGAAAGATTGCCGGACAGAATCGCGTAAGGCGTGGGCGTGAGCGGTTGGCGTGGTGCGAGGGTATTGAAAGCCCCTGCGCCATTGGTCCGCACCGCCAGCACGAGCCACCGCGCCTCGCCGTTGAAGGGGCTGGCCCCGAAATCGAGGTTCAGCACGAACAAGCCGTTGGAGACCGGCACAGCGGTGAACGTGAGGGTGCCCGAGACCAGCGCGTCGCCGGGCTCGCCGGCGACGGGGCGATTGTAAACCTGGGCGCGGAAGTCGTAGAGGCCGCTGGCGACCTGACCACCGTCGGTCAATCGGCCCTGGTAGGTGAAAGCGGTGCCTTGGGCCAGCAGGGTTGGAGGTTGCAGGAACATGGCCGCCCACAGGACGGCCCTGAGGATCATCTTGGGGGATGTCTTCATGCGCGTTGGGCGTTTGTTGTGTTGTTGTGTCTTGTGTTTCGGTTCGGGAAAAGCCGTCTGCGGTTTCAGGTTTGCACAGGCGGCAAAACTGGTTGGGCAGCGCGGTGGGAAGTGCCGGTGCCGGTCTTGCGGCCGGGCCAGCGGGTCGCTCGTGCTCTCGCGCGCCGGGCTGGGAGGACAGATGGCGCCACCAAAACCGCGCCGCGGGGCAGTGGAGAAAGGCGGAGGGACTATCCGGCGGACTGTCGTTTGGCAAGGCCCGGCGACGACGGACAGAACCGCACACCAGTGCGTGGTTGTGCTCATGAGCACGTTGGTGCAAACTGCGCGGCCTCCGGCGCACATGCAAGCAATTTTGCCGCCGTCCGGAACAAGTCGCGCCGCGGGCGCTGGCCTGGCGGCCCCTATTCCCAGTGGCCCGGTGGTGCGGCCAAGCCGGAACGATTCGGCAGACTCTGAGCCGCCCGACGAGGTCGGCCGGGCCACCCGGAACTCCGCCTCAGAGCCCGGCTGTGCGGCGGATGATTTCGTCCAGCGGTGTGGCGGGTCGAAAGCCGGTGAAGCGCTCGAGCTTGTCCACCGCGGGCCGGCGGCGGCGCATGTCCTCGAACCCGGGCGCGTAGGCGGCATCGTAGGGCACCCGCTCGATGGGCGAGCTTGAGCCCAGCGCGGCGATCACCCGGCGGGCCAGTTCGAGGATGCTGACCTCTTCGGTGCTGCCGACGTTGAAGACCTCGCCGCGCGCGGCCGGGCAGCGCATCAAGCGCGCGAGCGCCTCGACCGTGTCAGCCACGTAACAGAAGCAGCGCGTCTGCGCGCCGTCGCCGTACACCCGCAGGGGCCGGCCGGCGCGGGCGGCCGCGATGAAGCGCGGCAGCACCATGCCGTACTGCCCGGTCTGGCGCGGGCCGACGGTGTTGAAAATCCGGGCCACGATCACCGGCAGGCCGCGCTCGCGCGCGTAGGCCAGGGCGAGGAACTCGTCCATCAACTTCGAGCAGGCGTAGCTCCAGCGGCCCAGGTGCGGCGGGCCGATGAGCAGGTCGTCTTCCTCGCGAAACTCCGCGTGCTGGCTTTTGCCGTACACCTCGGAGGTCGAGGCCAGCAACACCGGCACGCCGGGGCCGGCGGCCGCCTCGAGGATGGCCTCGGTCTCGTCCAGGTTGGTCCGGATGGTCCGGATGGGCGAGCGCACCACCAGCTCGACCCCCACCGCCGCCGCGAGGTGGTAGATCGCATCCGCCTCGCCCGCCAACCGGTCCAACCCGGCGCAGGCGGAGACGCGGGCCTCGATCACGCGCAGGCGCGGGTCGGTGCGGACCGCGGCGAGGTTTTCGGGCCGGCCGGTCGAGAAGTCGTCAATCACCGTCACGCGGCACCCCTCGGCGAGGAGCCGCTCGACCAGGTGCGAACCGATGAACCCGGCGCCGCCGGTGACCAGGATGTGCGCGCCGGGGGACATGTACGCGGGGCCGGAGGGCGGGCGGTTCAGTACATGATGGCGCGGGCCACCTCGCGGGCCCGGGCGTCATCAAACAAGCGCCGGACCAGCGCCAGGCCGAACTCGAGCGCCGTGCCCGCGCCGCGCGAGGTAATCAGCGGGCCGTCCTCGACCACCCGTTCGCCGGCCAGCGCCGCGGGCAGTTCGTCGTGCACCGAGAAGTGCGCGGTGTACCGGCGCCCGGCCAGCAGGCCGGCGTCGGCCAGCACGGTGGGCGCGGCGCAAATGGCGGCCACGGGGCGGCCGGCCTCCACGAACCGCCGGGCCAGCGCGGCAGCGCGGCCTTCGGCGCGGACGGCCTTCACGCCGGGACCGCCGGGCAGGAGCAGGAGGTCAAAGGGTTGGTCAGCCACTTCGGCCAACGCGGCGTCCGCCTGCACCGTGATCTGGCAGCGGCCGGTCACGAGCCGCTCGCCGGGGAGCGAGGCGAGCACGACCGTGGCGCCGGCGCGGCGGAGCAGGTCCACCGGGGCGAGGGTTTCGATTTCCTCGAAGCCGGGAAACAACAGGCAGAGCACGCGCGGTTGCATGGCGGGAGTATAGGCGCGGGGCGGCGGCTGACCAGCGGCGCGAGTTCAGGCGGGCGGCCGGTCGGCGCGTTCGGCCACGGCCCGGAGCATGGCTTCCCAGTAGGGCCGCAGGAAGGGCGGGTCGCGGAGGCTGTCGAGCGCGTATTGGCGGTCGGCCTGGGCGAGGTCGAGCACGGCGGTGATCATTTCCTCCTGGTACCAGCCGGCCTCGGCCAGGGGGAGGCCGTCGGGGTTGCGGATGAAGGACTGGCCGCTGGTGCTTTGGCGGCCGTCGGGGGACTGGCCGACGGTGTTGGCCACGCAGTGGAAGATGCGGGTGGTGGGGCCGGCGGGCAGTTGGGCGCGGCCGGAGGTGCGTTTCCAGACCACGGCCTCGAGTTCGTCCGAACTGCACGAGGGGTGGAAGAAGACTTGGGCGCCGAGCATGGCCGGCAGGCGGTATACCTCCGGATGCCGGCCGTCACGGCAGATGGCCAGGGTGCAGCGAATGCCGTCAATTTCGAAGAGCGAGAGCTTGTCGCCGGCGCGGCAGTAGGTCTGCTCGTCGCGGCCGGCGAGGTGGACCTTGGCGTATTCGTGCACGATGTCGCCGCGCGGGGAGATGACGTGGGCGAGGTTCAGGAAGCGGTCGGCAGTCCGGCGCAGGGAACCGGCGATGACCCACAGGCCGGCCTCGGCGGCAGCGCGGCAGGTGCGGTCCAGGGCCGCCTGCACCGCGCGCGGGTCCTGCCGGATCACGTCGGGAAAGTAGTAGCCGGTGAGGCTGGTTTCGGGGAAGAGCACCACGCGGCTGCCGGCGTCGGCCGCGGCGCGGATGTAGTGGAGGGTGCGTTCGAGGTTGAAGGCCAGCGGCCGCGCCCAGTGAAGCTGGACGCAGGAGACCTGCAAGGTGGCGGGTGCGCTCATCGCGCCCAGCATGGCCGGGGCCGGCGCGCGGGCGAAGCCGAAAACGTCGCGCCCAACCGGCTTGCGGCCCGGGGCGGGCCGGCCCACGCTGGGGGGCATGGATGCATTCGCGCTTCCCGGCGACGCCGCCCAACTGGACGAGCTGCTGGTCTGCAAACTCGAGGCCGGCCGCGCGCCGCTGAGCCCGTGCACGCTGGTCATTTTCGGCGCCAGCGGCGACCTGACCGCGCGCAAGCTCGTGCCCGCGCTCTACCATCTGCACCGGGAGGGCGCGCTGCCCGAACCGTTCCGCGTGGTGGGCGTGGCCCGCCGTGAAAAGAGCGACGCGGCCTGGCGCGCGGAGCTTTTCGCCGCGTTGCAGCAGTACTCCCGCACACAGCCGGTGGACCGCGCGCGGTGGGAGAGTTTCGCGGCCAACCTTCTTTACCTCGCCGGTGACGGCACCGAGCCGGAAACGCACCGCCGCCTGGCGGCGCGGCTGGCGGAGTTCACGCCCGAGCCGCTGCGGCGCAACCGGCTCTTCTACCTGGCCACCTCGCCCAGCCGGTTTGCGGACATCGTGGCCGGGCTGAGCGCCGCCGGGCTGTTGCGACGCGAAGAAACGCCGCCGTTCTGGCAACGGGTGGTGATCGAAAAACCCTTCGGCCACGACCTGGCCTCGGCCCGGGCGCTCAACGCGGCGTTGACGCGCCACGCGCACGAGCACCAGCTCTTCCGCATTGACCACTACCTGGGCAAGGAGACGGTCCAGAACATCCTCACCTTCCGCTTCGCCAACGCGCTGTTCGAGCCGCTCTGGAGCCGGCAGACGGTGGACCATGTGCAGATCACCGTGAGCGAGCGGATGGGCGTGGGCGCGCGCGGCGCTTTTTACGAGGAGGTCGGCGCGTTGCGGGACATGGTGCAAAATCACCTGCTCCAGGTGCTGGCGCTCATGGCCATGGAACCGCCGGTTGCCCTCGAAGCCGAGGCCATCCGCGATGAGAAGGTCAAGCTGCTGCGCTCGCTGCGGCCCATCCCGCCGGGCGAGGTGCGCCGGCACGTGGTGCGCGGGCAGTACACCGCGGGCGCCCAGGCGGGAGAACCGCGCCGGGCATATCGCGAGGAACCCGGGGTGCGGCCGGACTCGAACGTGGAAACCTTCGTCGCGCTGCGGCTCTGGGTGGACAACTGGCGCTGGGCCGGGGTGCCGTTTTACTTGCGCACCGGCAAGAGCCTGCCCCTGAGCGCCAGCGAGGTGCGCCTCCAGTTCCGCCGCCCGCCCCACGTGCTCTTTGCCGCGCGCTGCGGGCCGCGCCTGGACGCCAATTCGCTCACCCTGCGCCTGCAGCCCAACGAGGGCATTTCGCTGCACATCAACGGCAAGGTGCCCGGGACCGAACTGACCCTGCGCCCGGTGCGGATGCACTTCCGGTACGACGCCGAGTTTGGCGCTTACACGCCCGAGGCGTATGAGCGGCTCCTGCTCGATGCGCTCGAGGGCGACCCCACGTTGTTCATCCGCCGCGACGAGGTCGAGGCCGCCTGGGCTTGGGTGGACCAGATTCGCGCCGGCTGGGCCGACGCGCCGTTGAGCGAGGCGGAGTTTTACCCCGCCGGCACTTGGGGACCGCCCGCGGCGGATGAACTGCTCCGCGCCGCCGGCCACGCCTGGCGCAATCCGCAGTCGGGAGCTTGAGCTGGAACAAGGCGGTGGTTCGGGGGTGGGACGGGCCACTGGCCCGTGGCGACGGGCACCAGCCCGCCACAGGGGAGGCCGGTTCGAGCGCGCCTTTTGGTGTGGCGGCTTGAAGACCCGGAGCCGGCGTCAGATTGATGCCGCCCACTGGCACTTGGTAGGCCGCGCTGCGGCGCGGCCCGGGGCGGTTGTGTTCGGGTTGCCCAGCGTTCTCGGGCTTGGGGGCGCTCAAAGCCGGCGCGGACGCCGGCGCTCCGACACGACGGGCGGCGGTGCCCTGGGGAGCGCCGGTCTCTGACCGGCTTTGCGGGCGGAAACGGTCGGGGCTTTGGGCTTGCCGTCAGCGCGACGCGGTGTTTCGCTATCCAACGTCATCCCGGTGAGCGAGATGAACGCTCTGTGCTGGCACGGATTGTCCGGGGCGGTTTCCCCACGCCTTGTCGGCGGCGTGTGGTGGGTTTGGGCGGCCGGGCCGGGTGGTGGTTGCTTAGGCTTTCGGCATTGCACCTGCTAAGATTTCAACAACCCAGAACTCCCATGAAAACTCGAAGCACTCCCCCGACCGCGGCTTTGCTGGCCCTGGGTGTGGTGATGCTGGCCGCTCCGGCCAACCCGCAGACACTTCCGCGGATTGTCCAGCGGCCCGTGGACCAGTACGTGCCAGCCGGCACGGAGGTGGTCTTGCGTGTGGTCGCCGAAGGGGACGAGCCGCTGAGCTACCAGTGGCTCAAGGAAAACCCGGAGACCCTCGTGGACGAGCCCGTGCCGGGCGCCACCCAGGCCGAATGGCGTTGGGTGGTGAATGACGGCGCGCAGATGGGGCGTTACCGGGTGCGGGTGAGCAACCCGGCGGGCGAAGTGCTCAGCGACGCCGCGCTGGTGCACTTGGTGCCGCTGGTGGGCTGGGGCCGGAACCTCTCGGGAGAACTCACCGCCCCGCCCGGCTTGACCAATGTGGTGGCCGTGGCCGTGGGTCGAGCGCACGCCATGGCCCTGACCGCCGAAGGCCGGGTAGTGGCCTGGGGCAACAATTTGTACGGCCAAACCAACGTCCCCCCAGACCTGACCAACGTGGTGGCCATCGCGGCCGGGGCGGGACATTCCCTGGCCGTGACGGCCGAGGGCCGGGTGGTAGCCTGGGGCGTTAACTCCCAGGGACAAGCTCGGGTTCCGGAGGGCTTGAGCGACGTGGTGGCCGTGGCCGGGGGGCAATTCCACAGTCTGGCCTTGACCCGGCACGGCCGGGTGGTGGCCTGGGGGGCCAACGGCGCGGGGCAGTGCAACGTGCCGCAAGGGTACCACTTTAAGGCAATTGGCGCCGGTGCTTCCCACAGTCTGGCCGTCACGGCGGAGGGGCGGGTGGTGGCTTGGGGCTATAACCTCTACGGCCAAGTCAATGTCCCGCAATCGCTCAGCAACGTGGTGGCCGTGGGCGGCGGCTACCTGTACAGCGCCGCTTTGACGGCAGACGGGCGGGTGGTGGTGTGGGGGGATAATCGGGCCGGGCTACAGGACGTTCCGGCCAACGCCACCAACGTCGTGGCCCTCGCCACCGGGTACTACCATTGCCTGGCCCTGACCGCCGAGGGCCGGGTGAGGGCTTGGGGAAGCAACCAAGAGGGGCAAACCAGAATCCCAGACGCGCTGGCCAATGGCCTGGCCGTGGCGGCTGGCGAGTATTACAACGTGGTGCTCACCGGTTTTCCACGGGGCAAAGCGCCGCCGCAGATTCTGGCGCCGCACTGGGTCGCCGGTACGGAGGGACAACCCTTGCAGGTGTCTCTGACCGTGGGCAACGGCGCCGACCAGCTTGAAGCGGTAGGTTTGCCCGCCGGACTCACCCTCAATCCAGCCCGGCGGGTGATCACCGGCATCCCCGCCGCACGGGGCATTTACGATGCCTCCCTCCGGGCCTCGAACGCCCTGGGGACGCAGCAACGCACCGTCCGCTTCCACATCGTGCCCGCCGGTCTTCCGGCCACGGCGGTTTGGGGTGACACCTCGGTCGTTGGGTGGGGAGACAACAGAAATGGGCAGATCAACCCGCAAACTTCCGCGGCGGGGGTGACCGCCATAGCGGGGGGAATTGGATCCTATGGCCTGGCCCTGACCGAGCAGGGTCGGGTCGTGAGCTGGGGTTACGACAGGGACGGAAGGTCCAAAATCCCGGCGGGGTTGAGCGATGTGGTGGCCATTTCCGGCGGGTGGTTCCATGGCTTGGCGCTGACCGCGGACGGCCGGGTGGTGGCTTGGGGAGCGAATGACTACGGCCAAACCTATGTGCCGGCCGGGTTGAGCAACGTCTTCGCCATTTCCGCGGGAGACCTGCACTCGCTGGCGCTCACCGCCGAAGGTCGCGTGGTGGGCTGGGGGAATACTTACAACGGACAAACCCGCATCCCACCCGATCTCACAAAAGTGGTGGACGTGGCTGCGGGCACCCAGTACAGCCTCGCGTTAACCGCCGAGGGACGGGTCGTGGCCTGGGGCCTGGGCGACCAGGGCCAAACCAGCGTGCCGCCCAACTTGAGCAATGTGGTAGCCATCGCCGCCGGCCAGATGCACGCCCTCGCCCTGACTGCCGAAGGGCGGGTCGTGGCGTGGGGGGACAATACTTACGGCCAGACCAACGTCCCCATAAACTTGACCAACGTGATCGCCATCGCCGCCGGACCGCGGCACAGCTTGGCGCTGACGGCGGAGGGCCAGGTGGTGAGTTGGGGCAGCAATGACCGGGGAGAATCCCTGATGCCGTTCGAACTCGGCCCGACCCGAGCCCTGGCCGTTGCCGCCGGGGGAAAATACATTACATCGCGGTACGACGAGGCCTTCAGCCTGGCCTTGGTGCATGTGCCGGACGGGTATTTCCCGCCCAAGGTGCTGGGACCTCAGGTGGCGCTGGGGTTCCTGGGCGAACGGTTTTTTGCCCGGGTCCGCGTGGCCAACGGCGCGGACCGGATCGAGGCGACCGGATTGCCTGAAGGGCTGGCCTTCGACCCGGCCACCGGCGTCATCTCCGGCCGGTCCCACGAGGCGGGAGAATTTCAGGTCCGGCTGCGCGCCGAGAATCGCTCCGGGTCCCATGAAGCGACGCTGCGCGTGTACATTCACCGGTACCCGATTCAACTCGATCTGCCGGAGGTGCTGCCGGTCGCCCTCCACACGCCGGTGCAATACCCGATCCGATTGACGAGCGGCTCTGGCGAATGGGCGGCGGCGGGACTGCCGCCCGGCTTGACGCTCGACCCGCAGACCGGGGTGCTGAGCGGCCGGCCGACTCAGTTGGGCGACTTCGAGGTGCAACTCACCGTGAGCAACCGGTACGAGGTCCACACCCGCACCTTCACGGTCCGGGTCAGCCCGCTGTTGGTACGGGCACCGGCGGGTCACCCGGTGACCAACGTGCCGCCCGGCCTGGACGCGGTGGCGGCGGTGGCGGTGGGCTGGAACCACGCGCTGGCGCTGACCGCCGACGGCCAGGTTGTGGCCTGGGGGGACAACACCCACGGCCAGACCAATGTGCCGGCGGGCTTGAGCAACGTGGTGGCCATCGCAGCCGGCGGATTCCATAGCCTGGCCCTGACCGCCGATGGCCGCGTGGTGGCTTGGGGAGCGAATAATGTAGGCCAGTCCGCCGTACCGGCCGGACTGAACAACGCAGTGGCCATCGCGGGCAGTTGGGGGCACAGCTTGGCCCTGACCGCCGACGGCCAGGTGTGGGCCTGGGGCTACGGGAACGGGGTCCAGGTTCCTCCGGGGATAAACAACGCTGTCGCGATTGCGGCGGGGGACGATCGCAGCCTGGTCTTGATGGCCGACCGCCAGGTGCGGGCCTGGGGCAATTACCAGTTCAAGTACCCCCCTGTGCCGACTCCCGAAAGACTGCCGCTGACCAACGTGGTCGCACTGGCGGCCGGGACCCACCACGAACTGGCGTTAACCCCGGACCGTCGGGTGCAAGGGTCGGGGTGGAACGGCACCCAAGGCCTCGACATCCCGGAAGACCTTCCCCCGGTCCAAGCCATTGCCGCAGGCGATTACAGCCTGGCGCTGACCTCGGACGGTCGGGTGTACAGTTGGGGTCAAAACGCCGCCAACCTCTTCGCCGACGTGGAAAACGCCGTGGCCATTGCGGCCTACAAGACCGTGGGCCTCGTCGCGGTAGGCCAGCCCCCGGGCAGCGCGCCGCCGCGGGTGCTGGGGCCCAAGGTGCTGGTGGGTACGGTGGACCACCCGTTCTTCGCTGCCCTCCGCGCCAACCCCGGGGCCGACCGTTTCGAGGCCGAGGGCCTGCCGCCCGGCCTGAGCCTGGACCCGGCCACGGGCGTGATCACGGGAACACCCGAGCAGGCGGGCACCTACACGGTCAACCTGCGGGCGATCAACGCGCAGGGCACGGGCGAAGGGACGCTGCGGCTGCACGTGAACGTTCCCCTGCCCGCCTTTGCCATGAAGCAAGTGCTGGTGCTGGGCCTGGGGCAGGAAATCCGGCTCCGGCTCCCCACCGTGAACAACCCGGACCACTTCGAGAGCATGTCGTTACCACCGGGGTTGCACCTGGACCCCGACACCGGGGAACTTTCCGGGGCGCCGCTCCGCGCCGGAGCATTCCCGGTGCGCTTTACCGCCACCAACAAGTTCGGCACCGCCAGCCTTTGGGTGACCCTCAAAATCCGGCAGGTGCTGGGCTGGGGCGACAACACCTACGGCCAATGTGATCCCCCGGACGACCTGACCAACGCCGTGGCCATCGCGGCGGGCGCGGACTTCGCCATCGCCTTGACCGCGGATGGGACCATCCGCGGTTGGGGCAACACCAAGGATGGGCGGCTGAACTACCCCATCTACCTCACCAACGTCGTGGGGGTCTCGGGCGGCGTGTGGCACGGTCTGGGCTTCACGGATGAGGGCCGATTGTTCGCGTGGAACTCGACCGTGCCGCAATTTGTAAACGAAGTGGTGGCGGTCGCCGCCGGCAGCACCTTTAACCTCGCCTTGACCGGCGACGGGCGAGCGGTTGGTTGGGGGTATAGCCCCTGGTCATCCAGTTGGGATCCATCCATCGTCAAAAATTGGAGCAACGTGGTGTCCATCGCCGCCGCGGCCAAGGGCAGGGAAAACTGGTATTATAAAGCTCACTGTCTGGGCTTGACCGCTGAGGGTCGCGTGTTGGCAATGGGAGACAACAATCACGGTCAAATCAACGTCCCTCCGGGCTTGAGCAATGTCGTGGCCATCGCGGTGGGCTCGGAGCACAGCCTCGCGCTGACCGCTGAGGGACGTGTGGTGGCTTGGGGCTACAACTATTACCGTCAGTCTTCCGTGCCTGAAGGCCTGAGCAACGTCGTGGAGATCTCGGCCGGGGATCAACACAGCTTGGCTTTAACGGCCGACGGCCGCGTGGTCGGCTGGGGCATCTATCAAGAACCCAAGGTCCTCGATTCTCCCGCCCTGAAGCGCGCGGTCGCCATTGCCGCCGGAGGGAATTTCAATCTGGCTCTGTTGGACCTCCCGCCCGGCGTGGCGCCGCCTCAGGTGCTCGGGCCCCGCGCGATGGTGGCCTATTACGGCCTGCCGGTTTGGTCGCGCGTCCGGGTCGCCAACGGGGCGGACCGCTTCGAGGCCGAAGGCCTGCCGCCGGGCTTGTCCTTGGACCCGGCCAGCGGCCTGCTGACCGGCCGGCCCACGGAGGTGGGCACTTATTGGGTCACCTTGCGGGCCAGCAATGCCCGGGGCACGGGCGAGACCCGGCTCCGCCTCCACGTGAACCCCGCCCTGCCCACTCTGCCGCCGGAGTTGAAGCCGCTGGTGGTCACGTTGGGCCGGCAGGTGCATCAACCCTTCCCCGGGCTCTCGCTCCCGGAGCGGTTCCTGAGCAGCGGCCTGCCGCCGGGCTGGCAACTGGACCCGACCACGGGCGTGCTCACCGGCACGGCCGACACGCCCGGCGACTATCCGATCAACCTCACCCTGAGCAACCGCTTCGGCACGGTGCAGACCAACTGGCTGGTGCGCGTCACCCCGGTCCTCGAACTGGGACCCGTCGGCCCGACCCAGGAAACGGTGCCCCCGGGCACGGAGCGCGCCATCGCCCTCGCCGCTGGTGCCGAACACACCCTGGCCCTGACCGCCGACGGCCGGGTGCGCGCTTGGGGCGACAACCGCCGGGGCCAAACCGCCGTGCCGGCGGACGTGGACTCGGCCGTGGCCATCGCCGCCGGCGCTTACCACAGCCTGGCCCTGACCCGCGATGGACGGGTGCGCGTGTGGGGCGACAACGCCTACGGCCAGGTGGCCCTGACGCCGCCGCTGCGGCAGGTCGTGGCCATCGCCGCTGGTTGGGGACACAACCTGGCCCTGACCGCCGACGGGCGCGTGACCGGCTGGGGTTGGAATGTGTACGGCCAGGGCGACCGTTCGCCGGGCGTGAGCAACGCGCTGGCCGTGGCGGCGGGTTACCACCACAGTCTGGCCCTCACGACGGATGGCCGCGTGGTGGGCTGGGGGTTGAATGACTCGGGGCAAACCAGCGTGCCCGCGGACCTGGCCGACGCGGTAGCCATCGCCGCGGGCGGGCACCACAGCCTGGCCCTGCGGGCCGATGGCCGGGCGGTGGCTTGGGGCGACAACGAATGGGGCCAAGCGGACGTGCCGGCGGACCTGACCAACGCGGTGGCCATCGCCGCCGGAGCCGACTTCAGCCTGGCCTGGACCGCGGACGGGCGGCTGGTGGCCTGGGGCAACAACACCGCGCGCTTCAGCGAAGCAACCCTGGCCGGGACAGACTACCTCGTGGTCCCGGCCGCACAGGCCGAGCACGCCGCCGCCCTGGTGCTGCCGAGGAGTGTGGGGAACGTGCCGCGGGTTTTCCTGCGCGTGGAGGAGGACCAGGTGCTGTTGAACTGGGTCGGCGGCCGGGGGCCGTTCCGCGTGTGGCAGGCGTGGGACTTGAGACCGGACCGCTGGACGCCCTGGGGCGGGCTGCGTCCGGTGCCCTGGGCGGCTTTTCCGGCCGAGCCGGACCACCAGTTCCTTCGGGTGGAGGGCCGCTGACCCGGCGCCGCAGCACAGTGCGCCGTTGAGCCGCGGGCGGCCGACACGCGCGCGGATATTCCCAACCGGCGGCCGGGCGGTCCCGGCTACACGTACAACACCGCCTGCAGGTCGCGCACCACCACGCTCATGAACGGGTAGCGGCGGGCGGGGTCGGCCTCGAGGCATTTGAGAATCACCCGCTCCAGGGCCGGGGGAATGGCCTCGTTCAGTTGCCGCGGCGGCACGAAGTCCGGCGCGCGGTTCAACTGGCGGGCGAGGATTTCGGTCGGGCTTTCGCCGGGGAAAGGCTTCTGGAAGGTGAGCAGCTCGTAGGCGGTGACACCGAAGGCAAAGATGTCCGCGCGATGGTCCACCGGCTCGCGCTGCAACTGCTCGGGCGCCATGTAAGCCGGCGTGCCGGGGTTCTCGGGCAGTTTCTCGGGAAACTCGGGCCGGGGACGGGCCAGGTCGAAGTCCACCAGCCGCACGCTGCCGTTGCGAGTGACCATGATGTTCTCCGGCTTGAAGTCCAGGTGCATGTAGCCGCGGTCGTGCACGTGCTCGAGCGCGCGGGCGGCGTCAATGAGCACGTTGCCGGCGAACTCTTCGAGCTGCGGGTCGTTGTGGCCCATGAGCACCTTGAGGTTGGCGCCCTCGACGTACTCCAGGGCCACGTACCAGGTGCCTTCGATCTTGCCGTGCTCGAGGTACCCGATGATGGCGTCGTGGTCGTGGACGGCGGCCAGGATTTCGCACCCGCGCTGGAAGCGCTTGCGGGCGGCGAAGTCAAACCGTCCGCTCTCGCGCAAGCACCGGATGGCGCAGGTCATGTGGTGCTCGTCCGTCGCCAGCCAGAGGTCGGCCATGCCGCCGCTGTTGATCAACTCGCGCAGGTAAAACCGGCCAAACGGCCCCGGCAGACGCCGGCCTTCGCTGTCCACCCTGGCTTTGGTTCCGAAACCCAACATGAATGTCCGCGGTGATGTACCACTCGCGCGCCCGCCTGCCAAGCCGAGGAGGCCGGCCCGGCCCCGGTTGTTTGGACGCACAGGCCGCATCCGCCCGCCCGGCGGCGCCTGCCGGCACGCACCCCGGTTTCCATGAACGCGGGTGGGAAGGAACGGTTACCCCGGGCCGAGGCGGCGCGAGCGGTCGGGCCTTTGCTTGGCCGAGACAAAAAAAGCCGGCGGGATGCCCCCGCCGGCCGATTTCGGGTCGCGCCGGATTACTTCTGCAGGCGATAGAACTGCTGGCTGCCGGTGGGCGCAATGGTCACGGTCAGCCGGTCGCCGGACGACACGGGCGCGATCGGCACTTCCGTCCACGCGGCCCCCGCGCCCAGTGCCGGCGAGCCAAACAGCTTGTAGCCCGTGGCGGCCGCGGGCCAGGCGAGGATGATGTTGCTCCCGCTCCGCTGCACGGTCAGCCCCGGGGCGATTGCGAGGGGCAGGGCGCCCACGCGCAGGTTGTCCACGCGCAAGCCGGTGTAACCGGTCACCGGGTCGGCGTTGTTGAGGTGGAACTCGAGCGTGTTGACGCCGGCCACGAAGCCGGTGCTGAGCGTGAACGGGGTCAGGCTGCCGAATTGATTGCCATTCTGGAGGCCGGTGCTGACACCGTTCAGTTTGATGTCCGTGCCCAGGTTGTCCGTCGCCCAAGCGCCCAGCAGCACGGCCGTGGCGGGGTCGTAGCCCGTGAGGTCGAACGTGGTGCGGTAAGCGTAGTCGCCGCCCGAAGCCGAGCTCGAGTTGACCAGCGGCGCAATCCACTTCGAGCGGTCGGTGTTGGCCACCCACGGGCCGGACACGATGGGGAAGATGGTCGAGTCATGGACCAGGGCGTCCTGGGAATTCGGGTCGGTGGCGTTGATGACCAGCTTGTAATGCGGGTCCACCGCGCCGTCCGGGAGGACCGCCCCCGCGGCGTCCACCCCGGTGCTGAAAACGCCGGGCACGCGCTCGAGCACGGTCACCGTGGCCACGGCGCTGGTAATCGAGCCGGCAAAATTGCTCACCACCACGGTGTAATCGCCCGCGGCGGCGCGGCTCACCCCGGTGAGGGAAAGGCGGCTGCCGGTCTGGCCGGACAAGTCGGCGCCGTTTTTCCGCCACTGGTAGGCCAGCGGCTGGGCGCCGTCGGCCAGCACGGACAGATCGAGGCTTTCCCCGGTGAGCAAGAGCCCGCCGACCGGTTGGGAAATGATCCGCGGGGCGTCTCCCGGCGACCCTTTCCGGGCGCCGCCGCGCAGGGCTTGGACGCGCAGACCGGTGTAACCCGCGCCGGCGTTGTTGACCTTGAACTGGAGTTTGTTTTTGCCGCTCAGGAACAGGCCCTCGAGCCGGAAGGGCGAGAGGGTGCCGAAGTCGCCCGCGTTGGCCACCCCGGTGCTGGCGCCGTCCAGCAGGAGTTGCGCGGCGTTGTCAGTGGCCCAACGCCCCTCGATGAACGCCGTGCGGGGGTCGAAGCCGGTCAGGTCCACCTCGAGTTCGTACACGTAATCCCCGCCCGCGGCGCCGCTGGTCTCGAAGCGCGGCCCGATCCAGACCGAGGTGTCCGAGTTGGCCACCCAGGGACCGGCCACGATGGGGAACACGGTGGAATCCTGAACCACCGGGACGGTTACCGCCGGGTTGTCGGGGTTGACCACCAACTTGTAGTGCGGGTCTTCCGAGCCGTCCGAGAGCACGATGCCGCCGTTGTCCACGCCCGTGTTGTACAGGCCGGGGATCGGGTCCAGGACCGTCACCCGCACGGCCGGGCTGGTGATTTCTCCGGCGTCATTGCGGATCACCACCGTGTAATCCCCCTCTTGGGCGGCGGAAACATTGTCCAAGGTCAACGTGGCCTCGTTGGCGGCCGGCAGGTCGGTGCCGTTGCGCTTCCACTGGTAGCGCAGCGGCGGCGTGCCGTCGGCCAACACGCTCAGGGTGACCGTGTCCCCCACGAGGTAGGTGCCGCCGACCGGCGCGGTGACGATCCGGGGCGGTTCGCCGGCCACCTCGACGGTGCCGATCATTTCCACGCGCAGGCCGATGGGATTCACCGCGTCACCGGCGTTGAAGACCAAGAAATCCAGCGTGTTGGTGCCCGCCACAAAACCCGTCTCGATGGTGAACTCGCTGAACACCCCGAAGTTGCCGGGCTGACTGATCCCGAGTGAATTCCCGTTCAGCACGATGTCCATGCCCGTGTTGTCCGAAGTCCAACGGCCGGTGATTCGCGCCTTCGCGGGGTCAAAGCCGGTGAGGTCAAAGGTGGTGCGGAAGGTGTAGCTGCCCGGCGCGTTGCCCACGCTTTGGCGCGCGCGGGGGGCGATCCACCGCGAGACCGCGCTGTCCGCGATCCAGGGCCCGGCCGGCGCCACGGGCCAGCCGGGCTCGAGGGTGTAGGTGTTTGGTCCGGGGTATGCGGCGTCCGGACTTTCGAGGAGTGTGTAGTGCGGGTCCACCGTGGCGTCGGGCAAGGGCTTGCCCGCGTTATCCACCCCCGTGTTGTAGAGCTTGGGGATGGGGGCGGACAGCGCGAGGCCGGTCGCCAGGAGGCTCAACACACTGGCGGCCCGGAAGGAGGTGCGGAGGGATGCGGTCTTTGGTCGTTTCATGGGTTGTTTCGTTTCACAGGTTTTGCCAGGACCACCGACCCCATGAACGCCATGCTCTGGCGCACTTCACGAGATGGTGGAGCGGCGGCAATCTGTCGCGGACGGGCGTGTCTGTCAAAAAAACTGCCCGCGCCGGCCGCCGCGGTCCCGGCTTCCCCGGCGAAACGCGCAACCCGCAGCGCGCTCAATACTCGAACTGCAGCGCGCGCCGCCGACCCCAGCGCCACGGCAGCCAGCCCAGCAGCACGGAGATCAACAAGAACACCCCCCAGGCTGCGTAGGTCCCGGTCCGGTAGGTTGCCGCCGGATGCCAGGGCGAGGAGAAGGCCAGCAGTAACACCGAGCCCACGATGTACACAAAACTCAGCACCAAGCAGAACGTGCCGCCGAAACCGCTGACGATCTTGCTGGGATTGTCTTCCCGGAGGTTCGGGTACACCGCGCCCAACCCGATCGCCAGCCCGTTCAGCGTAAACGCCATCACCGTGATCGCCCCCGCGTAAAGCAGCGTGCGGCTCCAGGGCAGATCGAGCAACCGGCAGGACAACACGATCAGCCCCAGGCTCAACCCCAGCGAAACGGTCACGCCCAGGGCGAACTTGGCCAGCATCACCCGCGGCAGGCCCAGCGGCGCCAGGCCCACGATCCAGAGCCGTTTGCCCTCGAGCGAAAACTGCGGGTACACGAAGCGCGTGGTCAGCGTGGCCAGGTTCAACGCGCAAGCCCCCAGGTTCAGATACGCCACCACCGTCACCCAGAAGGTGTTCGTGAGCTGGGTGCTGAAATGCCGCAGGTTCAGGATGTACACCCCCAGCAGGCCGAAGAGCACCAGCGTCTGCGCCCACTGCGTGGTGTCGCGCCAGAACAACCGGATGTCCTTGACCAAAAGCGCCCGCACGTCCGGCGGCAGTCCGGGAAGCCAACCCAACACCACCTCCACCGGCCCGCGCCGCGCCCGGGCCTGCCGGCGCCGCGCCTGCCAGCGGCGAAACCAGCCCCAGCGCCCCAGCACGCTGCCGCGACTCTGCACCGCCGAGGCCGCCCGGTAAAAGGCCCCGCCCATGCGGGTGAACAACAGCGTGCCGAAAAACAGCACGTGACTCAGCAGCACTCCCGCAAAAAACAGCGCCGCCGCCAGCGCGCCCTCGGCCCACTGCTGCACGCCCGCCGAGAGCCAGTAACTGGGCAGGAGCGGGAACAGGGCAAAGCGCGTGCGCGCCAGCAAACTGTCCAGCACCACCAGCACGCGCGTCTCCAGCGCCTCCTCACTCATCTGCACCGGCCGCAGGTACACCGCCGCCAGCGCGAGCAGTCCGCCGGCCAGCGCCAGCGCCGCCACCTGGAAGGTGCGCCGGTCCAGCCAGCGGGCCACAAGCACCGCCAGCCACGCGCCCCCCGCCGCCGGCAGCATGATGAACAGCGCGATGAACCCCAGCGTGGCCGGGTAAAAATGCCACGGCACCCGCGCATGCAGCCCGTACGCCGCCAGCAGTGGCGCCACCAGGAACACAAACGCCCAGGACGCCAGCAGCAGGGACTCGATGAACTTCCACCGGAAGATCACCTCGAAGGGCACCGGCAGCGGCAGGAGGAAGGTTGTCTCGCGGTTGCGAAACAGGTTCGCGTAGCTGATCACCAGATTGCTCAGGAGCAGCAGCACGAACAGAAACGCAAAAAGCAAAAACACCATCCGCTCGATGAGCACCGGCCCCAGCCCGGGGAAGCTCCCGGCAAAGCGCAGGCCGATCTGAAACAGCTTGAAGGCCAGCGCCGCGTACCCGACCAGAAACAGGGCGATCAGCGCGGTGAGCAGCCGCGATTGCTCGCGCAGGCTGCGCAGCCGCCGCCAGGCCTGGCGCAGGTTGGTCCGCACCAGCAGGCGCAGCAACGAGGGCGATTCCATGGGCCGTGCGGTCATGCGCGCTTCAACGGGCAGGAGCGGCCGCGGCTTCGTTCAGATTGGCCTCCTGGGCGGTCAGGGCCAGGAAGGTCTCCTCGAGCGGCCCGCGGGTGCCGGCGCGGGCGCGCAGTTCCTCGCGCGTGCCCACCGCGATGAGGCGGCCCTGGTGCATGATGCCGATGCGATCGGCCATTTCCTCGGCCACGCTGAGCTGGTGGGTCGAGACCAGCACGGTGGTGCCGGCCCGGGAGTATTCCTTGAGCACGTCCTTGAGCACGCGCGCGTGGTGCGGGTCCAGCCCCACCATCGGCTCGTCCAGGATGAACACTTCCGGCTGGTGCAGCAGCGCGGAGACGATGGCCACGCGCTGGCGGGTGCCGTGCGAGAGGCCCTCGATGGTCAGGTCCAGGTAGTCCTCGAGGTGGAACCGCGCGCCGAGCGCCGCGGCCTGCCGCTCCGCCGCCGCCGGGTCCAGACGGAACAACTCGGCGGTGAAGCGCAGGAACTCGCGCGGCGTGAGCTTGTCGTACAGGAACGGAAAGTCGGGCACGTAAGCGAGGCGGCGGCGGGCCTCGAGTGGCTCGGCCTGCACATCGTAGCCCGCTACGCGCGCCGTGCCGGCGGTGGGTTTCATGAGGCCGGCCAGGATTTTGATGGTCGTGGTCTTGCCGGCCGCGTTGGGCCCCAGCAGGGCGAAGAATTCACCGCGAGGAATGGTGAGCGAGACGTCGTTCACGGCGACCAGGTCGCCGAAGCGTTTCACCAGGTGGATCAGTTCGATCATGGGCGCAAAGGGAAGTCCGCCAGCGCGTCGCTCACCAGCGTGATCTTGTTGGGCAGCTCGACCTGGAGGATTTCGCCCACGCGGCTGAGGACCAGGCGGACCTCGTACTTGTCCAGCAGCCGGGCGGAAACGCGGTAGGCGCGGGCGCGGGCACTGCCGATCTGGTGCCAGTCGCTGCGCGCGTCCCAGGTCAGGCCCAGCGCCAGTTTGCGCGGGCCGCCGGCCAACGCCGGGGGCAGGAGGTATTGCAAGGTGCCGGGCGGCACGGGCAGGCCGAGCGCGCTCAGCAGGGCCTCGGGTTGGGCCAGCTCGGCGAAGGTGAACCGGAACTCCGCGGCGTGAGCCTCCTCGCCCACCTTGAAGGTCACGGTTTGAGTGCGCGCGTCCGCCCGCAGCTCCCAGACCTGCGGGCGCAGGGTCACGCGCAGGTGCAGCGACTGCCAGTTCTTGGCGGCGTCGAATTCGAGTTGGCCGTTGAAACGGTAGCGTTGCGGCGCGTCCGGCGGCGCCAGGTTGCCGTCCAGCACCACGGTGTAGCCGGTGATGCGCCGGACCAGACCCTCGGGGCCGTCCCCTGCGGCGGGCGCGGACCCCGAAGCGGGGGCTTCCGTTCCTTCCTCGACGCGCGGCACCCAGCGCAGCCAGCCGAGCTTGCGGTCGTGCTGCCGGATTTCGAGCGACGAATCATCCGGCGCGGTGAGCATCCGCTCCCAGACCAGGTCGGGCGAAACCGGGCTACCGCCGGCGGGCCGGGACATCATTTCGGCGCGCCAGAGCAGGACGTTCATGGCCACCCAGAACAAGGCGACCAGGGGAAACCACACCCGCTTCAACACGGGCACAAGCTAGCGCGGGGCGCGGCCGCTCACAACGAAAACACCCTGCCGCCGGGAGGCGTCTCAGGCAGCCGTGGCCGCTTCGGCCAGCGCGGGCAGGTCGGTGCCGCCACGGGAGGTTTCCTCCGGGGCGGGAGCCTCAGGGACCGCCGCTTCGGAGGGCTCCGGCGCGCGGCGGAATTTGACGCTGACGACCTTGCTGACGCCGTGCTCCTGCATGGTGATGCCGTAGAGCACGTCGGCCATGGCGATGGTGCGCTTGTTGTGGGTGATGATGAGGAACTGGGAGTCCTTCACGAAGCGCTGGAGAATCTGCACGAAGCGGTTGATGTTCGATTCGTCCAACGACGCGTCCAGCTCGTCCAGCACGCAGAACGGGCTGGGCCGGACCTTGTAGATGGCAAACAGGAGGGCCACGGCGGTCATGGTCTGTTCGCCGCCGGACAGCAGCGAGATGCTGCGCAGTTGCTTGCCCGGCGGGCGGGCCAGGATTTCGATGCCGCTTTCCAACACGTCGCCCTCGTCCACCAGGTGCAGGTCCGCAGTGCCGCCGCCGAAGATTTCCTCGAAGAGGCTGCGGAAGTTCTCGCGGATGCGCTGGAAGGTGTCGGTGAACATCTCGCGGGTCTGGGCGTTGACGCGGTTGATCACCTCGACCAGTTGGCGCTTGGCCTCGACCAGGTCGTCGTGCTGGGCGGCGAGGTGCTGGTGGCGCTGCTCGGCCTCCTCGAACTCCTCGATGGCCACGAGGTTCACCGGCCCCATTTCGTCAATGCGCTGTTGCAGCGTGGCAATCTGCGCCGCCACGGCCTCCCAGTCCGTGGCCACGCCGGCCTGCGCCATTTCCTCGGGCGTGACCACGACCACCTTGGCCGGGCCTTCGTCGGCGAAGGTGATGCGGATGCACTCGCTCTGCACGTCCTCGAGCCGGACCTGGTACTTCTGCTGGATGCGCTCGCAAAGGTTTTGGAGCGAGAGCCGGCGCTCGGCCAGGGCCACTTCCTCGGCGCCGCGCTGCTCCTGAAGGGCGTCCAGCTCGCGGCGCAGGGCGCGCAGGGCTTCCTCGCGGGCGGCCAGCTCGGCCGCGTGGACCGCGCGCTGGTTTTCCAGGTCGGCCAGGCGGCGGCCCAGGTGCTCGCGTTCCTGGGCCAGGGCCTCGCCGCGGAGGCGCGATTCGTTGATCTCGGCCTCGGCGCGGCGGCGGCGCTCGAAAAGGCCGTCCAGGTCGCGCCGGCGCTGTTCGACAAGTTGGAGCAATTCGCGAATGCGTTGTTCGAGCGGCCGCTGCTGCTGGCGCAGCGCCGTGTTGCGCTGCTCTTCGGCGGCCACGGCGACGCGGGCCTCGGTGAGGGCGGCGTGGGCTTCCTCGCGGCGCTGGCGCTCCTGCTCGATGGCCGCGGTGTGGCCGGCCAGTTCGCGCTGGAGGGCGGCCTCGCGGGTCTCCAGTGCGGCCAGGTGTTGCGTCAACTCGGTCCGGCGGGTTTCCGCCTCCTGCTGCTGGCCGGCGAGGCTCTGAATCTCGAAGACGACCGTGTCAATTTTCTGGTGCAAGACCTGCCGGGCATGGGTCAGGGCCTTGTGCTCGCCCTGGCGGGTGGCCAGGGCCACTTCCTGCGCGCGCAGTTCGCTCTGCGCCTCCTGGAGGCCGGCCTGGAGCACGGTTTGTTCGCCCTGGAGGGCGCCCTTGTCGCGGTTGAGGACGTCGAGGCGGGCCTGGAGAGCGGCCAGTTCGGCGTCGAGGGCGGCGATTTCGTTTTTGCGGGCCAGGATCGAGGCCGCGGCGCCGCTGCGGCCGTTGGTGCGGCCGCCGGTGAACACGCCGTGGCGGCTGAGCAGCTCGCCGGCGGGGGTCACGAAGTCAAACTGGCCGGGCAATTCGGCCCAAGCGGCGGTGGCGGCCGCCAGGTCGGGCACCAGTTGGGTGCGGCCCAGCAGGCCGTGCACGAGCGCGGTGACGGAGCTTTCCACCTCGACCACGCCCAGCAGGGGCTGGCACTGATGGGCGCGCAGGCGTTCGGCCACGGCGGGTTCGAGGTCGGCCGCGCTCACAAAGCCGTTGCGAAGGTTGAGCGAGGCCACGCTGGCGCGGCCTTTGCCGCTGGCGGCGAGGTCGGCCAGTATCTGATGGGCCTGCTCGGGGTCGCCGGTCAAGACCACCTGGAGGTGGTGGCCGAGGGCCGCTTCGACCGCGGTGACGTGGGCGTCCGGCACGCGCAGGCGATCGGCCAGCGTGCCGAGCACGCCGTGGGCGCTTTGCAGCGCGGCCTGGGCGCCGGCGCTGAAGCCTTCCCGGTTGGCCTCGAGCTGCGCGAGCACCTGGCGGCGGGACTGGCGGTCGGCCAGCGTGCGGTGCAGGGCCTCGAGTTCCTGGCCCAGGCGGGCGAGTTGGGCCTGCACCTCGCGCAGGCGCGCCTGGCGTTCCTCGACGCCGAGCCGGCGGGCGTCCAGGTCTTGTTGCTGGGCCTGGCTGGCCTGCTCGAATTCGGCCAGACGGTTTTCGAGCCGGGCGCGTTCTTCTTCGAGCTGGGCCTTTTCGCCGGAGAGTTTTTCCAGGCGGGCGAGCGCGGCCTGTTTTTGGAGGTCCAGGGCGGCGAGTTCGTTGCGGGCGCGGGCCAGACGCTGGGCCTCGGCGAAGAGGGTGGTTTGCAGGCGCTGGGCTTCGTCCAGGCGCTGCCGCAGGGCGGCCTCGATGTGCGCGAGGGCTTGCTGGCGTTGCTCCAAGACGGCGCGCAATTCGGCCAGGTGGGTGGCGGAGGCGGTGACCTGCGTGCTGACGTCGGCCAGTTCCTGCTCGGAAGCCAGGCGGCGTTCCTCGGCCCGGGCGATGTCATCCTGGGCGGCGGTGTGTTGGGCGGCGAATTCGCGGAGGCGTTCTTCGTTGAAGCGGATGCGGCTGGCGTGTTGCTCGGCCTCGGCCTTGAGCCCGAGGTCTTGTTGCTGGACGCTGGAAATTTCGCGCTCGAGTTCGGCCGCCAGGCTGCGCAGCTCGGCGAGCTGGTTCTCCGCCTCGAGGATGCGGCGGGTGGTGTCCTCGATGCGGCCGCGCAGGTGTTCCCAACGGGCTTGGCGGGTGGCGATTTCGGCCTGGAGGACGTCGTACTGGTGGCGGGCGTACTGGGTTTCGAGGTGCTGCAATTCGGCCGCGTACTGGCGGTAGCGACGGGCTTTGCCGGCCTGGCGTTGCAGGGAGATGATCTGGCGTTTGACCTCGCGAATAAGGTCGGCCACGCGCAGCAGGTTTTGCTCGGTCAGTTCGAGCTTGCGGAGGGCCTCGCGTTTTTGGGCCTTGAAGCGGGTGATCCCGGCAGCTTCCTCGAAGATGGCCCGGCGGTCTTCGGGCTTGCTGGAAAGCACCTGGGTGATGTTGCCCTGGGCCATGATGCTGTAGCTGGCGCGGCCCACGCCCGTGCCCGCGAATAACTGCTGGATGTCCTTGAGCCGGCAGGGCGTCTTGTTGATGAAGTAGTCGCTGGTGCCGTCGCGGCAGACCCGGCGGGTGATGGTGATTTCGTCGTAGCTCAACTCGACCCCCGCCGCTTTGAGGTTCTCCTGGTCCACCCCGCCCAGGGTCAGCGAGACCTCGGCCAGGCCCAACTGCTTGCGGCGGTCCGTGCCGTTAAAGATAACGTCCGCCATCTCCCCGCCACGGAGGGCCTTGGCCGACTGTTCGCCCAAGACCCAACGGATGGCGTCGGCGATGTTGGACTTGCCGCATCCGTTGGGGCCGACAATGGCCGTGATGCCGGGCAGGAAGTCCAGCGACGTGCGGTCGGCAAAGGACTTAAAGCCCAGCAAGGTCAGGTTCTTCAGATGCATTCGTGGGGACAAATAGGCCTGGCCGGGGTCCCTGTAAAGCCAAAACCACAACAAACTGTGGAGCGGAAACGTGTCGGCCACAATCTGTGGAGGTTGTGGCAGGTCTTGGGAAACGCCGCGCCAACCGGGCCAGGGGCTCGTGGCGCCCTCGAAAAAGCGGCTGGCCGGAACGTGGCCCACCTGACTCGACCCGACCGGGCCTGATTCGGGTCTTGAAGTTGCCGAACCGCCGGACGCCTCGCCTTTGCCCGACGCCCCGCGCGGGCCGGGGTTTGACTCCGGGCCGCCGGACTTTACGCTGCGGCGGGCAAACCCGCCCGGCCTCGCGTGTGGAAGCGCACCGGCCGGCGGGTCTCGCCCTGTGCCTGTGAATGCCACACCCCGCTGTTCCGTCACCGGCGCCTGCCGCGCCGGCTTGCGTCGTCTCATGAGCCAACTCCTGCCCGCCAGTGCCGCTGCCCTGACCTTGATTGCCCCCGCGCCCGCCGCCGAGACCGGCGACCCCGGCCCGCTCACGGCCGAGTGGACCGGGCCATTCGGCGGGGTGCCGCCGCTGGACCGGGTCAAGGTCGAGCACTTCCAGCCCGCGTTCGCCGTGGCCATGGCCGCCTACCGCGAGGAAATCCGCGCCATCGCCGAGAACCCGGAGCCGCCCACCTTCGCGAACACCCTCGCCGCGCTGGAGCGCGCGGGGCGAATGTTGGACCGCGTGCAGGCGGTGTATGGCATCTGGAGCTCGACCATGAGCACGCCCGAGTTCCGCGCCGTCGAGCAAGTGCTCGAGCCTCAACTGGCCGCCTTGCGTGACGAGGTGTTCCAAAACGAAAAACTCTTCCGCCGCATCGCCGCGGTGTACGAAGCGCCCGAACGGGACCGGCTCACCCCCGAGCAACAACGCCTGGCCTGGCTGCACTTCACGAACTTCCAGCGCGCCGGCGCCCGACTCGATCCCGCCGCCAAGGCCCGCGTGGCCGCCATCAACCAGCGCCTGGCCACGCTCTACACCTCCTTCAGTCAGAACCTGCTCGCCGACGAGGAAAACGACGTCACCGTCATCACCAACGCCGCCGACCTGGCCGGCCTGCCGGAGTCCTTCCGCGCGGCCGCCGCCGCCGAGGCGCAGCGCCGCGGTCTGAAAGACGCCTGGGTGATTGCCAACACCCGCTCGAGCGTCGAGCCCTTCCTGAGCTACGCGGACCACCGCGCCCTGCGCGAACAGGTCTGGCGCCGGTTCGTCTCGCGCGGCGACCACCCCGGCCCTCGCGACAACAAACCCCTCATCACGGAAATCCTCCGCCTCCGCGCCGAGCGGGCCAAACTCCTGGGCTACCCCACCCATGCCCACTGGCGCCTGGAGAACAGCATGGCCCGGACGCCCGAACGCGCCCTCGAGCTCATGGAAAAGGTCTGGCCCGCCGCGCTGGCCCGCGTGCGCGAAGAGGTGGCCGACATGCAGCGCATTGCCGACGCCGAGGGCGCCAGCTTCCGCATCGAGCCCTGGGACTACCGCTATTACGCCGAAAAGGTCCGCAAAGCCAAATACGACCTGGACGAAGCCGCCCTCAAACCCTACCTCCAGCTCGAGTCGTTGCGCGAGGCGATGTTCTGGACCGCCGAGCAACTCTTCGGCCTGCGGTTCAAACCCGTGCCCGACATCCCCGTGAACCATCCCGACGTGCGGGTCTGGGAGGTCCAGGACCCCGGCGGCCGTCACGTGGGCCTGTTCTACTTCGACCCCTACGCCCGACCCGGCAAACGGTCCGGCGCCTGGATGAATGCCTACCGCAACCAGGAACGCTTCGAACGCGAAATCACCCCGCTGGTCTCGAACAACGCGAACTTCCTCAAGCCCGCGCCCGGCCAGCCGGTGCTGGTGTCCTGGGACGACGCCCGCACGCTCTTCCACGAATTCGGCCACGCGCTGCACGGGCTGTGCTCGGACGTGAACTACCCCTCGCTCTCGGGCACCAGTGTGGCGCGGGACTTTGTCGAGCTGCCCTCGCAACTGCACGAACGCTGGCTGTTGACCCCCGAGGTGCTCGGCCGCTTTGCCCGGCATTACCAGACCGGCCAGCCCATGCCGATGGAGCTGATCGAGCGCGTCAAGCGCGCGGCCAAGTTCAACCAGGGCTTTGCCACCACCGAGTACCTCGCCAGCGGCCTGCTGGACCTCAAGCTGCACCTGGCCGGCGAGCGGGACCTTGACCCCGCCGCCTTCGAGCGCGAGGAGCTGGCCCGCCTGGGCATGCCGCGCGAAATCGTCATGCGCCACCGCCTGCCCCATTTCGCCCACATCTTCGCCGACGAAGGCTACTCCGCCGGCTACTACAGCTACCTCTGGGCCGACACCCTCACGGCCGACGCCGCCGAGGCTTTCGCGGCGGCCGGCTGGTACGACCGCGCCCTGGCCGCGCGCTACCGCGAACACATCCTCGCCCGCGGCAACACCCTTGACCCGGCGGAAGCCTACCGGCAGTTCCGCGGGCGCGATGCCGGCATTGCCGCGCTCATGCGCGACCGTGGCTTCCCGGTGCCGCCCGGGGCGCAGTAAGCCTCGATTCGCAGAGACCTCTCCCGCCCGGTAGCGCGCGTGGCGAAGGAGCGGGCGACGCAGGCTTGTTTCCGAGGCTGCGGCGTCCGTCCGCTCAAATTCAGCCCGGGAAACTGGACCGGGGAACGCTCACGCCCCTTGGGTGTTGCCGGAGCGCCTGCCGCCCTCACGTGTCACCGCCCAGTTTCCGGCGAGCGCGTGCGCTCCCGCGTCGGGCCAGCGCCGGTGGCCGGAGGACGGCGGGCTGACGGGGCGTGCCCATGCCGGCCGGGCATCGTTTCGGCCGGGGCCCAACGGTTCCGGCCCGCCGCGCACTTCGGCATTGTCGGACCAGGCCGGACGGGGTTAGCTGAAGGCCACGTTTGAGCACTTTGTCGGTCATTTCAGTGGCGCCGGCGCCGCAGCGGCGCGGGCGCGGGAAGCGCGTGATGTGCCGGCTGGCCGCCTGGGGCCTGGCGGGGCTGGCGGCTCTGGCCGTGAGCGCGCGCGCCGAGCTGCAGTTCGACGTGTTTGTCGGCTACGGCAGCAGCGGTGGCGGGGATGGATTTGTGCGCGAGGGCGGGTGGTTTCCGGTGGCGTGCGAGGTGTTCAACGACGGGCCGGGTTTTGACGCGGTGTTCGAGCTGCGCTCGCGGCAACTGGGCGGGGGACAGGTGCGGCGGCTGGCGATTGAGCTGCCCACGAACACCCGCAAGCGGTTTTCGTTCCCGATGTTCGCCGGGGCGCGGTACACGAGCTGGGAGGCGCGCTTGCTCGACACCAAGGGTCGCGTGCAGGCCCGGCGCGAGGAGTTGCGCACGCGGGAACTGGGCTGGGAGACATATTTGCTGGGCGGGCTGGCGGCCTCGCCGGGCGGGATGCCCGCTTTTCCGCAGGCGCGACACAACCGCGCCGAGCAGCAGCCCACCGTGGCCCGGCTCACGGTCGAGCAGTTTCCCGAAAACCCGATCGCCCTCGAGGGCTTGAACGCGCTTTACCTGAACAGCGCCCGGGCGACGGAATTGCGCGTGCCGCAGGCGCAGGCGCTGGTGGCCTGGGTGCTGGGCGGCGGGCATTTGATCGTGGCGCCGGATCAGTTGACCGACCTGGCCGCCGCGCCCTGGCTGGCGAGTTTCTTGCCGGTGGAATGGGGGGAATTGACCCCGGTGCGCGCCGGCGCGGCGCTGCATCAGTGGGTGGTCGAGGGAAGCCGGTTGAGCAGCGCCCCCGGGCCGCAAGCCGGCGCCGGGCCCGGGCCGGGGCCGGCGGCCGTGGCGCCCAATCGCCCCCGCCCGCCGACCTCGCCCAACACCCCGTCCGGGGGCAATCCTTACGCGCAACTCCCGCCCGACACCGCGCTGGCGGCGGCCGAGTTGCCGGTCTTCCGCGCCCGGGTGCACGCAGGAGAGGTGCGGCTGGCGGCCGGGGAGTTGCCGCTGGTGGTGACGCTGCCCCAGGGCCGCGGCCGGGTGACGCTGCTGACGTTTAATCCGGAGCGGGAGCCGTTCCGGAGCTGGGCGCACCGCGCGTGGTTTTGGGCGCGGCTGTGCGAGTTGCCCGGGGAGTGGTTTGCCGAGCCGGCGCGCAATTTGTACGGCGGCTGGAGCCTGGACGCGGTGTACGGGGCGATGATCGAGACCCGGCAGGTGCGCAAGCTGCCGGTCGAGTGGCTGCTGGCGCTGTTGGTGGTGTACCTGGGAGTGATCGGGCCGCTGGACCGCTGGTTCCTGAAAAAGATCAACCGGCAGATGCTCACCTGGGTGACCTTCCCCGGGTACGTGGTGTTTTTTTCGCTGCTCATCTACTACCTCGGCTACCGGCTGCGCGCGGGCGAAACCGAGTGGAGCGAGCTGCACCTGGTGGACGTGTTGCCGCGCGGGGAGCAGGCGATCCTGCGCGGGCGGACGTACGGCTCGCTGTACTCGCCGGCCAACGCCCGCTACCGGCTGGGCAGCGATCTGCCCACCGCCACGCTGCGCAGCGAGTTCCTCGGGCCCGCCGCCGGCGGCCAGGAGAGCGCTTCGATCGAAGCCACGCTCAAGCCGGCGGGCTTCGAGGCCTCGGTGGCCGTGCCGGTCTGGTCCAGCCTGTTGTATGTGAGCGACTGGGTGCAGGACGCCGTGGCGCCGTTCACCGCCACGCCCGGCCGCAACACCGCGGGCCGGCCCACGCTCGTGCTGCACAACCGCCTGCCGCGCCCGTTGCCCGAGGTGTGGGTGGTGGCCGGGCCGCGGGTCTATCCGGTGGGCGCACTGGCCGCGGGCGCGCGCCGGGAAATCGAGTTGGGCCCCGATCCGGGGCGGGACCTGAACGAGCTCTTGGTGCCGCAGTTTCAAAAGTTTTTCCGTGCCGCCCAACGCCGGCAACGCGCCTTCGGGAGCAGCGAGGCCGAGTTTTTGGACCCGACCGCCGAAACGCTCCTGGGGGCCACGTTTGTCACGCGCGGGACCCTGTCCGGCGGCGTGCAATTTTCCGGCACCCGGAGCTTTGTGTACCCGGCGGGGCTCGAGTTGAGCGAGGCGCTGGCGCGCGGGCAGGTGGTGGTGCTGGCGCGCGACCCGGATCAAGCGCCGCCGGGCGCCACGCTGCCGCGCTTCAAGGCGCCACGCACTTCGCGCCTGAGCTGGTGGCGGCTGGTGGTGCCCGCCGTCACGGGAGGTTGAGCCATGCGCCCCGCCGTTTGCCCAAACCTCAGGCCCGCACCGCCCCGCCCCGAGTCCCGATACCGCTGACCATGGAACCCACCCCGGCCGTTCAAACCTTCGACCTCACCCGCCTCTACGGCGAGATGGTGGCGGTCAACCAGCTCAACCTCACCGTGCACAAGGCCGACCTGTTCGGCTTCATCGGCTCGAACGGCGCCGGCAAGACCACCACCTTGCGCATCCTCGCCACGTTTCTGGCGCCCTCCAGCGGCACCGCCCGCATCCTGGGCCATGACGTGGTCAAGGACGCCGACGCCGTGCGCCACGTCATCGGCTACATGCCGGACTTCTTCGGCGTGTACAAAGACATGGAGGTGACCGAGTACCTGGATTTCTTCGGCGCCTGCTACAAAATCCCGGCCCGCCAGCGGGAGAAGACGGTCAACGATGTGCTCGAACTGGTGGGACTGTCCGAGAAACGCGGCGCCATCATCGGCGCGCTCAGCCGCGGCATGCAACAGCGCCTGGGCCTGGCGCGGGTGCTCATTCACGACCCCCAGGTGCTGCTGTTGGACGAGCCGGCCAGCGGGCTGGACCCGCGGGCGCGCATCGAGATGATGGCCATCCTCCAGGAGCTCCAGCGCCTGGGCAAAACCATCATCATCTCCTCGCACATCCTCAGCGAGCTGCAGACCCTGTGCAACCGCGTGGCCATCATTGAAAAGGGCCGCCTCATCTACAGCGGCCCGGTCCAGGGCGTGCGCGACCAGATGGCCCGGGGCCGCGTGGTGTGGGTGAAGGTGTCCAGCGACCCCGCCCACGCCGTGCAACTGCTCCAGAGCCATCCCGAAGTGGCCGAGGTGGCCCAGGCCGACGGCGCGCTCAAGGTCACGCTGGCCAGCCACGAGAGCGATCACAGCCTCGTGGCCGAAGTGCTGGTCAAGGGCGGGGCGCGCCTGATCGAGTTGCGCGAGGACGAGCTGGGCCTCGAGGAGGTGTTCCTGCGCGTGACCCGGGGCGAGACGCAGTAAGGCGCGGCCCTCTTCTCTTGCGCGACCGGTCCGGCACGCGCAACGCGCCGCGCGCCAACCGGCTCGGCGGGCCGTTGGCCGCTACGGCCGCGGGCGCAGGCGGGCGAGGTGTTTCTCCAGCTCGGGGCCGATGTCTTCCTGGTAGAAGTAGGCGTCGCGGGTGCCGTCAGTGCTCCAACTGTGCAGGAAGAGCATCTTCTCGAATTTCACCCACCGGGCCGAGCCGTCCATGTGCACGTGGTTGCCGCCGGCGGGAATGCCCGAGCCGGCCCGGTGTGGCGGCATGCCCTTGAAGGCGGTGTCCCGCCCGCCGCCCCAGCGGTTGTCTATCTTCATCGTGGCGTCCGCCGCCAACACCCAGCCGGGACCGGCCGCGCTGGTCTTGACCGGGCTGCGTGAAGGGAAAGTGCCCGCGGGGTTGAGCCAGTTGGTGATCCCGCCGAAGTACTGGAAACCGATGACCCACTGGTTGAACTGGGCCTCGAAGTTCGGGAAGCCGGGCCGGTTCGGGCAGGTCCAGATTTGCGGCGTGGCCTTGTTGGTCGAGATGGTCAGGCCCACGGTGGCGGCGGCGCGTTCCTCGGGCGGGTTGAGGGCGATCTGGACCTGGTTGAAGCGCGCCTCGACCACGCGGTCCTGGTTGTCCAGCGCGTACACGTTCATGCCGATGCCGATCTGGCGCAGGTTGTTCAGGCACGCGGCCCGCTTGCCCGACTCCTTGGCCCGGCTCAACGCCGGCAGGAGCATCCCCGCCAGGATGGCGATGATGGCAATCACCACCAGCAGTTCGATGAGCGTGAAGCCGCCGTCCCGCCGGGCGGGCGCAGCGCGAGCCCGGGACCGAAGCGGCCGCACTCCCGCCGACCACCCGCACGCCGGCGCCGGAGTCATGGATTCTGGATTCATGGCAAGAAGGAAAGGCTGCGGCCGGCGCGTGTCAACCGGCCGCAGCCTGCCTGGTTATGGTCGTGGGTGCACTTTCACCCGTGCCTCACTGGCGGGCCCGGTAGAAGCGGGCCGCTTCGGCCGCCGGCGCGGTGAAGGGGGAAGTGGCGCCGCTGACCGGTGTCCACGGGCCGGTGACCGCGGGGGCCGACTCGAGCGTGCCGCCGTCCCAGCTCACAGTGATTGGCGTGCCGGGAAGAGTTGTCCGCGCAAACGCGCCCAGGCCGCGCGTTCGGCCGCCGAGCGCGGGTCGGGGACAAACCCGGCGCTCAAGTAGAGCCGCAGCGCGGGCACCCGGGCGGCCTCGGTGATCAGGAAGGCGCGCCGGTGACCCAGCTCCCGCAAGCGGTGCAACGCCCAGTACAGGAGCGCCCGACCCAGCCCGCGCCCTTGCCAGCCCGGACGCACCATCAACCAGTGCACGCGCCCCCAGTCGGCCTCGCCGAACCACGCCGCCACGGTGCC
>Ga0272446_1000688_pt1 | contig 51717 bp, 47 predicted proteins | sample YNPCB0061_FD_194587 | JGI IMG/M metagenome (GOLD analysis project Ga0272446, IMG submission 194587) | Hot spring microbial mat communities from Yellowstone National Park, WY, United States - YNP-CB-006-1 | ecosystem: Environmental > Aquatic > Thermal springs > Hot (42-90C) > Sediment | place... | reverse complement strand
CAGGCGTTCAGATAGCGCGCGACGTGTCGTATCGGTTCAGGCCGGAGGCGGTTGCCCGATCAGATGCCTGCTGAACCGCACCCCGCTCGCCGCGCGAGACCCCCGCCGCGGAGCGGCTTCGTTCAACAGATCGACCGGCTGCTGAGCAGCAGCAACATGGTGCTGGACTGCTTGTTGAAGGCTTGGATCACCTTCGTGGTGGGCATTCGCACCGAGATCGTCGTGGCGCTCGACTGGACCGAGTTCGACAACGACAAGCAGACGACGCTGGCGGCGTTCTTGGTGACAGACCACGGCAGGGCCACGCCGCTGATTTGGAAGACCCACGACAAGTCCACCCTCAAGAGCAACCAGAAGCGCTACGAGCAGGAGTTGATCGAGCAGCTGCACGGCTGGCTGGACCCGAACGTGCGGATCACCTTGCTGGCCGACCGCGGCTTTGGCGATCAGGCCTTGTACGACTTGCTGATGTTTCTGGGCTGGGACTTCGTCATACGGTTTCGGGGAAACGTGATCGTGACCGCGATGGATGGCGAAAGCAAGACCGCGCAGCAATGGGTGTGGCCGAAAGGTCGAGCCAGAATGCTTCGCGGGGCAAAGGTCACGCAGGACGGGTTTCAGGTGCCAGCCGTGGTGGTGACCTGGAACCGGAAGATGAAGGAACCGTGGTGCCTGGCGACGACACTGAGCAAGCTGACGGCATCGCAGGTCGTCAAGCGCTACGGCAGGCGCTTCAGCATCGAGGAGACGTTCCGCGACCAGAAGGACCTACACTTTGGACTGGGCTTGAAAGCGACGCACATCGGCAAGCCTGCGCGTCGCGATCGACTTCTGCTGCTCGCAGCGATCGCTCAAGTCTTGATGACACTGCTCGGCGCGGCTGCCGAGGAGGCCGGCCTGGACCGCTACCACAAGGTCAACACGGTCAAGCGACGGACCCATTCCTTGTTCCGCCAGGGATTGTACTGGTACGGTGCAATCCCCAACATGCGACGCGAATGGCTCGTGCCGTTGATGACCGCATTCGACCGCATCCTCCGTCAGCATGCGGTCTTCACTGAAATCTTCGGCAAAATATGAGGGGATGGCTCCGCTCCGCCACTACTTCTTGAGAAGTTACAATCCAACCGCCGTTTGACGCCGTAGAGCGAAAGACTTCGGGAACCGGAGCGCACATGTCTCGCGTCTTGCGGTCATCCTGGTATGAGGCGCCGTACCGCGCCAGCGATGTCACGAGCCATCGGGTAGTACGCCGCCTCCAACGAACGCGCCGCGGGCGCAGGGCAATCAGGAAGGGTCACGCGCGCCATGGCCGTCGACGGCGGGAGGCCCCCGCTCTCGACAAGCTCCGTGACGATCTCGGCCGCGACACCGCAATGCCGCCAGCCAGGGTCCGCAACAACGATCCGGCCGGTCTTCTGCACGGAGTCGAGCAAGGTTTGGGTGTCCAGCGGCTTGACGCTTCGCATGTCGATCACCTCGACCGAGATCCCCTGGCCCTCCAGGTCGCTGGCAGCCTTCAGCGCTTCCGGTACAAGATAGGACAGCGCGGCCACCGTGACGTCCGAGCCGACCCGGCGCACTTCGGCCTTGCCGATGGGCGCGTCGTACAGCTCCTCCGGTACGTGGCCCTGCTGCCCGTACAGCCAACGGTCATCCACGAACACCACCGGGTCCGGGCTCCTGATCGCCGCGACCAGCAGGCCCTTGGCGTCGGATGGGCTTGATGGCATCACGACCTTCAGCCCCGGCACATGCGCGAACATCGCGTGCAACGCCTGCGAGTGTTGGGCTGCCTGCTCTCCGCCCCGGTTGATGATACCCCAGACGACCACAGGCGCCCCGACGCGTCCGCCCGACATGTAGCGCCAGTTGGCCGCCTGGTTGATGATGGGATCGAAAGCGTAGAACATGAAGTCCATGCGTGGGTGCACGACAACGGGCCGCATACCAGCGATCGCGGCGCCCACCGCGGCTCCCGTGATCACGTTCTCGGACACCGGCGTATCGATTACGCGCTGCGGCCCGAATCGATCGAGCAGGCCGTTCGCGGTGCTCCCGACATACCATGGGCTCTTGACCCCTTGTCCGATGAGGAACACCGATGGATCCGCCTCCATCGCCTGGTGCAGCGCCTCGTTGATCGCCTCGGCATAGCGGATGACTCTAGTCGATGAAGACATGGTGCAACAACTCCGTGCTATCCGGAAACGTGGCGGAAACAGCCTTCCGGTGCGCAGCCTCGACCTGGCCGGCCACTCGTTCGCGGACGAGGTTGAGCTCCGCTTTCGTCACGCCGGCTTGCGCGAGCAAGCGTCGTTCGAGCAGCATAATCGGATCCCGCTCGCGCCATGCATCGATCTCCGACTGCAGACGGATGTCCGTATGGCTGCCCTGGATGTTGTCGTCGGGACCGACGTGCCCGCGCTGCCGGTACGTCAGCGCCTCGATAAATCGAGGTCCTGCACCGGACCGGCACGCCTCCGTTGCGGACCGCGCCACATCGTACACGGCGAGGACATCGTTACCATCCACGCTCGCCGCGGGCACGCCGAGCGTCGGTGAGGTGGCCCAAACAGGCTCTTGGGCCCGGCACTCGCGAATCGGCAAGTGCGTCGAGTAACCGTTGTTCTCACACACGAAGAGGATGGGTAGCTTCCAGATCGCCGCCGTGTTCATCGCCTCGTACAGGACACCCTCGCCCGCGGCTCCGTCACCGAAGAAGCTAACCGTGACCCGATCGTCCCCACGGATCTTGGAAGCAAGCGCCGCCCCCACCGCCAACGAGATCGTGCCGGCCACGATCGGTGCTGCTCCGAGCATCCCATGCTCGGGTGCAACGACGTGCATCGACCCGCCTCGACCGCGCGCACACCCCGTATCCCTACAGTACACCTCGGCCACCAGGCCGTCGAGGCTTCCTCCCTTGGCCAGATAATGGCCATGCGACCGGTGATTGCCGAACACGTAGTCGTCGTTGCGGAGCGTCGCACAAACACCAGCGGCGATGGCTTCCTGTCCAGAGTACAGATGCACGGGACACCGAATGGTCCCGTCTAGAATGGGCGCCACGAAACTCTCCTCGGTAACCCGTATGAGCATCATGGTCTCATACAGCCGGAGCCAGATATCCTTGTCAGGCGTCATGCTACCTCGCTCTCCAACCATGCTCGTTCCTCATCGGTAAGCTCGAAATCCAGGCCCAGAGCCAGGTCGGTGATCTGGGCGGCGGACTTCGCGCCCACGATGGCGGCGGTTACGGACCGGCGGTCGAGCACCCACCGGCACGCAATGCTTCCAGGACTCACGCCGTGCCGCCGCGCTATCTCCCGCAGGCGTGCAAGCCGCGGCACGATAGACTGCAACGCCTCCCGGCTGAAGCGGGCAAGGCGATGCCGCCTGTCCGACGCGTCGAACCTGGCGTCGACTCCGTACTTGCCGGTCAACAGGCCCTGTGCGAGCACGCCGTACGCAAGAAACGCGGCGCCCGTGGCCTCGGCCGCAGCCAGCGCATCTCGCTCGGCGCGGCGCTCAAGCAAGCTGTACTCGTTCTCGACAACCGCAATGCCGGTCGCGGCGCGGATGGAAGCACCGTCGAAGTTGGACAAGCCAAAGTGCCCAATGCGTCCCCGTGCCTGGATCTCGCGCAGGGTGTCGAGCGTGCGCTCGATGGGCGTGCTCGGGTCGGGCCAGTGAACCAGCATGACCGGCAACCGGTCCAGCCGCAGGCGCCGAAGGCTGGACTCGACCGCCTCGACCGCCGCACGAGGGCTGCAGTCCCGCCAAATCCGCGCGCGTTTTCCCGGCTCGGCCGCCTCCCACGACAGGCCGAACTTCGTCACGATGACGACATCGTGGCGCCGGGAGCCCAGCGCCGCGGACAAACGCTCCTCGGAAAGTCCCAGACCGTAGACGCCCGCCGTATCGAACAGATTGATGCCGAGCTCCAGCGCGCACTGCACGGCGCCGGTGGCCTCCACGACGTCCACCTGGCCCCAATCCGTGCCACCCAGCGGCTCGCAGCCCAGCGCAAGCCGGGACACGACCAGCTCAGTTTGGCCCAGTGGCGTATGGATCATGAGCCGTTCTTCCGGGAAAAAACCGAGGAGCCCAGCCGGGCGGCGGTCTGCAGCAGAATGCGAGCGTCTCCCAGGAGCGACCGCTCCTCCACATACTTCACCCGGAGCGCGTTCTTCACGGGCATCACGCGCTCCCGGTACACCCTGTCCGGGTCCTCGTCCCCCAGCTCCTCGTCCATGTTCGCGAACCGGATGGATGCGAGGTCCGTAATGCCAGGCCGCACGCTCAGAATCACCGCCTCCTCCCCGCGATAGAGCCTCGTGTACTCGGGGACTTCGGGGCGAGGGCCCACGAAGCTCATGTCTCCGAGCAGGACATTGATGAGCTGAGGCAGCTCGTCGAGCTTGGTTCGACGCAAGATCGCCCCGACCCGGGTGACCCGAGGATCGGACCGTCCGGTCGACGGGCCGCCCATTTTTTCGGCGTCGACGACCATGGTGCGGAACTTGTAGATCCGGAAGGGCGTACCCCCCAAGCCGGTCCGCACACCGCGATAGAACACCGGCCCCGGCGAGTCGAGCTTGACCGCGATCGCGGTCGCCGCTAGCACGGGCCAAAGCGTGCAAAGTCCAGCCGCGGCAAGAACGATATCGCCCAATCGCTTGGCCGCGTCCTCCAGAAAAGGCCGCTGAGGCGGCGCCGTTTCCGAATCCGGGCCCAGGTGCATTGCTTCCAACATCTGCGCCACCACGAGGCCTACGTCATAGCGCTCTTGGACGATCGCGCGACCGCGGTCGCCCATTATCTGCGCGAGCGCCGGCTCCGCAACGAAGCGTTCCATGGCCTCCGCAAGCCCCCGGGCATCTCTTACGGGCACGAGAAAGCCGCTCCGTCCATCTTCTATCGGCTCCCGGCACCCCGGGGCGTCCGCGCCGATCACGGCCCGGCCCATCGACATCGCTTCCAGCATGGACCGCGACGTGCCCTCGCGGTACGAGGGCAGCACGAAGACGTGGCACTGGCGGATGAAAGGCCGGACGTCCCTGCACCCACCCAACCACTCGACCGCGCCGTCCGACACGATGCGCGAAACCTCGCTGTCGGTGAGCGCCGATGGATGCCGGTCACGCGGACCGACCAGCAGGAAGCGCACGTCGGGATGCTGTCGTTTCACAAGGCGCGCAGCCTCGGCGTATTCGAGGACACCCTTGTGGCGGTGCAGCCGGGCAATCGTGAGGAATGTGAGGGGTCCGTCCGGCAGGGCAGCACGTTCGAAGCGCGCGGGATCCACGCCGGACCCGTTCACAACGACCGCCTGGGAAGCGTTGCGCAGGAACCCCTGCGCGAGCAGCAAGTCCCGGTCATCCGGGTTCTGGACGAACACGCGCCGACTGCCCCGCACGGCTTGCCTCAGAGGCCAGCGGAGCAGCGGTTTGACCAGCCGCTGCAAGCCCGACTCTTCGTGGAACAGGTAGCCGAGCCCCGTCATCGCGCAGTAGCGCTCCGGTACACGGTGGCCGGCGATGGAGCCGTACAGGCACGACTTCATCGAGTACAGGACGAGGATGTGCGGAGCAATGGACCGCACGACCGAGCGGATGTCCATGAGCGCCCGGAGATCCGCGCGCGGACTGAGACGCTGGCGGTCCATCCGGATCTCATGGAACCGGATGCCGGCGGCCTCGAATGCCGCACGTACATCATAGTCCGCCATCTCCCGGGTCGTCGCGTCGATGGGAGCGCAGGCATGCACCTCGTGCCCGCCGTGCACCAACGCCTCGAGGAGCGGGCCGCGGAGCGCATGAAGCGCCCACGCGCTGCCGTCCACCGCCAAAATAATGCGTCTCACCGGCCCGCCGCCGTGGGGCTTGGCGCCCAGCCCGGGAACGCCTGCACCGGAGCGCCGCTGGTGAGGAGCGACTGGTACACTTCGATCCATGCGTCGGCCACCCGTTCAATGTCGAAGTATGTCCGCACACGCTCGCGGGCTTGTGCACCCATGGACTGACGCTCAGCGCTGGGCAGAGCGGCCAGCCGCGCCATGGCTTCACCGAGCCGCACTGGGTCGCGGGGCGGTACCACGAACCCTGTCACGCCGTCCACCACGATATCGCGATTGGCTCCGACGTCCGTGACCACCGCGGGCACCCCCGCGGCGCCCGCCTCCAAGAGCACCATCGGCATCGCCTCCCAGGCTGAAGACATCACATAGCCGTCCGCCGCCGCGAGGAGCCGGGGAACGTCCGTGCGGAAGCCGAGAAAGCGAACCCGATCGCGCAATCCCAGGCGTCTGGCAAGCTCTTCCGTTCGCGGCCGCAGGATTCCATCGCCCGCGATGAGCAGGATCTCGTCGTTGCCCCTTCCGGCCGCATGCCGCGCAAAGGCGTGCAACAAGTTCCCATAATCCTTGGCCCCGTCACGAAACGAACCGACGGCAAGCCAGGCGAACGCGTCGCCGACCTGGAACTCGGCCCTTGTGGCCGCCCGCATCCCAGCGTCGGTCGGCCGGAAGACCGAGAGGTCAACGCCGTTTGGAACGCAAACCCCCGTTCCGCGCCTGATCGCGCCGGCAGCCTCATGCGCTGCAATGCCCTCCGAACAGACACTGGTCCACAACGACTGAACGCCGTCGGTGACACGGTACATCCAATACTTCCAGCGGGTCTTCTCGAACGACGCATGCGTAGTTTCGACGAGAACCGGATGCGCGCAGCGCGAACGCGAACGCTGCCGAAGAAGCGAAACCACCCGGACGGCCAGAATCGAAGAGGACAGGTGCGAATGGACGATATCGGGCGCGAATTCGTCCAGCACGCGGGACAACCGGCGTGCAATGCGGACAGCGTCCCTCGCGCCGTCAGCGCCGATCTCAAACGTGCGTATGCCAACGCCATCGAGTTCATCGCCGAACGAGCGAAATCGCAACAGGACCGCCACGCCGACCGTGGCGCCACGCCTGGCGAACCGCACCGCAAGATCCCGAACGAGCGTCTCCGCTCCGCCGCCCACGAGCGTGTTCGTAACCAGCAGGATCCGGGCCGGGATCGTCGCCATGGCTAGGCATGCAACCCTTCAAGAACCTGGCTGGCTCTCCGCAGCCAGGTGTGCTCCGCCGCGAGCCTCGCCCGTGCCGCCTCCCCAAGCTCCGACACGCGCCGACGGTCGCGGTCGAGGGAGCGCAAAGCTTCCACCCATGCATCGAGACACGTGGCCTCCAGCATTAGGCCGGTCACCCCGTCGGTGATGATCTCTCGAAGAACAGGGAAGTTCGAGCACACAATCGCCTTGCCGTGCGCCATGTACTCGAACAGCTTCATCGGCGAGGCCCATTCGATTTGCGCCACGCAAGGTTGATATGGGGCAACGACGACGTCGAACCGTGCATAGTACCCAGGAAGGTCGCGGGGCGGAACAAAGCCGTGGTAATGAAGGTTGGAGGTTGCCCGCCGCCGCCGCGGCGACACCTCTTCGTCCCTACCGCCGACAACGTGGAAGTCGCAGTCAGCCAGTCGCGCCGCGAGCTGCTCGATGACGTCGATACCGTACCCCGGCCAGAACGAGCCCACGTAGCCCACCTGGAGCGCCGATGGACGTTGGGGCCAGGGCGTGACGGCCGTGGCACGTTCGTCAGGCAGGTCGGCAGCGTCGTGCGCGACGAGCGTGTTGCCAATGGAAAGCTCGGAAAAAAGCGCCAGATAGCGAGCGCGCAAGGCCTCCGAAATGAAGACCGCGCGCCGAAAATTGGGCTGCCGAAATAAGGCCCTTTGAACGACCATCTCGTGGGGGCCCTTCGGTATCCAGTGCAACTCTAGAACGTACGGTACGTCGAGGCCGGACGCCACCGCCAGCGCCCAGTACTCGCGTGCATAGATCAGGTCGGGAGGATCCCTTCGACGCAGCGCGGACAGAACCCGAAGCGCGCTGATCGCGGCGCCCCAATAGCGCACGGGAGGGCGGACCGTCTTGACGATAGTGAAGGACCGCGGCACACCGTAAAACAGGAAGTCATCGGGAGCGGGAATGTCGCCCTCGCGCACATAAAGCTCGACGCTATGTCCCCGCTGCGCCATCGCATTGCACATGCGCATCACATGCATGGAGTCGGCGCCCTGCGAGGGTACGTAGGCTCCGGATAGATAGGCTATCCTCATGCCGCGGATTCCTTTGCCCTCAACACCAGGTCGAGGGAGGCCAAGACGATGAGCGCATCACCGTGGTTGCCCCAGCGCCGCTCATGCCTGCCCCAGATGCCGTCGAAATCCACCCAATCGCAGACCTTGCGGCGCCGCAGATCAGCCAGGCAGCGCTGCACGATGGCGCGGAGATCCGGACTGGTGCGCAAAGCTTCGTTGAAGTCGTTGTACAGCACGTGCGGCCAAAGAATCGACGGGAAGAAACGGTGCGCAACCTTTCGCAAGCGATTCGTCCAGAACGTCGCCTTCACGACGACATCCGGGGTTTGGAAGGTGTGGCCGAGTCGGTTCTTGGACGGCAAGCGGAAGGCATCTGGGTAGGCGCGCCGGCCGATCTCGATCATCAAGGACTCGCCGAGCCGCATCGGGTCCGGCACGCTGAGCATGAAGTCCATCCAGGGCGAGTTGATGAGCGGCGTGCAATAGTTGAAGCCCTGGGAGAGTACAAGCGGTGCCGTGAACTTCCGAACCGCTTCGTCAAACAGAACCTGCTCGTCCCATGATAGACGTTCTTCGGGAAGCCGTCCGCCGCCCATGCGAGCGAGAAGATCCTCATCACCACAGCGGTGAAGCCGCACCGACCTGACGAACGTCCGATTTCTGAGGTGGAGCCGTTTTGCAGCCTGTAACGTTGGGGACCTGGGCGCGTGCAGGTGGCTGCCCGCGACGGCATCGCCAACGTAGCCGGACCAGATGGTGGCTCCCTGGTAACGCCTGTCGAGCTCGCGCACCGGCGGATGGTGAAAGAGCACTGCCTGACACCACGTACGCCGGGCCACCTCGAGCAGCTCGTCCTCATGATAGGTGAAGCTCGGTATCGGCAGAGCCGTGTGACGGGTGCCAACGTGCTTGGCGACTTGGCAGCCGAGCTCGTAGTCGTAAGAACCAGGCACACCGAACGTGTAGGTGTAGAGCTGGCCGGCCTCCACACGCTCGACCAGGGCGGCGAGGATCAGCCGGCTGTCCAGTCCGCCGCTCAGCGGAACGACGTTCTGAGATCCGGGGCTGTAGAGCGAGTCGAACGTCTCGTTGAGCTTCGCGATGCCAATCTCCACCAGCTCGGCGCGCGAAGCGGACGTGTAGGCCGCCCGGTCGATGCGGGAAAAGTCGATCGGTCTGATATCCTCCGCAAAGTCGATGAAGTAACCGAGACGAAGAAACGAGTCGAGTTGAATATCGTCGTCATTCATAGGGGTTCCGCAGTCCGAGCGCCCGGCGGGCCTTGTTGGCCAGGAACTGGTACGCACTCACCACCGGGCGTGCGCCGATCCACTTGCCGGCCTGCTCGACGGGCTGCCATCGCGGGAGCCGCCCGCGATGCGTCTCGGGGTGACGGGAAGCAACAAACAAGAGGTAGATGGCTGCGTCGCGGTGCGGACTCTCCGCCTCGTAGATGACGGTGAAGCCCTCGTCGGCGAAGAGACGCCGCAGACACGTGGGCGTGAAGCGCCAGAAGTCGCCGAACGAGTCCGTTTCGTGCTGGACCTGGCTGAACGGTACAACCACGATGACCACGTCGCGCGACAGGGCGCACAGGTTCGAGAACGCCGCGCGGACGTCGAAGATGTGCTCCAGCGTGGTGTGGTTGAAAACCACGTCGAATCTGCCGCGCAGCCTGTCCGGCAAGGCCTGGATTAAGTCGAGAGGCTCCTCGTCGGGATCGCCCTGGTAGCCACACTTGCCAGCGTAGTTGGTCCTCCGGTAGCTCGTGGCAGCGGTGAAGTACGTGCGGTACTTCGACCCCTCCTTGTCACGGTCGTCCCAGCCCGAGACGTTCACGACCGCTCCGGCGAACAGCGGCGCAAGCTTGCGCAGCTCGCGGTTCGACCACCGGCGTGCGATGTCGTATCGTCGATCGACCAGCATGGTTGCCGCTGGATAGCAAAGGGCCGTCGCCTCGTCAAGCCCGGCAATGTCAGGGGCGGGCTTGCTTCCCCGATTGGAAGGCGGTAGTACCCAACAGATGGTTCTTCCCCCCTGGGTATCGGTTCTCCTGGGCGTCGACCGGCTCGTGTGGTACGGCTTCCGGGCGTTCGAAGTGCTGCGCGACGAGCTCATGTTCGCCGCGCTGTCGCCCAGCGCATACGACCGTGTCACGCAGTCGTCGTATGCGGGTCTCGAGGCGTACCTGCCCGGGGGCAGCATCTACGCTTTGGGGTTGTTTCCGTGGGAGATCGACGTCCTTCGCGACGACGTTTTCCCCCGTTCGGGGCGTGTGCTCCTCGGCGCGGCAGGGGGCGGACGGGAACTGGCCGGCTTGCTCGACAGGGGCTACGACGTGGTCGCGTTCGAGCCCAACCCGGTTCTGGTGCGTGGCGCGACGTACACGGCCGTCAGCAAGGCGAAGGCCACGGTGATCGAGGCGAGCTACGGGGATCTGGTCATGGCTCGGAGGAGAGGAACGGGGCCGCTGGCCGAGGCCGTGCGGGAGGGCGTGTTCGACGCATGCATTCTTGGCTGGGGAAGTCTCACGCACGTGGTCGACGCACGGCAGCGACGAGATCTGTTCCAGACATTGCGCGAGATCGCTCCCTCGGGACCGGTGGTTGCGAGCTTTTTTCTCCGCGCGCCGGAACCGGCTTCTTCAGGGCGATCCGCGGCGGCCCGGCGCGCGATCCGGCGCGTTGCCGCGCGGCTTGGGCGGCCCCCGGTGGCCGACGGACTGGGGTTTCAGCGGGCCGGCGGGTTCACCTACAGCTTCTCGAAGGAGGAGATCGTCGACCTCGCGACCACGACCGGCTACCGAATCCACCTGTTGACGGAGCGAGAATTCCCGCACGCCGTCTTCCTGCCCGCGTGACACACTATCCAGCCGGCACGACCAGGTTCTCGGCGACGAGCGTCTGCAACACGGCTTCGATGTCTCGCGAGGCGACATCCGTGTCGACGGCGAACTCCTGCGCTATCCTTGACGCAATCGCCTCGGGCGCAAGAACCCCTTCCTGGAGTGCCTTCCACAGCGCGACTCCGGTCGCGTTCAGCGTGTAGTAGAACTTCGTGTCCAGGTGGAGGAGCACGGCAGTACCGTCACCGAGCTCCGTGAACAGCGCCCGCGGGTTGGGCACGTACTGGTGCGACGAGAGATTCGTCATGGCACTTTCTACCGGGTGCATAGGCCCGGTAGGATCACGCGTCAACCTCGTGGTTATTGTCTTTCCGCCACGGCGCGCGAGGCGTGGAGCGCTGCTTGTCCGAGCAATCGGCTCGCCGTCCGCGATGGCTCGGAGAGCAGGTCAGCACCCAGCAGCAGACGGAACGAGGAGGAACGTAAAACCAACGCCCGGAGCACCGCAAGGTGTTGCTCCGCGTGCCGAATGCCATCGACAAGCGTGAGGGCAGCGGAACCGAGCAGACGCCCGAACGCTTCTGCCTGCGTCACCGGCACGAGCTCGGAGCGCGCCCTGTCGGGCTCGACCTCCGGAAACCAGACCAGCGTTGGTCCAACCCAGTCTCGTTGCAGGGCATCCGGGAAGGCCTGCCGCGGGTCGAGGGCGAGCTTGCCGTCGTACACACCTTGCGAATCGATCGCGTGGCGCCATGCCGGGAACGCGTCGGCCGTCGCAGGGCCCACGTGAAACTCGCGCGGATACGCCAGCAGCTCCACCCCGCTTGTCCCCCGCCTGAGCAGCACGCGGTCGTCACCCAGATAAAGGCAGCCTGCTTCAACGAGAGCAAGGGCCACCGTGGTCTTGCCCGACCCGCAGTCACCGGGGATGACAATGCCCACGTTCTGAGCCACCACGGCAGCGGCGTGCACCGCGAAAATCCCGAACTCGCGGAGCAGCAAGCCCAGTGCCATGTGCTTCATCCCCTTGACGTACGCGGGGACCTGTTCGTGGGCTTCACACGCGGCTTCCACCTGGATCGTCCGCGCGACGGTGTCCACCTCGACCATCGAGTGCCCGTCGGTGAGCAAGTAGCCTGCGGCGAGCCGCCATGCCTGCATCTTGCCCAAGTAGAATACGGGATCGAGGTTCCGCCATCGCTCCCGCAAGTGGACATCCCGGCCGACACAGCGGCCCGAAATCACGATGTCGGTGGGGAAACCGCTTGCCGATGGGAAAGCGTCGAGCAGTCTTTCCAGGTCGTCTCCCGGGAGCGGCGCACAGGCGTGCTCGACGACAAGCCCATGAAAACTGCGCGACCGCCGCATGGATACTGACGTGACTGGCCGGTTGGTGCGCCCGCCAAGGGCGCGTCGTTGTTGTGTGTGTGGCGGCGCCTTCGGTCTGCCAGGTTGGCTCGGCTTGCATAGGTTGGCGCACCGAACCGGCGAACGGCTGCCCACGCCAACCCCACGCCGGTTTTGCAAGCCAACGGGTGTCTTTCCGTGCGATGTCCGTGCGGAGCAAACAGGACGAGACGGCTAGCTTATCATGTTGAGGACACCAACAGCCGACTGTCCCATTCCGCTCAGCAGGGTGACGCGCTCCAGGGAACGCTTTTTTTCGACGCGGGGAGGCTCGTACGGTTTTCGGGCGCCGTGCTCGCCAACGGAAAGCGTACTGTCTTCACACTTGTTCTTTTCCTGGATATCGGTCATGGTGAACCTCGATGGCGGTTCGGGGTCGGGTCAGAAAACGTTGTTGGCTTTGGCGGGTATCAATTTCACCCAGAAGCCATCGCCGGGGCACTCGGCCGGATGGGCAGGGAGAAAGGCAGTGTTCCCTGAGAACTGGGTGTAGGCCGTCGTGCTGGTGTACTGAACGCCAACGGTAGCCGAGCCTCCGCGCAGCGTGTCTTCCAGGCCGGGAACCGACGACGCGGAGCTGCAGTCCGCCGACGTCGCACTCCAGCGATTGTACAAGTACCAGACCTCATCGGTGGTTTCGCGGTGGACGGTGGAGAACGAGAGCCTCGTGTCGGGATACCCCGTCAGGTGGACATTCTTCCACGTGACGATCAGGTAACGGTCGGGCGAAACCCCCGTGGTGGCGTAGCAGATGCCGTCCGCGCCTGTTGCAATGTCGTCCCAGAACGCCGGCAAGACATACGATTTCCCAGCTGCAGGAAGTGTAGAATTGGCGCCGCCAAGCACAGAATAGCCGGTGCCTCCACCCACGCTCACCGCGAGCTTCGCGCCGATCGGTGAGAACGAAGCAACGTAGACATTGAAAGGAAAGTTTACGGTAATCCAACCATAGTGGCTGGATGGACGATTGGTAAGGATTGTGCTCGAACCTGGCAAAGCGCAAGCATCGATCCAGACCGGTGCCGAATCGCTCCATGTGGCGCCGTGCACGTTGTTTGCCGCCGCGATCGTGCCGCTCGCCGTCGAATAGCTCGATCGAAGAAACGTCGCTTTCACGCGCGTCTGGAAGGTGAAGTCCTGACTGCCCGGCAGTTGGAAGTTCCAGATTTTCGTTGCGGTCCAGTTCTGGTTTAGCTGCTTGGCGTAGTACCAAGCGCCGTCCGACGTACTCACGGGGTATCCGGCCGGAACGGGGTCGCTGTTGTCCGCCACGTATCCGGGCGGATTCGTGCCATAGTTCTCGACCCAGACCGTGTAGAGCTGCCGCGTCGTGAGATTCTTCACGGTCACACTTGCACAGAGATGGCCGTCGGTGCAGGGTTGCGGGTCCACCGAGGCTCCGATCACGGCCCAGTTCGTGGTGAATTGGAAGCTTCCCGACGCGACCTCGGCGAAGCCCTCCGGCTGCAGCGCCGCGCCCCCTCGATCGACCGGCGTGAACGTGAGCTTCCGGGCGGCAGCATCCCAGTGGCCTTCGAACTCAGCAACCACGTCGAAGTACTCGCCACCGACAGGTTGTGGCGGGCCTTCCCCCAAGGCGTTCGCCGGCGGGCTCACGGGCCCGCCTGCATCCCCACAGGCGACGCCCCCCGCAGCCACGAGCACCGGGAGCATCCGTCCCACGATTGGCAAAACGTTCCTCATGACCGTCCTCCTTCTTCCTCCGAGCCGTTCGCCAAGACCTCTATCTGTGTACTCTACCATGGCGCCCGCCCCTGTCAACGCGGTGCGAAGCTTCGGAGGAGCACCGAGGTCAAGAACGGGCGACGTCGACCAACCTGAACTTCGCCCCATGCCTTTTTTCTTGACGCGACGCCCCAGCGAGTCAGCATACCGCATTGGATGCCGCGACCCTGCCGAACATTTCGACCCATCGCGCTGGCGACCGAGCTCGCGCTTGCGCGAGTCTGGCTTTCGGTGCGTTTCCGACAAGAGCCGGTCGACCGGTTGCTGTCGTCGATCCCCGCTCGGCCGGGGTTCGCGGCCACGGCTAGCCTGCTCCACGACATGCTTGCCGCGGAAGTTCTCGTCGACCGGATCCCCGGCGTCCCACAAACCTGCCTCGCCCGTGCGCTGGCGCGTTTCTACGTGCTGCGGCGACGCGGTCTGCACCCGACCTTCGTTCTCGGTGTGGCATCGCCATCGGCCAGCCGCACGCCCGGTCACGCCTGGGTGGAACTCGACGGGGAGCCGTGGGCCGAAAGCGACGAACTGCTCGCATGTCAAGTCGTGACTTTCCGCCATGGCCCGCCGCACGCGGAGGCACGGTCTTGAGCTACGGGGATGATTCGGCCGACGCCGAGGCTCTGCTGGCGAGCCCCGAAGTCTCCGCCACCATCCACCACTGGGCGCGCGAGGTGCTGGGCGAGGTGCTCGCCGTGCTCGACCGCGCATCCGTCCCGGTTCTTCCGGTCAAGGGCGTGCTGACCGCGTACACCTTGTACTCGAATCCGGCCGAGCGCCCCATCCGCGATATCGACCTGCGCGTGCTGCCGGAACACCTCCCGAAGGTGCTCGATGCCGCAAGAACCCGCGGTTGGCACGTCCACCATGTCTCGAACATCTACCAGGCAGCCCTTCTGCGCGTCGGCGGGCTCTCTGTCGACGTGGAAACCAGCGTGGGAGCGCCTTTCATGACCCGCCTGACGGTACGACAGATGTTCGCGCGGGCATCTCGACAGTCAGCACCCTTCGGGTTCAGTCACCTGCGCCCCGACTTCGAAGACCATCTGATTCTGCAGTGCCTCAACGTTTACAAAGATCACCTGATGCATGCCTCGGTCTGGGCGATTGAAGACCTGTTCCGGTCGGCGGACATGCCGGGGTTCGACCCCCAGCGCTTTCTCCAACGCGTGCGCGAAGCGGGAAACCTCACGGCGATCCACGTGCTTGCTTCCTGGCTCTTGTCGCGACGCGACCACGCAGTCTGGCAGACAGTCCTACGGCAGACCAGCGGGCACGGCCGCAAAGCCTATGCCCACGTCATGCTGACCGCGGTGCGAAAGCCGATGCCGGAAACAGCGTTGTTCCTGCGCGGCCTCTCCCGCTTGTCCGCTGATGACGCCCTCACCCGCGCCCGCGCGATGATCCAGCTCGTCCGATTTGCTGTCGCGGAAAAACCTCCGAGGACGTGGGGTTGACCCCGAGGAATACGTCGGCCACGATGCTTCCCCCGAAGACCCCCATGGCCGACAATGCCCCCCCCGAGCACCATTCCGGCAACCCGCCTCCGCCGCGTCCATCCCGCGGCTTCCTCGGAGCTGTCCTTGCCCTGGCCGGAGGTACCGCGTTCGCTCAGATCCTCGCGGTCGCCGCGTCTCCAGTGGTCACGCGCCTGTTCGCCCCGACCGATTTTGGCCTCCTCGGCGTCTATACGTCGCTCGTGACCATCCCCGCGGTCGTCGCCCCGATGGGCTATCACCTTGCCGTGCCCTTGCCCGACGAAGACAGCGAAGCCATCAACGTTCTGACCGTGTCGCTGTCGTTCATCGTCCTCACGGGTTCGCTGGTTGGTATCGCGTTGGCGGTCTCCGGAAGGACCGTGCTCGACGTCTTTCATGCGGCGGGTCTGCTGCCTTACGCCTGGCTCGTTCCTCTTGGGGTCTGCACTGCCGCTGCCTACGAAGCCTTCGCCCAGTGGGCCATCCGCAAGAAGGCGTTCCTTCGCATCGCGAAGACTTCGGCTGTTCGCAGCCTGGTGCAGGTGAGCGTCCAGACAGGCACCGGCCTGGCCGGGCTGACACCGGCCGGCTTGCTTCTCGCCCAGTTCCTGAGCCAGTCGGCGGGCATTGGGAGCCTGGGTCGGCTGGCGCTGCTGGAATCGCGCGTTCGCCCGAGCGTGGAGGGCATGCGCACCGCGGCGAAACGTTATCGGCGTTTCCCGTTGTTCTTGTCGTGGGCGGGGATCTTCAACGCCGTAAGCGTGCAAGCCCCCCCACTGCTTCTGGCCCACTTGTTCCACCCTCAGCTCGCTGGCTTCTACCTCCTGGCTTTGCGCGCCGTCGCCATACCGATGACCTTGGTCGCACAGTCCACCGGGCAGGTCTATACCGCTGCCGCGGTGGATGCCCAGCGCTCGGGCCGGCTCGCCTCGCTCACGCAGCGCGTATTCGAGCAGCTCCTCGGCCTGGCCGCCGCCCCCATGGCCATTCTGGCCGTCGCCGCGCCCGACACCTTTGCTGTCGTGTTCGGGTCCGGCTGGCGTGGCGCAGGCATCTTCGCTCAGTGGCTCGTACCGTGGATGTTGCTGGTTCTGGTCGCCTTCCCGCTCAACCCCCTGACCAGGGTCCTGGAACGCCAGTCCGCGGAAATGGCCTTCCAAGTCGCCCTCATGTCCGTGAGACTGCTCAGTCTGACGGTTGGGGGATGGCTTGGCAACCCCGACATCGCTGTTGCGTTGTTCGGAATCGGCAGCGGAGCAAGCTGGCTCGCGTATCTGGTATGGCTCCTGTCCATCGCGGGGGTTGGCTTCCGCTCTGCGATGCGGCCGGTTTTGAAGCACGGCGCGATCGCCTGTCTCTTTGCGGTTCCGCTGCTTGCGGTGCGGCACTTCACCGAGCAGCCCTTGCTGACCACCGGGGCGGCGGGCGTCGCGGCCGCCACGTTCTTGGCGTGGAAAGGAAGCGAGCTCTGGCGACTTCGCAAGCTCCGCGCGACCGCGTAGCCGTCACCCGGCATCTCCCCGCCCAAGCTGGGCCCGCGCGATCTCCGATACGAAGTACCGGTGCTTGCCGGATTTCTCCCGCGGGATCGAGTCGACGAACCGCACGGGAAGGCGCACGCCCTCGCCGACGACAGCCCTCATCCGATCGAGGAACCGATCCATCGCCGCCTGGTCGTACAGCGGCCTACGCACGACCAGCACCTCGATCTCGTCGAGGCTCTTTTGTCGCGCCTGATGTTCGAGCACCATGCCAGGCGTGAAAGCATCCTTGATAGCGTAGTACATGGTCGTCCAGTGCGTGTGCTGCCCATCGGCGCGCAGCAAGACATCCGTGGAGCGGCCTTGGATGAACGAGAACAGCGACAGCCCGCGGTGCCGTCCACACGCACACACCCCTTTTTCGCGCTGCACCACCAGGTCGCCGTTCCGAATCAGCGGCACACCACGCGCGCAAAGGCTCGTAATGGTGAGCAACCCGGGAGTGCCCTCCGGCACGGGCCGCCCCGAGTCGTCCAGCACCTCGGTGATGAGGTTCTCGTGCGTGACATGCAAGCTCCCCGCGGAACACTCGTATGCAATCGCCTGGATCTCCGACCCGCCGTACTCGTTCATCACCGGGCACCCGAAAACCCGCTGGAAGAGCGATCGCTGGTCGTCGTAGAGCATCTCCGCCGTGGGCACCACCAGCTTCGTTCCAATGGCCCGTCCGTCTCGTCCAGTCCGCTCGATGAACTGCGCAAAGCTCTGGATCGCACTGGTGTACCCGTTGATGTACGCCGGTCGAAAGCGACACGCCTTGTCGTAGGACTTGGCCAGCGTGCCGTCGGACAGGTCGAACGAGCGGATCCGCATACGGTTCTGAAGCAGGTCCCGGGTCAACCAGAAAAGCTGCTTGGAGCGAGCGAAGGGGAAGCCCCAGATCCGGAGCTGGCGATCGGCGAAGTTCACGCCGTACCATCGAAGAGCGCGCAGCTTGCCGCGAAGTAGCGACCGAAAGCCTCGTCGTCGACGATCAGTCGCAGCGGCTTGCCGGTCGAGCCGCTGGTGGACATGTCCTGGTATCTCACCCGCGGCAGTTCCTCGGAACACAGGAACTGGAAACGGTCCCGAACGGTTTCTTTCCGCAGGACCGGCAAGCCACGCAGACCCTCGCGAACATCACCACGGACGTCGATCTCTCTTCCCCGGAACGCCTCCCGATAGTACGGGACGCGCGACGAAGCGTAGCGGAGGATTTGTTGGAGCTCGGTCTGCTGCCACGCGTGCATCCGGTCCGCGTCCCACCACTGCATCCGTTCGAGCTCGTCGAGCCAATGGGACAGGGGAATACCCATCGCGGTGGCGATGGCGTTGATGAGTGCGTTGGAGAGCAAGTTGTTCATGAGTGGCCGGCGAGGGGCGCCGAAGCGCCGATGGCAAGCGCGTTTGCGCTTCGACCCTGCCGCCGTCGAGCCCGCACCAAGGGCTCGCCCAGCGCGACAACCGTCGCGGCGAAGATCGGCAACATCTTGGACCGATGTCGAATCGCCGTCCCGACGTTGGTCACACCGAGAGAAAACACCAAGGCCATGACCAGCGTCGAGCCGAGCACCGGAAACGCGGCGGCGTTGCTGCGCAGCTCCGCGCGAAGCCTCACCCCGCGTGCAGCGATCCATACGAACAACGCGGAATCCACCAAGCCAAGAACGTCGACAGCAGAGGAAATCATCCAGGGAAACGGCGAAAACAGAAAGTAGGCCAGCCGAATGGGCGTCTGCCAGACAAGGTCGGACGGCGTCTGCACGACCAGATCCTGCAGGTACTGTGTTCGTCCCAGGGCACCCGGCTGCTGAACCGCGCTGAGCGCATCGAGATCCTGAGACTCCAGCCTGTTGAACTTGTCCAGCCCCCAGCCCGTCGACACCACCGCGACGGCCACGGCGACCACGGCAGCCGCTGCGATGCTGTCGGCCAGCAGCCTCTGGGTTCGCAGCCGCACGACAGACCGCACCCAGTTTGCCACGACCCAGATGGCGGCGGCCACCAGGACCCCGACCGACCCCGAGTGGAAGGCCATGCTGACGAGCACCGCGGCGACCGAGGCGATCAGGTGCCGTACGGTACGCGTGCCTAGCCAAGCGCTGAGGTGGTATGCACCGATCACCAAGGGCAGCGTGACGGCGACCTCACGAAGCAAGAGGGCCGAGTGTACGACGGCCGTCGGGAAAACCGAAACCAGCCATGCAGCGCGGCGAGCTCGACCCTCATCACCGGAGATCTCCAACGCCAGCCTCGATGCGTACAGCACGATAAGCGTGCCGAAGAGGGCGTTCAGCGCCTGAATCATCAGGGGGCTTCGCCCTGCCACGGCATACGCCGCGCTCATCATCCAGACGTACAGGCGGTGCCCGGTTTCGACATATTGCAACGTACCGGCGAGGCCGTCCCGCGCCCACTGATCTGCCCAGAAATCCCAGCTCGCTCCGTCTCCCTTGCGAGAGTGGCCAACGAGGTACACATCGCCGAGAACCACCGTGACACGCAAGAGGTACCCAACGAGCAGCGGTAGAGCGATGTTGCGATGACGTACGGCGACCCCCAGAATCACCATCAGTCCGAAGACGATGGTGAACACGCCTACCTCTTGCCCAACAGTGCCTGGTTCCATGCGCAACGCGCCTAGGCAACGGGTGCCTCTCCAGCCTCTTCGCCGGGCGACGAGTCGCGGTGGTAGTAGCCCTTGCGGTAGTACGCGTAGCGGTACCCACCGTAATCTCCTCTACGGATATCCACGGAGTTCAGGATCGCGCCCACCACACGCCCCCCCACGCCGGCGATTGCGCGCGTCGCTTCCCGCACAATATCTCTCGAAGCTACCCCCGCCCTGATGACGAGGACCGTGCCGTCCACCTGGGTCGAGAGAATCGCAGCATCCGCCACGGGGCCAACCGGTGGGCTGTCCACGACGACCCGGTCGAATCGATTCATGAGGCCCGCCAGGAGCTCCGCGAACTTCTCGCTTTGCAGCAACTCCGCCGGGTTCGGCGGAATCGGTCCGGCGGGTAGCACGCTGAGTCCCGGAACCTGTGTCTCCAGCAGCTCATCGGTGATCATCTTCGGATCGAGAAGCGCCATGGACAGGCCCATGTCCGAGGACTTTTCGAAGATGCGGTGGAGCCGAGGCCGGCGCAGGTCGCAGTCCACGAGGCAGACCCGTTGCCCCGCCTGCGCGATCGCGATGGCGAGCGTGCACGCGACCGTCGTCTTGCCCTCGGACGGACCCGCGCTCGTGACGAGCAGGGATCGGAACGGTCGATCCGGCGACATGAACTGGATGTTCGTCCTCACCGTGCGCGCGGCCTCAGCGGAGCCGGACAAGGGCGCCAGGTGGGCGATGAGCTCCGGCGGGGCATCGGGAGGCGCCGGCTTGCTCCGATATCGCCCGTAGTACTTCGACTTCTGCGGCCGGTCGCCCCCCACGACGGGCAGGATGCCGAGGAAGTTCAGACCGAGCAGCGTCTCCACGTCGGCTTGCGTCTTCACCGACCGATCGAGCAGGAAGAGCGCCAGCGCCCCAAGGACGCCGAGCGCCAGACCGACGCCGAAGCCGCCTGCGATGTTGAGCACGACGCGGGGGCGGACGGGTTGCTTCGGCAGGATGGGACGATCGGCGACACGGATGTTGTTGATCTGCATCATGCGGGTCAGGTCGCCTTCCTTCGCTCTCGCCAGCACGATCTCGTAAAGCTTCTCGTTGTTCTCCTTGGTGCGAACAAGGCGGTTGTATTCGATGCCGATGAGGTTCACATCGAGGGCCTGCTTCTTCGTTGCCTCGATCAGGCCCGACAACCCGGCCTCCTGGTTGGTGACCGCGGCCAGATCCCTCGCGATCGAGCCTTGGACGTTCTTGATCTCAGCAAGGAGGGCCTCCTTCGCAACCGTCAATTGGGCATCCGCGACGCGCACGTCGGGGTGGTTGTCCCCTTTGCCGGCGGCCACTCGCATCTCCCGATCCCGCTTCGCCTGGATGTAGTTGCTGCGCAACGTGGTGAGAAGGGAGTTGTTGAGAAGCTCGGTGGCCGGAATGTTCGATGGATCGTTCGCGTCTACCTTCATCAGCTCACGGTATCGGGCGCTGAGCTCCACACGCTTGATCCTGGCGGCTGTGAGCGCCTGATCGAACGTGGTCATCTCCTCGCGCAGCATCGAGGACTGCGCGCTGATGTCCAGGGCGAGGGTGTTCTTTTCGAGCTGGAACTGATGAAGAGCCATCTCGCTGCCATCGAGGTTGGTCTTGAGCTTGTCGAGCTGTGCGTTGAGCCAGTCGACCGCGGAGCTCGTCGAAGCCTGGCTGTCCTCGACGTTCTTCGATACGTAGATGTCGACCATCGCCAGCGCGATGCGCTGCGCGCGCTCGGGGTTCGCATCCTGGTACTCCAACGTGGCGAGCCGCGTGTTCTTCACCGGCGTTATCGTCACGCGGGAAAGCAGCACAGCCGCCGCGTCCTCCACCGACGCCGTCGCCGGTGTCGTGCGGGCGCCAGGGGGGGCATTCTGCAAGAACGCCGGATCCTCGTGCAGTCGGAGTTGTTCCACCACGGCCATCGCCGTTCGCTTCGACTTCATGATCTCGAGCTGCGTGGCATAGTATTCCTGATTCGTCCAGTAGTCGAGTCCATTCAAGTCGAAGGCAGTCTGTACTTCATGTCCCAACGGTCGAGGCGGCGAAGGATCGAACATCACGGTCGACGAGGCGGAGTAGATCTTCTTTTGGCCGAGCGTGTAGAACGTGACCGCGATGCCAACGATGGCAGTAACGGAAAGAACGACCGGCCAGTGCTTCCTGAGCGCCCGAACGACCGAGGACAAGTCGAGGCCCGACGCCTGCGCGCCCTGCTCGCTATCGCTCGTCGCGATGTTGATTCGATTTTCCAATGGGGACCGTGTGCTGGCCGGCGGACTTGCCAGCCTCGATGGAGATTGCATCCGTGATGCGTGCCGCCCAACCGTTCACTTGGTCGGCGAAGAAGCCAGCCCTGGCATGCCCAGCGCCAGCGCGCGCTCTTTCTCAGCTAGCGCCGTGAGGAGGGGGTCGTCACGCCTGATCTCGGCGGCGCGTTCATAGGCTCGTGCCGCCCTGCCGTGCCGTCCGAGCGTCGATGCAGCACGACCGAGCGCGATCCAGAGATCGGCGTTGCCGGGCTCCTGCTGCGTTGCTTTCTCGTATGCGGTGACCGCCCGCCCGAGCTGACCGCTCCGCTCCGCGAACGAGCCGACCCACCGCCAGGTATCGGCGCAGTGATGTACGTCTCGGCACCCCGTCGCCACGATCTGCTGGACAACCTCGTCGACTTGCCCGTGATCCTCTCGGTGCGACTCCACCTCCAGGCGGACACAAAGGCAGTCCATCCGGTCCGGCACGTTCTCGCACGCATGTGCCAAGAGCCGAGATGCGTCCTCGACACGACCGGTTCGGAGATAGAGGCGAGCGCGAAGGGTGGCGGCCTCGGCCGTTCCCGTCAGGAAGGGCTCCAACTCCCTGATCCGTCTGTCCGCGTCGTCCACGCACGCTCGCAGCGTGTTTTCGGTCGCACACCTGGTTCCTTTCTCCGCGAGCTCGATCTGGGCGATGAGGTCGGCCAGGGCGCGGCGCCTCGGCGCCACCCGGAGCGCATCCCGCTTCAAGATCTCGTCGTCAAAACGCCGCGCGGAATCCGGGTTCCGGTGGTGCAACCACCCTGCCAGCGCGTCCATGACGTCAACCCCGTACTCGCCGTCCGGGACCATTCTGACAAGATCCTCGTATTGGGTGGTGTGGTCAACGGCCCTGTGGATGGCGTTCGACATGACTACAGGGTCATCCGTGCACGCCTTCTTGAGCTCGAGGAGCGCCTGGTTGCGAAAGCCTTTGCCGAAAAGGATGTCCGCCATCAACAGATGGGCGCGGCCGTAGACCATGGACCGCTCCAGGGCTCGCTGCACGTACGGCACCGGGTTGTCATCGCGCGCCCGGTAGGCACGCAGCGCTCCTGCAAGGGGGAAATACGGGTCCGCAGGGAACCGCAGCAGAGCCGTGCGATATCCCTCACGAAACGCTGCGATGGGCAACGGTGGGGTCGCCGTGATCTCATCCTTAACCCGCTCCCGAAGCTGAGCGGCTGTAGGCATGCCAAGTCCGATGCTTGCCAGCAACGCCACGGTCCAGAATGCTCCCAGCGCCACCGGCGCCGCATTCCACCCCCAGCCCCGCAAGGAAGAGAACGCCAGCCTGTCCGCCCACAGTCGCCAGCGGCTCGGGGGCGTTTCGTTCTTCCCCCGCGTCTCCGCGCCTCGGCGTGCAACGTCGCCCCAGAAGGAGCCAAGGATGGCGACTGCCGCGATTGCGACGCTGGGGATCTCGAGGCTGAAATCCACCCAATTTTGCAGGACAAGGATGACGAGCCCCGCCCAGGCACCAGCAACCACCGCAGACCGCGTGGCGCCAACGCGGGCAGGACGAATCAGCCACGCGAAGAACACGGCCGCGGCCAACGCAACGGGAATGCCCCACTCGGTGACCCATTGCACGACAATGTTCTCCGGGTGCGTCCAAAGCATGTGCCCCGGTACCGGGCGATAAGCCGGGTAGACTGTCTCGAAGGCGCCGCGCCCCACGCCGAACCAGCGGTAATCCCCCATCATCGGGCGCGCCCAATCGAGGATGTTCAGCTTGGAGAGGTCGTTGTCCAGCAGGGACTTCCACTGATCCGTCGTCATCCCGAGAACGGCCAGCAACAAACCGCCAGCGCCCGCGGTCGCCGTCAGCACGCTCAGCACGCGAGGCGAAAGTACTTTCCCTCGGTGCTTGTTCTCCCGAATGCGTAGCAACAAGACCGTGAGACCCACGCCGACCGGCAGCAACACCACCGCTCCACGCGACGCCGTGGAGATCGTCAGCCCCACCATCGTGGCGACCGCGATTCCAACGGCTATCCGGGGGAGAAAGGGCTTGCGCATCAACAGCAGGCCAAGCCCGCACATGGCGGCCAGGTTGAGATAGCCCGCGAGGTGATTCGAGTTCAGCAGCGGTCCTATCGCCCACCGTGCGAATTGATGAAGCGGCTCGTATAACCCGTAGACCCTCGTCATCCCTGTCAAGCCGTGCAGGAGCGTGACCACGCCAGCCGCCAGCCCGGACAGGAAGACCGTGGCAACACCGAACGCAGCGCCTCTGCGCGACGCGATCGAGGTTGCCGCGACAACGACTCCGAAATACGTGAGTCCCTTCAGGGCTTCGACCCACGTCGCCCCGGGCGCCAGCGAGATGGTCACCCAACGCGGTCCCGCTTCGCCGAGGGGCGATAGCGCGTAGGCCCACACGTCCGCATTCTTCTCAGCAATCCTCGCGAGCAGCCGGGAAGGCAGGGGGATGACCTGCACCATCGTCCACAGCGTCATTCCAGCGATGCCGACCGCCGGTATCCCGATAGGCCAGGTACCCGTGCGCGCGCTGTGCGCGTACATCGCGAGAATCCCGCATCCCACCGCCAGCACCGACACTCCGATCAAGACAGGCACATGCACGCTGCCGATGGCGAGCAGCGAGCCCGCGACCACGACCACGAACAGGCGGTCCACCCATGAATCGAGCGGCGAGCGGTGGTGTCTTTCATGCCCGCCGCGCGATCGAGCTGCGCGCCGATCCATCGGGGATCGCGACTTGTCCGTCGGCCCAACGTCGCGTGCGACCGGCTCGGAAGCTGACGTTTCCAATTGCGGGGAGGAGTGCGGCCAGGCTCGCTCGGGCGGGGGGGAGAGCCCGGAGCCGTGACGTCGCGGAGGGAGAGATCAACAGCTCAGTGAACGATGATATGGCTGAACGGTTGCCCGAGGCGACTCAGGAAAGCGATGTCTCCAAGCCCCATGCCCGGCCACTTTCCCAGGCTCCGCCCCCGTCGGTCCCCGAACAACGACCGATGAAACGCTCAGGTGCAGAATCTCGCCGTGGTCAGTTGCATCGCCGCCACTGCGGGTTCAGCCCCGACCGGTGCCCGTTCTAGTGGCATGCCCCGGCACATGCAAGCGTCTCCCGCACCGCACATCTGTCCCGTGTCGCCCCTCGCGTACTCTTGCACCTTGATCTTCTCCACCGTCGCGCGTAGGGTCACCCCGCCTTCGCGAACCCCGCCTTGAACATCCTGGCCGGGGCCCGCACCGAAGGTTCAGGCATGCGTCGTCGAGGTTCGAGAGTCGCCTTGGAGGGGTAGCGTTCATCATGCAACGGCTTGCGGTTCGCTCCACGCAAGTCTTGATTGATCTCACCGTGCTGGCCGCGGCCTTCGCGCTCGCTTTCGTGGCCCGCTTCGACGGCGATATCCCCGCGCCGGCTTTCCGGCAGATGGTGCTGCTGCTGCCGTACGTGATCGCCTTCCAGTACGGCATGCTCGTGCTGTTCGGCGTCACCAGCTTTGCCTGGCGCTACCTCAGCCTCCGCGAGGTCGGACGCATCGGCCTCGCCCTCGGCGCGGCAGCGCTGGTCCTGCTGGCCGGCCGGCTCCTGGCGCCCAGCCTGGGCCCCGCTTGGGTACACGCCAAGCACGCCGCCATCCCCATCGGTGTCAACTTGATCAACTTCACGCTGGGATTCCTCGGCATCGCCGGCGTGCGAGGCGCCCGCCGCATGCTCGCCGAGCGAAGCTCTCGCAGCGGCCTGTCCGCCAACCACCGCGCCGCCCAGCGTCGCACCTTGCTCATCGGCGCAGGTGAGGCAGGCGCTTTGGTCGCCCGCGAGATCGCCAACCGGCCCGACCTCGGCATCTGCCCCATCGGCTTTCTCGACGACGACAGGACCAAGCACGGCCTCGAGATCCACGGCGTCAAGGTCATCGGATCCATCGACGATCTCCCCGGTGTGGCCCAAAAGCTCAATGCCCAGCAGGGGCTGATCTCCATGGCCTCCGCGCCTGGCGAGACCATTCGACGTATCATGCGCTTGTGCGAGGCCGTCGATCTCCCGGTCAAGATCATCCCGGGTATCTTCGAGATCCTGGATGGTCGCGTGAACTTGTCGCGGATCCGGTCGGTTTCGATCGGAGACCTGCTCGGGCGGCCGCCGGTGCAGCTTGATGTTCCCGAGCTCGAGGCGTTCATCCGGGGTAAGCGTGTGCTGGTCACCGGCGCCGGCGGGTCCATCGGTTCGGAGCTCTGCCGCCAGATCGCGGGATTCGGCCCCGCTTCGCTGACGCTCGTGGAGCGGGCCGAGTTTCACCTCTTCACCATCCACCAGGAGCTCATCAAGCGTTTTCCCGCCCTGCCCGTTCGACCACGCATTTGCGATGTCTGTGACTCCCGCAGGCTCGACGCCGTCTTCGCCGAAGACTGCCCCGAGGTCGTCTTTCATGCCGCCGCCCACAAGCACGTGCCGATGATGGAATGGAACCCGGGCGAGGCGCTCAAGAACAACGTCTTCGGAACGCGAAAGGTGGCCGACGCCGCAGACAAGTACGGCACCAGCACGTTCGTATTGATAAGCACCGACAAGGCGGTCAATCCCACGTCGATCATGGGCGCGACCAAGCGTGTCGCCGAGATGTACGTCCAGGCGCTGTCCAGACGATCGAAGACCAAATACCTGGCCGTGCGGTTCGGCAACGTGTTGGGCTCCGCCGGCTCCGTCATCCCGATCTTCCAGCAGCAGATCGCGGCGGGCGGGCCGGTGACCGTCACCCACCCCGACATGAAGCGCTACTTCATGACCATCCCCGAGGCCTGCCAGCTCGTCATCCAGGCCGGGGCCATGGGCCGAGGCGGCGAGATCTTCGTGCTCGATATGGGTACGCCCATGCGAATCGTCGACTTGGCGAGGGATCTCATCCGCCTCAGCGGCTTCGAGCCCGACGTCGACATCCGCATCGAATACACCGGGGTGCGTCCGGGCGAGAAGCTCTTCGAGGAGCTGGGCTTCGACGCCGAGAAGATGGACAAGACCAGGCACGACAAGATTTTCGTGGGCCGGCTGTCTCCCTGTGACTACCAGAAGGTCGAGCAAGACCTCGTCATGCTCTCGCGTTTCACGGCATGCCAGTCCTCGGAGGAGGTGCGCGCCGCGCTCCAGCAAGTCGTCCCGGAGATGCAGCCCGACGCTACAACGAACCCACCGCCCGTGCGGCATGTGTCGGTGCAGCCGGCGCCCACGCCCGCACCGGTGCTCGCGAGCTGATCACCCACTTCCGCGCAACGCTTGCGGCTGGGGCGGAGGGAATCGAACCCCCATTCGCGGAACCAAAATCCGCTGTCCTACCATTGAACGACACCCCAGAAGGGCTACCTCGCCCCCCGCTAGGCCGGGGAGCACACGCTTCGCTAGCAGATCGCAGCCGCGAAAACCAGCCCCTGATCGCGACCGTGTGCAGCCCCCCAGCCGCCTCCCCCCACAAATTCGCCCCGTCCCTTGCCGACGCACTACCCTGCGCGCACCATGATCCGTCGCGCCGCAGCCACCGCCGCCGAGGTCGCGGTCCTCCTGCTCGCCGCCTACACCTTCTTCTTCGTCCCGGTCGGGCGGCGCACCCCCTTCGAGCACGTCCGGGCCATTTTCTCCACCACGCCGGCCCGCGAAGCCGCCGACGACTTCGGCGCCGCCGGACGCAAGCTCAAGGACAAGGTCGTCCACGAAGCCGTCCTCCGCTGACCCCCCTACACCGCTTCGTCCACCAGCCACTTCGGCAGGATCGGCGACGGCGCCGCGGTCGTCACCAGCCATAGCTGATGCGCTGCGCGCGTGGACGCCACGTGCAGCAGGTGGCGCGACTCGAGGTCCGCCGGGAACGTCGACGCGTTCACGTCGACGACGATCACGTAGTCGTACTCCAGCCCCTTCACATCGCGGATCTCGGTAACGTCGACGCCCGGACGGAACACGAAGTCCTGCGCACGCACGCGTCGCAGGTTCGGTACCTCGGACCGCGCGAGCCCGTCGTAGTAGGTGTCGGCCTGGTCCGCGTAGCGCGCGATGACCGCGACCGTGGCGCGCGGCTCGCGCAACGCAAGCGAGCGCAAGGCCCCCGCGATCTGCGCCACGGCCACCCCGGGCCCGGGCGTCATGAACATCTCGACCGGCGCTCCGGTGCGCGGCGCCACCGACGGCAACGCGCTGGCCATCGGCCCCAGGACCTCGCGCGCCACCTCCATGATCTCGCGCGTCGATCGATACGCGATCTTCAGCGGCTCCACATGAACGCCCTGGATGCCGAGGTCCGCGAACAGCTCCTCCCATCCGCGGAACCCGTTGTCCATCACCAGTCGCTGCGATGTATCTCCGGCGAGGGTGATGCTCCGTCGCGCCGTGGTCACGTCCACGAGCGTGGCGATCTCAGCCACGGAGAAGTCCTGCGCTTCGTCGATGAACAGGTGTTCGATCTCGATGGGCTCGCGGCCTTTGCGCAGCGGGCCGCGCAGGAGCTGGTAGCAGCGCAGCAGCAACGCCTCGTCTTCCGGATCCAGCGTCGCCTTCGACTCCTCCGTGAGCTGTCCGTCGACCCCGTAGTCGCCTCGAACGTCGTCGTCGTCGACCTCCTCCGGGGCCGGGATCGGCTCGGCTTCTTCGCCGATGTGCAGGTCGGCCACCGCGGGGCAGCGATCCGCGCACCACCGATGCGCTTGCCGCAGCTCCGGCTCGGTCAGCGGCGGCGCTGCGCTGCGCCCGATCGCCTCTCGCAGCGCGTCGAGATCCGTCAGGGCTTCGGCCCAGATCGTCACTGGCGCATGGGGATCGCTACGCAGCTTCGGATTGGACTGCGCATCGCGAGCACGCTGCTCGATCAGGCGAAGCACGCCGGGGTGCTTCTTGAGCTTGGACACGTGCGCGGGCGTCTCGTCGGTCACCGGCAGATCGGCGAGCCAAGGGAAGTGCAGCTTGCGCATCTCCGCGGCCCACTGCCCGAAGGTCTTGACCGCCACGCCGCTGACCCCGAGCGACGGCAGCACCTCCGAGGTGTAGGCGACCAACCCCTGGCTGGTGGTCACGACCATCAAGCGGTCGGGCGCGAACTTCTTCGGCCCCTGGTAGTTGAGGAACGCCAGGCGATGCAGGCCGATGGTGGTCTTGCCCGAACCCGCACCGCCCTGGATGACCACGATGCCGGCATCGGTGCGGGAGATGAGCTCGAACTGCCGAGGGTCGAGCAGCGCGGAGATCTCCGGCAAGTGCCGATCGATCCGCTGCTCGCCGTCGGGCCCCACGCCGAGCACGCCGCGCACCGACGACTCGTGCGGGCGCGTGGCCTTGCCTTGCCCGCCGGCCAGGTCCACCTGCCTGGGCTCGATGAGCCGCCAGGTGTCGTCGGGGTTGCGCACGTACGTGCCGGCCGGACACGCGATCCTGCGAAGCGAACCCTTGTCGATGGTCAGGGTTCGACGCACCAGCACCTCGCCTTCGACGTCGCGGTCGCCGAACCGCTCCTCGTATTCGTCGCCCTCGGCGTAGCGGTAGTAGATCTGCGAGACTGGGGCGTGACGCCAGTCGACGATACGCACGTTGGCCTCGGCGTCGACGTAGGTGGTCTTGCCGATGAGCACGTCGCGCTCGCGCACGCCGCGCGGGTCTTGCTCGCGCAGCTTGAGGTGGGCGAAGTAGGGGTTGTTGGGGTCGACCAGGCCGGCGCGGAGCTCGTTGCGCTGCGTGCTGATCCCGGCCAGCCGTTCCATCTGGGCGAGCAGGGCAGGGACGTCTTCGAGGCGCGCCTCGGCGATTTGGTCGCGCAGCGATAGCAGCTCCCGGTCGTACGTCGTGATGTTGCGCAGCGCGGCACGGCGTGCGGCGAGGTGTTCGAGGATTCGTCGCAGCAGGTCCTGCTCGGTCGAGGGGATGTCGGCGTTCATGGACAGGGTCGTGCACTATAGCCAGGGATCGCGACCTGGCCAGACCTCCCCGGAATCGACGCGCCGCAAGACGCCCTTGACGATCCGGATCGGGGGCTATATAGACCCGGTGAAACTCATACGCATACGTAAGGGTTGGAGATGGCCGCAACACCCCAGACAGAACTCGAGCGACCCAGGCATCGCCTGCCTGTCCTCGACGACACCCTCCCCGAGGATCCCCCGGCGGAAGGCGATCTGCTGCGCGTCGGCGACCTGGCCCGCGCCACGGGCAAGACGGTCCGGGCCATCCATCTTTACGAAGAGCTCGGCCTGCTCAAGCCAAGCAAGCGTTCCAAGGGCCGCTTCCGCCTCTTCGGCCCCGACGCTCTGGTTCGCACCCGGTGGATCGGCAAGCTCCAGGAGCTCGGCATGTCCCTGGGGGACATCAAGACGGTGGTTCAGCAGTGGGAGCAGCTCGATTCTGCGCCGGGCGCCATGGGGCGGATGCGCGAGGTATATCGTCGTCAGCTCGAAGAGACGCGTGCGCAGCTCGAGCGTCTTCGCGCGCTGGAGTGCGAGCTGGCGGCGAGCCTGGAGTATCTCGAGTCGTGCGACCGGTGCGATCCGGCGCGTCTGATATCCGCGTGCAACCGCTGCACGCTTCACGAAGACCGGGGCGAGGCGCCGGAGCTCGTGGCCGGCCTGTCGGCACAGGTGTCAACGAAGTAGGAGCGTCATGGCGATCAAGCTTCCCATCTACATGGACTACAACGCGACCACGCCGGTCGACCCGCGCGTGCTCGAGGCGATGCTGCCGTACTTCACCGAGAAGTTCGGAAACGCGGCGAGCCGCAGCCATTCGTACGGGTGGACGGCGGAATCCGCGGTGGAGGCGGCACGCGAGACCCTCACGCGGTTCGTCGGCGGATCCAGCCCCAAGGAGATCGTGTTCACCTCCGGCGCGACGGAGGCCGACAACCTCGCCATCAAGGGCGTGGCCGAGTATCTGGGCAGCAAGGGCAATCACATCATCACGTCGGTGATCGAGCACAAGGCCGTGCTCGACACGTGCAAGCGTCTGCAGCGTCAGGGCTTCGAGGTCACGTACCTGCCGGTGGGCAAGAGCGGCCTGGTGGACCCGGACGACGTTCGCAAGGCGATCACGGACAAGACCATCCTCGTGTCGATCATGCTGGTGAACAACGAGGTGGGAACGTGGCAGCCGGTCGAGGAGATCGGAGCGATCACGCGGGAAAGGGGCGTACTGTTCCACACCGACGCCGTGCAGGGTCTTGGCAAGGTGCCGTTCGATGTCGAGCGCGCGAAGGTCGATCTGGTGTCGATGTCGGCGCACAAGATGTATGGGCCCAAGGGAGTCGGGGCGCTGTGGGTGCGTCGGGCCAAGCCGCGGATCCGGCTGGTGGCGCAGATGGACGGCGGCGGGCACGAGCACGGGATGCGGTCGGGCACGCTGAATGTGCCAGGGATCGTGGGGTTCGCAAAGGCGGCGGAGCTGGCGCGCGCGGAGATGCCGGAGGAGTCGGCCCGCCTGCTCCGGCTGCGGGAGAAGCTGCGCAGCGCGATCCAGGATGGGCTGGAGGAGACGTTCGTCAACGGGTCGCTCGACCGCCGGATGCCGGGCAACCTGAACGTGAGCTTCGCCTTCGTGGAAGGCGAGGCGTTGATGATGGCGATCAAGGACGTGGCGGTATCCAGCGGCTCGGCGTGTACGAGCGCGAGCCTGGAGCCGAGCTACGTGCTCAAGGCGATGGGCGTGGGCGATGAGCTTGCGCATTCGTCGATTCGGTTCGGCCTGGGCAGGTTCACGACCGAGGAGGAAGTGGACTACGTGGGCCGTCTGGTGGTGGAGAAGGTCAAGGGATTGCGCGAGCTGTCACCGCTCTACGAGATGTACAAGGAAGGGGTCGATCTCAAGACGGTGCAGTGGAGCGCGGAGCACTGAAAGACGATCCCGGCGATCGCGGCGCGACCCGCGATCGTCGGGTCCAGCATCGAAGAGAAGAGGACGCCATGGCGTACAGCGACAAGGTCATCGACCACTACGAAAACCCTCGAAATGTGGGCACGCTCGACAAGGCCGACGACTCGGTGGGCACGGGGCTCGTCGGCGCACCCGCCTGCGGCGACGTCATGCGGCTGCAGATCAAGGTCGACGATGACGGCGTCATCGAGGACGCCAAGTTCAAGACGTTCGGTTGCGGATCGGCGATCGCGTCGTCGTCGCTGGCCACGGAGTGGCTCAAGGGGCGCACGCTGGACCAGGCGCTGCAAATCCGCAACCGCGACATCGCGACGGAGCTGAACCTGCCGCCGGTCAAGATTCACTGCTCGGTGCTTGCGGAAGACGCCATCAAGAGTGCGATCGAGGATTACCGGCGCAAGCAGGCGGCCCGTCGCGCGCTGCAGGGCCAGGCCCAGGCCCCGGCGCAGGAGGCCCCGCGTTCCGAGGAGCCGGCGGCGAGGAGCCTGCCCATCGTGCGCTGAACCGGGATCCCGTCGACGGGCCGCACCGGCGTATCCTTCATCGTGGGTGTGACAGCCATGGACCAGACGACCGAAACGACCGAACCCACCGAGCCCACGCAGGCCAAGGCGCCGATCACGCTGACGGCCGCGGCGGTTGCCGGGGCCAAGGCGGCCCTCGCCAAGCGAGGCACGCCCGACGCCGCGGTACGCCTCGGCATCAAGGGTGGCGGATGCAGCGGCTTCAGCTATGTCATCGAGTTCGAAGACAACCCGCCACGCGACCGCGACCGCGTGTTCGAGTTCGACGGCGTCAAGATTGTGATCGACAAGAAGAGCCTCATCTACCTGGCGGGGTCGGTGCTCGACTACGAGAAGACGCTGATGCGCCAGGGCTTCAAGTTCCAGAACCCGAACGTGGCGAGTAGCTGCGGCTGCGGCACGTCTTTCACGGTGAAGTAGCGCCGTCCTGTCCACGAACGCACGGCCGTTTTACATTCCCCCTCCCGTCGCGGCGGCGGGCGAGGTTACCCTGGGTTCGCTCCGAGTACGACCATGGATCCCTTCACGACGCTTGGCATCGAGCCGCGATTCGACCTTGACATGGGCGAGGTCGAGAAGCGCTATCGGGAGCTGTCCCGGGCGCTGCATCCGGACCGGTACGTGGGACGCCCCGCCGGGGAACGTCGCCTGGCGTTGAGCAAGGCGATCGAGGTCAACGAGGCGTGGCGTGTCGTGCGCGATCCGGTCGCGAGGGCGGAGGCGCTGCTTCGCCGCGGCGGCGTCGAGATCGACGAATCGTCGGCGCCGACCACGCGGCCCGAGTTCCTCATGGAGATGATGGAGCTTCGCGAGGAGCTGGCCGAAGCGCGAGCCGAGCGCAACACGACCGCGCTGGCCGCGTTGACCCGCGGCGTGCAGGATCGCGAGGCACGCCTCCTCGCGCAGCTCACCGAATGCTTCGACGCGGCATCCAAGGACCACGACCTGCTCGACCGCTGCGTGACACCGCTCGCGCAGCTCCGGTTCGTGCGTCGCTTCCTGGATGAAGCGGCCGCGGCGGAGGACGACCTGACGTGAACCTGATTGACATCTTCGACCCCAAGGCTGCGCCCCGTCCCATCGGCATCGACCTGGGCACGACCAACTCGCTGGTGGCCTTCGTGCGCGATGGCCGCCCGCGGTGCATCCGCGACTGCAACGACGACCCGCTGGTGCCGTCGGTGGTTCACTACGGCGATCATAACCTGGTCATCGTGGGCAAGGAGGCCGTGCGTCTGGCGTCGACGCATCCGCGGGAGACGATCGTCAGCGTCAAGCGGTTCATGGGGCGCGGCGCGCGGGATCCGGAGACCCGGCGGCTCGGTCCTTACGAGTTCGTGGAGCCCGCGAGTGACGACGATGCGAAGGTGGTGAAGTTCGCGGTGCGAGGGCGCGCGGTGAATCCGATCGAGGTGTCCGCGGAGATCCTCAAGACGTTGAAGAAGATGGCCGAGGACGAGCTCAAGCGGGTAGGCGGCGCGGTGATCACGGTGCCGGCCTACTTCGACGACGCGCAGCGGCAGGCTACCAAGGATGCCGGGCGGCTCGCCGGGCTCGAAGTGCTTCGCCTGCTCAACGAGCCCACCGCGGCCGCGCTCGCCTACGGACTCGACAGCCGCAACAACGGCACGTTCGCCGTCTACGACCTGGGCGGGGGCACCTTCGACATCACCATCCTGCTGCTCGACGACGGCGTGTTCCAGGTTCGTTCCACCGGAGGAGACAGCGCGCTCGGCGGCGACGACATGGACCGCGCACTGGCCGAGGTGCTCCTGCCGCAGATGGGGTTCCCCCCCGACCAACCCCGCCCTCCCGAGATCGTCCGCATCGCGATCGACGCCGCCAAGAAGACCAAGCACGCGTTGACCGACCGCGACGTCGTCGACGTGGAGTTGCCGTCGAAAGGCGGCGGCGTGACCTCGGTGCGCCTGACTCGCGCGCAGTTCGAGGACCTCATCCGGCCGATCGTGGAGCGTACGGGCGTGGCGTGCCGCCGCGCGCTGAAAGACGCCGGATTGAAGGCGTCGCAGCTCGACGGCGTGATCCTGGTGGGAGGATCCACGCGCGTGCCGATGGTGCGTGACTATGTGGCGAATCTGTTCGGCATGACCCCGCTCGGCGACATCGATCCGGACCAGGTGGTGGCGCTGGGCGCGGCGGTGCAAGCCGATCTGCTGGCAGGCGAGGGCGATCCAGACGACGTCCTGCTGCTCGACGTGTTGCCGTTGTCGCTCGGGATCGAGACGATGGGTGGGGTGGTGGAGAAGATCCTGCCGCGCAACACCACGGTGCCTGCCGGAGCGAAGCAGATCTTCACGACGTATGCGGACAACCAGACCGGCTTCGAGATCCATGTGGTGCAGGGAGAGCGGGAGCTGGCGTCGGACTGCCGGTCGCTGGCGAAGTTCACGCTCAAGGGGATTCCACCGATGCCGGCTGGATTGGCGAGGCTCGAGGTGAGCTTCGATGTCGACGCGGACGGGCTGCTGCACGTATCGGCGCGGGAGATCAAGACCGGGATCGAGCAGAAGGTCGAGGTGAAGCCGAGCTACGGGCTCGACGACGACCAGATCGAGCGGATGCTCATGGAGGCGTTGGACCACGGCGAGCAGGATCTGAAGCAGCGCAAGCTGATCGAGCAGCGTGTGGAGGCCCAGCGGATGGCGATGGCGACGCGTCAGGGGCTCGAGGCCGACGGTGACCTGCTGACGGACGACCAGCGTGCGGCGGTGGTCGGTGCGCTCGACGCGATCGACAAGGCGTGCGCGGGCACGAGCGTGGGCGCGATCGAGGCATGCATCGCGGAGCTGGACAGGTTGACGCACGACTGGGCGGGCAAGCGGATGGACAGAGCGATTGCGAGGGCGATAGGGGGCAAGAAGATCGAGAGTGTGGAAGGCAGCGTGGCGCAAGCCGCGGGCGTGGACGCGCACGTGGCGCGGGAAGGCAAGGAGAGCTGAGATGCCTCTGGTTCGGTACAAGAACGCCAACCTGGAGGTCGAGGTGCCGGTGGGTACGTCGATCCTGGAGGCGTCGCGCAAGGCGGGCGCGAAGCACGGCAGCGCATGCGGGGGCGTGTGCGCGTGCTCGACGTGTCACGTGTACGTGCACAAGGGGCTCGAGCTGCTCAGCGCGATGGAAGACGAAGAGGACGACATCCTCGACAAGGCATTCGACGTTCGTCCGAATTCACGGCTCGGCTGCCAGTCGCGGATCCTGAAAGACGGCGTGGTGGAGGTGGAGATCTCGGAAGAGAGCCTGCGCACGTGGGAGGACGAGCACGGATGAAGTGGACGGACGCGCGAGAGATTGCCATTGCGCTCTCGGACAAGTACCCGGACGTGGCTCCGTTGACGATTCGGTTCACGGACCTGCACAGGTGGGTGACGGAGCTGGAGGACTTTGACGACGACCCTGGCAGGTCGACGGAGGCGCATCTGGAGGCGATCCAGATGGCGTGGCTCGACGAGGTGGAGTGAGGAGCCCCCGCCCCTGGAACCCGGCCGTCGGCTGATCTATACGCAGGGTCGCCATGGTAGATGCGTCGAAAAGCCAGGCCGTGCAGCGCAAGTACAGCGACTGGTACAAGTACGAGTCGCGCAAGACCACGCCTCTGGAGGCGTTCTGGATGTTCGTGTTCACGGTCGCCCTTTGCGTGGGGTTCCCGCTCGGATTCGCGGCGCTGTTCCGCTACGGCGTGCCGCTGATCGCCAGGCTGTTCTAGTTCCGTCCGCCGCAAGTTCTGGCCGGGTTTTCGTGGCGAAGCTGCTCGCCGACGCTCTCCCGCCTGCACCAACCGAGCTCGCGTGCCCACCCGCCCCGCGTCGGCTCGCGCGTGGTGACAACCGCACGGCTCACGCGCCCCACCCTCCACGTGCCACGCCACACTCCTCACCCGCACGCGCACGCCCACGTGCTGTATTGTTGTACTGCCGTCTAGCTGAGCCGCTCCATCAAGCCGGTCAGCATCGCCGACACGCGGCTCGCGACGCCTTGGAGAAGCTGATCGGCGATGTTGCGATGACCGCGCGGAATCTGTGCCGCGGTATTGTTGGCGAGCGCGGCCAACTCGCAGGCGATGCGGTAAGCGTCGAGCTTGTCATGGGGAAACGCGCCGGGCGCCTCACCATCGGGGGCGTGCGCGTGCGCGTGCGGGTCAGGGGTGGAGCGTGGGTCGTGGGCGTGGGGGGTGTCCTCTGGTTGTGCCAGATCATGTAGTCGTACATCTCTGGATGATCCCGAACATGCACTGGACCTGGTTGAGCCAGCAGGCGTGCTTGGCCGTGAAGTGCCGCTTCCATCGCGGATGCTCGTCGAACCAGTTTTGAAGGTCATCGGTGTTGTGTGCGAACAGGTTGTTGCACACGATGTGCCCCCGTCCGTGCGGGTAACAGGTTGCCACGACGTCGAGCAGCTCCACTCTTCCCTTTGCGCACGGTGGGCTCGTTGAGCCCGACAAGCATAGGAATGTCCGATGTCCCCACGGCGGCAGCCATCAGCAAGACGGCTTGCCCTGTCTTGGCGACACGCTGCTCGGTGCTCGGAAGCCGCACGATCGCTTCGATCGTTTCCAGGACTTCCGCCGGCAACACGAGGGCCTCCGCCCTGGGGCCACGATGAACACGGTCGGCCCAAGGCGTTGCATCGATCGTGCGATCCGCGCTCCATCACCCGAGTCATCCGGGCCCAATTTCCGACGGACGGAACTAGCTGCCGCTCGATGTGTCTCCCGAGGGCTGCGCAGTGTCCTGCGCCTCGGCGCGCAGCGCCCTCCAGCGTTGCACGAACCCGTCGTGCGTGGCCTCCGGCAGCGGCTCCCACGGCTCCTTGCCCATCATCAAGCGCCCTGTCTGAACGTCGGTGGGCAGGTTCGCCTCGATGGGGTACCAGCGGTTGTGCCGTGCGATCAGGTCGTTGAGCAGGCGCAGGTCGAGCTCGTGCGCGCGCTGGTCGAACGCTGCTTCCGCCCGCGCCTTGTCTCCCTCGCTCTCGGCCAGCACCTCCTCGTACAGCTCGTCGAGCGCCAGCAGCAGCGCCTCTTCCAGATCCTCGATCCGGCGCTTTCGCCGGATGTGCGCCGGCACGCCAGCGGCAGCGCGCACACGCTCCGCCAGCGAGATCTTGAAGTTCATCGGCAAGCCCACAAGCCCGAGTCCCTTGTCGTCCATCGCACCGAAAAGTATCACTGTCGATGTGAAAGAACAGCCCATCCGCGCGTACCTCGACACGCAGAAGTCCGATCGGAACCGGCCCTGGGTGATCGCATTTCCCACGCTGTACCCGCGCGAGATCCTGACCGCGCTCGACCTCAACGCCTGGGAGATCTGGGCGCACACGGTGTCCGACGGCACGGCGGATCCCGGCAAGCTGCAGGGCTATCTTTGCCCGACTGTCCGCGGGGCGCAGGCCGTGCTCGCGCGGGCGGATCACGGTGCGGTGGCCGCGATCGTGCCACACACGTGCGACTCGATGCAGGGGCTCGGGATGGTCGCGCGGGCAAGCCCCGAATGGGGCGTGCGCGTGATCACGTTTCGCCATCCACGCGGCAGCGACAAGTCCGCGGCCCGCCGGTTCCTCCGCAAGGAAGTCGAGGCGTTCGCGGCCGACCTCGAAACCTCCTTCGATCGCAAGCTGCAGCCCGACAAGCTCGCCGACGCCATCGATCTGCACCGGCAGGTCGAGCGCGCCATGGCCACCGTGCTCCGCCGTCGCGCTCATCTTCCCATGTCCGACGCGGAGCTGTACGGCGTGCTCCGGGCGGTGGAGTGGATGCATCCTTCCGACCTGCTGGTGGAGCTGCAGAAGATCGTGGCGCGGATCTCGGACGACGGGCCTGTGCAGCGCGGCGTGGCCCTGGTCGTCAGCGGCATGGTGCCCGAGCCCGACGGCTTGTTCGACACGCTCTCGGAGGCGGGCGCCTTCGTGGCGGGCGACGACTACGCGGCGATCGGACGTCGTCTTCCGGTGTACGAGAGGCCGATGCCGGGGGATCCGATCGGGTCGGTGGTGGAACGCCTGCTATCGATGCAGCCGTGCCCGACGCGGTCGTCGGACAGCGCGGGCCGGATCGCGCGGTTGTCGAAGCTCGCGCGGGAAACCGGGGCCAGGGGCGTGGTGCTCCACACGGTCAAGTTTTGCGAGCCCGAGCTGTTCGACGTACCGATCGTTCGTCGCGGGCTCGAGGCGGCGGGGCTGAAGGTGTTGCACCTGGAGACCGAGCTCGAACCGCGGGTGACCGGGCAGATTGCGACGCGCATCGAGGCGTTCGTGGAGATGCTGAGCGGCGGGAGGGGCGCATGAGCGACCTCATGAAGAAAGTCGTGCGCCTGGCGCAGTACAAGGCTGCGGTGCACGTGGCGGCGCCGGCCATCACGGTGGCGGGCAAGCTCCAGCGCCGGCTCAAGGCGCGCAAGCCTCGCAAGAAGAGCGGCAAGGCCGAGCTGTTCGGCCCGCCCCTTCGAACCTACCAGAAGCTCAAGGAGGTGCTCACCTCCCACTACTTCTCCGGGCGCTACGCCGACGGCGGCGTGCCCGTCGCGTGGGTCACCAGCGGCTTTCCCGTCGAGTTCCTTCGCCCCTTCGGCTTCCACGTGGTCTACCCGGAGAACCACGCCGCGATGTGCGCCGTCCAGCGCCAGGGCGTGGAGCTCGCGCAGGTCGCCGAGGAGTGGGGCGTGCCTCGTGACGTCTGCGGCTACGCCCGATGCGACATCGGGTCGTGGCTGTCGGGCAAGACGCCCGTGGGAAGGTTGCCGAAACCCGACGTGCTGTTGGCGTGCACGAACATCTGCCAGACCGTGATGTACTGGTACCGATCGCTCGGCCGGATCATGAACGTGCCGGTGTACGTGATCGACACGCCGTTCCAGTACGGCGAGCCGGACGCACGGTCCGAGGAGTATGTCGCCGCGCAGCTCGAGGAGTCCCTCCACGCATGCGCGAAGATTGCCGGCAGAAAGCTCGACATCGGCGAGCTCAGGGAGACCGCGAAGCTGTCGAAGGAATCGTCGATGCGCTGGGGACGGTGCATGGCGCTTTCGAAGGTCTCCCCGGCCCCGTGGACGGGCTTCGATCAGTTCATGCACATCGGTCCCATCGTGGCGATGCGCGGCTTGCCCGAGTGCAACGATTACTACCGTGAGCTCGAGGCGGAGCTCCAGGATCGCGTGCAGCGAGGCATCGGCGCGATCCGCGACGAGAGGCACCGCCTGCTATGGGACAACCTGCCCATCTGGTACGAGATGCGTTCGATGTCCGAGTTGCTCGCGGAGCGGGGCTTCAACATCGTGGCGACGTCGTACACCAACGGCTGGGCGGAGACCGCGCACATGTTCGATCCGGACGACCCGCTGCGCAGCGCGGCGAAAGTCTACACGCGGGTGTTCATCAACCGCGGCATGGAGCACCGTCTGTCGCTGCTCGCGAGCATGGCGAGGGACTACCGGTGCGACGGAGCGATCCTGCACAGCAACCACTCGTGCAAGCCCTACTCGATCGGGCAACTCGACCTGGCCGAACGGCTGGCGAAGCAGGCGGGTGTGCGCACCCTGGTCCTCGACGCCGACCACATCGACATGCGGGCGTACGCCAAGGAGCAGGCCGAGGGGCGCATCTCGGCGTTCATGGAGAGCTTCGCATCATGACGGCGTATCGCATCGGGATCGACGTGGGATCGACCACGACCAAGGTCGTGGCGGTGGACGATGCGGGCGCGATCGTGTCGTGGCTGCTCGAGCCTGGCGAGCCCCGTGTGCGCGAGCAGGCATCCCGCATGGTGGCGTCGCTGCGCGACAAGATCGGCGGCGGCGGATTCCCGGTGGGGGCGACGGGCTATGGGCGCAAGCTGGTGCGGGAGGCGACGAAGGTCGTGACGGAGATCTCGTGTCACGCGCGCGGCGCTTTTCATCGCACGGGCAAGGCCTGCGTACTGATCGACATCGGTGGGCAGGACACGAAGATCGTGCGGGTGGGGCCGGGCGGCGAGGTCGCGGACTTCACGATGAATGACAAGTGCGCGGCCGGGACGGGACGCTTTCTCGAAGTGATCCTGCCGCGCCTCGGCGTGGCATGGGACGAGGTCGCCACGCGCTACCAGAACGCACCAAGGCCCGTGTCCATCTCGTCGACTTGCACCGTCTTCGCCGAGTCGGAGGTGATCTCGCTGCTGGCCAACGGAGAGAGCGTGGAAGGCATCGTGAAGGGATTGCACACCGCGCTCGCCGATCGGGTGGCAGCTCTGGCCGGACGCCTGCTGGCCGGTGCACCGGCCGTTTTCCTCAGCGGCGGCGTGGCCCGCAACGAGGCCATGGTCGCCGCCCTGTCCGCGAAGCTGCAACGCGACGTTGCCGTGGTGCCCGACCCGCAGCTCGTCGGCGCGCTGGGCGCGGCGCTCTCCGTCGGCGCGTAGCCCGCGCGATCTCGGGTGCGCTGCGATCCGCTTGGTTGCTGCTCGCCGGGGATCGGACGCGTGAGCGCGACCGGTTGCCCGATGTCCTGGCAAAATCGCGTCTTCATGCGTTGCAGAGGGTGAGACGCACGTCGGAAATCGGTTCGTGTCCGTTGCACAGGGCTCGGCGGGCGCGCTTCCAGGCGTCCGCCACCGCGGTGGAGCGCCTCGCCGTCGTCGCCAGCGGCGATGGCTGCGCAAGCTCCAAGGGGATTCCGCTCGCGGCGGCCCCCGAGGGCGCCCTTGCCCAGAGGGGCCGCCATGGCATCATGGTGGAGCGATGACCCAGCCCGCGATCAAGCGCGCTACGCTCGACGACCTCCTCGCTTTGCCTGAGGACTGCCGCTGCGAGCTCGTCGACGGACAGCTCGTCGAAAAGGAAGCCGCCCGGTTCGAGCACAGCCACGCCCAGGCGAGCATCGCGTCGTGGACAGGGTCGCTCTTCAAACGCAAGCCCGAGGGATCTACGGGGGGCTGAAGGATCGCCACCGAGGCTGAGGTGGCGTACCCGTCGGGCGATTGCTACCTGCACGACCTCGCTGGCTGGCGCCGCGAACGCGTTCCACGTATGCCCTCCGGGCGCCCCGTGACCACCCTGCCCGACTGGGTGTGCGAGATCACGTCGCCGAGCAACTGGCGCCATCACACGGTGGTCAAGTTCGACACCTGCTTCCGCCACCAGGTGCGGAACGACTGGATCATGGATCTGGACCCCCGCGTGCTCACCGTCTACCGCTGGCACCCCGATGGCTGGCTGCGTCTTCTCGCAGTCGAGCCCGGCCAGCGGGCGCGGCTCGAGCCGTTCGAGGCCGTGGAATTCGAGGTCGCCGTGCTCTTCGGTGACGACCCCGGGCCGGAGCCCGTCAAGATCGTCGGGTGACCTTGGCGCTGAGGGACCGCAATCACCTCGTGCGAACCGTCATCGCACACGCCGATGCCACGACGACTCGGCGGCACGAACAACGCTGGGATGGGGCTCAATGCCGAACGATCGACAGAATGATGCGTCCGCGCTGGGTGACGGCGCGTGGTTTCGCGAGGCTGCGAGGATGTCGTCGATGGTCATTGCGGGAACATCGCCCGGATCACCTCGTGCGCACCAGGCTCCCCAGCGATGGCCTATCGTACCAGGGTCGACGTGACGTCAGCATGTCGTCCCGCACGCGCGCTTCGATCCTCTCAGCCGCGCCGCAGGTCGAGCGTGACATGGCCGACGAGCGACGCGATGCCCACGCCAAGCAGCGCGAACCCCAGGTGCACGTACCGTCCCATGGCGAGCAACGTGGTTCCGGACACCACGAAGGTCACGACCACGAGCCCGGCGAAGAGCCGCCGTCCAAGGCGATCGACGGCAGGTCCGAGCTCCGGCACCGAGCCCTTCACGGTCAGACGTCCGAGGCGCAGATCGTCGAGCACTTCGGTGATCTGCGCCGGCATGTCGTAGGCAGCGTTCGACAGCCGCTCGATGCCTCGCCAGACATCGGAGCCGATGCGTTGGGGCGAGTAGCGTTTGCGAAGCAGGTCGAAGAAGTGAGGCTTGGCCTCTTCGAATACGTCCAACTCCGGGCAGACTTCCTTGGCGACGCCTTCGATGGTCATCAGAGCCTTGGCGACGAGCAGGAAGTCGGAGGGAACCTCGATGCCGTGGCGCGTGGCGCCCTGGATGATGTCGCGCACGAGGGCCGAGAGCTCGATGTCCTTGAGCGGCCTGCCGAGCCACTTGTCCGCAAGCTCGGCGACGTCGGCGCGGTACGCCCGCATGTCCACCTTGCGAGTCGGCGACCCGATCGCATACATGGTGTCGGCGATGCCGGCGTAGTCTCGCCGGACCGCGGCAACCATCAGGTCGAGCGTCTTGTCGCGCATCTCCGGCGGCAGCCGCCCCACCATGCCCAGGTCGAACATGCCGAAGACGGGTTCGGCCGGGCTGCCCATGATGACGATGTTGCCCGGGTGGGGATCGGCGTGGAAGAAGCCGTCTTCCATGATCTGCTTGATGACGACGCGGATCGCTTTCTGCGCGATGGCCTGCGCGGAGAAGCCTGCGCGGACGGCGTCGTAGATCTTCACGCCATGGAGAAACTCGAGGGTGAGCACGCGCTTGCCGGATGCCTGGCGGTGGACGGCGGGGAAGACGACGGAGGGATCGCCCTCGAAGTTCTTGGCGAAGCGCACGGCGTTCTCGGCCTCGCCGCGAAAGTCGAGCTCGCTGGTGATGGCGCGCTCGAACTGATCGACGAGGCCCGTGGGCGAGTAGATGCGCGACTCGGGGATGGCGCGTTCGACGAGGCGGGCCAGGCCGTGAAGCAGGTCGAGGTCCCTGGCGACGACCTGATCGACGCCGGGCCGCTGAACCTTCACGGCGACGGGGACCGCACCGGTGTCGCGCCCGAGCACCGCGCGGTGGACCTGCCCGATCGATGCAGCCGCGATCGGCTGCGGATCGAACGACTCGAACACCTCGTCGAGCGGGACCCCGAGGGAGGACTCGATCTGATCGCGGACGTCGTCGAAGGAGAACGGCGGAACGTCGTCCTGGAGCTTTCTGAGCTCGGTCACGATGTCCTGCGGGATGACGTCGGATCGCGTCGACAGGAGCTGGCCGAGCTTGACGAACGTGGGGCCGAGATCCTGGGCGACGAGGCGCAGCCGCACGCCGAAGGAATGGCTGATTCGCTCGGCTTCGCCGCGAGAGATCTCGTCGGGCGGGAAGACGTCCCGATCCGACGGCGGGGGGATCGACTCGCCGACACGTCCTCCGGTGTCGTCCCTGGGTTGTCGCACCTTGGCGAGGCGAAGGCGCGTGACGATCTCGCCGAAGCCATGGCGCACGAGCACCACGTAGATCTCCCGCAGGCGGGAGAGGTCTCGTGCGGCACTCACGATCGAGAACATCACGACGGCTCCGGAGGGTGCATGATCGGGCGGTGTGGCATGCTCGCGGCTGCCTACCGGACGCGGACGACGGTGGACGGCTCGAGGTCGTTAGGAAACACTGCCGTCCAGCCCGCCGGAAGGTGAGGACCGGTGAAGGCGAACAGCCATTGTGCGTCGCGCGGCGAGAGGTTGACGCAGCCGTGGCTGCGGACATGGCCGAAGCGGTTGTGCCAGAACGTGGCGTGCAGGCCGACCGCGTTGCTGAAGTACTGGACGTAGGGCACGTCTTCGATGGAGTAGTACTCGGAGGCCTCGTCGTTCTCGAGGTTGTCCATGGTCGACGCGATCAGCTTCACCCAGATCCGGTGCACTCCGACCGGCGTTGCGAAGGGCGTTCGCTGCGCGCCACGACCCGTCGACACCAGCGTCGCAAACACGGGCCTGTCTCCCTCGTAAGCCACGAGCGTCTGGGATGCGAGCTCCACGTCGATCCATCTTTCGCCAGGCTGCACCTCCGCCGGGCGCGCGGACACCGACGGACGAGCAACGTCCTTCGAGCTGATCCACGCGCCGTCGTCGAACCGGAAGTAGGTGACCTTGTTGACGACCTTCTCTTCGAGCACACGCAGTAGCTGAAAGCGAACGACGCGTCGTGACGACGCCGGTTGGGGTGCGGGCTTCGCGAGGACGCGGGCGTTGTCGGAGACGACCCATGCGAAGTCGATCGATCCGTCGGTGACGATCTGCCCGTGGAAGGTGGGCGGTCGAACCGGGACGAGGTCGCTCATCGCGATCCACATGCCATGACGCGTTCGTCCCCACATCTGGCCGGCGAAGGATTGTTGCTCGACGATCGCGACAGCGAAGCCTCGTTCGAGGTCCTGGTCGGGCGCACCCTGGTCGACGGCGCGCAGCCTGGAGTATGCGCGTGCGCCGTCGACGCCGACGAAGTAGTAGTCGAAGGGCAAGCCCGAGTCGGTGTCGTGCACGGTGGATTGCGCGGCGGAGATGGGTTGCGAAGCCGACAGCCGCACCTTGTCCTGGCAGACCCAGGCGAGGGGGCCGATGTTGATCCATCGGCCGGCGCAGCCGGGACCGCGCTTCATGGCGAACAGAGGCAGGGGGAAATCAGGAGCTACGACGCCCCGCCTGGCCGCGGACGCGGAGGGCTCGAGAAAGACAGGAACCTCGCTGTCGGCCGCGATCACGCTGGCCGCGTTCGGTGGGATGGGCAAGTCGGCGGGATCCGACCACGGCGGCAGGTCGTCGGCAGCGGCCACGGCTGGAAGGAGCACGACGCAGCCGGCGGCAAGGAGCAGAGAAAGATGGTCACGCATGGGAGGACGTCGAGCTAACCGTAGCTGCGCGACCGAGGCAGCGCCAACCAGGTCAACGGAAGCTGAAGCGCAGGTCGTGATCGCAGATGCGGAACACGTCGCCGTCTTGTACGGCCTTGCGAGCGATGCGCTGGCCGTTGTACTCGATGCCGTTGGTGGATCCCATGTCGACCATGTAGTACTGGCCGTTGAGGAACTCGACCATGGCATGCTGGCGGGACACGTTGGGGTCTTTGATGGTCAGGTCGGAGGACTGTTTGCCGCGGCCGATGACGAAGCGGTCCTTGTTGACGGGGTAGGGCTGGCCGCCGTACCAGATGGTAAGCTGGGCACCGTAGGGTGCGGGGGAAACCGCGGGCTGTTGAGGGACGGATTGCCTGGCCGGGAAGGGCGGAGGCGCCCCTTGCGGCGGGGGAGAAGGCGGCATGGCCGGGGGAGCCGACCGCTTCGGGTAGGCGGGTGGAGGCGCCGCCGGCATCGGGCCGGCCGCCGGAGGAGGCGGCAGCGGGGGCGGACCAGCCGCGGGAGGCGGGGTCGCAGGGAGCGGGGCTCCACGCTTCGGAGGCGGAGGAGGCGGGAATCGCCCGGGACCGCCGGAAGGAGGCGGAGGCGCGGGAGGGCTCGCCGCGGGTGCACCGGGCAGCGGAGGCGGAGGGCCTGGCGGTGCACCGGGCCGCCCACGAGGAGGCGGCGGCGGTGGCGGGAAGCTGGCGCGTTTGGGCAACGGTGGAGGCGCTGCCATGCCCGGGCTCGACGTGGACGCAGACGGGGGCAGCGGGGGCGGGCCGGCCGGCGGGCTGCCCGGCAGAGGAGGCGGTGCAGCCGCACCCGGAGCAGGCACACCCGCGGCGGACGGCTCTGCCCGGCCCGGGAACGGCGTCCGCGAGCCGTAGCTCCGCTGACGAGCGTACTGCTTCATCGCTTCGTTGATCAGATAGTCGATGGAGCATTCGAGCTCGCGAGCCATCTGCTCGAACGTCTCCCACAAGACATCTCTGCACTGGAATGTGCGGGGGCTTTTCTTGTTCGGATCACTCATGGATGCGCCTTGAATCGTATCGCCCAACCAAACCTTGTGAATCCCGCTCGAGCCCTTGGCCGCTACTTCGTCGGAGCGTCTCCCTTGGGCTGGTCCTTGGAAGGCTCCTTGCGATCCTTGATCGCCGGGACGATGCAGAACCTGACGAACTCCCCGACGTTCGCGACCTGCTTCGGCTCCCGTTCGTCGGGCTTGTCAGCCTTGGGAACGTAGCATTTCCATTCGCAATCGGTCTGCTTGTCGTCGCACTTGGGAGTACGCATCGAATCGTTCTCGAAGCTGCCGAGCAAACCGAGGTCCTGCGCGGTGCCGTGCGCGTAGAACCAGCCGAGCGCCGTGGTGCGGCGCGCGACGGAGCTGTCCTTGAGGAACGGTTCGAGCTGAGCCCGGGCCGTCTTGCCGTTCTTCTCGGGCATGTTCGACTTGTTACCCATCCAGTCGCCGTAGCTCAGGGCTTCGGTCATCGCGAAGTTCTCGGCGGATCCTCCGGGCAGCCTGGCCATGATCTCCGGGATCTGGGTGGTGTCGGACATCTTGATGACATACTGGGCGGCGACCCAGCGGATCTGCCAGCGCTTGTTCGAGAAGATCTCGTACAGACGCGCAACGACCTTGTCGCGGGGCATCTCGCCGACACGGCGGAAGGCGAGGTCGCGCACCTTGTCGGGCGTGTTGTCGGCGGCGGCGAGGTCGAGGATTCGCTTGGTGTCGTTGGGGTTCTGCTGGTCGAAGTTGCCTTCGAGGGCAGCGAGCGCGAGGGTACGACGCTCCTCGCTGTTGGCCGGCTGTGCCGCGTAGGTGAGGCAGAACTCCACGACGGGCCGCCCGCCCAGCTTCTTCATGGCGCCGAAGATCTTTTTCAGTTGCTCGTCCTGGGCGGCGGTGAGCTGGTACTTGAGCTGATCCGGCGTTGGGTTCAGCTTGGCCGTGCGGTTGGCCTCCTCGACGACAGGCTTGATCGTGTCGATGAACTTGTCGGACGCCGTATAGGCGGCGACCTCGACGATCCGCTTGGACGCCGCTTCCTTGGTGGCGGTATCGCCGTTTTCGGCGATGAGACGGGCGAGTTCCGGGATCTTGCGCGAGTTGGCGTCGATGAGCGGTGGCAGAGGCCGTGCCGCCGCGGCGCCGACGAAGCGGATGATCTGCTCGACGCCGTACATCTGGGAGGCGTTGTCGTATCGGCGCTCGAAGTCCGCGGCCGGCCACTTGGCGAGCGCGTCGACGAGCTGCTGCTTGTGCTGATCGTCGGTGACGAGCACGGCCTTGTCGTAGGTCAACAACGCGTAGGCGGCGTCCTTGTACGGAATCGAGCCGTCCGGGGGCATCGGCTGGCCCGCCTGTGGAATGGGCGGCTGTTTGCCCATCTCCTGCACGAGCACCGGGACCATGCCGCCGATGATGGCGTTGCGATCTTCGGCGCTCTTGATCGCGGCGATGGCGCTGACCATGGTGGGGACCCCGACACGCCGACCACCGCGCGGCTTCATGCGCACCAGGGCGAGCGCAGCCTCGATGCGCAGCGCAGGCTCGTACTTGTCGTGCGTGATCACGGCGACGAGCTTCTCCGGCCCGCGTTCGGTGCCCTCCCACTTGTGAATGTCGTCCTGGCTGACGCGACATCCGCCGGAACCCAGGCCGGTGATCATGATGGCCGCCAGGGCGACAAGCCCCCAGCGCGACAGACGGTGTGTTCGCATCGTATCCCTTGACTCCAACAGGGCCTCGAATGCTACCCGACAAGGCGCGGCAGGCTCAAACGAATTCCCGCGGGACCGGGTCGGCCGGTTTTTTGGCGGAAAGGCGGGGGTGGGGCTAGGTTCACCCGAGCGCAGCATGTCCGCACCTTTGTTCGCGCCACCATCCCGAGCCGCCGCGGTCCGGGACGAGCCGGATCCAGCGCCGATTCCCGGCGCGGAGAGCCCTGCGTTCCGCCGGGGCAGAGAGGCCGCATCCCTGCTGCTCGTGGCCGGATCCCTGTTCATCACCCTCGCCCTGGCCTCCTTCCAGGGCGACCCCGCCGTCCCCGAGGTCGTCGGCGCCGACTGGGTCGGACCCGTGGGCGCCGCCATCGCCCGCTTCCTCGTCGCCTCCATCGGTGTCGTCGCCTGGGCCGTCCCCGTCGAGTTGCTGTTGATGGCCGTGCCCCTGTTCCGCGACAGACCCTCGATCGCGACCATCGCGCGTATCGGCGGCGACCTCGTCGCGATCTTCATCCTGGCAGCGCTGGTGCACGTGTCCCTGGCGCAGACCCTCGTGTTCGGCGGCATGCCCATCGCCGGGACGGTCGGCGAGCTGTTCGGCGAGCTGATGCGGTCCCTGTTCTCCACGGTCGGGTCGTACATCATCGGCCTGACGGCGATCGGGCTGATCCTGATCGCGCGCGCTTCGTTTTCGTTCATCGCGTTGACGCGCAAGGCAGGGGCGACGACAGGGGCGGTGGCCGGCAAGGCGGCCGACGGTGCGCGGGCGATTCGCGAAGCATGGTCGCGGGCCAGGGAGATCGAGCGCAAGCGCGCAGGCGCGGCGTCGGACTGGACCGAGGCGCACATCGACACGAGCGGTGCGGACCGCGCGATCATCGCCACGCTCGACGACGACGTCGCCGAAGCGACACGCGAGGCGATGCAAGCGGCGCAGCAGGACGCGCAGGCAGCATTCATCGTGCACGACGAGCCGACGCCGACGCCATCGCATGACGACGGCGTCCAGGTGGTGCTGAGCACGGCGGACGACGGCGCGAAGCCGGGGAAGCAGATCGTCAAGGACGACGCAAAGGACAGCGCAACCACGGAGCCGGTGGCCGAAGAGTCGCCCGAAGGCGCGGTGGACGCGACCAGGCAGGAGGCAACGCCAGGGCCGAAACGCCGGCGCAAGGCTTCGGGCCCCACGATCGTGGACACCTCCCAGGCCGCGGTGGTGGAGAAAGTCAGCGATCCCGCACCGGCAGCCGCGTCGTCGGCGAGCTCATTCGAGCTGCCCCCGTTCGACTTGCTAGAGCCGGGCACCGACGAGCGGCTGGTCATCGACGAAGAGCTGCAAGCGTACTTGAACGAGAACGCGGCGCAGCTCGTGACGACGCTGAACTACTACGGGGTGAAAGGGCAGATCCGGGAGATACAGCCTGGTCCGACGGTGACGACCTACGAGATGGAGCCGGAGGCAGGGACCAAGGTGTCGAAGATCGCTGGCCTGGCGGACGATCTGGCGATGAACCTCGGATGCCAGGTGCGGATCATCGCGCCGATACCGGGCAAGAAGAGGGTGGGGTTCGAGGTGCCGAACCGCACGCGCAAGACCGTCAACTTGAGGGAGCTGATCGAAGACAGGCGGTTCCAGGAGCTGAAGGCGCCTCTGCCCGTGGTGCTCGGACGCGACATCGTGGGCGCGCCGTTCTACGCCGACCTGGCGTCGATGCCGCACGTGCTCGTGGCCGGCGCGACCGGCGCCGGCAAGAGCGTGGGCATCAACGTGATGCTGGTCAGCCTGCTGTACCGTCGCACGCCGGACGACCTGCGGTTGCTGATGGTGGACCCGAAGGTGGTGGAGCTTCAGGCGTTCGACCGCATGCCGCACATGCTGCTGCCGGTGGTGACCGACATGCGCCAGGCAGCCAATGCGCTCAAGTGGGCGGTGGACGAGATGGAGCGCCGCTACCAGCTCCTCGCAAACGCCGGCACCAAGAACATCAAGACCTACAACGCATGGGTCGAGAAGGTACATCGCGGGGAGGTCCGCGGCTATGAGCAGCCGAAGACGACGATCACCACCGCGCCAGACGGATCGATCGTGGAGCTCGGCCCGGAGAAGGATCCAGTCAAGCTGCCCGAGAAGATGCCGTACATCGTCATCGTCATCGACGAGTTCGCCGACCTGATGATGCAGCAGGGCAAGGACGTGGAGGCATCGATCGCGCGCCTGGCGCAGAAGGCGCGTGCGGCGGGGATGCACGTGATCCTGGCGACGCAGCGTCCGAGCGTGGACGTGATCACCGGGATGATCAAGGCGAACTTTCCCACGCGGATCGCGTTCAAGGTAACGCAGCGGATCGACAGCCGGACGATCCTGGACGAGCAGGGGGCGGAGCACTTGCTCGGCCGCGGCGACATGCTGGTGAAGATCAACGGAGTCAACGAGACCAAGCGGGTGCAGTGTCCGTTCGTCTCGGAGGAAGAGGTCGAGGCGGTGACGGCATTCCTGCGGCGGCAGGGAGAGCCGACCTACGACGAGAGCATCCTGCGAGCGCGAGACGAAAACGGCGACGGCGGGCCGGAGGAAGATGCGGAGCAGGATCCGAAGTACGACGAGGCCGTGCAAATCGTGGCGGAGACGCGTCGCTGCTCGACGTCGTGGCTGCAGCGCAAGCTCGGCATCGGGTACAACCGTGCGGCGAAGATCGTCGAGATGATGGAGAAGCGGGGTCTGGTCGGCCCGGCTCAGGGGGCCAAGGATCGCGAAGTGCTGATCGACGCGCTCTGAGGGAGGATGGGGGATGAGCAGGTTTGGGCTTGACTTGGAGCCAGGATGGGACAAGACACATGCGGTCGTGAGGAGTGGAGCACTGCGAACGCAAACGAATAGCGGTTGCGCACCGAGCATGCTTTCCGAGCAAGAGCGTACATCGCTCATCACGAGGATCGTCCAGGCGATCCGTGGGCAAGAGGTTCCCTGTGATGTCCAAAGCGCCGCCCTGACGCTGGTGGGCTGGCTCGCCCGACGGCATGGCGCCGAGGCTGCCTGCACCATCGGCGTCGTCGAGGCACGCAAGCAGTCGATCGCCGTCGCCCAAGACCGCGGTTGACATCCTCCGCCCGCCCGAACAGCGTCTGACGCGTGCGATCGGAACGATCGAAGCTGGCGCTCGCCGCCGTCGTCGGGACCGCCCTGCTCGTTGGCGCGGCGATCATCCGGTTGCGCGCGTCGCTTCGCACCCCGCATCCGTGGCGAGCCCCGCTCCCCGTCGCATCGGTGCTGCTCGCACGAGACCCCGCGGACTCCGCCGGCGCGACGCCGGACCCGTCGGCTCGTGTGTTCGACGGGCCTCCGCGGATGTACCACCTGGACCCGGCCCGAACGAATCGGAGTCGACACGCCGGACCCGCGCAACCGCAGATCGGTTGGACCGCCCAGCTCGGTGCGCCGATCGAAGCGTCTCCGGTCGTCACGTCCGATGGGCTGCTGGTCGTGGGAACGTTGGCCGGACGGCTGGTAGGGCTGACCCGGGAAGGCAAGGAAGCCTTCACGGTGGAGCTTCGGGACAGGATCTACGGCACGGCGCTGGTGACGGACGCGGGGATGCTCGTGGGGTCTGACGGTGACACGTTCTTTGCGTTTTCACACCGAGGAGCGAAGCGTTGGTCCTTCTCGGTCGACGGCGACGCCGACACATCCGCGGTGCAGACGTCGTATGGCGCCGTGGTGTTCGCGGCTGGTAAGACGGTCTACGCGCTTCGGACCGACGGCAGCGTGCTGTGGCGTGTGAAGGCGAAGCGCAAGGTGTACTCGTCACCGGCGGCGGCGCCCGACGGCACCGTGTTCATCGGTG